>OUNM010816860.1_pt1 | contig 23155 bp, 23 predicted proteins | sample 1769961 | NCBI WGS metagenome assembly OUNM01 (sample SAMEA3914820, study PRJEB12502) | metagenome | biome: forest; material: soil | place: USA | collected 2012-03-12 | depth 0.3 m | reverse complement strand
GGCTTCGACGTCGGCCTCTACCGTGGCCATATCGCCGTTAATTTTGACTTCACCCAGGGTTGCCTTCAACTTCGCCTCGGCCGGAAGCGAAGCAACCGTGGGGTTGCTTCCTTGAGATGCTCCCACGACCTCCTTGGCCATCGCGGACGCATTCCGAGCGTTGAATGCGGCGATGAAGTCCTGGATAGTCTTTTCCGGTGTTTCGGCAAATGCGAACAAACCGGTAAGAAGCAGCGAGGTCATGACCCCAGATGACGGGGCTTCTCAAGGACGCTAGGCCGAAGGTCCCGTCTGAACGATTGACAAAGCCGAGTACCCTCAACGTATGATTCTCGTCGTCGACAACTACGATTCGTTCACGTACAACTTGGTCCAGTACCTGGGTCAGTGCGGAGCCGAGGTGGTGGTACGCCGGAACGACGCGATCGACCCGGACGAGATCGCCCGGATGCGGCCCGACGGCATCATGCTTTCCCCCGGCCCTTGCACCCCGAGCGAATCCGGTGTGTGCCTCCGAATCCTTGAGCAGGCCCTCAGCGCTGACCCCGGCCCTTTCGGCGTGCCTCTCTTCGGTGTCTGCCTGGGCCACCAGGCCATCGGCCAGGTGGCGGGCGGCATCGTCCGGCAGGCGCAGAACATCATGCACGGAAAGGCGTCGCCGGTCTCCCACGACGGGAAGGGGCTTTTTGAAGGCATGCCAAACCCCTTCTCGGCAATCCGCTACCACTCGCTGATCGTCACTAAAGATTCTCTTCCCCCTGGCTTCATCATTTCCGCCACCGCCGATGACGATGGCGAAGTCATGGGTCTGCGTCATGAGAGCCGCCCGATCGAAGGGGTCCAGTTTCACCCCGAGTCCGTTCTCACCGAGAACGGCATGCGGATCGTGGAGAACTTTGTGAAGATGGTTACGGGCGCCTCCCTGGCCGCCGCTTAGTTCGAGATGCCGACGATCTTGTGAAAGTGGTCGGTCCGTGCCGCCTCTTCTAAGAGAAACCGCGCCACATCTTCTCGCCGGATTTTGAAGCCGAAGGATGGGAGGCCGTCAACCTTCGATCGAATCGTTTCTTTCGAAGGGCCGTCCGTAAACTGCGGCGGACGTAAGATCGTCCAATCGAGGCCGCTGGACTTCCATATCTCCTCTGCTTGTCCGGCGCCTTTGACTACCTCACGAAAGAACAGCCGGCCAAGTTGCCCAGCGATCGAGTTGTTGAAGAGGAAAGCCACCGAGACGATGACCACTCGTTGAACACCGGCGGTCTTCATTGCTGAGGCGAGCGAATTCGCAAACGCCCCTTGCTCTTTCGGATCGGATTTGGGGCGCGGGCCGAACGCGGACACCACAGCGTCTTGCCCTACGAGGTGACTCGTCAGCGCCTCGGGCCGCATTACGTCCGCCTTGACCAGAGTCAGGTGCGGATGCGGCTGGAGCGAGTCCGGGTTCCGCGCGATCGCCGTCACCTCGTGACCGGCCTCCAAAGCACGGCGAACAACAATCTTTCCGACGCTACCGGTCGCGCCGAGGACGGCAACCTTCACGGTCGAACCTCCAAAGGGAGGGGGCGTGATTGATTCATCATAGTCGTAGACGGCGTTTCTATTTAATTATAGTCAACTATATTTTAATTCGTCGCAGATTTCGAGATGGAAGAGAAAAAAAAGAGGCGATACGACTCCTCAAGCCGCCAGCGCCAAGCAGATCTCACGCGGCAGACGATCTTGGATCGGGCAAGGGATCTGCTGGCGGCAGACGGATTCGATCGGATGACGATCGACAGCCTGGCCAAGGCGTCGGGGGTTTCCACGCCGACGGTCTATGCGCTCTTCGGATCAAAAAAGGGAATTCTAGCCGCCATCCTGGATGGCGCTCGCTTCGGCGGGGACTATGAGGGGCTCGTCCAGCGCGCCCTATCGGAACCGGATCCGGTCATTCGCCTCGGCCACGCAGCTTCGATCGCGAGACAAATCTACGATTCCGAGCGCGGAATGCTTGACCTTCTTGCCGGCGCCGGGGTCGTTTCCTCCGAGCTGTCGCAACTTCTGAAGGAGAAAGAGGCGGACCGGTACGCCACCCAGTCGCGACTCATCGACCTAATCCATCAAAGCGGTGGACTCTCTTCTAAGATATCTCTTGAGGAGGCAAAGGACGTCTTTTGGACCTTGACCGGGCGAGATCTCTATCGAATGCTGGTAATCGAGCGCGGCTGGTCGCCGGCTCGCTACGAGGCTTGGCTGGGGAGTGCTCTCGGACAATCCATCGCTCGAAACGGTTAGGCTTGACGTTATTGAATATATGAAAGTATATTTTAATTCGTCAAAGCGATGAACATCTACGGCCTTGTCTTAACCCTTCACCTCGTCGTCTGCGTTCTCGGCGTTGGGAGTTCGTTGACGGTCGGCCTGCTGGCCCGCTCGGGGGCGGGAAAGTTGGTACCGGCAAACTTCTTTGGCTCGATGACCCGGCTGATGTCTTTCAGCCTTATCATCGTCGTCCTCACAGGTATCTCGCTCGTCGCGCTGAAGGACGAAGGGCAGTTCCGGCATTGGTATTTCCGCGGCGTCTTTTTTCTCACTTTCCTTCTCGGCGCCTTAGCCGGAACCGCTCTTCGGGGCGCGTCGAAGATGTCGAACGATCCATTGGAGAGTGGCCAGCTCCAACGCCTGACTCGCTCAATGGCGGCGATGGCCGGAGTGACTGCCGTGATCATCTTCCTTCTTGCCGCGAAGCCCTTCTAGATCTCAGGTAACACAAAAGATGTGTGGCAGTTCGAGCGGTCGATCGAAATTGGGCAGGAGGCGATCGACGAATTGGGCCATGTAAACAACGTTGAGACGTTGCGTTGGGTCGAGATGATCGGCCGGGCTCACCTTGAAGCCGTCGGATATCCCTTGGAACGGTTACTCGCGGCCGGCGGAGCATTCGTGGCTCGGCGTCACGAAATTGACTATCTGGCCGCGGTGTTTCTCGGGGAGAAGCTTGACGTGCGTACCCGCGTGACCGGGATGGGCGGTGCCCGGTCCATTCGCGAAGTCGCGATCTACCGTGGAGACACTGTCGTCGCGGAGGCGCGGACGGAATGGGTCTTCGTGGACTCGGCATCGATGCGCCCAAAGCGGATGCCCGCCGAAATCCTTAACGCGTTCGGGCTTAATTGACCGGATCGTTCGCGATGATTAATTCAACGAGCCGCACGATCGAGTCTCGATACAGAAGTGAGTTTTTCGCTGCCTCTGGGTCAAGTTGGTGGGCGTACCAGTTGTTCGGGACCCATGCCATGCAGATCGCTGAGATCGTGGAAAGGATAAAGGCGGGGGAGAACCGGTGCGACACCTTCCCGTTTTCCTGAGCGGCGGCGACGAGTGCGAGCTTGCCTTCGGCGGCCGGAACCCCTACGATCCCTCCCTGCATCTCCAACCCGCACCAGGCCACCAAACGCATCATTCGGGGGTTCGCCATGGCGAAGTCAAAATAGGCGCCTGCGTACTGCGGAAGATCGTCGGTAGGGAAATCCATGCCGTCGGTGGCCCGTGCGAGCTCCCGGGCCACCACCGCCTGGAAGAGACTTTCCTTGCTGCCGAAGTATTGGTAGATCAGCTGTTTGTTGCTCTTTGCTGCGGCCGCAATGCGGTCGACGCGACCACCTGCGATGCCATGTTCCGCGAACTCATCGACAGCTGCTTCCAAGATCCTCTGCCGGGTCGCCTCCGAGTCTCTGCTCATTTTTCTTAAACCCAGGCTACCGAAAAGCCTGGAAGTGAAGTATATTAGTTATCAACCAACTAGTTGGTTGATAACGAGAAAGAAGATGGAAAATCGAACTTGGTTCATCACGGGCATCAATCGGGGCCTCGGCCGCAGTTTGGCGGAGGCCTTGCTCAAGAGGGGCGACCGTGTCGCGGGCACTGCGCGAAGGCTGGACGAATTGGATGGCCTCCGACAGACGTATGGCGATCGTCTATGGACTGCAGAATTGGATCTCACGGATTCACAGTCGATTAACGATGCCGTCGACCGAGCTTTCGGCCAACTTGGCCGGATCGATTTCATTGTCAACAATGCGGGTTACAGTCTGGCTGGGGCGGTCGAAGAATGTACCGAGGAGATGATCCGCCACCAACTGGATACGAATCTGCTCGGCTCCATCTTCGTTGTTCGTGCGGCGCTGCCTCACCTTCGTTCACAGGGCGGAGGCCGCATTCTGCAGGTCTCCAGCGCCGCCGGGCAACTCGCCTTTCCTGGCCTCTCCCTCTACATCGCGTCTAAGTGGGGCATCGAAGGCTTTATCGAATCGACTGCCCAGGACGTTGCGCCTTTTGGGATCGAGGCGACGATCTTCGAACCGGGAGCCATCCGAACCGATTTCGGCGGCAAAGGAGTGCTTGCGCCTGCCCTGCCGGACTACGATGGGACCCCGGCGACCTTCATGAGGCAGGGCGTCGAGTCACTTCGTGCTTCCGGAGACGGATCCTCGCTGGCGGGAGGAGATCCCGCAAAAATGGCACAGGCGATGATTGATTCGGTTGAGCAATCTCCCGCCCCGAAGCGGTTGGTGATGGGCTCGGACGTATACGCCCCCCTCATCGCAGCCTATGGCGAGCGGGCCGCCGCTCTTGAGGACCAGAAGACCATCGCCTATTCGACGGATTTTTGAAGCGCGAAGGGGCTTAAGTAGGAAACCTACTTAAGCCCGTTCTCTTTCTTGATCTTGTCGATCATTGCCGCCTTTGCCGCGGCTGGCATCGGCCCCTTTTCAAGCCGGTCGATCTGTTGTTGTGGGGTCAACGACTTGAGTTCATCGACCGCCTTTTGTTCATCGGCGGTGTGGGCAGGGATGTCGTTCCCGCTTCCGCACCCCCCAACGAGGGGGGTGAGAACTACGAGGAAGGCGTAGGCGGTTTTCTTCAAACCTAGCCTCCTTTGCTCCACTCGGGAATACCGCTGATATCGATAAGGAACTGCTTGGTGTAACCCGGGTTAAGCGTCTCGTTGCGTGTAATGGAACCCCACATATCTTGTGAGATCGTCGCCGCCGCCGGAACGTTCTTGGCATGGCCATCAAAGAACGAAACCGTGGTGTTGCGGTTCTTGGTACCGGCGATGCAGGAGGTCTGCTGACCGCCAGCCGGGATGCCGTTCGGCGTGCACATGTACCGGAGATGGTCGGCGCCGGTGTCTGTGAAGTAGATTCGCGAGTTGGCGATGAGGATCGTATTCGCGGGTGCCGTGAGTTGGGTGATCGAGCCCGGCGTGCCTTGGAGGTGGTCTGCCTGCCACTGGCCGATGATGCTCTGGCCGTTCATCTCATTGTTACCGGCGCTGCCGTTCATCGCGTAGCCGCGAGGGAAGCGGGTGGTCTCGTCGCCCGGTCCTTGCGCGGCCGGCCAGCCCCAGTAAATCGGAGATAGGTTGGACCAAGCGGCGTCGTTTACGACCGATTGGTAGATGCCGCCTTGACCTGTCGTGGTGTAGGGCACGCCGCCGTTGTAGTCCCGTCCGCCGTTCTTAACGTAGGGGGCGGTTGCGTCTTTCCAAGAGTGCATCTTGGCCGTCCACCAATCGCCTCCGTTATCGACAATGCGGGAAAGCGGTTGGATGTCGTCCACGTCGGTCGTGTACATCGCGTTGCTCGTAGTGAGCTGCTTAATGTTGGACAGATCCTGGGTCTTCTTCGCGGCGTATTTCGCTTGGGCGAAGACCGGGAATAGGATGGCGGCGAGAATCGCGATGATCGCGATCACGACGAGAAGCTCGATAAGGGTAAATGCTCGTTTCATTGAGGGTTGGCCTCCGTTGGCCGGAGAGGGGGCAAGGCCGTTTGAGAACGTGCCGGGCCGGGGATGATGAGTTCGGCGGCTACCCGAACGAGCCGAGGCTCGCTCCGGTCGCCATGGATGCGGTCGAGAAGAAGCTTGGCGGCGGTCAACCCAATCTCATGGGCGCGCTGCACGATCCGCAAAGTGCTGGGAGGCGTGCGCAGCATGACCGAAGGCCAGTCGTTAAACGTCGCGAGAGGCAACTCGCGACCAAGCGCCACGCCCGCCTCGAGAGCTGCCGCCGCGAAAACGTCCTGAACGCAGAACAGCGCGGTGATCGGTTCTGGTCCGTGAGTAAGAGCAAGAAGAGCGTCCTGCACCGCCTGAAAGAGACGAACCGTGTCCCCATCGAGTTCTCTGGCGAACCATCGCTCGTACGGTGCGTGGTTGATGAGGCCAACCTCTTCTAAGGCGGCGACATAGGCGGAGTGGCGCTCCCGGACGCTCGAGAAATCAAGCTTATGGAAGGAGAAGAACCCGATGCGCCGATGGCCACGTTCTTCCAAGGCATGAAGCGCGTCCAGAGTCGCCCGCTCGTTGTCGCTGGTGACCGCGTCGGCCCGCAGCCCTTCCGGAATACGGTCTAGCACGACCAAGGGAAGGCCCCCATCAACAAGCCGTTGGATACGCGCGGTGTTCCGCGGATCGGCGGTCGGCACCAGGATGAGGCCGTCCACTTCGCTGCTGAGGTTCGCGAGACGCCGAGCCTCAACTTCGGGGTCGCTCCGGGAATCGATAACCAGCAGTTGGGCGTCCTCCCCGAGCCCGTCCTGCATGCCGCGAAGCATTTCCGCGGGCGGAAAGTTGACCGCGGGAGCGAATCGGTCCACCATTAGGGCAACGCGGCCAGTCGCGCGGGAAGCAGGACCCGCTACCACGGTGCCCCAACGGCGCTGGCGGATGACCAGACCCTGGCGCTGCAATTCTTCGATCGCCCGGTGGGCGGTGTGACGGCTCACTCCCCATTGGGTGGCGATCTCTTCGCCCGGGGGGAGGCGATGGCCAGGCGCCAAGGTGCCTTCGCCGATTCGGCGGGCAATATCATCCGCGATCGCTTTCCAGCCTTTGTTCGTCATTTGCCGCCTCGTTGCGAGTCTAAACGCCGTTTAAACGGCATATATCATAGGAAATATAGCCGATAAACGGGAAATTGGCAAGGACTATTTTTCGGAACCCTTTTTTGAGGCAAAAGCGTCACCCTTAACCAACGATGGCCCTTAAGCTGCTGATGAACGCTCGAGCGGGGCGATTGCACCGAACTCCGAGCGTTGACGAGATGCGGGCCACGCTCAAAGTGCTTGGATTGGAGGTCGAAGTGATTGGCAGCGCCTCGAAGGCCGATTTCCGCCAACTAGTCCGTGGACTGATCCGGGAGGGGGTGGAAAGAATCGCCATTGCCGGAGGCGACGGGACAGTTCGCCTTGCCGCCGTCGAGGCAGCCAACTCGGCAACGGCCTTGGCGATCATTCCGCAGGGCACGATGAACAATTTCGCCACCGCGTTGCGCCTCCCCATGAGTCTTCCAGGTGCCCTGCGTACGGTGGTTGAGGGAGAAATCCGGCAGATCGATCTCGGCCGGGCATGCGGGGAGCTTTTTACCGAGAGTGCCGGCGTTGGGCTCTTTGCCAACGCGCTCTCGATCTATGGACGGCATAACAAGAATCCCTGGTTTGGCCTAAAGGCCATCACCCGAACCCTCCTGGATTTCCGGCCATCGCGCGTGACCATCGACGTGGACGGCGAGCGGTGGGAGGAACGGGCGGCCTGGGTAGTTGCCGCGAATGGGTTTCGGATGGCGCAAGCGCTCCCCGTGGCCCCGAGCGCTAGCCTGACGGATGGAAAACTTGACCTCGTCGTGCTTGGCGATTTGCGCAGGAGCGAACTCATCCCGTACTACTTGGCGATTCGTCGTCAGACGCATCTGACCCTCCCCAAAATCCGAACTTGCACCGCTCGCCACATTGACCTCAGCTCCCGTCGTCCGATGGTAGTTCATATCGATGACCGCATCGGCGGCAGAACTCCGGCGCAGATCGAGGTCGTCCCCGCCAGCCTTCGCGTCGTGGTGGAGCGGCTTTGAAGCTTCACGTCGGACGGCGATGGCAGGCGATGGTGTTTGCGTTTTCGGCCGCCATCGTCCTCGCCGGCTTGGCCGGTGCATGGCGCCTACCCGGCCTTGCCGAGTTGGATCTTTCGACCAGTCGGGATCTCCAACGGTTGCGTACGCCCAGCCTGGATGTGATCATGTCCACGCTGACTTGGCTTGGTGCGGTCGAAGTGGATCTCCCGTTAGCGCTCCTCGTCGCCGCTGCTTTGTGGACTTACCGCCGTCCGCGCGAGGCCATTGCCGCGCTGCTGAGCTTGATCGCCTTGCCCCTAAATCTCGGGCTCAAGCTCGTCGCAAATCGTCCGCGTCCCGGAAATCCGGTTGAAGTCCTGACCTTGGTTTCGGGAACGAGCTTTCCATCCGGCCACGCGATGGTTTCAGCCGCCGTCTACGGAACGTTTGCGGCGATCGCCTGGACGCTTCGTCCGTCGAAGTTGGTCGTCGCGGTGATCCTGGCGTTCCCCCTGCTGGTTGGGGTGAGCCGGGTTTATCTTGGCGCCCACTGGGGATATGACGTCGTCGCCGGTTGGGCGGCGGGGGCACTTTGCGTGGCCGGAGTTGCGGCTTGGCTCCGTGGATCGGCTTCGCCCCCTTAGCCGGGTTGGACAGTTCGGATATCCGGTTCCAGCCCCGCGTCGTCCGTGTCGCCCAAGTCGTCTTTCAAATTGGTCCCCACGCTGTAAACCCGGAATTCGGCGCCGTCGGGCTGATAGCCGAAGGTTCGGCCGTTGTAGGGGTCGATCCCCCACGGCTTTGAAACCTTGGCAAGGTTAGCGGGAGCTCGACCGGACTGCTTGGCGACGCGTCGCAGTTCGGCTTCGAGGATGAGCAGGCGGAGCTGAGCGACCGATCGATCTTCGATTTGGAGAAGCGGCCGGCCAATCAAGAAAAAGTGGCGGTCAAACGCCCGCCGGGCCTTCTCCCCCTTCAATTTGACCCTCAACAGCTCGCCCCGTTCCGCGGTCGGAAGAGCAGCGGCCTTTCGCCAGACGTCGGAGAGGTTCTTGAGGTCGTCGTTGAGTGAATCGAAGAAAGCGGCTCTCTTCTTCCCGTTCTTCCGAAACTCCTCCAAAGGCGATTCGAGATCGCGGAACTCCTTTCCCATCGCAGTCTTAATGGGGGAGTAGTCGTTCTTCTGAAACTCGTCCTGCAACGTTTGGAGAGCGAGTGCCATATCGGCCTGGCCATAGTCAAAGCTCTTGGCCAGCGGAGGGCGGCGTAAAAGCCCTTGTTTGACGGCGTCGGCAAGCCTGTGCAGATCCGACGCGGATAGCTTCGAAAGCGCAGGAATCAGGGCTTCCCGAACGTCGTTTGCTATCTCAACCCCAAGCGTTCGATCCGCCGGGCCGCCGCCGCAGAGATCGCCTGCGAAGCGCATGGCTACCGCCGTGGTCACAAGCGCGGCGTCCGCCGTGGGTAGCGCGAGTTCGTCGTCGATTTGCCACCGCAAGGCGTGACCAAGCAGCCGCCACTCGGCGCGGTAAGGCGAGGTGGCTCCTGGCTTGGGGGGCACGTAGTGAAACTCGCAGGCTCCAGTGGCGCTAGCTACGCGGCGCAGGGCCGGTTGGAGGGCCTGGACAATTTTCTCGCGCTGCTTCGGCGTAAAGAAGCTGCGACCGAGGGGATTCACGCCCGTCGAAGCCACCGCTGCCTGAGCTTCTCCCGCCGCCAATACGTAGGCATCGAAGGCGTTGCTGCTTGCTCCGTTGGGCACGTAGGGGCTGGGCTCGTCCGCGTACTTTCCGTACGGGGCGTCGGCCGATCCGTGGCATCCGATCGCGACCAGCGCGATCAAGGGGATAATCAATTTTCGGGCTCCTTCCATGGGCCTGATCGAAGTATGGCCGCTAAGAAGCCGGGGCGGAAGATCAACGGCTAAACTTGCGGCGTGATCGTTCCGATCGTTGCCCTACTGGTTGCTCAATACCCTTCCTCGGCAAAGCCGGTACCCCGTGCCTACGCGGCAGGATTCGAGACGATCGTAGCGGCGGACGCCCGGACCTTGGTGACCAAACTGGCCGGACCGGAGTTTATGGGGCGTGGGCCGGGGCAGCCGGGTTTTGAAGCGGCGGCAAACTTCGCCGCCGATTGGTTCCGGAAGAATGGCCTCGCTCCGGCAGGAGACGGCGGAACCTACTTCCAACGAATGTTCCTCTCATCCTCCCTGGTCGATCCGGCGACCACCCTCATGCGGGAACCGTTTGGAGCGGCTGGGTTCCGGTGGGGAACGGATTTCTCGTTTGCGGCCACGGGGGACATCAACATTTCGGCGCCGCTCGCGTTTGTTCACTTCGGAGGCGACCGCATCCCCTCCAAGGATGAAGTGGCAAAGCTGGCGGGCCATATTCTGGTCGTCGACTCCGCAACCCCGCGAAGTTCGCTTGGTCTCCAAGCAATCCAAGCCGCCCAGGCAACCGGGATGCTTGGGGCGGTCGTCGTTGCCTCTATCGGCAACACCGTTCCGCGCGCACGGTTTACCCACGCCAAGGACGAACCGGCTTCACTTCTTGCTTTGGTTCTGTCGAACGAGGCGGTAATCGGCCTCCGAGCTCGCGCTCAATTGGATCCGGCCAAGTGGAAGGAAGGCATCGAAACGACCGAGATAACGCTCAATATCGCAGGCAAGGTGAAGGTCACGGATGAGCTTGAAACGATGAACGTTCTTGCCAAACTGGAGGGAAGGGACCGTCGTCTCAAGAAAGAAGCGGTGGTGATCGGCTCGCATCTCGACCACCTCGGCACCAGTGAACGGGGAACCTATTGGGGAGCGGACGACAATGGGTCCGGCTCTTCCGCAAACCTCATGATTGCCCGTGCCTTCACGCAAAACCGCGTTCGGCCCAAGCGCTCGGTTCTGTTTTGCCTCTGGACGATGGAGGAGAAGGGGCTTCTCGGCTCCCAGTTCTACACCGCCCATCCCTCCATGCCGCTCGGGGACACGGTGGCTTACGTGAATATGGATATGGTTGGCCGCGATAGCGATAACCCGGCTTGGACCGACCGAGCGAAAGAGAATATCGACGCCGTCTACGCCAGTTCAGCGAAGGTGGGTTCGCCGGAACTGTATCGGCTGGTGAAGGAGGCAAACCGCGCCGTAGGTCTCAACCTCCGGGACGACCGTGAGGATCGTACGATGCGCAGCGACACCGGCTCTTTCGCCCGTGTCGGCATACCGGTCCTGAAAGCTTTCACCGGCGAACATCCGGACTACCACCGGATGACCGATACACCTGAGAAGCTGAACTATCCCAAGATGGCGAAGGCCGCTCAATGGGTCTATCTCTGCGCCGAGGAGCTCGCCAACCGACGCGGACGCGTCGAGTACTCCGCAACCGGCCGGTATGTCCGCGGAACGGTGAAGACAGCAACGGACGTTGAGTTGCCCTCCGATGCGGTGATCGAGGTGAAGCTGTTCGAGGGCAAGAAACTGATCGACGAAACCCACCTCGTCAATACCGGCCACCTGCCCCAAATCTTCACCCTCCGGTACGACGCGGCGAAGCTGGATCTGAAGAAGAGCTATACCGTTTCGGCGCAGGTGACCCAGGGAGGAAAACCTGTCATGTCTTCAAAACCGGTACCTGTTTTGGCAAAGGGGGCCACGGGAACCGTCGAAGTTTTGGTTTTGCCAGCAACGCTTCAGGTCACGAGATCGTGATCTCGTCGCCCATCTTCAAAATGGCAACTCGATACTTACCCTTCGCCAGTGCCTCAAACTCGTAAGCCACCTCGTCCGTAAACGATCCGTCGAAGTGGATCGGGAGAAGAAGCTTCACTTCTCCGAGGGTCTGGACGTATTCGAAGGCCTGGGATGGATCGAAGACGTACTTCCCGCTGACCGGAACCAGGACCGCGTCGAAGGGGCCTTCAGGGGCGGGGCTGGGCTCTTTGATGTCGCCGAGGAAGAGAAGGCGCTTTCCATCCGCCTCGATCAGAAAACCGAGGTTCACGATATCCGGGGCGGCGCTGCCGTGAGAAACAGGGAATGGAGTGACGGTGAGCGGGCCGTCTTGAACAGGCTCTCCATCGACGAGGGCCGTGGCTTCGAGTTGCGGACTTCGCTCTACGATATCCCGCGCCACATATGCCTTGCCGATCGATTCGACGTTCTCCTCAGAGAAATGGTCGCCGTGGTGATGGCTTACGAAGGCAGCCTGAATGGCTACGGGAAGGGCGGACACTGGGGTCTCCGAACCGGCGTCAAAGGCAAAGAGGGAGCCATCTTCGGTTCTGAGGAGAAAGCCGGACTGCTTAAGCTTGGTAAGAATCATGTTCAGGCCAAGGCGGCCGCGAAATCGTCCAGCAGTGCCTCATATTCGCTATACGAGGAGCAGCGGGTCAACTTCTCGCGGAGCTGCGAAGCCCCGACTTCTCCTTTGATGTAAAGAGGAATTTGGCCCCGGAGCGATCGGCAGGCCCTTGCCTCGGCGCCGACCGGATCGTTTTCCGTCTCGGCTTCGACGGTCATGCGAATATGGTCGAGTGCGGTGCGAATTCGCTCCCCAATCAGTACCACGATTTCGGGATTCTCTTCAAACGGGCGCCCGGATTGATATGCCTCGATCCCTTCCCGGATCGCGCGGAGCCGCCAAGGATTGCTGATGGCGGCCCGGCCGACCATCACACCATCGCAGCCGGTTTCGCGGAGCATCCGCACCGCGTCTCCGGGAGTTTTGACGTCGCCGTTGCCGATCAGCGGCACGGTGACGGCATCCCGCAAAGCGGCGATAAGCCGCCAGTCCGCTTCTCCATCAAAACCCTGCTTGGCAAATCGGGCGTGCAGCGTAAGCATTTGCGCGCCTGCGTCTTGGAAGCGGCGCACGAGGTCTGGCGCGGCGAAGAGGGAGTAATCCCAACCTGCGCGCACCTTGACCGTCACCGGAACCTTTACCGCGTTAACCACCGACCGAACGATCTTCTCTGCCAGTTCCGGGTCTTTCAAAAGCGCCGCGCCGGCCCCGGTTTTGCAGACTTTGGGCACCCAGCAGCCCATGTTGATGTCCACGATGTCCGCGCCCATCTCCTCCGCGACGCGGGCGGTTTCGGCCATCGTCTCGGCCTCTCCGCCAAAGATCTGAATCGCCACCGGCCGCTCCTCTTCATGGAGCTTCATCTTGTGGATGGTCTTCTTCGCGTTGTGGTGCACGGCCATCGCGGAGACGAATTCCGTCACCATCAGCCCTGGTCCGGCGATCTGCTTGGCGATCCTTCGCATGGGCTGCGAAGTCACATCCTCCATCGGCGCCAGCACCAGGGGCGGGTCGATGGTCAGGTCTCCGACGCGAAACATGGAGACATCAGGATACCTTCGAGGGCGGAGGGACGAGGGACGAGGCCTTTTGTGCGTCTTTTTCCGATTTCCCCTTTTCCTTTTTCCCTTTTCCCTCTCTTGCGCGGTAGGCTTCGAATCGTTCTAAGGAAAGGAACGCCGATGACACCACGGAACCGGAGTCGAATTGCCCTGCTGACCCTCGCTCTCGCGAGCCTGTCGCCCGCCCAGGCGCCCAACCCTCTGTTTGAAGACGAGGAGCGAAAGGCGATCATGGACTATTGGGCCAGCCCTGGCCGGTACATGTCTGACGCTCCCGCCGACGCCACCAAGAAGGGCGTCTGGCAGGTTCGCCTTACGCCCGCCGGAAGCATCTGGCTTTGGAACCTGACGAAGGGCAAGAAGATTCCGCCTACCCAGGTCGCCACAGCCCAGCCGCAATGGGAAGCCTGGATCTCGGCAAAAGTTCGGCATGATCGATGGGAGGCGCTCCAGACGGCGCGCGCGGCAAATCTGGAAGTCATCGGTCAGGAACTGCCGGCTCCAGATGCGAACACTCCGCTTGAAGAGCCGCCGCTTCCCGGAGCGATCCCTTTGGACCTCCAGGATGCGCTTGGTCCGGCCCCGATCTTCGCGGAGGCGGTAGCGCCCCTCGAACATAAGATCACGTTCGACGACATCACCCTGACTTATCAGGACAACGTTCGAATGGGTCCCCGGTACGCCTACTACCGCTTTGCCAACGGCGTCCAGAGCATGGGCGTCGCGGTAAAGACCATGCCGCCAGAGGCCCTAGACGGCCTTTTTCACCACGCCGGGATCGACGAGGGATGCGCGCGGGTCATGCGGGCGGTCTCGATACTGGAAGGAGGTTTCGATTCGGTCAACACCTACGATACGGGCTACGTCAGCGTCGGCTTCATTCAGTTCGCGAGCCTCAAAGAAGGGGCCGGTTCGTTGGGCGCGGTCCTGCGGAACTACAAGAACAGCGACCCGGAACAGTTCGCTTCCGATTTCCACCGGTTTGGGGTCGAAGTGGACGAGATGGGCCACCTGGTGGTCGTCGATCCGACAAGCGGCTCCATCGCCATCGGGTCCGATGCGAACGCACGGATCATCGACGATAAGCGCCTGATCGCAGTCTTCGGCCGAGCGGGCAAGCAGAGCGAGGGTTTCTGCGCGGCCCAAGTTCGCGCGGCAAAGGCGATCTATTGGCCGACCGAGGATGTGGTAACCGTCACCCTTAACGGGATGGCGACTCCTGTCCGCGTTGGCGATCTCGTCTCCAGCGAAGCCGGACTGGCCACGCTCTTCGACCGGAAGGTGAATACCGGAAAGCTGGATGCGCTGGGGGAGGCCGCCTCAAAGGTTGCCGCTGCCCAGGGCCTCACGACGGTTGCCGAGTTGGCGAAGTACGAAAAAGCGATCGTGTCAATGGTCCGTTACCGGAAGGACTATCTGGCCGAGCCAAACCTTTCCCAGCCGGCGGAACCTCCGATGCCGGTGAAGCTGGCGGCATTCCACAAGGGCGCCAGGTCGGCGACGCTTGCTTCTCGCAGTGGAAAAACCGCCCCAGGCGCGCCTCGCGGCCACCGTCGCAAAACGAAAGCAAAGCATCCCGCAACGGAGTCTTAGCAATAGCGTGGGGGCGCGATGCTATTTCGTAGCGTCGATCTTGAGGTGACGCGCTTCGCGGAAAACAAATTGGGCCTGCCGCCGAGTCTCGTCTTCCCGAGCGAGGCCCATGAGGAGACCGGCGAGGGTGACAAGGACGCCGCACATCGCCAGGTTCGCGAAGGGGCGCGCGTTGCGGAATTGCCACTCCGCCAAACCGGAAAGCCCCGCACGAAAGGCCCGAACGCGGGCGCCTCGGTAGACGCGGCTTCCGGTCGCGCGAAGCAGACGGTACGCGTCCCCCACTAGGGCGACCGTCCGGAAGAGAAGCGGGACCATCCCGCCCAACAGCCCAACCACCCCAAGAAGAAGGAAGCCTACACTGGCATCCCCCGCGAAATCGGCACGGTTGGAGCTTGATCGGCCCACCGTCGCATCGGCCGATTCATACAAACCGGCGATCTCTTTGCGAAGATCCGACGAATTTCCGCTGGCGGCCAGAGAGGCGACGCCGTGCGGAGGATCGGTAGGCACAGCATGATGCAACTCGGGGAAGTTGAGGTGGCGCAAGGGACCGGCGTCCATCGAGTAGGGGGCTTCGAGATTCGGGACTTGCTCCTGTCCCCTGGTGGGGATAAATCGGAGACGGGAATCCACGTTGTAGCGGGCGCGAAGATCGTCGTCTTCCATCAAAGCCTGAGTGCGCAGATCGTTGGTGGAGAGGAACAGATCGGTGTAGGGCGGCGAATCGACCATTGAGGTAGCCAAGCTCTGAACGGCGATGCCAACGAAGAGCGCGAGAAATAGGCCGAAGAGCGAGAGCCGGCGAAGCAGTCCGACCGTACGTCGACCGCCCAGAAACGAGAGGGCACCGACCGCAAGCAATGCCGCGCCGCATGCCGTTACGTAGGCCAGATGGGTGAAGTCGCCGTCCATCGTGGAGCATTGTGCCCTATCCGGATTTTTTGCCCCATAAGGAAACGGGAATATCCCCTACGAGGTAAACCGGACGGCATGCCGCACGCAACCGTCAAGATCGATCTCGAACGACCGATCGGTACCGTCTCCCCCCGGCTTTACGGCCATTTCGCCGAGCATCTGGGGCGATGCTGCTACGACGGATTGTGGGTGGGTAAGGAAAGCGGCATCCCGAACGAGGGCGGCTTCCGAAAGGACGTTGTCGATGCGCTCCAGGCGATGCCAACCCCTTTGCTGCGGTGGCCGGGTGGCTGCTATGCCGACCATTATCACTGGCGTGACGGGATCGGGGCGGACCGCCCGGTTCGCCTGGGTTTGAGCTGCGGACGCCGGGTGGAAGAAGACAACGGTCTCGGTACCCACGAGTTTCTAGATCTTTGCGAAACGATTGGCGCCGAACCCTATCTGGCGGGCAACATGGGCAGCGGCTCGGTTCAGGAGCTTTGCGATTGGGTCGAGTACACGACCTACGGCGGCAACACAACGTTGGCAAAGGAGCGCGAGGCCAACGGACGAAAGCAGCCGTGGAAGGTGGCGCTGTGGGGCGTAGGCAACGAGAACTGGGGCTGTGGCGGACACTACTCGCCGGAAAGCTACAGCCTCGAATATCGGCGCTACGCGACGATGATCCGGGATGTTTTGCCGGGCGAGATCGAGATGGTCTTCTGCGGTCAAGAGTTCGATTGGAACACCCGTGCGGTTGAGGCCATGAAGGGCCACACCCAGCTTCTGAAGCATTGGTCGATTCATCGATACTGGCTGGAAGGCGGCAAGGGCTCCAAGTTCACCGAATCCGAGTTCGACGCCGTACTTGCCGAGGCGCACCGAACCGAAGAGTTCGTTTTGGAGACCCGCGGCCTCCTCGACAAGATCGACCCCGACCGCAAGATCGGCATCGCCCTCGACGAGTGGGGGATGTGGCATGGCGATGCGCGTTCCTGGGGGCCGGGCGGCACTCCTGGTTACGACGACGACTACACCCAAGCCGGGACTTTACGCGATGCCCTTGCCGCCGCAGTGGCGTTGGAGGGTTTCCACCGTCAGTGCAAGATCCTCTCGCTCTGCAACCTTGCGCAGATCGTGAATGTCCTGCACGCGCCGATCATGACGAACGGGGGGGACTTCTGGGTGACGCCCACCTATCACGTTCTGCGAATGCACACGCCGCACATCGGCGGTGAGGCGCTGTCGGTTACCGTTGATGGCAATTCCGCGGTTTCTGCGACGGCGACGCGAAAGGATGGCAAGACGACGATCTCGGTCGTGAACCGGTCTTATCGGGACGCCAACGGGGTGTTGCTTGCGGGGCTTTCGGGGGCGGTCACGGCGGAGTTACTGCATGCGGCGCCAGAAGCCGAGAACTCGGCCGCTGAGCCGAATCGGGTGGCGCCGAAGCCTTTGGAGGTGAAAGTCGATGCGGAAGGCATCTGGCTTCCGTTGCCGCCGCATTCGTTTGCGACGGTGACAATCTCCTGACCCTCGAGCCTCTCGAGTCTGATTCTGGGCGGAAATTTCCGGCTTGTTTGAAGGGTTCGATGGTCTGGAGACCATCGCCACGCTAAAGCGAGTAGTGTTTGGTTGGTACGCGAGATGCTTGATCCTTTAGCCCTTCTCCAAGAGTTCGTCGAGATTCCTGGTCCTCCGGGGCAGGAGGAGGCCGTGGCGGAGGCGTTTGCCTTTCGTACGGCGGAGATGGGCTTCGACCCTCAGCTGGATGCCAAGGGGAACGTGCGGGTTGCGTTTGGCCCTGGGCCCTATCGGATCGTCGTGACCGCTCATCTGGACGAGATTGGAATGGTGGTTCGGGAGATCGAGCCGAGTGGGGCGATGGTGGTGGCTCCGCTGGGCGGATTGCATCCTTGGAAACTGGGCGAGGGGCCTGTTCAGGTGTTGGCTTCCACGGGACCGATCGACGGGGTTCTCGGATTCGGGTCGATTCACACGGAAGACCCATCCAGCCGAGCGAAGCAGGCAGGAGAGGGGCCCGTCAAGTGGCGTCATGCGCGGGTCGAAACTTATCTGTCACCGGCCGAGTTGACGCTGCGAGGAGTTCGTCCGGGAACGCGGGTGGCGGTGCATCCGATGCGGCGAAAGCTTCTCACCCTAGGGGACCGAGTAGCGGGTCCCTTCTTGGATGACCGAGCGGATCTGGTTTCGATGCTCCTTGCCCTCGATGCCCTTCAAGATCGGCCGGTCGAGGGCGTTCTGTTTGCGGCGACGGTGGCGGAAGAGGTGGGGGGCGAAGGCTCGCGTTGGGTGATGGGCGAGGTGCGGCCGGAGGTTTGCATCGCGCTCGAACTCGGACCTTTGGTTCCAGACGCGCCAGTTGCGATCAGTGAGCAGCCAACGGTTTGGACGACGGACGGCTACGCGAACATGTCGGCGGCGGATGGGGACTTGGTGGCGGGGGTGGCACGGGACCTTGGGATTCGGCCCCAGTGGCAGGCTCTGTCTCGGGGCGGGTCTGACGCCTCGTGTTGCGCCCAGCTAGGTCTCTGCGCGCGCCCGATTACGTTGGGCTTGGCGATGCAGAACTCGCATGGGTACGAGACGATGCACGTCGGCGCAATGACGGAGTTGGCCCGGCTAACCGTTGGCTTGCTCAGAGAACTCTAAAGGCCTGCGAGCGACACAAGCCATAATCTCTTCGTGACCGTATCGGCTCCTCCTCGTACCTTGCGCGTCGGCATTCTTGGGTTTGGCACCGTTGGATCGGGCGTTTACCGGATGTTGATGGACAACCAGGAGGCGATTGTGCGGAAGGTTGGTCTTAGCGTCGAGGTGGTGAAAATCGGTGTCCGCGATGCCGGGAAGGCTCGGGAGTTGCCGGATGAGATGTTCACCACCGACCTTGCAAGCATCGTTGACGACCCATCCATCGATGTGGTTCTTGAGTTGATCGGCGGGGTCGATGCGGCCGGGACGGCGGTGGAACGGGCGCTAGAGAACGGCAAGAACGTCGTTACCGCGAACAAGGAGCTGATGGCGAAGCATGGCTCACGCTTGGTGACGCTGGCCAAGGAGAAGGGGCTGGACCTCCACTACGAGGCCGCCGTCGGCGGGGGGATTCCGCTGGTTCAGCCGCTGAAACATCAGTTGGCGGGGAACGACGTGTTGAAGATGATGGGCATCCTCAACGGCACGACGAACTACATTTTGACGGCCATGCAGGAAGAGGGGGCCGACTTTGCGGACGTGCTCGCGGATGCCCAGGCCAAGGGCTACGCCGAGGCGGATCCGACGGCGGACGTCGATGGCTTCGACGCTTCCTATAAGATTTCGATCCTGGCTAGCATCGCTTTTGGGAAGCAGGTTCCAATCGAGGACGTTTACCGCGAAGGAATTCGCGGGGTGACGATGCTCGATATGAAGTACGCCGATATCCTCGGCTACCGGATTAAGTTGCTCGGCATCGTCGACGCCGTGGCGATCGATCGGGTCCGCGTTCGGGTTCACCCTACGCTTTTGCCTAAGGCCCACCCGCTCGCTTCGGTGAACGGGGTCTACAACGGTCTTTGGCTGGATGGGGACTTTGTGGGGGACGTCATGTTCTCCGGACGAGGGGCGGGGAGCCACCCGACGGCGAGCGCGGTGGTGGGGGACCTCATCGACGTCGGCCGCAACCTAGTGGCGGGCGGAAAGGGAAGCGCGATTCCCTATGGGACCGGGATGATGACCGAGTCCATCGACACCCTTGTGACGGGCTATTATCTCCGGCTTCGGGTGAACGACCGGCCGATGGTACTTGGGATGATTGCGACGACATTTGGCAACCACAACGTTTCGCTGGCGGCCATGGAGATGAAGGCGCTGGAGGAAGGGAAGGGGGAGATTGTGTTTCTCACGCACCCTTGCCAGGAGTCGAACTTCGTGGCGGCGCTGGAGGAGATGAAGGGCTTGGACGTTATCGCCGAGCTTGGAACATGGCTGCGCGTCGAGGGATAGTTTTGTTATATCCTGCCCGCCGAGGTTTTCTCGGTGAATTCTCGGTGGGATTCATTCTGATGAACCTGAAAACGGCCTGATGATGTTTTTATGTTTTGGTTATTTTGCTTCGTAATTTTGGAGTTTTGTTATATCTCCTTTGGGTTGGGTGAGAGGCTTTCGGACCTCTCACCCTGTCCCCTCTCCAACACAAACCACTTGGAGAGGGGCTTTCCGGCTCACGGCTTTGTGAGTTTGAAGACGGCGAAGTCGGTCGCGCGAATTCTTCCCCAAGGAAGGATCTTCACGTGGCCGTCGGCGAAGGCGATGATGGTGCCGCCGGTGTGGCCTTTGCTCTTAACGGGGTCGGAGACACAGTAGCTTGGGACGTCGTTGGCCAAGGTCCGTCCGGGGAGCTCCCGGGTGTCGCAGTTGGTGAAGATGGAGCCGTAGACGCAACCCATCCAGGAGTCGTCGGAGTTGTCGTAGTTGATCCAGTTCTCAAGGAAGGCGGCGGTGTCCGCCGTTTGCTCGATTTGAGATGCGTTGCGGCCGCGGAAGATTCCGTCGTCGAAGCTTCCGGTGCCCATTCCGGTGTTGTTATCTCGCATCCCCCAGCCGTTTTCGGGGGTGGGAGCGGCAATGCTCGCGTCGGTGGCGATTCCGGCGACGTAGCCGTAGGACCGCTTGATCTTCTTCTTAAAGTAGTTACCGTCGTAGAAGTCGTTGATTCCGAAGCCCGGCCAACTGTGGCCGTCCGAGGGGCAGGTGAAGAGGCCTTCGCTCTTGATATAGGGAAGGAGTAGAAGGTCGTAAGGCTTCCAACCGTTGCCGCCGCCGTTGACGGTTACTTCATTGGTTGCCGGGGGCATCGTGGTGTCGTCGGCATCGGACATGTACATGACATGGGCGAGTCCAATTTGTTTTAGTGCGCTCAAACATTGAGTCTTCTTCGCGGCTTCTTTGGCTTGGGCGAAGACGGGGAACAGGATTGCGGCAAGGATCGCGATGATCGCGATCACGACGAGAAGTTCGATGAGTGTGAAGGCTCGACGCACGCCAGCATTGTCATTAGGATTAGGTACTTTGCCAAGTACTTTCGATAATTTATGAATTAATTTAATCTACTTAAACGATCCTCGTTGATCAAATTTAATCCCGATCTGCGATGGGACTACGCACGAATCGGTTTAACGACCCGTCCCGTCTTCGCACTTTCGATGGCGGCCAAGCTGATTGCCAAAGCGGAAAGCCCTTCTCGGCCGGGTACTGGTACCTTGGTCCCGGTTTTTAGGGCGTTTACGAAGCCGTCGATTTCCAGATAGTACGGGTCTTCGGTGGGAGTGACTCCGCCGTCCGTCCACACTCCTTCTTTGGTCGCGGTCCGAAGGAAGGGGTTGGAGCGAGAGTCGTGTTCGATGAGACCTTTGCTTCCGGAGACTTCGAAGGTGGTCCGGAAACCGGTCGGATCCATCCAGGTCGACTCGACGTGTGCGACGGCGCCGGAGTCGAAGGTAAGGGTGGTCAGGGCGTAGTCCGGGGCGTGCCCGTCCTGGAAGCCGACGCTTCGGGAGTAGAGGAAGGAGACCTCGCCGAGCGTCCAGCGGAGCCAATCGAAATCGTGGATCGCGAGATCTAGCAGGACACCGCCGCTCATTTCGAGGTTTTGAAACCAGCCTTCCGATCCGGTCGGGGTTCCTCCGCCACGCCGCATTCGGGCGGCGGCAGGGGTGCCGACGGTTCCGGATTGGACGAGTTGGTGGCCGCGGGCAAAGTCTGGGAAGAAGCGGACGACCTGGGCGGTCATTAGGGGAACGTTCGCCTTCTCAGCCGCCTCCACGAGGCTCAGGCCTTCTTCAAAGGTTTTGGCGAGCGGCTTTTCCACCAGGACGGCGCGGCCGGCGGCAATGGCGCGAAGGCCATATTCGGTGTGTAGGGGCGTGGGAAGACAGACGTCTATGGCGTCGGCTTTGGATAGAAGCTCTTCGATGGAGTCGATGGGTGTGCCGTTGTTGGCTTCGGCTAGCTCCCTTCCGCGCTGGGGGTCTCGGTCGTGAACCAAAAGTTCCACGTCCGCTCTGCGCCCATATTGCCGCGCGTGCACCCGGCCCATGCCGCCCGCTCCCAGAAGCCCGATCCTCATGTCAATGAGGATTGTGGCTTACGCGGCGGCTTTCTCGAAGGCCTCGATGGCATGGCTGCAGCGGTTACGGCCCTGTTGCTTACTCGCATAAAGGGCCAGATCGGCGGCGGCGATCAGTTCTTCCGCGGTCGTTCCGTTCGTGAGCACGCTGGCCACGCCGAGACTGCAGGTTACGCCGCGCTCGACCCAGTCGCCCTCCTCGACGGCTTTGCGGAACCGCTCCGCGGCCATCATGCCTTTGGGCGCCTCCGTGCCATGCAGGACAATCGCAAACTCTTCTCCGCCGTAGCGGGCCGGATTCTCAGTGGAACGGGCTACCGTCCGCAAGATCCGGGCAAATCTCCTCAGAACCTCGTCACCGGCCGGGTGTCCGTAGGTGTCGTTATAGGTTTTGAATTCGTCGATGTCGAGGAGCACCAGCGAAAACGGCTTGCCGGTGGTTCGGAAGGTGGCGATCGCCGAATCCAGATCGCTTAGGAAGGATCTTCGGTTCCAGAGCCCGGTGAGGCCGTCTCGGGCGGCGAGATCTTTGAGGCGGGCATTTGCGACCTCAAGTTTGGTCTTCTCGCCGGCGAGGATCTGTTCCGCCCGCTTGTGGGTCGTTACATCCACGTTGGCGCAGATCGCGCCCACCGGTTTCCCGCTACGCCCTTTGAGGACGATGATTCGGCAGGTGAAGTCGCGGGAGAAATCTCCGACGGAATAGTTCCAATCGAACTCTACATGGCCAGAGCCATCAAAAATGCGGGCGCATCGCTCCGGAGACCAGGCGTCGTCGCGGGAGGCGAGCACCTCCCAGACGGGGCGCATGAGCGTGTCGAAGGCGGCAATACCGAACGACTCTTCCGCGGCACGGTTCCATTCATGGATGCCTCCTTCGGTATCGAAGGTGAAGCAGGCGACGGGTAGTCCGCTGAAAAGGTCTTCAAAGCGGCGCGAGGCAAGGCGGAGGCACTCGGCAAGATCTTGAGCGCTCTGGGCGGTCTGGGCGCCTTCGAGCAGCCGTTCGGCCGCTCGATCCTCGCTAGCAAGGAGGCGTTTGGCAACCCAAAGGCGGGCTTTGACTTCGTCTTCACTTAGAGGAAGCGTCAGGAAATCGTCGATTCCGGCAATTTCGGCCTCCATCCTTTCCTTGAAGTCAGCCTTTCTAGACAAGTGGAGGACGCAGGTGTAGGGGCCCGGAAGCTCACGAACTCGGCGGCACAGTTCGATGCCCTGAGTCCCGCCGGCAAGTATGATTCGGTAGGAATTCTTGGTATGGAGGGCGAGGGCCTCGTCGCCGGAGGAGGCATGATCGGCTTCGATT
>OUNM010753309.1_pt1 | contig 23167 bp, 22 predicted proteins | sample 1769961 | NCBI WGS metagenome assembly OUNM01 (sample SAMEA3914820, study PRJEB12502) | metagenome | biome: forest; material: soil | place: USA | collected 2012-03-12 | depth 0.3 m | reverse complement strand
CTCGAGCGCTTCGGCAACCGCACCAAGCACCGCCGCTACACCGTCGAGTTCAGCTGCCCGGAGTTCACCTGCGTCTGTCCGGCGTCGGGCTTTCCGGATTTCGCCACCGTCCACATCAAGTACGTGCCACGCGACTGGTGCGTCGAGCTCAAGAGCCTCAAGCTTTACATTAACAAGTTCCGCGACCAGGGGATCTTCCAGCTCCTCGACCCGTGGGAGATCGAAGTCGTCGGCGGCTTCAACGTGCGCGGCAATATCAAGACAGTGATTCGGGCGAACCACGTTCGGGAGAAGTGAGCGCGGACACGCGTGCAACCGGAAGCCAGTTGCGAGGTGCTCGAGGGGCGAAAGCTGGCTGCAAAGGCGCTACTGCTTACAGATATCCCGAATATCCGCATTCGGAAGCTGGGTCACACTTGACCCCTTCACTTTGCAGTAATTTGGACCTTCGAACGTCTTTACGTTGATGAGCAGGCAGCGTCCATCGTCACGGTTGCGGACGAGTACGTCATAACTCGCCCCCATTTCCTTGGTGACGTAGTTCTGGATGAACCAATAATCACTTTGAGATTGAGATGCTTTGCCTGCGATCACCTGGGCTTCAGTAAGGGCGGTGTATCCACAGCCATTCGAGGCAAACTGAAAATCACCATCGGCAAAGGCATTACCAAGAGAAAGGGCCCAGACCAAAACGATAAAAATGCACTTCATAATTTTAACCTCGGTCCGCACCAATAACTCATCGCGTTAACTTAGTAAACAAAATCTTGATAACTAAATTCCGGGCGGCAGAGCCGTCGCCTAGATTTACCTTTTTACTCGCATCTGATTTTGGATTTCCTCAGTTAATCCCGCAGAGAGCTGAGCGAGCGCTCTCCCCAAGGCACGAGAGGGGTTCCAGACCATCAGGATCTCCGCTTGGGCGTTCCATCCGGGGATATCGACCTGAGCGATCTCTTGGTGATGCCGATCGACGTACCAGGCGGGAATGAGCGCCCATGAGTCCGAATGCAGCAGTCTTTGAATGGCAATATCGTAAGTCTGGTAAACAAAATCCACATTTTGCCGAATGGAAAGACGCCTGAGCTCCGGATGCTCGAAGTCGCCGGCGGCTAAGTAGGTGCGCGGAGCCGCGCATGGAAGCTCCCTCACCTGCTTGAGTATGCTCCTTCGATTTTCTTTGAGAATCTTGTGACGGCGCCTCACAGCCAACACGAAAGGTTCACTGCCGATCACACGCGATTGGATATCGGGACTCGCTATGGGGCCAAAGCAGAAACCCACATCGATCTCTGATATCGACGCTCTCATTGCAATCTCATTTGATCGCAATACCTGGATCGTCGTTGAAAGCTTAGGGTGTGCCAATTGCAGCTTTGACCATGCGGCGGTAACGTAACGCGCAGCCAAACTATGAGTGCTTCCAATGCGGTAATGGCCCTCAAGGGCGACCTGATCCGAGGCAAGATCATCCTTCAGGCGTGAAAGGTCACTTAAGATCTTCACTGAGCGCTCCAAGAGAAGCCTGCCCGCATCCGTCAGACGCACTCGCTTCTTCTCCCGGTGAAAAAGCATATGTCCCAGCTCTTCTTCGAGATTCGAAATACTGTGACTGACGGCGCTCGGACTGATCGAGATGATACGCGCTGCTTTTCCGACGCTCTCTAATTTTGCGGCCTCAACGAAATGCCTGAGCTGATCCAATTTCATTGTTCTTAATTTTAGAACAAATTAGCGCCAAAACAATCATTTTACATATCACTTAAATATTTCTAAATATCCCCTTGTTAGGCACCAGGAATGCCGAAGCAAGGAGGTGATTGCATTGAAAACCGTCGGAAAAACCACATCCTTACGAGACACGCCGTTGCATAGCTGGAAAAGCGTAATGTCGTTTTTTTGAGCGATCGATCGCCTGCTTGATGCAACGCATCAAAACGGGTGGTATCTCAAAACTTAAATTTAACCTGGCATCGCCAGAGAATAGGGATTTGACATGAAGAATCTAAAGATCGTTTTTTTAGGCACCTTACTCGGTTTCGCATTAAACGCCGCAAGCGCGATGGCGGACGGAAGCGCTCTCGAATGTAAACTCTCCGCAACGATCAACAGCGACCTGAATCATCCGCTCACTCAGTCCTTTGTCTATCCAATCAAGGTGATTGGAGGCGGACAGGAAATTCTCCCCAATCGCCAGACTCTGACCCGTGGTCGCGAGCAAATCCTCAGCTGGGATGTCGGCATGTTTCCAAAGGACTCTGGGCATCCCGCGGGGCGCATCATCTTCGATGTCGTAAATCTATCTGATCTGGATCAGCAAGAGACCTCGCATATGGAAATCGGTTTAGACCGGATTGCGAGTGGCCAGAGCTTTCTCTTTCAAGGCCTGAGCTGGAGAGGCAAGAGCGGTACAAACGACTCGATCGATGCCGAACTCAATTGCATTGCGAGATAAGGAGAGCAGCATGAAACCAGTAAGTTCAGCTCGGATATTATCATCGCGCTTTCACCAAAGCAGCAAGCTCATGATCTCCCGATTTGACGGAAACGGGCTTTCTCTGGTGGTTACATGTCATCAGCAGTGACTCGAAGAAGCTTACTTAGAAACGTGTTTCTCTTTTTGTCCGTCACCTGCGCAATTCTGTTCTGGTATTTCTTTTTATCGAATAGGCATCAAGAAATGAGGTACGGACTCATTGTGGGCTGCCTCCTCAGTGTTCAGATATATATGCGGTACCGAAGACTCGAAAAGAAGGAAGCCTCGTGAGCTGACGTCGAAGCAGGGTCAGATCGCCATTGCGCATGCATGTCATGAAATCGCTTTGCTATGGACGGACACCCTAGAAGCCAGGACCGCTTCCTGACGAGACCCTAAAGTCTTTTCAGCAGTCTCCGCGCCAATCTTCGAGCCGAGATGTCCGGATCTTCTTCCGCCACCCTCTCGAGCGCTGGTTTGGATTTAGGGCTTTTGAGCTGGCCTAGCGCCTTCAGGGCTCCGACTCGCACCTTCTGCGCCTGATCCGAGAGCGCCCCTTCGATCGTGATTCGAGCGGGCTCGCCGCCCGCTGCGGCCAAGAGTCCAAACGCCGCCACCCGCGCCGAAACCGAATACCCGGATCCCGCGTAGGTTTCCCCGATTTCAAAAGCGCGCGGATCACCCAAGCCACCGAGCGCGCCGAGGGCCGCCTCGCGTATCAGATCACGAAAACTGTCGCGACTGAGCTGCGCGACCAAAAAATCAAATGCTTCGGGCGCGCGGATCGCCGAAATCGCGCTCTTGGCGACGGAAACCGAAAGATCGCTTTCGGCGACTCCGCGAAGAACGGGCAGCGTTTTCGCTGCATCGAATCCGCCCAGGCTTTGAGCTGCGGCCGCCCTCACCCGCCAGGAAGGACCCGAGCGCACGAGTCCTGAAAGAGCGCGAAAAGCGTCGTCGCTTCGAGAAAGGGCCGCGTTCTCGATGCACTTCTCGCGAACCCAGTCATCTTCGAACTCCTGGATCGCGCAACGGATCAACGCCGCCTCGGAGCCCGCTGCTAACCCGGCTGCCGCGTCCCTTCGAGCCGTGATATCGGTGCTCGAAGAAAGCTGGAGCTCAAGCGCCGCGGCACCTTGCGCGTCGACCACCTCGGCGAGCCAGCCTCCTTGCGCATTGAAATGGACATAGCGCGGTGGACCGGCCGAAGGGAGGACGATCTGCTCATGAGCGGAGCGGATCTCCGCCTCATGGAATACGCCATCAACCTCGATCCGAATCGGACCAGTGAATACCGGCGTCGTTCCAGCTATTCCTCCCGGTAAGCTCGTGTCCTGCGTCTGATCGGCTTGAATGATCACTTGGTGGGCGGAATCGTCATAACTCCAGGAGACGCGGAACTTCGGGAAACCGGGACTGTGCACCCATTGCTCAAAAAACACCGAAAGACTCTGCCCCGAAGCTTCTTCCATCGAGCGTTTGAGATCATCCGAAACGACGAGTTGGCCTGCGTGGCTCTTCAAGTAAGACTGAATCCCCTTAAAGAACGTCTGAACGCCGAGACGGCCTTTGAGCATGTGAAGAATCCATGCCCCTTTGGCGTAGGCATGCGAATCGAAGTAATAATCATCCAAATTATCGCGAAAATAGCCGAAGCTCACGGGCCGCGGGTCCAGAGCTTCTTCCCCCAGATAGCCCTGCTTTCGGTCTTCCATCTGCTCGAGAAGGCGCACGGGTCCGCGCCGGCTTTCGTCATAAAGCGACTGGAAATACTCGGCAAACCCCTCATTGAGCCAAAGGTCATCCCAATTGCGGCAAGTCAGGAGATCCCCGAACCACTGATGCGCCAGCTCGTGCGCGACCAGAGTGTCGCTCGAGTACTCGGCGTCCTCGCTCTCCGAGTGAATCGTCGTATCGGTCAGAGTCGTCGCGCTCGCGTGCTCCATCCCTCCCCATTGATATTGCGGGACCAAGGCCTGGGCGTACTTCTCGAAGGGAAACTCGACGCCGAGGAGGTCTGAGTAAAAGTCCAGCATGTCGGCCGTGTGCCTGAGAGAATACGCTGTCTGCGAGGCGCGATCTCGGGGGCCATAAAACTGAACAGGCTTAGATCTCCAGCTCGACTGTTGGACGGCGAAATCCCCGATCGTGACCACGTAGAGGTAGCTCGCCAAAGGGATGCTTTCGGACCAATGAAATGTCCGACTGCCGCCGCGATCCGTGACTCCGACCAAGGTTCCGTTGGAGAGAGCGGTCAGGGGCTTGGGAACCGTGATGTACGCTTCGAACGTGGCTTTGTCATTGGGCCGCGAGTTGCCGGGAAACCAATACTTGGAGAGTTCCGCCTCGCCCTGCGAGTAAATCGTCCCTTCCACGAACGCCATGGCTCCCATCGGGTTGGGGATCCAATCGTAGGAGACGGAGACGGTCAGCGTGTCGCCGGGCCCGTAGGGTTTGGCCAAGTCGATCTCGAGCTTTTCGCCCTTCTGCTCAAATCGAAGCTCTTCAAGCGTATCGAGGAGCATCACGTGCCGAATCTTCATGGCGGCGCTGTCGAGGCTCAACAGTCGATAGTTCTCGCGCACTGGCTTGAGCGTGATCTGGACTTCGCCGCTGAAAGCGGGGCGAACAGCGCTCTCCGGCGGAAAGTCGAGCGCAAGCCGGTAATGAATCGCGTCGAAATCGGGCTCGGCTCGGGAGAGAGGCTGGAGCGGTTCCAGTTCATCGGGTTGCGCCGGATCATCCCGAAGCAAGCTCAGGTGGTCCTTTTGGACACTCCGCGCGACGGGGCGCGAGGGGCTCTGCGGGGAGCACGAGCACAGAGACAGCACGAGAACAGCCGCAACGAAATACCGAACCATGAATTCTCCCCCGAACTCTAGCCTGTACCGGGATTTCGGCGATCCGGCAACTCGACCTCTATTTCGGGTTGCCGACACACCGCCCGTTGTGAAAAAGTCGCCGGCATGAATAATACCTCCTCCAAGATCAAGTCCGTTGTTTCCCGCGAAGTCCTCGATTCTCGCGGCTTCCCCACCGTCGAAGCCGAACTGACGCTCGACACGCCCAAGGGCCCCGTCACCGGCCGCGCGATCGCGCCCTCCGGCGCCTCCACCGGCGAAGGCGAAGCGCTCGAGCTTCGCGACGGCGACAAGGGCCGCTACCTCGGTAAAGGCACGCTCAAGGCGGCGTCCAACGTCCGCGAGCTCATCGCGCCGGCGATCACGGGCAAGAGCTTCGAATCACAGGACGCGTTCGACCGCGCGCTCATCGCGCTCGACGGCACGGCGAGCAAGTCCAAGCTCGGCGCCAACGCGATCCTTCCGGTCAGCATGGCTTTCGCGCGCGCGACGGCGCAGGCGCAGGGCATCCCCACCTACAAGTACATCGCCAAGCTATTTGACGGCGGCAACCACGAAGGCCACGGCGTCACGCTCCCCGTCCCGCTGATGAACATCATCAACGGCGGCAAGCACGCAGACAACGGCCTGGCCGTGCAAGAGTTCATGATCGTCCCGGCGGGCTTCGAGAAGTTCTCCGACGCTCTCCGCGCCGGCGCGGAAGTCTTCCATAACCTCAAGAAGATCCTCCACGACAAGGGCCTCTCGACGGGCGTTGGCGACGAAGGCGGCTTCGCTCCCAACTTGGGCGCGCCCGGCTCCGCCCCCGGCGGCGAGGGCTCGCACCAGCAGGCGCTCGACGCGATCATGGAAGCGATCAACAAGGCCGGCTACAAGCCGGGCGCCGACATTTTCCTGGCGCTTGACTCGGCCGCCAGCGAGTTCGGCAATGGCAAAGACGGCTACACCTTCGAAGGCAAGAAGCGGACTTCCAAAGAAATGATCGCTCTCTATAGCCAGTGGGTGGACAAGTATCCTATCATTTCAATTGAGGATGGCTTGGCCGAACACGACTGGGACGGCTGGGCGGAGCTCACCCAGACCCTGGGCAAGCGCATCCAGCTCGTGGGAGACGATCTCTTCGTGACCAACGTCGATTATCTCAAAAAAGGCATTGAGAAGAAGATCGCCAACTCGATCCTCATCAAGCTCAACCAGATCGGCACCGTCACCGAGACGCTCTCGACGATGAAGCTCGCGGCGAAGTCCGGCTACACGGCCGTCACCTCCCATCGCAGCGGCGAGACCGAAGACACCTTCATCGCCGAGCTTGCCGTCGGCACCGACTGCGGTCAGATCAAGACGGGTTCCGCGTCGCGGACCGATCGCATCGCCAAGTACAACCAGCTCCTCCGTATCGAAGAGCAACTCGGAACCCAGGCCAAGTACCTGGGCGTTTCCGCATTCAAGAAAGCCTAATGAGAAATCACCCCCGGTCAGTAGCGGCATCGCCGTCGCGCGTTTCCAAGATCTGGCTGGGGGGCTTTCTGTTCTGGGGCTTCATGCTCACTGGCGCCCTGCATGGCGTGCTGGGCTCGCCCGGCGCGATCCAGGCGCTGCGCCTGCGTGAGCTGCTCGCGTCCAAGCAGGCGCAGGTCGAAGCCACGCAGAGGCAGGTCCATGCCCTCGAAGAGGAGCACGCGCGCCTGGAGACCAGCCGTGTCCTCCAGCAGCGCGAGATCCGGCGCGTGCTGGGTTATGCCGCGCCCGACGAAATCATCTTCGACTTCAGCGACGCGGCCAAGCTCTGAAGTACCCCCCTCACTTTTGGCATAGCATCGCGTCATCAAAATAACCCTCCCCACCTTTTGGTAGAGGTCCGCGTCAAAACCCTGGCGCAGCATCTAGGTGCGCCGGTTAAGCTTTCGTCACCTCTTTGACTACGGCTTGAATTCCTCCCGGGAAATTTGGCACAATTCAAGAGAAGGGAGCCCCCTGGGCTCCCGGCACCCTACATGGAGGTAGGCCGACGAATGGCTTTTGGACGCGTCAAGTGGTTCAACGATTCCAAGGGGTTCGGTTTCATCGAGAGAAAAGAAGGCGGCGAGATCTTCGTACACTACACCGCCATCCGCGGAGACGGGCATCGAACCCTGGACTCCGGCCAAGAGGTCGAATTCGACATCTACGACGGGCCTAAGGGGCCGCAGGCGCAGAATGTAGTCCATCGCGACTGACAAAGGTACCCCCTGACTTTTGGCAGTAACTTGCGTCATTTTGACGCGGACTTATGCCAAAAGTCAGGGGGGTACCTTTTGGCTAAGGCGCCTGCCAATCCGCGGGTGCGCTGCTGTGCAGGGCCTCGAGACCCTGCGGGACCGACTTCCACTCGGCTGGCGGCGAGCCCTCGGCGCGGATCTGGACCGGCATTCGGACGAAGTAGCTGCGCAGCTTATTGGTCGTGACCATGAAGCCTTCGAGCGCGTAGTCCGATACGATCTCGCCGTTCCAGCGGAAGACGTCGAGATCTCGCTCGATGCGTATCCGCGTCGGGTCGCCGGGCACGCGCAGCTTCCGGTCCAGCTCATCGGAGGTGTAATCCTGAACCCCCTCCATCCGCGCCAGGCTGTTCAGCGCGAGATCCACGTGCGCGCCTTGCCCTTGGATGCGCGGAGCGACCCTCGTTAGGATCTGCAAGTCCAAGATGCGTTCGTCGACGGGAAGCGGCCCGAACTCGAATACGCCCCGGACGTTCTTCCAGTCGCGGTGATCACGGAGCTTGAGACGAAGAAGCTTGCCGCCCTCGACCGACGAGCTGCGTGAGCCGAGCGAAAGCGTCGTGCGGAGCGGGGCGAGAGCGGGCACGGGGGCAGCTTTCGCGGGCCCCTCAAAACGGATCACGCTCAGAAACTCGGCGGGGATACTCTGAGTCCCCCACTCCTCGCGCTCGCCCTTGGGCAGAAGCTCGAGCGAGGTGAGCCAGAGCTCCGGGAGGTCGTGGGGATAATCCGGCGGAAGCACATAGGCGGCCACCAGATCCTCGCCGTCCTGGCGCGCTTCCGCGAATAGATGAGTGGTCAGCCGCATCAGCTGAGGCCGCAGCCGGCCCGAGCCCGGCGCGAGCGGAATCGTGACGCCGGCGAGGAGTTGATCGCCCGGCCGGTAGCCGGGCAGGTCCGCTCGCCGCACGCGCGCTTTGAAGCAGATCGTCTCGTCGCGCCGGTAACTCTCCTTCTCCAGCTTGAAGCGCGCGACCGGAGCGCCCGGCGCGCGATCGGGCTTTCCTGGCTCGAGGTAGACCTCCGCGATCCGCGGATCGAATCGGCTCGCCTCGAGCGCGTAGCTGCCATCAGGGAGACGCTCCTGCCGGAGCGCGAGCTCGGCGCTCACGCGCGGGCCGAGCGGCATGAGCGCACGGATGTCGAAGGGGCTATCGATCTCGGCATGGACGCGAAAGGTCCGGTCGTCGACGTACCGGACATCGAGAGCGCCGAGCCGGAGCGCGTTCGACATCGGAGCCTCGCGGTTTCCGGGAGCCGGGACCTTGCCCAGGCGCGCGAGCCCCTTGCGGAGCGCGAGCGTGAGATCCTTGAAGTGAATGCCGTCGGCGTAATAGACGCGCGTCTCGCCGGCCAATTCGAGGCGGAAGAGCCGCGCGCGAAGCTCGCGCGTGCTTGGGTCGCGGACGTCGATCGAGGTCAGTCGCTCAGTCGCGTACCGCTGGAGGAGCGCGCCGAGATCGTCGAGCGTACGCGGGCCTTCGGAGGGGCTCCTGGGATCCTCGAGGCCCGTGTGATGACCGACCTCGTGCGCGAGGATCCCGAGATAGCGCAGGAACGTGTCGGCCGTCGGCACGCGCGAGGTCTCGGCGGCCTTCGCGAGAAACTCGCGGTTAAAGAAGATCAGCGAGCCGGGTCGATTGCCCGTGACTGCGATGCGGTCGGGCTCGGAGGCTCCCCTGCCCTCGAATAGCCCGGGTCTCTTGGCGGGCGACGCGAACCGAATCCGCGGCGCGGTCTTGAGGATCGGCGAGATCTCCTTGAGCACGCGGGTCACTCGCTGCGGCGGCTCGTCTTGACCTGGGAGCGGGTAATCACCCGCTCCCAAGTCAAGCATCAGTGACTCGACTACGGGCTCGAGAACCGCCGGAAGCGTCTTGATCAGACGCGCGTGAGCGGCGAGCTTTTGATCATGGCGACGCAGAAATCGCTCGCCGCGCCGAAGCTCGACGGTCATCTGCGCCGAGGGCGGCCCGATCACCGCGCTCGCGTCGCGCGGGTCCATCAGTGGCCGTAATCGCGCGAGACTCGAGCGCAGACCCACTGCGGGCTTGATCTCGGGACCGGCCGCAGCGCACGGAAGCGCCAAAACCAACAAAAGAAGGCCGAGCATGAGTGTAGACGCTCTAAACATCGCGGGCCGCAACTTAGCTCGTCGCATCCTTATAGTAAACTGAAATAATCAGGTATATTTACCTGAAATAACAATGAGTTAAAATACAACCGTGACGCAACCCCTCTACAAAAAGTGAGGGACCGCCTTTACTGGATCCGGTCCTCGCGCTTCACGCTGCGCAGGTTCTGCGCGAGCACCTTCTTGCGAAGGCGGACGGACTTGGGAGTGATCTCAATCCATTCGTCTTCGTCGATCCAATCGATGCACTGCTCGAGCGACATCTTGCGGATGCCCGAGAGCGTGACGAGGAACTCGGCCGAAGCGGCGCGGATGTTGGTGAGCTTCTTCTCGCGGCAAGGATTGACGTTCAGGTCGTTATCCTTGGCATGCTCGCCGATGATCATGCCTTCGTAAACCGGCACGCCGGGGCCCATGAACAGGATTCCGCGCTCTTCGAGTCCGAGCAGGCCGTACTCGACGGTGTCGCCGGCGCGGTCGGAGATCAGCGCGCCGCTCGTGCGGTGCGGGAGATCGCCCTTGTGCGGGCCGTACTCGAGCAGCTGCGTGCTGAAGAGGCCTTCGCCCTTGGTCAAAGTGAGGTAGCGCGAACGCATGCCGAGCAGGCCGCGCGTCGGGATATCGAACTCGAGACGAACGCGGCCGGAGCCGTGGCCAGAGCCGCCTTCGTATTTGGTGAGCAGGCCCTTGCGCGTCTGAAACAGGCCGGTCACGTCGCCGACGGCGAACTCCGGCATGTCGAGCACCGCGCGCTCCATGGGTTCGAGGCGCTGGCCGTTTTCGCCTTCCTTGTAGAGAACCGTCGGCTTGCCGACCATGAACTCGAAGCCTTCGCGGCGCATCTGCTCGATCAGGATGGCGAACTGGAGCTCGCCGCGGCCGAGAACACGAAACTGGTCGTTCGTCGGCATCTCCTCGAGGCGGAGAGCGACGTTGGTCCGCACTTCGCGCAGCAGGCGATCACGCAGCTTGCGCGACTGGATCGCTTCGCCTTCCTTGCCGGAAAGCGGCGACGTGTTGACCGAGAAGATCATGCCGAGAGTCGGTTTCTCGACGACGATGCGCGGGAGGACGCCGACGTTCTCGGAGCCCGCGAGCGTATCGCCGATCTCGGTGACTTCGGAGCCGGCGATCACGCCGATGTCGCCCGCGCCGAGCACGTCGACTTCCTGCTGCTTGAGGCCTTCGTAGGTCGCGACCTGCGAGACCGAAAAGGTTTCCTTCTTGGGATTGCCCGCTTCGTCCACGCCGTGACGGGTGATGCGTTGGCCTTTCTTGACGGAGCCCGAGAGCACGCGCCCGATCGCCAGACGACCGACGTAGTCGGAGTAAGAAAGATTGGAGATGAGCATCTGGAAATCCGGCTGCGCCGAAACCTTGGGCGGCGGGATATCCTTGAGGATCTCGTCGAAGAGCGGCTGAAGCGTGCCCTTCTTCTCGCCGGAGAGGTACGCTGGGAGATCGTCAAAATTGGTGGTGCACCAGCCCGCGCGCGCGCAGGCGTAAACGATCGGGAAATCGGCCTGCTTTTCATCGGCGCCGAGGTCGACGAAGAGGTCGAACGCGTGGTTGACCACCTCTTCGATGCGCGCGTCGGGGCGGTCCACCTTATTGATGACGAGGATGACCTTGAGGCCCTGACGAAGCGCCTTGGAAAGAACGAAACGAGTCTGCGGGAGCGGGCCTTCGGCCGCGTCGACCAGCAGGAGCGCGCCGTCGACCATGCCCATGATGCGCTCGACTTCGCCCCCGAAGTCCGCGTGGCCAGGCGTATCGACGATGTTGATTTTGGTGTCGCCGACGTGGACGGACGTGTTCTTGGCCAGGATCGTGATCCCGCGCTCGCGCTCAAGATCGCCCGAATCCATCACGCGGTCGGCGACCTGTTGGTGCTGCTTGAAGGTTCCGGCCTGCTTCAGGAGAAAGTCGACGAGGGTCGTCTTGCCGTGGTCGACGTGCGCGATGATGCAGACGTTGCGAAGATGTTTCGGTTGGGTGGACATGGAAAAGAGCCGATCTGACGCCCCAACGCTCTATCGCGTCTTCGTTGCGCCCTTAATTGAGTTAATCGCGTGGAATGCCGCAGTCTTATACGCTTCGGCGAGCGTTGGGTAGTTGAAAACCGTCCTAATGAAATAATTGACATCCCCATCGAGCGCCATAACCGCCTGCCCGATGTGGACCAAGTCGGCGGCATTGTCGCCGATGATATGGACAGCGAGCAGCTTGAGCGTCTTGCGATCGACCAAAAGCTTGAGCAGCCCCCAACGGTCGCCCACGATCTGGCCGCGCGCGAGCTCCTTGTATTGGGCCCGGCCGACGACGTAGTCGATCTTCCTGGATTTGAGATCCTCTTCGGTCGGCCCGACCATCGAGATCTCGGGGATCGTATAGATGCCGTAAGGAAAAAGAGACGAAAGCGGATCGACTTCGAGGCCGAAGGCGTTTCGGCAGGCGATTCGCCCTTGCTCGAGGCTCGTCGAAGCGAGCGCGGGCGCTCCCACGACGTCGCCGACGGCGAAGATATTGGCCACTGAGGTGCGATAGCAGTTGTCGACCTTGATCAGGCCGCGCTCGTCGGTGTCCACACCGACTTCGGTGAGGCCGAGCCCTTCGGTATTGCCGAAGCGGCCGAGGGTAACGAGCACGACGTCCGTCTGCACCTTCTCGCCGTTGGAGAGGTGGACCTTGACCCCGCGCGAGCTCTTCTCGATCCGATCGGCTTCGGTCTTGAGATGAAGCTGCATCCCCCAGGTGAGGAAGCGCTCGACCAGGACATTGGCGACTTCGCGATCGACGGAGGCCAGGACCTCATGACGGCGGTCGACGAGGTGGACCTTGGTCCCGGCCATGCCGAACATCGAGGCGTATTCGCAGCCGATGATGCCGCCGCCGAGCACGACCATGCTCTTGGGCACCTTCTTGAGCCGCAGGACCGTGTTGCTGTCGACGACTCGCGTGCCATCGATCGCCACGTGCGCGGGCGAGACCGGGCGCGCGCCGACAGCGATGAAAACGAAAGGCGCGTTGAGCAGCTTCTTGCCTTTTTTTGATTCGACCTGCACCTCGGTCCGGGACTTGAAGCGCGCCTTGCCGTGAAAGATCGTCACGCCGTTGCGCTTGAGCTGATCGAAGATCACTTGCGCTTCGCCGCTGACGACCCGGTCGCGGCGCTTGAGCAGGCGCTTCATGTCGGGCATCTGCATCTTGCGCTTGCCGCGGTCCTGGGCGGTGTCCATCTCCGCGCCGAGAGACCCCCGCGCGCTGAGCGAGTAGCGATAGACGGATTCGCGAAAGGATTTGGAAGGAAGAGTACCGAGGTGCACGCAGCCGCCGCCGACGGCCGGAAACTCCTCGATGATAGCCACGGACTTGCCGGCCTTGGCGCCCTGGAGGGCGGCCTTTTGCCCGGCAGGGCCGGAGCCGATCACGATCAGATCAAAGTTCATAAACGTGAAATGAGTGTAGCATCTTATTTTCCTGAGAGTATCAGGAATGAATGACGCTAAGCGGCGTACTTCTTGGCAACCTCAAAAAGATCGTCGAGCTCGATCGGTTTGCGGATCACGCCCTGCACGCCAAGTCCCAGAACACGCTCCTCGACATCGGACCAGCCCGAAACCACCACGACCGGCACGGACTCCCCGCCCGGCATCGCGCGAAGCTCGCGAAGGAGCTCATCGGGACTGAGCTTGGGGGTCGAGAGATCCAGGAGCACGAGCCCGATCTCCTTCAGATGCTCCTTGAGAAGAGCGAGCGCCGCCTCGCCGTCTTCGGCGAGGTAGGACAAGTGATTCTCTTCCTCCAGCGCCTCTCCCAAAAGGAGTCGGGTACTGCGATCATCTTCGACAACGAGGATTCGAGGGGATTTGGATTTCATATAAGGTGAAAGAACCATATCCAAAAAAGCCCCGCTGTCACGACCGCATTCAAATTATTTTTTAGATATCTCTGCAGATTCGCAGAAGAATTCGATACTCTCTTCATAATGCTCTTCAATCCGGCAGGCGGCCTTCGCTATCACCTGCGGGCGGCGCTCTCCCATGAGCGTTGGGCTCCGTTTCGCGCCGGCGTTTCACGTTGGCTCGAGACCCAGTGGAATCCCTCCGAGCGACGACTCGTGATCGTCGGTCCGAGCGGCGGCTACTGCGTGGAGCCTTCGTTTCTCGAGCGCTTCGAAGAAATCGTGTGCATCGACCCGGACCCCTTGGCCGAGCTGATCTTCAAGCTGCGCCTTCCGCATCCCCTTGCCCGCCGCGTGCGCTGGATCCGCGGCGACGCCTTCGAGCAGGAGATTCCGAATCAGGGATACGCGCTGCTATTCAGTAACTTCCTGGGCCAGCTTTCAGTGATTCATGAAGAAGAAGCCGAGCTGTCCGCGCGCAAGCGCCGCGTGACCGCCCTCCTCGCCTCGCGCGCAGGCTCCTGGGCCAGCTTCCATGATCGGGTCTCGGGCCCAGTCGCGCCCGAGCTCCCGCGCGAGGGCGTGCGCGAATCGCGGCGCCTGAGCGATGCCGAGATCATCGAGAGATTCTACCAACGGACGAGCGGGGCTCGAGTCGAGTTGGTGGATCATCGTACGGAAGGCCTCTTTGAAGCCTCCCGTACGCATGATTATTTCGCTTGGGCCCTGAGGCCCGGCCAACATCACCTCATCGAGGCGACGCGGAGGCCTTAGAACGTCATGCTGACGCCGAGGTGAGCGGCGATCGCGGAGGTCGAGTAATCGCCGGTCAGAGCCGGAGACTCGCCCTGGCCGGTAGCCCAGGCGTATTCGAACGCGCCGTCAGCGCGGATCCAGTCGTTGATCTGCTTACCGCCGCCGACCTGGAAGCCATTACCTGCGCCCGGAGCGATCGCGTTCGCCTTGGCATACGTGTTAGGCGTCCCCTGGGTCGAGTGGAAATAACCGGCGCGAAGAGCCCAGCTCTCGATGCCCGTGTACTCGCCGCCAACGCGGAAGGTCCAGATGTTGTTATAGTTCAGCGGGGTGCTCAGAGTAGTCTGAGTCGCTTGACCCGGCAAGACCTGGCCAGGGTTCGGAGCTCCCTCGACGATCAGATTCTGGTCGCGATGGTACTGTGTCCAATCCACCTGTCCAAAGAAGGCGATTTTCTGAGGTGCCAAATCATAGTAGCCGCCCAGCTGGAACTGCTGCGGCAGGCTGACCGCGAGGGTCGCATCGCCGCCAGTCAGATCGACGGGATCGCCCGTCGTGTTGAAGGCGCTGGTCGCCGACGGATCGAGCTGACCTTTGCTGGTGCCCTTACCGACGAAATCGACAGTCGTGCGCCAGCTCGCTCCGATGCCCCAATCCTTGGACGGAGCGTACTGCGCGCCGAAACGGAAGCCGTTGTAGCGGGTCGCGCTGATGTCGCTGATCTGAGCGGCATAGAGTGAAGACGTAGCGCCGTATGCATTGCTGAAGGTCGACGCCGGTAGCACAGAGGCGACCGCCGCATCACCCGTGAACCGACTGATACGCCAAGTGGCGCCGATCTTGAGGCCGGGCATGACTTCATAAGCCGAGCCGATGTCCCACTCGGTGAAGGTCAGCTCGTTCTTGATGTCCGGCTTGAGCGTGAACGTCGGGGCGAGAGCCGAAAAGTCCACGCTGGAGAACTTGGCGCGCGATCCGCCGACGACGCCTAAGCCCGCACCGACTGCCCATTGCGGGGTGATGCCGTAAGTCGCGTGAAATCCGGCATAAGGTGCAGTCGCGGTCGTCGAGGTCAGCTGCGGACCCGTGGTCAAATCGGTCGCGCTGTTCGGAACGATCGGCCCTTTATAAGTCACCCAGGTCGGAGAGCCGTTCAAATCGATCTCTAAGCCCTGCTTACCGGCGGCGCCTGCAGGGTTAAAGAACAAAGACTGAGCGCCTTCGACGTTACCGGCGGTGATGCCGGCGATCCCGGAGTAGCGGCCGGACCAGGAGATGCTTTTTTCGAAACTTGCATGAGCAACGGAGAACGGGGTCGCGAGAATCAGGACAGGTATAATGTGTTTGCGCATGTTAACAATTTTGGGACGGAATCCCTGGCCTGTCAAAAAAGAAAAACGCCTAAACGCGGAAAATGATGACGGTATCGCCATCGTTGACGCATATAGTTAGCTCCGAAACTGCCGCGTGCACGCCGAGTAGTCAGCAGTTACTTGACCGGTCAAGCGTTTGCTTGACCCGCAGAAAATACGGAGAGGTTTCGCCTTCCGCTCAAATTGATCGCTACGCCGCCGACTCGCCGTCGTCGTCGTCGTGACCGCCGCCCTGCCCGCCCGAGTGCCCGGGGTGCTCCGAGCTCGCCGCGGGCTTGTACCACGCGGGGGCCACGAAGTTCTCGCGCCCGAACGGCAGGCGATTGATCTCGATCTCGTTCATGAACGTGGGGATGTAACCCGTGGCGATGTGCTCGCCGATGATCTTTCCGTCCTGCGCGCGCCCGCGCTGCACGAACTTGAAGATGTCCTTGAGGATGTAGCGTCCGAACGGATCGAGCTCGGGGATGACCTCGGAGATCGCGTAGATCTTGCGTGAGCCGTCGTTGAAGCGCTTGATCTGGCAGACGATGTTGAGCGCCGAGGCGATCTGGCGGCGCAGCGCCTGCGCCGGGATGTTCACGTCGCCCATCATCGAGAGCGTCTCGAGGCGGACGAGACCGTCATAAGGCGTGTTGGCGTGCGTGGTGCCCATCGAGCCGCCGTGACCCGTGTTCATCGCCGTGATCAGATCGAGCGCCTCGGGACCGCGGACTTCGCCGACGACGATGCGGTCGGGACGCAACCGCAGCGCGGACTTGATCAGGTCGCGCACGCTCACCTCGCCCTCGCCCATGGCGTCGGCGTGGCGGGTCTCGAAAAATACCGTGTGGTCGGTGTGGATCTTGAGCTCGGTCGAGTCTTCGATGATGAGCAGGCGCTGCGTGCCCGGAATGCGGGAGCCGAGGATATTGAGCAAGCTCGTCTTACCGGAGCCCGTGCCGCCGGAGACCAGGATGTTCTTGGCGAGATAGACGCAGACGTCCAGGAACTTGGCTTCGACCTTGGACATCGAGCCGCGATTGATGAAGTCAACGAAGGTCGGCACGCCCGAAGAGAACTTGCGAACCGAGAGCGTCGTCCCCTTGCGCGAGCAAGGCGGCAAGACGGCGGCGACGCGCGAGCCGTCGGGCAGGCGCGCGTCCAGGATCGGATTCTTGTCGTCGATTCGGCGGCCCACGAACTGCGCGATGTTGCGTACGGCAGCCTGAAGCGCCTGCTCGTCGAAGAACTTCGCGTCCGTTCGCTCGAGCAAGCCCTTGCGCTCGACGAAGATCTCGCTTGGTCCGTTGACCAGCACTTCAGAGACCGAGTCGTCGGTCAGAAAGCTCTTGATCGGTGCGAGAAACGTCCCAATGGATTCGTCGAAAACACCCACGCGCGATTGCCTCTTCTTAAGATGTTGCGAACTCTTTGACGATCAAGACGCCTTCCATCCCGTTGACCGGGCAGTAAAAGCGGTACTTGCCGGGGACATTGGGAGTGAAGGTCACTTCTTCGATCTTCTGCGAGCGGACCTGCTTCTTGACGGAGAACGAATCCATCATGATACAGAGCGTGTTCTTGGAAGCGCCCGTCACGAAGAGCCGGACCGGGACGTCGCGGCTCACGAAGAGCGTCTTGGGAAAATAGCCGAGGTCGCTCGCGATGACGGCGACTTCCTGAATCCCCTTCTTGAGCGACTCGGAGACGTTGGCCATCGAGGTGTCAGGCTTGGACTCGACGTCCGACTCGATCTGCACGGGCCGAGGGCGATTCTCGGGAGCCTGGTTGGAGAACGTCAGGCCCGCCGGCGCCCGACTCCCTCCGCGAAGCGGAGCGTCCGCGCGCTCGTCGAACTCCGTTTTCTGATCCAACTCCTCCGCTTCGCGCGCGGCGTAGCGGTTCGGGACTCCGAGGTCCACTCGAGCCGGAGGCGCGCCGAAGCGCGACTCGGCGAACTGCTCGGTCGGCCCGTCCTGCAACGGATCGCGCGGCGGCGGCGGCTGCCTCATCACGGTGTCCGTTCGCGCCTCTCCGGCCGCGAATAATGCGACCGCCATCGTGGTAGTCATCAGTCTCTTCATATGGGTCTCTCCCTCAGGGCTTGTCGGAAAGGACGCAGAGAAACTGAATACGTCAATAAACCGTCATTAGTCCCCGGCTGCGGGACTAAAGATCGAAGCTCAGGGTCGCGCCGTACTTGGACATCTGATTGTAATAGACCTGCAGGTTGGCCGAGGTCCCCAGGCGGATTCCTCCGGCCAGAGCGACGCCCTCGCGGATCTCTTCCGAATGAAAGCTCGTCTTCGAGTCCAGCCTGAAGCCGTAGCTCACGGTCAGCGCGGCCTGCTGGCTGCCGACCCGAATGCCCGGCGAAACCGCGGGCCGTTTGTAATCGCCGTCGAAGGTCGCATCGCCCACCAGATCGACATCGTTGGAGGCCGAGACCGCGAGCCCGACTCCGTACTCGTCCGGACCGCTGGATACATCCCGCGCAGTCGCAGCCAGACGAACGCCCGGCGAAGGCTCGATCGACACGCCTAGGTTGAAGGTCGAGTCGCCCGACGGTGAGATCGGCGTAAACCCCGCTGCGCCCAGGCTCAGGTGCAGCGCCTGCGAGGCCACGGCCAATCCATAATAAGCGCGGCTCGCCGACGGCGTGGGAGCATAGGTCGCGCCCGCGGTAAGCCCGAACCCGCTTCCCTTGCCGTAGAGGATTCCGCCGCCGTATTCACCATCCTTGAAAGCGCTCTCCGGAAAGAACGCGTGCGTGTTGAGCGCCGTGCGCTTGATCTCGGCCAGCCCCGCCGGGTTCTGAAAAACGGCTGTCGTTGTCGAGGGCTCGGCGATGCCCCCGGAGACGGATACCAGCGAAGAGTCGGCGGAGCCGCTGGCGTGCGCGGACGAAGCCAGCGCGAGAGCAGAGACGGAAACAAATGCGCGAAATCTCGAAAAATTCATAAACTCAGTTTAATAAATCCAGCTGCGCCGCGCAGCAGCCATGATTTTGACTTCGCGCATAGGCCGCCGCCAAAACTGTTGTAAGACATGACACACTGCGCTGTTTTTACCCAGGATCACAATGACACTTTGCGCCTCGCGCTCCTTAACCACAAATAAAACCCTGACAATTCAAACACTTAAAAAATGACCCCCTACCCGAAAAGGCGCGATTCCTGGCACCCCGATTGCTTTACGGGGGCGCAGGAAGGTTGTGTGGCATGAGCAAGAGCAACGTCGTTTCCCTGCAAGCAGTCCGTGAAGTCAAAACCGCCGAGATCGAAGAGCCCGAGTACCGCGCGCGAATCCTCGGCATGGACAAGCTCCAGCTCCTCGAGGAGATGGTTCGCTTCCAAGAAGAGCGCTCGCAGGTCGGCCACCTGACCGCACAGATGATGGTCCGCGGAAAGTTTCTCTTCCGCGCTCTCGAAGACGCGGCCGAGACGCAGGAGCTCAAGCTCCTCACCCGCTCGTACCGCCGCCATCTCGAGTTCGAGCTCGCCGACTACATCAAAAACAACGGCGCGAATCGTTGAACTCCCAATTTCGCCTGCTCGGATTGGCGAGCCTCGTGCTCGCCACCGCGGCTTTCAATTCGATCGGGATACAGCCTCGCCCTGCCCCCGAGACCTCGGTCGCGCGCCACAAGGACTTGATCGAGCAAAGACGACTGAAGCGACTGCACCGCGGGCCAAAGGCACCCCCTCCCGTCGTTCACGAGATCCGAACTGAGCCCGGCTACCTCCGCTCCACCGAGGAGATCATCGATTCGGGGTCGCCGCTCCTGGAGCGGATCATCGGCCAAGACGGCCAAGAGACTTGGACTTACAACCCGGATTACAGCATCGTGATGCGAGCCCGCACTCATTACACCAGCACCTACGCCGTCGAGGTGCTGCAAACAGGCTTCGCACCCCGGTCATACGAAAATGAGCCCGCGAACGCGCGTTATGGCCGGGGCGTCAGCATCCTGGATCCGTACGAGAAGAAAAAGAACCACGCCAGCACCATGTACCACTGGGAGAACTCGCGAACGATCATCAAACGGATCAAGGAATCGGTCGAGTTCGCGCGAAACGAGTACGACAGGCGAAAGCTCAAGCGCCCCGAGCTTCTCAGCTCCATCCACGAAAACGACTGGCCCCGGATCCCGATGACCATGATCGTCTTGCGCGAGCTTCCCGACGCGCAAGGGCGTCCGGGCCGCATCTTCGCGACGATGCGGATCCTTCACTCCTATTACCATCTTCCGGATGGCTGGGACCCGCGGCTCGGGGATTTGAAGAAGGCGGTGCCGACGCTCCATCAGCCCGCGGATTTTCCAGTCCGTTGGAAAGAAAATCTCCAAGTCGTGGGCGAACGCCCGACTTACGGAATGCCTTTCTTCCTGGAGCCCGATGATCTCTACGCTTACGACCCCGGAAACGATCGCGTGCCCGTCTCGCGCGAAGCGACGCTCCCGATGGAAGATCACCTTCTCCTTCATCTTCCGCGCGGGAAAGTCGACGACGAGAAGTACGGAGTGGCCTCCGAAGTCGGCCTCTGGGTGATGGACGGAACCCGCAATCTCATCGCTTATGCGGAGACTTCGTCTCGGCTTCTTCGAACGATGAAGGCGCTCGATGGGTACGTCAAGACGCCCGACGCGAACCATACGTACATGCAGGCCGATGCCGTGATCCACAAGATGCATCAGCGGAGTCGTCATCAGTTCGATGACCTCCACCCGGAAGGCATCATACCGATCGAGGACCGCCCTCTTCCCCCCAAGGAACAAGGAAAATGGTGGGGCATGGAGGTCACGCAGGAGCGCCTCACTCAGCTCGTTTCCGAAATCGGACTGCATCGGCACCAGTACAAGGACGCGGACCGCGTCTCGCCGGAGTGGATCCAGACGATCATCCGCAATGCTCTAGACGCGTCCGACTAACCGCCGCCTGAGCTCTTGGACGGCATGCTCGATGAACGCGGCCCGATCGAAGTCCTTGGGGTGAACCTGACTGGTCAGAAAGACGCAATTTCCGGCGAGGTGGACTTGGATCATCTGAGCGAGACGTTTACGCTCGAGGGCTGAAGCTTTCGGAAACTGCCCCAGACGCTCTCCGGCTTCGAGGAGCCCCTGCAATCTCTCGGTGCCCTTCGCCAAGAATTCGCTATGGATCTTGCGGAACTCGAGTCGAGTCGAACAGGTGGCGATAAACTGAATCCAAGTCCGGGCGAAATCCTCCTTCGCCCAAACGAATTCGAGGCCTGACCGGTAATAGGCGCTCACGCGCTCCTCCGGCGTGTGAAGAAACTCCATCGCGCGGACCGCGCTCTCCTGGACCTCCCCGCGCACCCGCTCGAACATTGCGGCCAGGAACGCGTCCCGCTGCGGAAAATGATGGAGCACGAGCTGGCGGGTCACCCCTACGCGCCGGGCGACGGCTTCGTACGAGATCGAATCGAGACCCGAGCGCGCGCAGAGCCAGATTCCCGCTTCGACGAGTTCGGTTTTCCTGGCTTCGGCTTTGCGCATCTTATGGATTCCTCATCGTATTTTACATCGGTAATCTTTAATTTTACATATGACAAATTTAATTTGACTCCAGAAAGCCGCCAATGTATCTACAGCTCCGTAACGACGCTTTGCGTCATAAACAAGGAGTAACCCATGTTCACCCGCCCTACGCTCACCCAAACCGTTCTCGCCCTGTCCCTCAGTCTCGCCTCGTTCTCGGCTCAAGCCGACTGCGGCAAATTCGGCCGCGAAGTCCTGCCCGACCTCTGCTGCATGATCAACTATAGTCTCGAAAACGGCGACCTGGGCCGCGGCGAGGGCAAAGCCCAGCTGAGCCAGCAGAGCCCGACCTTTGTCACTCTCGAGGACAAGGGCCGCTCTTCAGTCACGATCGAATCCAGCGTCGAAGACCGGGCCGGCGAGAAAGTCCGCAAGACCACGCTCTGGATCGATAGCACCGTACTCGGCGTCTCGACGGTCAGCGGAGCGACCGAGCAGGCCGAAAGCAAGGCCACGTCATTCGGCTGGCTCATGCTCCCCGAGCGCATCCACGGCTCAGTCAAGAGCTTTGGCAAATACAACGGTAAGAACATCACCCAGATCACCGCGGTGTGCTCCTCCAAAGCACAACTCGGCCTGGGCGAATAGAGGAGAAATGCCATGAAGTCGAATTCTGCATTCATCGCTTGCCTTGCCCTCGCTATTGCAACCTCGCAGACCGCCCAGGCTGGGTTCAGTAGCGAATATTACTCCGTGATGGTCCGATGCCGGAGCAACGGAACCCGAGTGCACTGCCCCACCGGCCTCGGATCCATCGAGTATGGCCCCATCCTCGCGCGGCAGTTCTCCAGCGCTCCCTGCGAGTATGGGAGTGACTTCGGATTTGAGCAGGGAACCCACAGCGAGGTCTGGGTCGATCACGGCTGTCAGGCGGACTTCTATCTTGAAGGCTATTGAAAGAGGACGACGGCGACGCGTGACCCTTGCGTTCGCCGTCGATCCTGCTCATAGTGTCCGGCATGTGCCTGGCCCTCCTCGACACGCGGAACGCCACACAGGGCCGCGTGATCCTCATCTCCAACCGCGACGAGTTTCATCGACGTCCAACGGCACCGCTCGCGTGGTGGGCTCCCGAGTCCGGCTCTGGCGCCCCCGCGATCTGCGGCGGCCGCGACCTCGAGGCTGGCGGCACCTGGCTCGCCGTCTCGCGCGAGGGGCGCTTCGGCTTCGTGACCAACTATCGTGACCCAACGCTGGCCCAGACAGCGCCCCGCTCGCGCGGCGAGCTCGTGCCCGAGTTTCTGCGTTCTGATTTAGCGCCCCTCGAGTTCGCCCGCCGGCTCGAGCCCAGGCGCGCGGAGTACGCGGGTTATAACCTGATCGTCGGAACCGCAAGCGGCGAGCTCGCCTACTTCTCCAACGTCGGCGGCCCCGCCCGCGCGCTCGAGCCCGACGTCTACGCCCTCAGCAACGGCCTGCTCGGTGACGAGTGGCCCAAGACCCGGCGCGTGCGCGACGGCTACCTCGCGGTCGACGCCCGCACGGGCGCCGCCGGAGCCGAACCGCGCGCCGCGCCTCGCGCCGAGGCGCTCTTCGCGCTGCTCGCCGATCGCACGCCGGCGCCCGACTCGGAGCTTCCGCGCACGGGCGTGCCGCTCGAGTGGGAGCGGATCCTGAGCCCGGTCTTCATCTCGGGCCGAGACTATGGCACGCGCGCGTCTTCGATCCTGGAGATCGCGGGCGGCGCAGTCACAATGACAGAATGGAGTTTCGGCCCCGAGTGCGCGCCTCTCGGCACGCGCTCGGAGCATTTTGTAATTTCTTAATTCTTAGCTTTGCGAAATCATCAAAACCAGGTGTTGTAGACGAACATCTCGAAGAAATCGCGGTACATGTGGCCATAACCGCGATCGCCCCACCCCT
>OUNM010200046.1_pt1 | contig 23185 bp, 18 predicted proteins | sample 1769961 | NCBI WGS metagenome assembly OUNM01 (sample SAMEA3914820, study PRJEB12502) | metagenome | biome: forest; material: soil | place: USA | collected 2012-03-12 | depth 0.3 m | reverse complement strand
GGCGTCGACCACACCTTCGACAGCACCTTCTCGGCCAACCTGACGATGGACGCGTCGAACGTCATCGGTCAGACCGCGAACTCGAACTTCGCGACGCCGAATGTGACCCTCCCGGCCGTGCCGGCCGGTGGCGCTCCGTCGAGCACCGCCAACGTCAATAACGCCGCGATCGTCGGCAAGGGCTTCTTCATCAAGAAGGCCTACCTGCAGGCGAAGCTGAACCCGGCATTCATCGTCCGCCTCGGCGCGGCTGACCTGCCCTGGATTCCCTACGTGGAAAACCAGTATGGCTACCGCCACATCGAGAACATCGTCTCCGAGCGCGTCGGCTTCGGTACCTCGTCCGACTGGGGTGTCCACGTCCTCGGCGATCTCGCTGGCGGCCTGCTGAGCTACCAGGTCTCGGTGATCGACGGCGCGGGCTACCGCAACGTCAAGGTGACTAACTCGGTCGACGTCGAAGGCCGTCTGTCGGCCCAGTACAAGGGCTTCTACGCTGCGATCGGTGGCTACACCGGCAAGCGCGGCAACGACGTGGAGGGTTCGGTCACCCACCACACCGCCAAGCGCGGCGACGCGCTCATCGGCTACAAGAACAAGCTGTTCAACGTCGGCGCCGAGTACCTCTACACCAAGAACTGGAACAGCGTGACCGCCGCCACCGAGGACAAGGCCGAGGGCTACTCGATCTTCGGCAACGTGAACTTTGCCAAGCAGTTCAGCGTGTTCGGTCGCTACGACTGGGTCAAGCCGAACAAGCTCGGCACCGCGCAGAACCTGAATTCCAACACGAAGGACCACTACTTCAACGTTGGTATCCAGTACGAGCCGACCAAGATCGTCGACCTGGCGCTGGTCTACAAGCGCGACGTCGCCGACAACGGCCTCATCAGCACCCAGAACGGCACCATCGGTGGCGCCAACCCGACCGGCTCGCTGGTCGGTGGCCGTGGCACCTACGACGAGATCGGCCTGTTCGGTCAGTTCCGCTTCTAATCCCCCGGGATATCGCCTGCTCGACGCAGCAGGCGCCCTCCCTCACTCGGGCCCGCCGCCATCACGCGGCGGGCCTTTTTTGTACCGGCCTGTCTCGGAGCGGCTGGCGTTGCAGTCATTTCCCGGTAGATTTCATCCGCACTAAGCGTCATAGCCCCCGCCGCTTCGCCGATTCCGCGATGCAGCAAGAACGGCACCCCATCCGTATGTCGGAAGCGTCCTCATCCCTCGCCAGCTCACCAGTGGTCCAGGCGACACCCCATTCCTCCCATGCCGGCCCGGGCGGCCAGAAGCTCGTGCCGCTGGCGCTGGGCGCGATCGGCGTGGTGTTCGGCGATATCGGCACCTCGCCGCTCTACTCGCTGAAGGAGAGTTTTGCGGGTCCGCACCCGCTGCTGATAGACCGCCCGCACATCTTCGGCGTTCTGAGCCTGATCTTCTGGACGATGACGTTGGTCGTGACGATCAAGTACGTCCTCGTCACGATGCGCGCCGATAATGACGGCGAGGGTGGCAGCCTCGCGCTGCTCGCGCTCATCGTCCGGCATAGGGAGAAGGCCAAGTGGACACGCGGAATCGTGCTCCTCGGCGTGCTGGCGACCGCGCTCTTCTACGGCGACGCGATCATCACGCCGGCGATCTCCGTTCTTTCGGCGGTCGAGGGGCTCGAGGTGGTGAACGACGGCTTCGCGCCTTTTGTTGTGCCCGCCTCTCTGCTGATTCTGATTGGTCTGTTCGTGATCCAGTCGCGCGGCACGGCCAAGGTGGGCCTCGTGTTCGGCCCGATCATGCTCTTCTATTTCCTGGTAATCGGCGTGATGGGGCTGGGCGGCATCATCCGCGATCCGCGCATCCTCGGCGCCATTAACCCGTGGTGGGCCGCGAACTTCTTCATACTCGACCCCAAGCTTGCTTTCCTCGCCCTGGGTTCGGTTGTGCTGGCGGTGACGGGCGCCGAGGCGCTCTATGCCGATATGGGCCATTTCGGCCGCAAGTCGATCAGCGTGGCGTGGCTTTATGTCGCCTTCCCATGCCTGCTGCTTAACTATCTGGGCCAGTCGGCGCTGCTGCTCGACGATCCCTCGGCGATCGACAATCCCTTCTTCCGCATGGCGCCGGACTGGGCGCGTCTCCCGCTAGTCGGACTCGCTACTATCGCCACCGTCATCGCATCCCAGGCGGTGATCTCGGGCGCCTATTCGGTGACCCAGCAGGCGATCCAGCTCGGCTTCCTGCCGCGCCTCAGGATCACCCACACCAGCGCGCACGCGGCGGGTCAGATATACATCCCGCTGGTCAACTGGGCGCTGCTCGGCTTCGTGCTGCTGCTGGTGGTGGGATTCAAGAGCTCGGGCAGCCTCGCCTCGGCCTACGGCATCGCGGTGACCGGCACGATGTTCATCACCAGCTGCATGCTAGGCGTGCTGGTGTTCACTATCTGGAAGTGGAACCGCTGGGCAGCGGGGCTGCTGATCGGCGCCTTCCTGATCGTCGACGGCGCCTATTTCGCCTCGAACATCACCAAGATCCCTGACGGCGGCTGGTTCCCGCTGCTGGTCGGGGCGTGCGCCTTCACCTGCCTAACCACCTGGGCGACCGGACGACGACTGATGCGCGAGCGATTGTTCGAGAGCGCGATGCCGCTCGACATCTTCATCAAGTCGGCGATCAAGTCGGTGAAGCGGGTACCGGGCACGGCAGTGTTCCTGTCGGCCTCGCCCGAAGGCGCGCCTCCGGCGCTGCTCCACAACCTCAAACACAACAAGGTGCTGCACGAGCGGATCATCATCCTGACGGTCAAGATCGTCGGCCAGCCGGTGGTGGACGACGCCCACCGTATCGAGGTGCGCGAGCTCGGGCCGGACTTCTATCGCATCGTCACGCGCTACGGATTCATGCAAGAGATCGACGTGCCCGCCGCGCTCGCCCGCGCGGAGCGGTGCGGCCCGCCTTTCCGGCTGATGGAGACGAGCTTCTTCCTGGGCAGACAGACGCTGATCGCCTCGCAGCGGCCGGGCATGGCGATCTGGCGCGAGAAGCTGTTCGCCTGGATGTTGCGTAACGCCGAAAGCGCAATGGAGTTCTTCAAGCTGCCGCCAAACCGCGTCGTCGAACTGGGCAGCCAGCTCGAGATCTGAGCGCCTCCTCGAGGCGAGGCGAGGCACGTCAGGCGGCGCGGGCGGCTTCCCCGGTGAGCGTCTCGTAGCGTTGGAACAGTTCGCCGAAATGCTGGTCGAGCGTGCGGGTGGCGGCGGCATAGGCGCGCGCCTTGGCGCCGAGCCGCGCCACGCCTCTGTCGATCAGCCGGACGATCGCCTGCGCGGCCGATCCTGCGTCGGCCGAACGATAGAGCTCGCCGCCGCTCTCTCGTGCCTGGTCGGATGCGCCGCCCTGGTCGGGGGCGATCAGGGGCAAGCCGGCCGCGCGCGCCTCGGCCGCGACCAGGCAGAAGGTTTCCGCCTCGCAGCCATGAATCATCGCGTCTGCGCTCGCCATCAGTCCGGCTAGCGCCGGCCGGTCGGTGATCGGCGCCAGCATCAGCACGTGCGGATTGGCGCCGACATGGCGGACCACACGGGAACGGTCGCGCCCGTCGCCGACCAGCACGAGACCGACAGGCCGCTCGACGCCGGCGGCCATGCAGGCGTCGACTACCATCGGCCAGCGCTTCTCGGGAGCGTGGCGGCCAATGCCGATCAGTAATGTCGCCTCGGGGCCGAGCCCGCAGCGTTCCAGGAGGCGCGCGCGCAGCGCCGGGTCCCGCCGCGCGGGCGAGAATACGCCGGGCACGATGCCGAGCGGCAGGGTCGTAACCTGGCGCAGGCCGCCCTCGCGCAATCGCTCGGTCAGGCTGCGGCTCGGGCTCACGACCAGGTCATAGCGGGCGTCCAGCCGGCGCAGGTGGCGCCAGAACCAATCGAAGCCGCGATCAATCGCCTCGCGGCTGGCGACCTGGCCAAACCAGCGATAGGCGAAGGCCGCCAACGGATCGGCGTGCATCATCAGAGCGCGCGGAACGTCACCTCGCCAGCTGGCCACTGCCTCGGCGGCGCGCCAGGGTGACGAGGCCTCGACCATGTCGGGTCGCAACTCGTCGAGCGCGGCGTGAATCGATTCCTGGTCAGGGAAGTAGCGGTAGACACGATCAAATGGGAAACGCGGCGCCGGCAGATATTCGATCCGCGCGTGCGGCCCGCGCATTTCGGTAAGGCGTTCCTTGCCGGGCGCGAGGACGATGATCTCGTGGCCACAGGCGGGGCCGGCCGCCAGCTTGCGGTCGATGTAGGTCTTCACGCCGCCGCCGCGCGGGGCGTAGAAGGCGCAGACGTCGACGATCCTCATCGGTGCGCCTCAGGCCGTGGCCGTCCGGCGCGCGGCGCCGGCCAGCTCGGTGGCTCCCAGCGTCACGCCGAGGATGAGGTGGGTGGCAACGAACAGGCTTGCCATCAGCGCCATCGCATCCGCCACCGCCGCATCCGGCCCGATCAGGAACAGTGCGAGGCCGGCGAACACCAACTCCTTGTTGGGGATGAGCGGTAGGCGGCTCACCAGCAGACGGAGCGTCGCCAGCATCAGCCAGGCCGACAGCGCCACCTTGGGCAGCAGGAGATGCCACATCGCCGCTGCCAGCAACATGCCGCCGACGATGCGTCCGAGATGCAGCGCCGAGATGAACCACAGCTCGCGGCGCGGCAGGCTGAACAGCCGCCGCCGAAGCAGCATCACGGCGAGCGAGGTGACGACTACCACGCCGATCGATCCGGTAAGCGCCTGCACGTGCAGCCCCGCGGGAAGCTCAGCGAGCAGTGGCCAGCCGACCATCAGCGCCACGACTGTCGTCAGGTTGCCGAGCATGGCGGACAGAATGGTGACATCCTTGATCGCGCCGAATGGCGCCGCGACGATTTCCGAATGGCGGCGCGCCCAGCCGTAGAAATAGACCTCGCCGATATAGCCCAGCAGGATCTCGTTGCCGACCTGCTTGCGGATCAACGGCACGATCGCGCTTCGCGGAAGCTTCCACAAGTGCCGGAAGATCACCCACTCGCTGGCCGGCTGCGCCATGTATGCGGCGGCGAACAGCATCCAGAATAGCGGATTGAGGGGCAGCATGCCCCAGATGCGGGCGAAATCGACCCCGCCGATCTTGTAGAGTACGGCACCCACGATGCTGAGGGAGAGTAATGGCCCGAGCCATTGCCGCCAACGGGGCGCGTGGGCCGCGAACGCTTCCAGTTCGGGCGCAGGTGTCTGCCCGTCCTCGCCGATCCAGTCATCGAGCAGCATGTGCTCGGCGTCCCGCGTCAGCGCGTCGCGTCCGGTCATCTCCAAAGCGTCAATACCCCTTCAACAAGTCAGCATAGCGCCCGATGCTGCGCTGCGCCACGGCGGCGCTGAGGCTGGCGTCGATGCTATCCAGCAAAGCTGTGACAGTCGTGTCACCGGGATGGACGGCGATCCGCAGGGTCCGCAGCGGCCGGAGCGCGGTCCGCGCCACCGCCGCAAAGGCGAGCGAGCTGCGGATCCGCGCACGGCTGCGGCTCGCCCAGGTGACGACCGGCCCTTTGGCGAGCACCGCGCCATCGGCTGGACGCCAAACGCGCATATGGTCCTCGGCCATCGCGAATCCAACCTCAGCCAGCGCTGCGCGCGCGCCCGGGCCGTAGAGCCATGCGGGCGCGATGAAGCCCGCCGCGGGCCGTCCGATGATGTCCTCGATCAGGGCACGGCCGTCGGTCATCCGCCGCACCGCTTCGGTGTGAGACAGGCCCAGAAACTCGCCTTCGCCCGCCGTCATGTGCCTGGCCTTGAAGCTCGCGGCGCCGTTGTGACTGCTATCGTCTCTGTGTGTCCAACCATGCACGAACATCTCGACGCCGTCGTTCGCCCAATCCCGCAGCTTGGACTGGAAGGGTTTCGACCGGGCGAGCGGCGCCTCGCCCCAATGGTCGGGGACGACGAGCATCGCGAAGCGGGGGCCGCCGAGATGGCCCGATAGCCGATCCGCGAGCAAGTCCACCTCACGCTCAAAGCGTGGGCCGACATCGTGGATCGATGCGAGCAGGCTGCGCTTCCGCGGGCGGGGCGACGGATGGCCTGGACGGGAGTGAGAAAGCGGATCAGACACTCTTGATACCCTGCGCGTCATACGCGGATAGCGGCCTCCGACGCACCACGATGCGACGCGAAATTGTGGCGCGCCATTAGCATCCCATCCACCCCGTACCAAATGAAGCTACCGTAATGCGCTGGACGGGACATTTCGGTGACAGTGGGGCATTCCGGTGACAGTATCGCTTGCCAATGGCGCGCCCCTGGTGTTGATCTCCGCGCCAAGGGGAAGTGCAGCTTACGGGAATAGTCTCTTGCTCCGTCGCGTCGCCTTCCTTTCCCTTGCTTTCGCCATGACGCTCGCCGGCTGCGATCTGGCGCCGCGCTATCAGCGGCCCGCGCTGGCCGTGCCGTCGGCCTTTCCTCAGGGGCCCGCCTATCCGGTTGCAGACGCCGCGGCGCCCGATATTGCAGCGATTGGCTGGCGCGACTTCTTCACCGATGCGAAGCTGCGCCAGGTAATCGCGCTCGGCCTCACCAACAATCGCGACCTGCGCGTCGCGGCCGCCAACGTGCTCCAGGCGCGCGCGCAATACCGGGCGCAGAGGGCCGATCTGCTGCCGACCGTTACCGCCGACGGTACTGCTAGCATCCGCCACAGCGGATCGGGGGGCGGCAGCGTTGGGTCGGGTGCGAGCGGTCCGCGAGATATCGGCGGCACCACACACGACTATGCCGCCGATATCGGCGTCTCCTCGTTCGAGCTCGACCTGTTCGGCCGTGTCCGTAACCTCACCAGAGCGGCGCAGGGCGAGTATTTCGCGACGCGCGCTGCGCAGGACGCGACCCGCATCAGCCTGATCGCGGAGATCGCCTCGGCCTGGCTGACGCTCGCGTCCGATCAAGATCAGCTCGCTCTGTCACGGCGGACGCTGACGAGCTTCGAGCAGTCGGTCGCGCTCACCCGCGCCCAATTCGACAAGGGCATCGCCTCCGAGCTTGACGTGCGGCAGGCCGAGACCAACCTGGCCGACGCTCGCTTCGACGTCGCCCAGCTCACCACCCAAATCGCGCAGGACCGGAATGCGCTTAACCTGCTGGCCGGTACAAGCGTCGGCGCGGAGCTGCTGCCCGACGCGCTCGGTGCGGGCAACGTCACCCTGGCCAACCTGCCGGCCGGCGTCAGCTCGACGGTGCTATTGAAGCGCCCCGATGTCGTCGAGGCCGAGGACCGCCTCCAGGCCCAGAACGCCAACATCGGCGCCGCGCGTGCGGCCTTCTTTCCCACGATATCGCTCACCGCCGCCGCCGGCACCGCGTCGAGCGCGCTCAGCGGGTTGTTCACGGGTGGAACTTGGTCTTGGAACGCGTCGGGTACGAGCGCGCTCACCCTGTTCGACTTCGGCCGCAACCGCGCCAATCTGCGTTTCGCCGAGGCAAGCCGCGACGCCGCCATCGCCAGCTACGAGAAATCGGTGCAGACCGCCTTCCGCGAGGTGTCCGACGCACTGGCGCAGCGCGGTACGATCGACGAGCAGGTGGCCGCGCGCGAGGCCAAGGCAGGGTCTGCGGGTATTGCCGCGCGCCTCTCCGAAGCGCGCTATCGCAACGGCATCGACAGCTTCCTCACCACGCTCGACGCGCAGCGCACGCTCTATTCGGCGCAGCAGGCGCTGGTCACGACGCGGCTGGCGCGTGCGACCAACCTTGTCGCGCTCTACAGCGCGCTGGGCGGTGGAATCAGCTGATCCCCTGCGGCGGCGGCTTGATTGCCATGCCGCGCTGCACGGCGGGGCGCTGGCCTAGTTCGGCCATCCAGCGGGCGATGCCCTCCTTGCCGGCGAGGTGTCCTGCCAGCACCTCCTTTTGGACTGTCGTGGCGCCGACCATCCATGGATAGGTGGCAATGTCAGCGATCGTATAATCGTCGCCGGCGAGATAGCGCTCTTCCGACAGTCGGCGGTCGAGCACGCCGAGCAGCCGCCCGACTTCGTCGGTGAAGCGCTGGATGGCGAGCGGCGCCTTCTCCTTGGAGCGCACCGCGAAGAAGCCCAGCTGGCCCAGCATTGGGCCAAGATTGCCGACCTGCCAGTGCAGCCACTCCATCGCCTTCCAGCGAGCATGGCCGTGGCGCGCGAGAAAGGCGCCATATTTGTCGGCGAGGTAGGTGAGGATCGCGCCGCTCTCGAAGATAGAGAGTGGGCCGTCCTCGGCGCTGTAGTCGACTAGTGCGGGGATCTTGTTGTTGGGCGCGATGTCGAGGAATTCGGGCTCGAACTGCTCGTGCTTGGTGATGTCGACGAAATGGACCTCGTAGGCGAGACCGAGCTCTTCGAGCAGGATCGGCACCTTGCGTCCGTTGGGTGTGGTCCAGCTGTGCAGAACGAGCATGGATGACCTCCGAGGATGGGGACCACCGGGCGAACGAGCCGACCGGCGATCCCTTCGGCATCAGCCTTCCATATCCTCCAGCTCGACGCCACGGGTCTCGTGGACCATCTTCACCACGAAGACGATCGAGAGCAGCGCGAAGAAGGCATAGAGGCCATAGGCGCCCGTCAGCCCGACCGAATGGAGCAGGATCGGAAAGGTCATGGTGATCGCGAAGTTGGCGGTCCACTGGAACAGTCCGCTCACCGCCAGGCCCGAGCCACGGATCTGGTTGGGGAACATCTCGCCCAGCATCACCCACATCACTGGGCCCCAGGAGAAGTTGAACAGCGCCGCATAGGCGTTGGCGCTGATCAGTGCGAGCATGCCCATCGACGGGGAAAGAACGAGCTTGCCCGCCGCGTCGAGGCCCCCGGTCGAGAAGGCGTAGGCGACGAGCGCGAGCGTGATCGTCATGCCGATCGAGCCGATCAGGAGCAGCGGCTTGCGGCCGATGCGGTCGATGAGACTGATCGCGACCAGGCAAGAGAGAATCGAGAGTGTGCCCGAGACGATGTTGATCTTGAGCGCATCGGCTTCCGAGAAGCCGACCGCCTGCCACAACACCGCGCCGTAGTAGAACACCACGTTGATGCCGACGAGCTGCTGGAGCACGGCGAGGCCGATGCCGACCCAGACGATCTTGCGGACGCGACCAGTCGTCTTGTCGAACAGGTCGGACAGGCGGGGGCGGTGGTCGTGATCGAGCGAGTCGTCAATCTCGGCCAGCTTGCCCTCGGCGGCCTCGGCACCCATCAGGCGCGACAGGACGCTCAGCGCCACATCGCGCCGGCCCTTGGCTACAAGGTAGCGCGGGCTCTCCGGGATCGACAGCAGCGCCAGTAGGAAGACTGTCGATGGGATGGTCTGCATCCAGAACATCCAGCGCCACGCCTCATAACCGCCCCAGAAGGGCGCGGTCGACGCGCCGGCGACGTGCGCCAGCACGAAGTTCGAGAGAAAGGCACCGGTTAGACCTATGATAATCATGATCTGCTGGAGCGAGGCGAGCCGTCCGCGCGTCGCCGCCGGGGTCACTTCGGAGATGTAGGCCGGCGATAGGACCGATGCGGCACCCACGGCGAAACCGCCGATCATGCGCGCGATCACGAACATCGCCGAACCACCGGCCGCGCCCGCGCCTAGCGCGCTCAGGATGAACATCGCCGCCGCGACGATCAGGATCGAGCGGCGACCATAGACGTCGGCCAGCCGGCCCGCTGCGAACGCGCCCGCCGCCGAGCCGAGCAGCACCGAGGCGACGTTGAAGCCGGTTCCCGCGCTGGTGGTGTGGAATGCCTGTCGCAGGCCTTCGACCGTGCCATTGATGACACCGCTGTCGAAACCGAACAAGAAACCGCCGATTGTGGCCACGCCGCTGATCAGCGCGATGAATCCCATGTTGTGACTGGCGCCCGCGCGCATAACCCCTCCCGATCTTTCGATGCTCACGCCTCTCGTGAGCCCGGCTCTGGGCGGACGCTTCCGCTCCGTGAACCGGCGATGCCTAACAGATGCATTCCACTGTGGAAATGCGGATTGGCGGACTGCCGTGACCAGCCGACGGACTCGACTAATGGATAAAGGCCTTGCACTTGGCGTGGAAAGCGCCATCTGCCCCCGATGCCTTTTTCCCGACTGCCCACGCCTCTTGCCGAGGCGCTCCTCGCCCGTGGCTATGCCACCCCCACCTCTGTCCAGGCCTCCGTCATCGAGCCGGAGGCGGACGGGCGGGACCTGATCGTCTCGGCGCAGACCGGATCGGGCAAGACTGTCGCCTTCGGCCTCGCCATGGCGGCCCAGCTTCTTGACGAGAACGGGAGTGCCGGACCGTCGGGCGCGCCCAAGGCGCTGGTAATTGCGCCGACGCGTGAGCTCGCGCTCCAGGTCAGCCGCGAGCTGATCTGGCTCTACGGCAAGGCGGGCGCCTGGGTCGCAACTTGCGTCGGCGGTATGGATGCCAGTCGCGAGCGCCGCAATCTGTCGAACGGCACGCACATCGTCGTCGGCACTCCCGGCCGCCTGCGCGACCATCTCGAGCGCGGCGCGCTCGATCTCTCCGAGCTCAAGGTCGCGGTGCTCGACGAGGCCGACGAGATGCTCGACATGGGCTTCCGCGAGGATCTCGAGCAGATCCTCGACGCGACGCCAGAGGGACGTCGCACGCTGCTGTTCTCCGCCACAATGCCGCGCCCGATCGTCGCACTCGCCAAACGCTATCAGCGCGACGCGCTGCGCATCTCGACCGTTGGCGAGGATCGCGGCCATGGCGACATCAGTTATCAGGCAGTGACGGTCGCCCCCGCCGACATCGAAAATGCGGTCGTCAACCTGCTGCGCCTGCACGAGCCCGACACGGCGATCCTGTTCTGCGCCACCCGCGATGCGGTGCGGCACCTCCATGCCAGCCTCGTTGATCGCGGCTTTTCAGCCGTCGCGCTGTCGGGCGAGCACAGCCAGTCGGAACGCAATCATGCGCTTCAGGCGCTGCGCGATAAGCGCGCTCGGGTTTGTGTAGCCACCGACGTCGCCGCGCGTGGCATCGATCTGCCGTCACTGAGCCTCGTCATCCATGTCGAGTTGCCGCGCGACGCCGAAGCGCTCCAGCACCGTTCGGGACGCACCGGTCGCGCTGGCCGCAAGGGCATCGCAGCGCTGATCGTTCCCTATCCGCGGCGGCGCCGCGTCGACGCGATGCTGAAGGGCGCGCGCATCCAGGCCGAGTGGATGCCGGCCCCCGGCCCCGAAGAGGTGAGCAAGGCGGACCGCGAGCGGCTGCTCGAGACGCTGCTCCAGCCAATCGAGGTCGAGGAAGAGGATCGCGAGCTGGCGGCGCGGCTGATCGCCGAGCGCAGCGTCGAGGATATTGCCGCCGCGCTGGTCCATGCCCACCGCGCCAAGCTGCCGGCGCCCGAATCACTGGTCGAGCAGAGCGACGCCCCCACGCAGCGGCGCGAGCGGCCCGAGCGTTCGGGTGGCGCTGAGGGCGTCTGGTTCCGCCTCAACATCGGCCGCCAACACAATGCCGATCCGCGCTGGCTGTTGCCGCTGCTCTGCCGGCGTGGCCACATCACCAAGCAGGAGGTGGGCGCGATCCGCATCGCCGCCGACCATACCTTGTTCGAGATCGATCCGGCCTCGGTCCAGCGCTTCGCCGCCGCGCTCAAGCGCACGGCCGGCAATGATGAGGATGGCGACGTCCGCATCGAGCCAGCCGCCGGCGCGCCGCCGCGTGGCGGTCCGCGCGGCGGGCCAGGGCGAGGCCCGATGCCCGGCGGTCGCCGTCCGGGCGGCTCGGCGCGTCCCCCACGGCCGACCTACCGCCCGCGGGGATGACGGCGGCCGTCCGCATCCTTGTCGACGCCGATGCCTGCCCGGTGAAGGAAGAGATCTATAAGGTTGCCTTCCGTCATGAGGTGCCGGTGACGCTGGTGGCCAACAGCTTTCTGCGCGTGCCCCCGCACCCGCTCGTCTACCGCGAGACGGTGGGCGGCGGGTTCGACGCGGCGGACGACCGCATCGCCGAGCTGGCGGGGGAGGGGGCGGTAGTCATCACCGCCGACATCCTGCTCGCGGATCGCTGCCTTAAAGCGGGGGCGAGTGTGCTGGCGCCGACTGGCAAGCCCTTCACAACGAGTTCGATCGGTGCCGCCGTCGCCACCCGCGCGATCATGGCCGATCTGCGCGCCGGTGGCGATCAGATCGGCGGCGCCGCGCCCTTCTCGAAGGCCGATCGCTCGCGCTTTCTCCAGGCGCTCGACGAGGCGTTGGTGCGGGCGAAGCGGCGCTAGATCAGACCCAGCTGCTCGCGCCGCGCCCAGCGCGCCATCATCAACACCGCGACCGAGGCCAGTCCCGTCGCCAGCCCGATCCACACGCCCACGCCGCCCCAGCCGAGGTGGAAGGCAAACAGCACCGATGTGCCGAGCCCGATCCCCCAATAGCCGAGGCCCGCGAAGATCATCGGCACGGTGGTGTCGTGGATGCCGCGCAGCATGCCCGCCCCCACCGTCTGAGCGCCGTCGACCAGCTGGAATAGCGCCGCCACCGTCAGGAAGGCGATCGCGAGCCCGACGACATGACCATTGGCCGGGTCGTGCACGTCCATGAACAGCCCGACGAGGAAGCGCGGCACGGACAGCATCAGCGTCGCCGAGCAGATCATGAACGCCATCGTCACGCCGAACGCCGCCCAGCCCGCGCGCGCGATGCCGATGCGATCCTCCCGGCCATAGGCGATGCCGACGCGCACCGTCGCCGCCTGCCCGATGCCAAGCGGCACCATGAAGCAGAGCGAGGCGATCTGGATCGCCACGGCATGCGCCGCGAGCTCGGCGGCGCCGATCAGCCCCATCAGGAAGACAGCGGCATTGAAGATGGTCACCTCCATGCCCAGCGTCACCGCGATTGGCAGGCCCAGCCGCCACACCTCGCGGAAGCGCGGCCAGTCGGCGTACCAGAAATGGCCGAACAGATGGTAGCGGCGGAAGAGCCGGTGGCGCGCGACTACGATCGCGAGCACCACGAACATCACCATGTTGGAGATGCTGCTGCCCAGTCCCGCGCCAAACAGGCCCAGCGCCGGCAGGCCGAGACGCCCGAAGATTAGCCCATAGTTGATAATCGCGTTGGAGACGACCGCGATACCGCCGGCCGCGAACGCCCAGCCCGGCCGCTCCAGCGCCGAGACGAAGGATTTTAGCACCTGATAACCAAACAACGGCAGCATCCCGAACATCATCGGTCGCACCAAGCGCGCCGCCTGATGGGAGAGCTCCGGATCCTGCCGAAAGAACAGCAAGATGCCCTCAGCATGCCAGAGCAGCAGCCAGATCGGAATCACTACCGCCACCGCCGTCCACATCGCCTGCCGCACGGTGCGGCGCACGTCGCGGACATTGTGAGCGCGTTGCCCCAGCGCGCGGGCGATCATCGGCGAGGCGGCAATCATCAGTCCGACGCCGAAGATCATGCAGGCGTTGAACAGGTTGACGCCCAGCGCGCCCGCCGCCAGCGCGCGCGGACCCAACCAGCCGAGCAGCACCACGTCGGTCGCCGGGATCAGCGCCTGGGCGAGGTTGGTCAACACCAGTGGATAGGCGAGCGAGACCGTGGCCTTTGCTTCTGCCCGCCACCAGTGGTCCTTGATCTGCATGCCCGTCATGGGTCCGGCCTGCGATCTCGGCAGCGCTTTGGCAAGGGGGTTAGGCCCGCATCGCGCCTCCGGTCCCGCGCCCTTGTCGGCGCAGCGTTGCACAAATCCCGCACCGGCTGTGAAACGTGCCCGCGTTACGGAATTGTCACTTCCCTCCGCATGTGATGATACACTATCTCACCGCGGCCCATCGGAGACCGACATGCCGCCGAAGACGTTCCTGTTGCTGAGTGCTGCCTCGCTTACGCTTCCCGCCGTCGCTCTCGCCGCTGATGCTGCTCCGCCCAGCGTTGCCGCCGATACCCCGTCCGGGTCGGGCGACCCATCTGCTGGCGCCCCGCCGGCGATTGTCGTCACTGGCCAGCGGCTCGATGCCGCCCGCGCTGCCATCCAGCCCTCACTCGGCGCGACCAGCTACGGCGTCGACAACGCCACCATCCAGGCGCTGCCGGGGGGCGACAACCAACAGCTGAACCAACTCATCCTTCAGGTTCCGGGCGTGGTGCAGGACGGCTTCGGCCAGCTCCATGTCCGCGACGATCACAACGGCCTGCAATATCGCATCAATGGCACCATCCTGCCCGAGGGGCTGTCGGTGTTCGGCCAGACGCTCAGCCCACGCCTGATCGAGAAGTTCGACCTGCTGACCGGCGCACTGCCGGCGCAATACGGCCTGCGCACGGCCGGCATCATCGACATCACGACTAAGAGCGGCATGTTCAAGAATGGCGGCACTCTCTCGCTCTACGGCGGCAGCCACGACACGATCGAGCCGAGCGTCGAATATGGTGGCTCGACGGGGGCGACCAATTTTTTCGTCTCGGGCGATTTCCGCCACGACAAGCTCGGCATTGAGAGCGTCGACGGCTCCTCCACGCCGATTCACGACCGAACGGATCAGGCGCAGTTCTTCACCTATGCCGATCATGTGATCGACGAGAATAATCGCATCTCTTTCGTCGGCGGCTATTCGAACGATTATTTCCAGATCCCCAATCCGAGGGGGCTGCACCCGGACACCGGCTTCGACGTCGGCGGACAGACCGATTACCTCTCCAACGACCTCAACGAGCGCCAAATCGAACGCACCGGCTTCGGCGCGATCTCCTGGCTGCACGACAAGGGGCCGCTCACCTGGCAGACTTCGCTGTTTGCGCGTTATTCAGAGCTGATCTACCGCCCCGACATCACCGGCGAGCTGCTGTTCAACGGCCAGGCACAACAGGCGCTCAAAAAGGATTTTTCGGTCGGTCTCCAGTCGGAGGCGGCCTATCGCCTTTCCGACACGCACACGCTGCGCGGTGGCGTGGTGCTGGAGCGTGATCGAGGCACCAGTAATACCACGACCTTCGTCTTTCCGGTCGATAACACCGGCGCCCAAACCGGCCAGCCCATCTCCATCCGCGATCAGAGCGGAAAGACCGAGTGGACTGAGAGCGTCTACCTGCAGGACGAGTGGAAGGTGCTGCCTGCGGTGACGCTCAACTTCGGCGGCCGCTTCGATCATTATTGCGGCTATCGCTGCGAGCAGCAGTTCAGCCCGCGCGTCAACGCAGTGTGGCAACCAGGCCGCGGCACCACAATTCACGCTGGCTATGCCCGCTATTTCTCGCCGCCGCCGTTCGAGCTAGTTGGCTCCACCAGCGTCGCGAAATTCGTCGGCACCAGCGCGGCGGCGCCGTCGCTCGAGAATACCACGCCGTTTGCCGAGCGGCAGGACTATTTTGACATAGGCTTCGAACAGAAGCTGGGCGCGGTCAGCTTCGGGATCGACGGCTATTACCGCAAATCGAAGAATCTGATCGACGAGGGCCAGTTCGGCGCGCCGATCATCCTCACGCCCTTCAACTACCGGCGCGGACGCATCCACGGCGTCGAGGCGAACGTCAGTTACACGAAGGGGCCGTGGCTGGCCTACGCCAACTTCGCCTATGCAAAGGCGCAAGGGAAAGACATTGTTTCCAGCCAGTTCGCCTTCGATCCGGGCGATCTGGATTATATCCGGAACCACTATATCTATCTGGACCACGACCAGACCTACACTGGATCGGCGGGCGTTTCGTACAGCTTCCGCTATGGTTTTCTGGCGGGCACCAAGATCGGTGGTGACATGATCTATGGGTCGGGCCTGCGCAAGGACGGTGCCGTACCCAATGGCGACCACCTGCCGGGCTATGCCCAGTTCAACCTCACCGCGAGCCACAAGTTCGAGGGGCCGGGGCTGGAGGTTCGCGTCGACGTCACCAACATTGGCGACCACAAGTACGAGATCCGCGACGGATCCGGCATCGGCGTCGGCGCGCCGCAGTTCGGGCCGCGGCGCGGGGTGTTCGTGGGGATCAGCAAGGACATCTGAGGACGCAACCAGTAGCCGGGCGTCGGGCGCCCGGCGACTGGCGTACCGCCGCGCTTTGGCCGCCCCGGCGGATCGTTCAGCTGCTTGCCTTGGCGCTCTTTGCGGCCCCGAACTGCTGTTCGACGATCTGACTGTCGACCCGTCCTGCGGACCTCAGATCGGATAGCTGATTAGGTAAGGGTTGATTCGTCTCTAAGTATTCCAGGTCAGCTCGGGCCGCTTATTTGGAATTCCTTGGCAAAGTCGAGACCGGCTTGCGCCTCACGTGGCGCGACGCACCTCCGCCGGTACGTCGGTCCTCCGGTAGCGGAAATACCAGACTTCATGGCCCTTGGCGCGCGCTTTGGCTTCGTAGCGTGTTTCCGGCCAGTCGTGGGGGCGGACGAGGAAGTCGTGCGGCCCCTCCACCTGCCACTCGAACTGGGGCAGCCCAGCCATGACCACCATCGCCCAGCGGACATAGACGGGATGGTCGGTGCCAAAGCGGAATTCGGCGCCGGGTTTCATCTTGGTAGCGAGCAGACCGATCGGACCGGGGTTCATGAATCTTCGCTTGGCGTGGCGCGCCTTGGGCCAAGGATCGGGATGGAGCAGCCAGGCGCGGTCGAGGCTGGCGTCAGGCAGCCGCTCCAGAACCGTGATCGCGTCGCCGAGGTGAAGCCGGACGTTGGACAGGCCTCGGTCTCGCACCTGCATCAGCGCGCCGACCATGCCGTCTATGAACGGCTCGCACCCGATGAAACCCATGTCGGGCGCCATTTCGGCCTGCTGGGCCATATGCTCGCCCTTCCCGAAGCCGATCTCGACGGCGAGCGGGCGGTCGGCGCCGAACAAACGTGCGGCGTCGAGCGTGCCGTCATCGGGCACGGCGAGCGTGGGCAGCAGCTGGTCGACCAGCGCGGCCTGTCCTGCACGCAGCGCATGCCCTTGCCGGCGGCCATAGAGGCGGCGGATCGTCAACGGATCGGTCATGCGGGGGGCCTTAGCGGCAGATCAGCTTCGATGCATCCCCTTCGGAACGGGCGCCCGGTCCGGCTCGTTGAACCGGGTGCAGGAGAGAGTAGATGGACGCCAAGCAGGACAAGAATCTCGACCGAGGCCGCCCCGATGCCAGCGGCGCTCCCGCGCCACCGCCGGTGCGCGAGGCGCATGATGCGAAGGACGAGAAGGCGCTGGCGCGCGATCCGGCGCATGAGCAGGGCAAGCTTGAAATTGGGCTCGACGAGAGCTTCCCAAGTTCGGATCCGCCCGCAGCTACCCAGCCCGGTGGAAGCGAGCCTGCACCCTCGTCGGGCTATGACGAGGAAGCGGAAAAGAAGCGGCAGAAAGGCTGACTCTTCGGTTGTACGAAAGAGGCCTAGATGTCACAGACCGTGCGCAAATTTGTCCCAAATGCGGACTAGCACATCTCAGATGTTGCGTTGCAGCACTATTCATGGTTCGATCCTTGCTGGGAACGGGGATCGGTTAAGCCTCGTGTAACCGTGCCAGGCTTAACCTCAACCGTGAGACGGTGGGGAAAGGCAATGGGTACGCAGGCAAGGCCAGCAGACGGCGCAATGACATTAGCGGAGATGAAGGAGTTTGCTTCCTTCCCCGCCTCGACGCAGCGATACATCAGACGGTCTCTCGACGTGGGGCTGATGCGGGAGGATGCGCTCGGTCGCTGGTCGCGCGATGTGGTGGAGGCGGCGAGTATCCGAGCCCAGACCCGGGTCTATGGCCGTCTCGGCGATCTGCGACTGAGCATCCCGGAAGATAGTGGCCTTGAATCGATCGAGCCGTTCATGGCGCCACTAGTCACGGTTTCGGCGTTCGACCTCGGGCAGGATCGACTCTGCAGCTTCGGAGCCTACCGCTTCCTCTACGAGCGGCTGTTGGGCGCGCCGGTGCGGCCGTGGCTTCCGGGGGCTTTTTGTGCGGCGGCGGCATTGCCGCATCTCCACCCGGATCGACGGCGCGTGCTGCTCCAGTCGATCAGCGAGGCGGCGGCGACGGCGGCGGGCTGGTCGGCCCGTGAGCCAAGCTTCTTCCCGGAGTGGGTGGACAAGGTCGACACGCGGCTCGCCCACTGAAAAGATTATAGCGGCCTGCTGGATCGCTTGAGTCTGCGCGCGAAACGCTTCAAGGGCCCAAGCGTTCGACACACGGGGTAGCCGAGCCCCGACAGGAGCGCGCCATGCCTGCCATTCGTCTCGAAACCAAGCGCGTCGAGAAACCGTGGGGACGGCATGATCTCTGGCCCGGATTCGAGAATGTGCCGGCCGGCGGGGAGCCGGTAGGCGAAATCTGGTTCCAGGCGCCAAAGGGCGTCGGCGAGGATGATCCCTCGCTCCTCATCAAATATCTCTTCACCAGCGAGAAGCTGTCGGTGCAGGTCCATCCCGATGATGCCGATGCACGCAAGCGCGGCTATGAGCGGGGCAAGAGCGAAGCCTGGCAAATCCTCGCTGCGGAACCCCACGCTACGATCGCAATCGGCACCCGCAAGCCGATGACCAAGCAGGAGCTGCGCGAGGCGGCGCTCGACGGTTCGATCGAAGACAAGATCGACTGGAAGGCGGTGCAGGCGGATCAGTTCTGGTACTCGCCCGCCGGCACTGTCCACGCGATAGGGCCGGGGCTGGTGCTGGTCGAGATCCAGCAGAATGTCGATCTCACCTACCGCCTCTATGATTATGGCCGTCCGCGCGAGCTGCATCTCGACGACGGCGTCGCGGTCGCTGATCCGGTGCCCTATGTCGCCCCGTTCCAGCCACGCGATCTCGAGCCTGGCCGGCGCCTGCTAGTCGCAGATGGCGCATTCGTCACCGAGCGCTGGACGTCGGCGCGTGCTGGGACGCTGGCGGCCACGCCCGAGCGCCCGGTCTGGCTGGTGCCGCTCAAGGGCGAGGGTTCGCTCGATGGGAAGCCGATCGGGCCGGGGGGCGTGTGGCTCGCCGACAGCGCTGTGCCGATCGGTGTCGACGAAGGGATTGACCTGCTAATCGCCTATCCCGGCGGTGCAGTGGACGAAACCCTGATCGGCTGAGGCGCCCGCGCGCTGTCAGCGCGGCGCGGGCGGCAGCCAGCCGGTGTCGATCGTGCCGTGGCGGTCGACGTGGTTGGCGACCGTCGCAAGCCGCTCCTCGTCGAGGACGCGTACCCAGCCGTTGGTGCGAGATATCAGGCCGTCCTCGGCCAGCTGTCGCATCATCCGATTGACGTGGACAGCGGTGAGCCCGGTGGCGTCACCGATCTCTTCCTGCGTAAGAGGCAGGGGAATGCCGTCCTCGACGGGCGCCTTTCCGGCCCGCAGGCGGCGCAGCACGTCGACCAGCAGAGCGGCCACCCGCGCCTTGGCCGAGGTGCGTCCCACCGAGGCGAGCCGATCCGCCAGCGCCACGCGCTCTGCCTGTGCCAGCGTATGGATCAGCAGCCCAAGCCGAGGGTGTCGTTCGAAAAGTGCCCGGAACGCCAGGCGATCGATCGCCCGCACAGTCACGTCGGTAGCAGCCGAGAGCGTGAAGGGTGCCTGATTCCAGGGCAGATCGGTGTCGCCGGCAAAGTCGCCGGGCAGATGCAGGCTCAGGATCTGCCGGTTGCCATCCGCCAACAGTATCGAACTATAGAGCCAGCCGCTCTGCACGACATAGAGCTCGCGCATGGAACCCTGCTCGGCGCGGAGCACCGATCCGCGCGGCAGCCGCCGCTCGGTTTCCTCCAGACCCGCGAGCGCCCGGCGCTCAGACTCGACAAGGTGCAGATACCGGCCGAGCCGTTCCGCCAGACAGCTTTGATCCACCGCTCCTCCGCACCGGCCCCCCGCCGGTCGTCCAAGCTGTAGGCGGAACGCGTCCGGTCTGCGCTAACAACGATCAAGATTTTGAATGGCTTGGCAGAACTGGCCGGCACGCGGCGGGGATGGCGCCTTGCACGCGTGCGCGGATGCTCTAGGAGGCGCCCTTATGGACAGGATCGTCATTCGTGGTGGCCGCACGCTTTCCGGCCGTCTCCCCATCTCCGGTGCCAAGAACGCCGCGCTTACGCTGCTGCCTTGCGCGTTGCTGACGGACGAGCCGCTCGCGCTCCGCAATCTGCCGCGATTGGCGGATGTGGACGGCTTCGGCCACCTGCTGAATGGCATGGGCGTCTCGACCATGATCGCCGGTGGGAGCCCGGCAGAGTTCGGCCGGGTGATGACGCTCGACGCCAGGCGCATCACGTCGACCACAGCGCCCTATGATTTTGTGCGCAAGATGCGCGCTTCAATCCTGGTGCTGGGACCGCTGATCGCGCGCATGGGAGAGGCGACTGTCTCGCTGCCCGGCGGCTGCGCGATCGGGAACCGCCCGATCGACCTCCACTTAAAGGCAATGGAGCAGCTCGGCGCGGAGATAGAGATCACCGCCGGCTATGTCCGCGCCTCGGCGCCCGATGGCGGCCTCAAGGGCGGCTCGATCGTCTTCCCGATCGTGTCGGTGGGCGCCACCGAGAATGCGCTGATGGCGGCCGCACTCGCTGAGGGCGAGACAGTGATCGACAATGCCGCACGCGAACCCGAAATCGTCGACCTCTGCCGCTGCCTCGTCGCGATGGGCGCCGAGATCGAAGGGATCGGCACCGAGCGGCTAATCGTCCACGGCAAGCCGAAGCTCCACGGCGCCGACTATCAGGTAATGCCCGATCGCATCGAGGCGGGCAGCTATGCCTGCGCGGCGGCGATCACTGGCGGCGACCTCGAGTTGGTCGGCGCGCGCGCGGCCGACATGACCGCGATACTTGCCGACCTTCGCGAGACCGGCTTGCACGTCGAGACCACCGCCGAAGGCATCCGCGTCGCTGCGAACGGCAAGCTCAAGCCGCTGACCCTTTCCACCGCTCCCTATCCGGCCTTCCCGACCGACATGCAGGCGCAGTTCATGGCGATGCTGGCGCTGGCCGATGGTGCCTCGGTGCTGACCGAGACGATTTTCGAGAATCGCTACATGCATGTGCCCGAACTCGCGCGCATGGGCGCTGACATCCAGGTGCGCGGCCGCTCGGCCGTCGTGCGGGGCGTTGACCGGCTGGTCGGTGCCGAGGTGATGGCAACCGACCTGCGCGCCTCGATGAGCCTCGTGCTGGCGGGTCTCGCGGCCGAGGGCGAGACTCGCGTCCACCGCGTCTACCACCTCGATCGTGGCTATGAACGGTTGGAGGAGAAGCTTTCAGCCGTCGGTGCCGAGATCGAGCGCGAGCCAGACGAGTAAGCAGGCCGGGACCGTCTGCTAGAGCAGCCGGTCCACCCCGTAGATCACCAGCCCCACTAGCCCGCCCACGAGCGTGCCATTGACGCGGATATATTGAAGATCGCGGCCCACCGCCTGCTCCAGCCGGCGAGTGACGGTCAGTGCATCCCAGCCGCGCACGGTGTCTGAGACGAGCCGAACGATGCCGTCGCCATAGGCCGCCGCGATGCCCACCGTGGCGCGGCGCGCAAATTGATTGATGGCATGCGCGAGGCGCGGCTCGCTCTGGAGCGTCTCGCCGAGCTGCCGCAGTGCCTCGCCGAGCCGGCCCGCCATCGCCGCATCGGGGTCGCGCGCACCCTTGAGCAGTGCCGCGCGCGCCTGGCCCCAGAGCCCGTCGAGCCATTGGGCGACGGCGGGGCTGGCGATGATCTCGTTCTTGAAGCCGTTGACCTTGCGTTGGAGCTCGGGATCCTCGCGCAGCCGGCGGGCAAGATCGGCGAGCCCCTCCTCGGCCTTGTCGCGCAACGGGTGCTCCGGGTCGGCCGCCACCTCCTCGATTAGCCGGTAGAGTCCGTCGATGATCTTGTTGGCAAGGGTCTCGTCGAGGCCGGTCCAGCGCAGCACCGATCCGGCGCGCTGGCTGATCATCGTACGCATCATGTCCTCGTTGGCGACGAGGGTGCGGCCGAGCCAGTCGATTGCGCCATCGAGAATGGGGACGTGGCGGTCGCGGTCGATCGCGGCCTCCAGCGCCTGGCCGAGGATCGGCGCGACGTCGAGTGCGCGCAGCCGCACCGCCACCGCGGTGCGCACCATGCCGCCCAGCCGCTCGGCATCGAGCGCCGCGACCAGATCGGCGATCAGGCGCGAGGCACCGAGTCTCAGCCGGCTGCGCTGCTCCGCACGCTCGCCCGGCGCGGCGAGGAAGCGGCCGGCGGCACCGGCGAGGTCAAGCCGCCGCATCCGCCGCGCCACCACCGAAGGGGTGAGGAAGTTCTGGCGCAGGAAGGAGGCGAGGCTGTCGCCGATGCGATCCTTGTTGCGCGGTATGATCGCGGTGTGGGGGATGGGGAGGCCAAGCGGATGACGGAACAGCGCCGTCACCGCGAACCAGTCGGCCAGCCCACCGACCATCGCCGCCTCCGCAAATGCGCGCACGGCGCCCCAGGCGGGATGATGATGCGCCTCCGCCGTCCGCGCGCCGAGATAGACGGCGGCCATCGCGAGCAGCAGGCCGGTCGCGACACGCCGCATCGTAGCGGGGCCGTTCTCGGCGAAGGTGACGCGGCTTCGTGGCGGGGGCGCGATGCTCGTCATGCCTCCATCAAGCCGCGAGGCGGCGGAAGGTTCATTCCGCCGCCTGGCTCACCTCGATCGGGCGCGGACGCGGATGGTCGTGCCCATGCTGGCCCCCGGTGGTGAACGCGCGACGTAGCCACGGCCCAATCCGCCGCTCGAACCCGTCTGCAAGGCTGAAAGCGGCCGGGACGATGACGAGGGTGAGCATCGTCGAACAGATGAGGCCGCCGATCACGGTCACCGCCATCGGCTGGTTCCACGATCCGTCGCCGCTAATCGAGAGCGCCGTGGGCACCATGCCCGCCACCATTGCCACGGTGGTCATAATGATCGGCTGGGCGCGCTTGTGCCCGGCTTCCATGATCGCCTCGAACTGGGGCGTGCCGCGATGCATCTCTTCGATCGCGAAATCGATCAGCAGGATCGAGTTCTTGGCGACGATGCCGAGCAGCATCAGTACGCCGATCAGCACGGGGAGCGAATCCGCCATTCCGGCGAGATGGAGCGCTACTGCGCCGCCGAGCGGAGCCAACACCAGCGAGCCCATGTTCACGAAGGGCGGCACCACCCGCTTGTAGAGCAGCACCAGCACCGCGAACACGAGCAAGATCCCCGAGGCGAGGGCGATCACGAAGTTGGTGATCATCTCGGCTTGCCACTTGGCGTCGCCATAGTTGGGCCGCT
>OUNM010419018.1_pt1 | contig 23196 bp, 17 predicted proteins | sample 1769961 | NCBI WGS metagenome assembly OUNM01 (sample SAMEA3914820, study PRJEB12502) | metagenome | biome: forest; material: soil | place: USA | collected 2012-03-12 | depth 0.3 m | reverse complement strand
GGTGCTGGACACCACCATCGCCAACGTCTCGGTGTCGAACATCGCCGGCGCCCTGGGCGTCTCGCCCAGCCAGGGCACCTGGGTCATCACCTCCTACGCGGTGGCCGAGGCCGTCGTGGTGCCGCTGACCGGCTGGCTGTCGGCCCGGTTCGGGGCGGTGAAGGTATTCGTCGCCGGCATGGTCGGCTTCGGCTTCTTCTCGTTCCTGTGCGGCCTGGCGCCGTCGCTGAGCCTGCTGGTGCTGTTCCGGGTGCTGCAGGGCGCCTGCGGCGGTCCGCTGATGCCGCTGTCCCAGACGCTGCTGCTGAAGGTCTTCCCACCGAAGTACGCGCCGGCAGCGACGGGTCTGTGGGCGATCACCACCCTGGTCGCGCCGATCCTCGGCCCGATCCTGGGCGGCGCCCTGTGCGACAATGTCGGCTGGGCTTTCATCTTCTGGATCAACGTGCCGGTCGCGGCGATCTGCAGCTGGTTCGCCTGGAAGCTACTGCGCCGTCACGAGACGCCGCTGGCCCCCGCGAAGGTCGACCTGGTGGGCCTTGGCCTGCTGATCGTCTGGGTCGGCGCGCTGCAGGTGATGGTCGACCTGGGCAAGGAGCACGAGTGGTTCGCCTCGCCGCTGATCGTCGGCCTAGCCATCGCCGCCCTGCTGGGCTTCATCGCCTTCCTGATCTGGGAGTTGACCGACGCCAACCCGATCGTCGATCTGCGCGTCTTCCGTCATCGCGGCTACAGCGCCAGCGTCATCACGCTGAGCGTCGCCTTCGGGGCCTTCTTCGGGATCAACGTCCTGACCCCGCTGTGGCTGCAGCAGAACATGGGCTACACGGCCACGGACGCCGGCCACGTCACCGCTTTGCTGGGCGTGACGGCGGTGATGATGGCCCCGTTCGCCGCGACCTTCTCGGCCAAGGTCGATCCGCGCCGGCTGGTGTTCATCGGCCTGGTCTGGATGGGCTTCATCACCCTGATGCGCAGCCAGGCCAACTCGCAGATGGGCTCGTTCGACATCGGCCACTGGCTGCTGCTGCAGGGCTTCGGCATGCCGCTGTTCTTCGTGCCGCTGACGGGCCTCGCTTTAGCCTGCGTCGACGAGAAGGAAACCGCCAGCGCCGCCGGCCTGATGAACTTCTGCCGCACGCTGTCGGGCGCGATCGCCACCTCGATCGTCAGCACGGTCTGGACCGACAACGCCAGCCGCAACCACAACACCCTGTCGGGCGCGCTGAACGACCCGCAAGGCGTGATGGACCAGCTCTCCCGGACCGGCATGTCGACCGAGCAGGCCCGCGGGACCATCGATCAGTTGGTCCAGGGCCAGAGCGTCATGCTGGCCACCAACCAGGTGTTCATCGCCATGGCGGTGCTATTCGTCGCCGCCGCCCTGATCATCTGGCTTGCCCCGAAGCCGACCCGTGTGGTCGACACCTCGGCTGTGCACTGACTGTTGTGGCGCGAGGGAGAGCATCAGCCTCGCGCCATGAGCCGACCTTGGGATCGATCCGGGATCCGGACATTGGCGTGAGGTTGAACGCTCCCTCTGACGCGCCTGGTCCGCCGATGCATCGGCCAGCTCGATGACACCCCCAGCGTTTTGATTTTCCCCTGAGGCGGAGGGCGCGGCACAACATTGTCTTCGTCAGGAGACTTGTCATGACCGCGTCCCCCCGCCGCATCGACGTCCATCACCATGTCGTCCCCCCCGCCTTCAGCCAGGCGATGGAACGCCATGGGCTGTCGAAGGTGGCCGGCGCCCCTTTGCCCGCCTGGACGCCCCAAGGTTCGATCGGGGTGATGGATCTCTACGGGATCGAGACGGCGATCACTTCGCTATCGGCGCCAGGGGTCTATTTCGGCGACCTGGGCGAGGCCTGCGCCCTGGCCAGGGCGTGCAACGAGTATTCGGCGCGGCTGGTCGAGGATCATCCGGGCCGGTTCGGCTTCTTCGCCGTCCTGCCAATGCCCTTCACCGAGCAGGCCTGCGCCGAGGCGATCTACGCCCTGGATGTCCTCAAGGCCGACGGCGTGGTGCTGCTGGGCAGCACCGAGGGAGTCTTCCTGGGCGATCCCAAGCTCGACGAGCTGATGGCGGAACTGGACCGACGCGGCGCCATCGTCTTCGAGCACCCCAACATACACGCCACCAGCAACCAGCTGGAGCTGTCGATCCCAGGCTACTTCGTGGAGTTTCTCTGCGACACGACCCGCGCGGCGACCAACCTGATCTTAAGCGGAACGGTCGAGCGCTATCCCAACATCCGCTGGATCCTGTCGCACGCCGGCGGCTTTCTGCCCTACATCGCCTGGCGCCTGTCCCTGGCCAACGATCAGCCGCAGTTCGCGCGCCACATCCCCAAGGGCGTGCTGCACTATATCCGCAGCTTCTACTACGACACCGCCCTTTCCCCTTCTCCGTGGGCCATGTCGGCGCTGAAGGCTTTGGTCGAGCCCTCGCAGATCCTGTTCGGTAGCGACTATCCGTTCGCGCCCGCCCCGGCGGTCGGGATGGAGGTCAAGACCCTGGAAGGCCAGGACGTCTTCGATGCGGCGACCCTGGTCAAGGTCAATCGCGACAACGCTCTGGCGCTCTTTCCGCGACTGGGGGACGCCCAGCCTTCGGCCGAACCGGTGAAGACCAAGATCCGGCGGGCCGTCACCGGACCGATTGTCGACCTCGCCGACCGGATCCGTGATCGCTAGCCCCCCAGTGGGGCGTGGAGACCGAACGTTTGGCTCAGATAGGTCAGCGGTGGCTGGTCGGTATGTTCGGTCGCCACGACCTCAGCGGCGATGACCCGATGGGTGGCGATGTCCATCACCTGGGTCACCCGGCAATCGAGATTGACGCTCGCCTGGCCCAGCCAAAGGCCGCAACCGCCGCGCACCCAGGTTCCGATCCCGAAGCGCTCCTCCATGGCCATCGGCGGTTGCCCGGAGAACGCCATGGCCGTGGACAGGTTGGCCTCGGAGACGACCGCCAGGGAAAAGGCCCCGACCTGCGCCACCGCCTCGGCGATGGGCGCGCTCGCCAACAGGCTGATCAGCAGGCTGGGCGGATTGGCGCTTAGCGACATCACCGCGCTGACCGTGCGCCCATAGCGCCCCTCGGGGGCCTGAACGGTCACCACCGAAACAGCGCCGGGCATGCGAGCCATCGCCTGGCGAAAACGCCCGGCGTCGACCGACGGCAGCGCGCTCACAAGGCGAAATCCGTGGTCTGCGCCCCCATCAGCACCCCGCCCGCATTGATCGCGCCTTTGTCGGCGTTGAGATAGGCGTGGTTGGAGGCGGCGTGGACGTCGCGGAAGAACCGCTGCATCGGGTTCTCCTCGCGGATGCCGCGCCCACCGGTGGCCTTGAACAGCAGCTCGATGGCCTGCATCGCGGTCTTGGCGATGTGCTGGGCGTTCCACTTGTTCTGGACGCGCAGCTCGATCGGCAAGGCCGTCCCGGCCGCCACGTGGCTGTCCATCTCGGCGAAGGACGCCTCCAGGCTGGCGTGGGCGCCGCGGATCAGGGCCTCGGCCTCGGCCAGGCGCTGGCGCACGAACGGATCCTCCAGCGCCTTGGCGCCGTCATAGGCCCCCACGCGCTCGCGCATCTGCTCGCGGAAGGCCTCCAAGGCCCCGTCGGCCATGCCCAGGGTGACCACCGACAGGCAGTAGGCGAAGACCACGCCGAACGGGTAGCGATAGTTCCGCGAGGCGAAGGTCTGGAGACCGACGTCCTGCATCATGAAGCTATCGAGGAACTTGTGAGTGCGGTGCTCGGGCACAAAGGCGCCGTCCACGACGATATCCTTGCTGCCCGTGCCCTTCAGGCCCATCACATGCCAGGTGTCGTCGATCACGTAGTCCGAGCGCGGGATCAGGAAGACGCGCATGTCGGCCATGAAGGCGTCCGGCTCCTTGGGAGCGACGCCGCCAAGGAACACCCACTGACAGTGGTCGCTGCCGCTGGACCAGGGCCAGCGGCCGCTGACTCTGAAGCCGCCCTCGGCCTTCTCGATCTTGCCGAACGGCGCGTAGGACGAGGAAATCCGGGTGTTGGCGTCTTGCCCCCAGACGTCCTCGGCGGCCTGGGGCGCGTAGAGCGCCAGTTCCCAGTTGTGGACGGAAACCAGGTTCATGCACCAGGCGCTCGACGGGCATCCCTTGGCCAAGGTCATCGCCACGCGGAAGGCCGCCATCGGATGCATCTCGTAGCCGCCGTAGGCCGCCGGCTGCAGCATCTTGTAGAAGCCGGCGGCCTCGAAGTCGGCCACGGTTTGCGGAAGCACCGAGCGGTTGGCCTCGCAGGCGGCCGCGCGTTCGCGCAGGATCGGGACCAAGGCTTCGGCGCGGCGAAACATCTCCTCGGGCGTCGGCAGCTCGATGAGCGGTTGGGCGAGGGTCGGGTTCTGGGCGGTCATTGGGACTCTCCTAGAAACGTGGAAGCGCTCAGGAATGAACGGGACTGGCGTGGCGGACAGGTTCGGTCGGCCCAGGCTCGCCAACGACAGCAGCGCCAGGGCGCCGACCAGCGAGGCGGCGGCCAGGCCGATCAGGCCCGCGCCGTATGCGCCCTGGGCGTCGAAGACGCGGCCCAGTATGGCCGGGCCTAGCGCGATGCCGATGGTGAAGAGCAGCAGCTGGTAGCCGTAGATCTCGCTGAAGTGGGCCAGGCCGAAATTTCGCGACACCAAGAGCGCCACCAGGTCGATCTCCGCGCCCATGGCGACGCCGACGCAGACGGCGCAAGCGATCAGAACTGGCACGCCGCCAAAACCGCTGGCCAGGACGAGCAGCGCCAGGGTGACCGGCACGAACAGCCAGAAGGCCACCTTGGAAGCGGCGTAGCGGTCGACGAACCAACCGGCGATCAGTCTGCCCAGGAGCATGGTGACGCCGAAGAGGCCGGCGATCGTCGCCGCCAGACCCGGCGAGAAACCCCGGTCGGTGATCAGGGCTGGCAGGTGGACGACCGCGCCGTTGACGGCCGCGGCGTTGGTGAAGAAGCCGAAGGCCATCACCCAGAACAGGCGACTTTTGAGGGCGGCGCGCACGCTCAGGCCTTCCAGAGCGGGGGCGTCGGCGATGGCTTTGGACGCGCCGGCCGGCGTCTTCAGGACCAGCAGGATCACCGGATAGGCGATGACGAGCAGCGCTGCGCCCAAAGCCGCGTGGGCCACGCGCCAGCCCTCCGTCTCGATCAGGACCTGGCTGATCCGTGGGCTGAGGGCCGCGCCGACCCCGACCCCGCTGAGCGCCACGCCCAGGGCGATGCCCCGGCGACGATTGAACCAGCCGACGATAATGCGCGCGTAGGGCATGGAGGATTGGACCGGCGCCGCCAGGCCGCCAAGCACAGCGAAGGTCATGTAGGTCAGTGGCGATCGGGCAAATGCTGCGGTCAGGAAGAAGCCCAGCGCCATCAGCGGCACGCCGACCAGCAGGGTGAAGCGCGCGCCCTTGCGGTCGACGATGCGGCCGATGAAGGGCGCGGCGAAGGCGGCCGTCAGCCCGCTCATCGCCGAAGCGGTCGAAAAGCCGCCGCGCGTCCAGCCAAGGTCGGCCACGATCGGCTTCATGAAGACGCCGGCGGTGTAGAGCGACAGCGCCGGTGAGCTGACGACCAGGCAAACGGCCACGGCGATAGCCATGCGCCAGGCCTGCGGGGAATCCTGGGCGATGGGGGCAGTTGGATCCATGTTGTCCCTCCCGGGGCGCTTTTCTTGTTTTGGAGACGGTGGGTCAGCCGCCGGGGCGGATGATCGAACCGACCACGCGGCCGAGCGCGGCGGCGATCTCGCCCATCGAGGGCTTGAACTCGGGCTTGTGTCCCCACTGGCTGATGCCGCGGTAGGTGGTCGGCTCCCAGGCCGCCTCGTCGATCAGCACGGGATTCCAGCCCAGCTCCATCTCGAAGCCAGACGGCGTGACCACGTAGAACGAGATGTTCTTGTCGTTGGGGTGCTGGCCCACGCTCATCGCGATGCGAAAGCCCAGGTCCTTGCAACGGCGATAGGCCTCGCTGACGTCGTCCAGGCTGGCGGCCTCGATCATCAGGTGCTGGACGCGCTTGCCGATCGGGTCGACCCGCTTGCCCTTGGTGGCGGCCACGGCCACCGAGTGGTGGCGCGGGTTCATGTGCAGGAAGGTGAACTCCATCTCGATGCCCGAGAGGCGATCGGTGATGTTGTCGGACAGACGCGCGTCAAACAGGGTCTCCAACTGCGCGATCACCGCCTCCGGGCGCTGTGTGATGATGGCCACGTGCCCCAGGCCAAGCTCGCCGGCCACGAAGCCCGAGCCCTTGATGCTCAGCGGCTGGTTGCTCTTGCGCGGCCCTGTGAACAGTTCCATCCGCAGGCGCTTGGGGCCGTCGAAGGCGAAGTATTCGTTGACGCCCCGCGACAGGGCCTCGCCCCTGTCGCCAGCCGCATAGCTCACGCCGTGAGCGGTCAGCCGCTCGCGCATGGCGGCCAGGTCGGCTTCGCCCTCGAACTCCCAGCCTAGAGCCACAACGTCCTCGGCCTTGCCGGGCCGGACCAGGATCCGCACCTGGCGGTCGTCCAGGCGAAACACCAGAGCGCCGTCTTCCAGGGTGTCGACGTGCATGCCCAGGGCTTCGGCGCCGAGGACGCGCCAGCGGTCCAGGCGGTTGGACTCGACCACCACATAGCCGATGCGGGTGTCGATGCGGCCGTTAGGCTGCGGGGTCATGAGCATGGCCTCACCTTGGTCCGTCGTCGCTTGCGACTTGACCCAGAGGCTGAAGGAGACCGGGCTCGCCGATAATTCGATAGTTCAGGGCGAGGTATCAGGCCGGTCGATAGATGGCCGATCAGGGATGGATCTGACGCAGCAGGCCGCGGAACCAGGCGTGGGCCGGATCGCGCTCCATCGAGCGTCCCCAGAAGGCGCAGACGTTCACCGGAGACATCTCGAAGGGAGGGGTATGGATCTCGATGTCGAGCACGCGGGCGAAACGCTCGGCGATCCGTCGTTGGACCAGGGCCAGGCAATCGGTGCTGGCCACGATCGCCGGCAGCGCGGTGAACTGCTGGACGATGACGCGATTGCGTTGTTCCACCCCGCCCTCGCGCATGCCCAGGATCTGGTGGGTGGTCTCGATCTTGGGCGACATCTGGAACATGGCGTGACGGCTGGTCTCGTAGATCTCGCGCGTCAGCGGCCCCTCAAAAGCGCGGTGCTCGCGCGAGGAGATCACGACCATCTCGTCGTCGAAGAGATGCATGGAACTGCCGTCATAGACCCCTTCGGCCGTGTCGGACGGGACCATGACGACGTCGATCGTGCCGCGCACCACCTCGGCGGCGACATTGCCCGGAACGTCGATGAAATGGACCGAGGCGTTGGGAGCCTGCTGCGCCATCAGGCGGGTCAGGGGCGGCGCGACCAGCAGCGAGACATAGTCGGCCGTGGCCACGATGAACCGCCGCGTCTCCTCCAAGGGGTCGAATTGCGGCGGGCGCAGCAAGGTCTCGACCTCGAGATAGGCCCGCTCGGTCTGTTCGATCAGCTCGGCGCCCCGCTCGGTCAGCTCCAGACGCCGACCGACCATGACCAGGAGATCGTCGCCGAAGGTCTCGCGGAGGCGCGAGAGCGCAGCGCTGACCGCCGACTGGGAAAGGCCGACCAGTTCGGCGGTCCGACTGACACTGCGGGTGCGCAAGAGCTCCCGCAGGATCGGCAGCAGGTTGAGGTTATGACGCCGTAGCAGCATCGACCGAATCCTCGCCTCAAACGCCATCGAGGCGAGTCATCTTCGCGTGCGCCCTCAAGCCGGGGAAGCGGCAAGTTGCGCCGCGCCCTGCCCGCGAAGGCGCTGGACCAGGGCTTGGGAGTTCTTGGGCGAGGCGTCGCCACGCCAGGCGACCTGCTGGTCCTGGCGCACGATCAGGAGCTTGGTCTTGAACGCGCGATGCAGGTCAGGGCGCGGCGCGTCGAGGACCTTCAGCGGCAGGCCCGCGGCGGCCGCGGCGCTGACCAGCGGCCCGACATCGACGGAAGGGTCGAAGCGCAGAAGCGTGTAGTCGAGGTCCAGTTCGTCATAGATCGACCGCCCCTCCAGCCAGAAGTGGGGCATGCGGCAGCCCGGCACGGTCGAGGGGGTGATCTCCCCCATCGTGTAGGACGGCGGCGCCTCGCCGTCGTAGGCGATGATCGGCGAGTGGTCGTAGAAGTAGCCGAAGTTCAGGCCCTCGGGCGCGAACTGCGGGACGTTGATGTCGTAGAGCTTCTTGCCGAGCACCGCGCGCAGACCCATGCCGATCGGCCCCTTGGCCGAGAGGGCGGGCGGCACGGCGCCGTTACCCATGGCTTCGACGTTCTCCATCACCTTGCGCATGGCGAACTTGGAGACCTGCTCGGTGATCGGATGGCGCTCGGCCTCGTAGGCGTCCAGCATCGAGGGCGCGGCCCAGCCGTTGGTGACGGCCGCCAGCAGCCAGGCCAGGTTCACGCCGTCGGCGATCCCGGCGTTCATGCCGTAGCCGGCGAAAGGAACCCACAGGTGGGCGGCGTCGCCGGCGATGAAGACGCGCCCATCGCGGAAGCGTTCGGCGACCAGTCGGCGGCCGATCCAGTCCTCGTGATTGAGCACCTCCCAGGTGAACTCTGGTCCCACGCCCAGCACGTCGCGGATCGACTGATCGAAGTCGAGCGCCTCGTAGTCGCTGACCCCGGCAGGCATCGAGCGGTGGATGAGCCAGGTCTCCTCGCCATCGATGGCCACGACATTGCCGCGGACCTTGTCGTTGACCACCCAGCTCATCCAGGCCGGGCGACGTTTGCCGAACAGCGCCTTTAGACCCGGCGCGCGGACCAGGGTGCTGCGGGTGCGGCCCAGTTCGGCGTCGCCGACCAGCTTCACGCCCATCGCCTTGCGGATCAGGCTACGGCCGCCATCGCAGCCGACCAGATAGCGGGTGCGAATGGTGAAGGCCTCGCCGTCGGGTTGGCGGCGACAGTGGACGGTGATCCCGTCCTCGTCCTGCTCGTAACGCTCGACGGCGGTCTCGTTGAGCACGGTGATTTCGGGCGTGCGCTTGACCCGCTCGAATAGGATCGGCTCCAGGAAGAGCTGGCTGACCCGCACCATCGGCTCGGGCGTGCGCCAGGCGCTGTCGAGGAAACCGGGCTTCTCGCGTTCGTTGCGCGCCGGCATGGTCAGGCGCGTCAGCTCCGGACCGCTGATGCTGGTGCAATAGATGGTGTCGGTCGGATAGTCATCCGGAAGGCCGGCGGCACGGACCGCGTCGGCGACACCGAACTGGCGAAAGATCTCCATCGTCCGGGCCGCAACCGTGTTGCACTTGGCGCTGGGCGGCGCACCGGCGGCCCGCGGTTCGACCATGATCACGTCGACCCCGCGCAGGGCCAGAGCGATGGCGGTCGACATCCCGACGGGACCCGCACCGGCGACGACGATCGAAGAGGTGTGAGACGGCGTCATGTTCATCGATCCTTGAAGGCGCGCTGGCCCAGGAAGGCCAGGGTGATGGCGTTGAACTCCTCGGCGCGCTCCCACTGGACCCAGTGGCCCGTGCGGCTGAAGAGGTGAAGGTCGGCGTTGGGCAGTCGGCGCAGGAGCGAGCGGCCCCCACTGGCGCGATTGACGCGGTCCTCGATCCCCCAGAGGACGAGGACGGGATTGGCGACCGCAGCCAGGCGCGGGTCGCGCGTGAAGTCGATATCGCGGAGCTTGAAGCCCTTGGGTCGCAGGAGCGGGGGGCTGGCTACGGTCTGCGGGTCAATGCTGGCCTGGTAGCGCTCGTTGAGCAGGGCGTCGGGGACCAGCGCCGGCTCGTAGACCAGATCGTCGATGAAGGCGCGGAGCTTCTCCAGGCTCGGGCCATCGCCCTTGTAGTAATTGAGGAGCTTCTGCAGGCCCTTGGTCGGCAGGCTGCGGGTGGAATCCACCCCACCTGGCCCCATCAGCACCAGCGCCCCGACTTGGTCGGGCCGATCGATGGCCATGCGCAGACCGCAGGCCCCGCCCAGGGAATTGCCGATGACGTGCGCGCGCGGGATCTTCAGCGCGTCCATCAGCCCAAACATCGCGCCAGCCAGATCCCCGAACGGATCGGAGCGACTGACGCCCTTGGTGGAGGCGCCATATCCGGGCATGTCGGGGATCAGCAGGCGGTAGGATTTCGCCAATGCCTCGATGTTGCGGGAATAGTTCGACAGCCCCGTCGCGCCGGGGCCGCCGCCGTGCAGCATCAGGATCGGCGGACCCGCCCCGATCTGGTTGACGCGGATGGTCCGCTGGCCGACGACGACATCGGTGGCGACGGGGCGGATCATGCCACGGCTCCTTGGTTCGCGGTCTCTTGGCGAGCCGCGACCAGGTCGAGGGCCACGTCGACGATCATGTCTTCCTGGCCGCCAACCATGCGGCGCTTGCCCAGTTCCAAAAGGATGGTGCGCACGTCGAGGCCGTGGTCGGCGGCGGCCTTCTCGGCATGCCGCAGGAACGACGAGTAGACGCCGGCATAGCCCAGACTCAGGGTCTCGCGATCGACGCGCACGGGCCGGTCCTGCAGCGGGCGCACCAAGTCCTCAGCCGCGTCCATCAGCTTGAAGAGATCGGTACCGTGGTTCCAGCCGTAGACGTCAGCGGCGGCGATGAAGACCTCCAACGGGGCGTTGCCGGCCCCTGCCCCCATGCCCGCCAGCGAAGCGTCGACGCGGGTGGCGCCGTTCTGGACGGCGGCGATCGAGTTGGCCACGCCGAGCGAGAGGTTGTGGTGGGCGTGGATGCCGCGCTCGGTCTCGGGCTTTAGAACTCGGTCATAGGCCTGGGCGCGGGCGGCCACGTCGTCCATGGTCATCGCCCCGCCGCTGTCGGTGATGTAGACGCAGTGAGCGCCGTAGCGCTCCATCAGGAGCGCCTGCTGAGCCAGCACTGCCGGCGGGCTCATGTGGCTCATCATCAGGAAGCCCGACACGTCCATACCCAGGCTCCGGGCGTATTCGATGTGCTGCCTGGAGACGTCGGCCTCGGTGCAGTGGGTGGCCACCCGCACCGAGCGCACGCCCAGCGCGTAGGCGCGCTTGAGGTCATGCACGGTGCCGATGCCCGGCAGCAGCAGGGTCGTTAGCTTGGCGTGGGAGATCACCTCGGCCACCGCCTCGATCCAGGCCCAGTCGGTGCAGGCGCCAAAACCGTAGTTGAACGATGAGCCCGACAGGCCATCGCCGTGGGCGACCTCGATGGCGTCGACCTTGGCCTCATCCAGGGCCTTGGCGATGACCCGCACCTGGTCGAGATCGTACCTGTGGCGGATGGCGTGCATGCCATCGCGCAGGGTGACGTCCTGGATGTATAGCTTCTTGCCGGTCATCTCAGGCGGCCTTCTGAGCGCGGTGCGCGACGATGGCCTCGGCCGTCTTCAGCGCCGCCGACGTCATGATGTCGAGATTGCCGGCATAGGCCGGCAGGTAGTGGGCCGCCCCTTCCACCTCGAGGAAGATGGTCACCTTCAAGCCGGTGAAGGCCTGGTCCATTTCCGGGATGAACAGCGGCGCGTTGTCGCCGAGGCGCTCGAACTGAACCTTCTGCTTGAGGCGATAGCCGGGCACGTAAGCTTGGACCTCGGCGACCATGGCCTCGACCGAGGCCTCGATGACGGCGGTGTCGGCGTCGTCGCAGAGGCAGTAGACCGTATCGCGCATGATCAGCGGCGGCTCGGCCGGGTTCAGCACGATGATCGCCTTGCCGCGTGTGGCGCCGCCGACCGTCTCGATGGCCCGCGACGTGGTCTCGGTGAACTCGTCAATGTTGGCGCGCGTGCCGGGCCCTGCCGACTTGCTGGCGATCGAGGCGACGATCTCGCCGTAGTGGACCTTGGAGACGCGCCCGACAGCCGCGACCATCGGGATCGTCGCCTGGCCGCCGCAGGTGACCATGTTGACGTTGGTCGCCGCCAGATTGGCCGAACCATTGATCGGCGGCACCGTGTACGGACCGATCGCGGCAGGGGTGAGGTCGATCACCTGCTTGCCGTGGGCCTGCAGCACCGCGTCATGGTGCTTGTGAGCCCCGGCGCTGGTGGCGTCGAAGACAATGTCGATCTCACCGAAGTTCGGCATGGCCACGAGGCCATCGATGCCGCCCGCAGTAATCGGCACACCCAGGCGCTCGGCGCGCTTGAGCCCGTCCGACTCCGGATCGATGCCGACGAAGGCGCCCATCTCCAGCGTCTTGGACAGGCGCATCACCTTGATCATCAGGTCGGTGCCGATATTGCCCGAGCCGATGATGGCCACCTTGGTCTTGCTCATGCCGCCCTCGCGGTGATGACCAGCGGCGAGAAGCCGTCGATCTCGATGGTGTGAAGGCCGGGCTCCAGCGGGATCATCTTTCCCAGGGCGCCAGCCAGGATGATGTCGCCGGCCCGTAGTGGCGCGCCGAGCGAGACGGCGGTGTCGGCCAGCCAGGCCAGAGCGATGATCGGGTCGCCGAGACTGGCCGCGCCACTGCCGCTGGCGGCCAGCTCGCCGTCCTTGAGCAGACGCATGGTCGGCGAGCGAAGATCGCGGCCCGGTACGAACGGCTCCACATGGCCCAGTACGAAGGCGCCGCTGGAGGCGTTGTCGGCGACGGTGTCGACGATATCGATGTCCCAGCCGGCGATGGCGCTGTCGACGATCTCGGCCGAAGCGGCCACGCCCTGGATGGACGCTTCGAGATCCTCCCGGCTCAGGTCCCGCTGGAGGATGTCGCGCCCCAGGACGAAGGCGATCTCGGCCTCGATACGTGGTGAGATCAGGTCCTTCAGCGACAGTTCGACCTCATCGCCGTGGTGGGCCATGAAGTCGAACAGCACTCCGAAATCGGGCTGGTCGACACCCAGCTGCGCTTGGACAGCGCTCGACGTCAGGCCGATCTTGCGGGCGACGATCCGCGCGCCAGCGGCTTGGTGACGGCCGACGATCCGCTGCTGGATGGCGTAGGCGGTTTCGATGTCCTTGGCCGGCAGCCTGTGACGGACCGGTTCGATGGCGCGAGCGTTCGCCCGCGCCTCGAATAGCGTGTTGGCGACCGCCTCGATCGTAGAGGCCAGCTCGATCGTCATGTTCCCTCCCCGGGGGGTCTCGGGCTCTTGAATGGCCCCGCCCTGGACTTTTGGAAAATCGATAGTTCGCAACCCAGTCATCAGCCAGATCGATAGGTCAGCGCGACAGGAACTCGACGACCAGGGCGTTGAACGCCTCGGCTTTTTCCCACTGCACCCAGTGGCCGCAGCCGGTGAACAGGTGCATCTCCGCGCCAGGAATCGACTTCAGGAACACGAAGCCGCCATCGACCGGGTTCACCCGATCGTCCATGCCCCAGAGGATCAGGGTCGGCGCCTTGAGCCCCGGCAGGCGCGGATCACGCCATAGCACCGGCGCCTTGGCCGCTTCCGGGGCGAGGCGCAGCGGCGGGGCCGACAGGATGTCGGCCGCGGCGCTGGTGGCCAGACGTTCGCGGATGGTCTCGTCGGTGATCTCGCCCGGATTGAAGACCAGCTGCTGGATGAAGGCTTTCAGCTTGGCCTCGGTGGGCCCTTCACCGTGGTAGTAGGTCAGCAGCTGCATCAGGGCGCTGGTCGGCGTGGGCGTGAACAGAGCCTGGCCACCGCCTGGCCCCATCAGAACCAGGCGATCGGCGCGCTCTGGATGGTCCAGGGCCAGGCGTAGCGCCGCAGCGCCACCCAGCGAATTGCCGACGAGGTGGGCCTTGGGAAGGTCGATGGCGTCCATGAAGGCCGCCAGCCCGTCGGCGATATCACCGAACGGATCGGCCATGTTCAGGCCCTTGGTCGACTGGCCATAACCCGGCAGGTCGGGGATGTAGACGGTGTAGCGCTTGGCGAGCGCCTCGACGTTGCGGCTGTAGTTGCTGAGGCCCGCCGCGCCCGGGCCGCCGCCGTGCAGCAGCATCACGGCCGGGCCCTCGCCGGTGACGTGATAGTGGATCTTGCGCGCGCCGGCGTCGGCGAAATGGCTGGGCAGGGTCGTGCTCATGATCTTCCCGGTCCTCCTGGATTTTCTCCAGACGCCGGGGTCGCGGCCCATCGGGCAAATCGATTTCACACAGCCAGCCTTCGGTCCGGTCGATAGGTGAACACTGCCGAACGGCGATCCATCAGCCGGGTCGATGGGTGCATATGGATTATCGACTGATCTCCCCGCCCCCTCCCGACGCAGCATGAGGTCAGCGGCGCACCGACGCCGCGCTCATCAATCCGGCCAGAGAGCCGGCCACGTCGCCTTCCGGCGCGATGGCTAGAGGGGGAAACGATGTCACAAGGCCTGTCCTTGCGCTTGATGCTGGCTGCCGGTGTCTGCGCCGCCGCCTTCGCGACCCATGCCGAAGCCCGGCAGGCGAGCGCCAATCCCAGCACCGTCATTGAAGAGGTGGTGGTCACCGCTCAGAAGCGTGAAGAGTCGTTGCAGAACGTGCCGATCGCGGTCTCGGCGTTCAGCCAAAGCGCCCTGGAGCGCCAGAAAATCGACGGCGGGTCCAACCTCCAGCTGGCTATACCGAACGTCACGTTCTCCAAGTCCAACACCATCGGCTACAACTTCCAGATCCGCGGCATCGGCTCCAAGCTGAACGCGGCCTCCGGCGACACGGCCACCGGCATCCACCTCAACAACGCCCCGCTCACGGCCAACAGCCTGTTCGAAGCGGAGTTCTACGACGTCGAGCGGGTGGAAGTGCTGCGCGGCCCGCAGGGCACGCTCTATGGCCGCAACGCCACTGGCGGCGTGGTCAACATCATCACCGCCAAGCCCACGCACGACTTCCAGGCGATGGTGCGGGGCGAGATCGGCGACTACAACGCCCGCAAGGCCCGGGCGATGATCAACCTCCCGCTGGGCGAGATGTTCGCCCTGCGCGTGGCCGGCTCCTATCTGAAGCGCGACGGCTTCGGGACCAACCTGACCACCGGCTCCGACGTCGACAATCGCGACCTCTATTCGGTGCGCGGCACCCTGGCCTTCGATCCGAACGACAAGTTCGGCGCGACCTTGATGTGGGAGCACTTCAAGGAGAACGACCGCCGCTCCCGGATCGGCAAGATGTACTGCACCAAGGACGAGGGCCCCACCAATGTCGGGGGCGTGGCGGTGTCGTCCAACTCGGCCTTGGCCGGTATCGAGCGCGGGCTTCTGAGCCAGGGCTGTTCGGCCACCTCAATCTATTCGGACAAGGCGCTGGGCACGCCCAACTACCTGGCCTCGCTGGAAGGCATCACGGCGCTGGCCGCCGGCCTGATCTCCAGCGATCCCTATGCGGGCAAGATGCAGACGCCGAACGTGCGTGACATCGAGTCCCGCTTCGATCCGAAGTACCGCGCCAAGAACGACGTGGCCGAGCTGAACCTGAACTATCAGCTCAGCGACGACCTGAAATTCACGTCTCTGACGTCCTACAGCACCTATGACGTCTACTCGTCGGAGGACTACACGCGGGCCCAACCGACTGGCACGTTCAACACCACGGCGCTATCGCCGGGCGGGGTGTTCAACGACCCGCAGATCGGCGCCTACAACCGTCTGGCCACCTACGACATCTCCAGCGGCAACTTCAAACAATGGACCCAGGAGCTGCGCCTGCAGTCGTCCTTCTCGGGCCCCTTCAACTTCAATGTCGGCGGCATCTACGTCGACTACAAGACCGACACCGCCTACCAGGTCATCTCCAACGGCATCACCGCCTTGGCGGCGGCCCGCAACGGCGGCGCAGCCTGTCCGGCTACCTCTACGACCTGCATCTATATCGACCCCAACACCCAGCCCGACGGCACGGGCCACAACTACTTCCTGTCACGCCAGCCCTATCACCTGAAGGCCAGCGCCGTGTTCGGCGAGGCCTATTACCAGGCCACCCAGGACCTCAAATTCACCCTGGGCCTGCGCTGGACCCACGACAGCAAGACGGTCGACAACATCCCGTCCGAGACCTTGATCGCTGGCAGCGGCTATCCCGTTGGGACGCCCGCCCAGCAAAAGGCAGACTTCAAGGAAGTCACCGGCCGGTTCGGCTTCGACTACAAGGCCCACCTGGACTTCACGGACGACACCCTGCTCTACGCCTTCTATTCCAAGGGCTATAAGGGCGGCGGCGTGAATCCGCCTTCGGCGGTCGGCTTCGCCGGCACCAAGGCCACGTTCGCGCCGGAGTTCGTCAACGCTTTCGAGCTGGGGACCAAGAACACCCTGCTCGGCGGCTCGCTGCAGCTGAACGCCACGGCCTTCTACTACGACTACAAGAACTATCAGGTGGCCAAGGTCGCCAACCGCCAGTCGGTGGTCGAGAACGTCGACGCCGAGGTCAAGGGCGCGGAGCTGGAGTTCGTCTGGAAGCCGATCACGCCGCTACGCTTCAACGGCACGGTCGGCTTGCTCGACACCAAGATCAAGACCGGCAGCTCGATCGACACCTTCAACCGCACGGCCGGCAACACAGCCTATGCCGTGGCCAAGGCGTCCAACGGCCAGACCTGCGTGGCGCCGACCGCGCTGATCGCCGGCTATCTGGCGGCGATCAATTCCGGCGCCCAGCCGGTCACCGCCCTGCTGACGATCTGCAACAACGCCGCGGCCAGCGAAGGCTTCGTGACGCAGCTGGAGGGCAAGGAACTGCCCAACGCCCCGCGCATGACCGCCTCCCTCGGGGCCCAGTACGACTGGATCCTGCCCAACGACTGGTCGATGTCATTGCGCGGCGACTACTACCGCCAGAGCCGCACGTTCGCGCGGGTCTACAACACCGAGGCCGACCGTCTGAAAGGCTGGGAGAACGTCAACCTCTCCCTGGTCGTGGCCAACAAGCCCAAGGGCCTGACGATCGAGGCCTACGTCAAGAACGCCACGAACGAGACGGCGGTCACCGACCTCTATCTGTCGGACTCGGCGCTGTTCCGGAACGGGTTCTTCACCGACCCGCGCACCTACGGCGTCAGCATCACCAAGCAGTTCTAGGCCCTACCTCGAATGGGCGGCGGGAGAGCTCCCGCCGCCCGCCTTTTCGAGGACCATGATCAGAAAAGGAAGCCATCGATGAGCGTCGCGAACTTAGGCTATGTGGGGTTCGAGGTGTCCGACCTCGAAGCCTGGCGCACGTACGGTAGCGACATCCTCGGGATGATGGCCGTCGACGGGCCGGCGGGCGACCTGCGCTTCCGCCTCGATGACCTGGCCTGGCGCATCGCGATCAGCCAGGGCGACAAGGACGACATCGTCCTTGCCGGTTTCGAGGTCGCCGACGCCGCGCACCTGGACGCCGTAGCCGCGCGTCTGGAAGCCCAGGGTGTCACCGTCGAGCAGGCCGGCGCGGAGCGACTGGCCGAGCGCCAGGTCACGGGACTGATCCGTTGTGTCGATCCCGAGGGGCTGGCCGTGGAAGTCTACTATGGGCCGACGCTCCGTACCGAGCGGCCGTTCGCCTCGACCGTCGGGGTCAGCGGGTTCGTCACCGGCGGCCAGGGTCTGGGCCACATCGTCCTGACCACCCAGGACATCGCCGCGGCGCGCGCCTTCTACTGCGAAGCCCTAGGCTTTGCCCTGTCCGACATCATCCGCATGTCCCTGACGCCGGACATGGCCATCGACCTGGAGTTCTTCCACTGTAATCCGCGCCACCACACCCTGGCGCTCGTGCCCCTGCCCTTCCCCACACCCAAGCGCATGCATCATTTCATGATCCAAGCCCGGACGCTGGACGAGGTAGGTTTCGCGCTCGATCGCATCGAACGGGTCAAGGCGCCGTTGGTCCAGACGCTAGGCCGGCACACCAATGACCAGATGGTGTCGTTCTATGCGCGCACGCCATCGGGGTTCGAGGTCGAGTACGGATGGGGCGCGGTAGAGGTCGACGCGTCCGCCTGGCGCGTCGCCCGTCACGACAGAATGAGTAGCTGGGGTCACAAGCGCGTGGGCTGAGACCGCCGCGCCAAACACTTGTTTGATGCGGGCTGACGTCCACGGGAAACGCGCTAAGGTACCCGACGAGCCGCGCCGCAGAGCGGGCCGAGCAAGGGAGCACGGGCGTGCCGCATTTTGGTGACTACCAGAACGAAATCTATGGCCTGGGCTTGCGCGGCGTGAAGCCGAAGCTTCCCGTCGATTGCCCGACCCTTGAAGCCCGCGCGGCCGCAGCCCTGTCGCCCGACGTTCTCAGCTACGTGCAGGGCGGCTGCGGCGATGAGTTCACCCAACGCCGCAACAGCGAGGCGTTCCACGACTGGGGCCTGACGCCGCGGATGCTGGTCGACACCACCCGTCGCGATCTTTCCGTCGATCTCTTCGGGTTGAAGCTGCCGACGCCGATCTTCATGAGCCCCATCGGCGTAATCGGCATGTGCGCCCAGGACGGCCACGGCGACCTCGCCGCCGCCCGGGCGTCGAGGATAACGGGCGTGCCGGTCATGGCGTCGACCCTGGCCAACGATCCTCTCGAAGCCGTCGCCGCCGAGCTTGGCGACACGCCCGGCTTCTTCCAGCTCTACACACCGCGCGACCGGGATCTCGCGCTCAGCCTGATCGGCCGCGCCGAAGCCGCCGGCTACAAGGCCCTGGTCGTCACCCTCGACACCTGGGTGACCGGATGGCGCCCCAGGGATCTCAACGACGCCAACTTCCCGCAACTGCGAGGCCACGTGCTGCAGAACTATTTCTGCGACCCGCGCTTCCAGGCGATGCTGCAAAAGCCTGTGGCCGAGGACCTGCCCGCCGCCATCGGGACCTGGGCGTCCACCTTCGGCAAGACCCTGACCTGGGACGACCTCACCTGGCTACGCGAGGCCACCCGCCTGCCGATCGTCCTGAAGGGCATCTGCCACGCCGATGACGCCCGCCGCGCGGTCGACCTGGGGATCGATGCGATCTTCTGTTCCAATCACGGCGGCCGACAGGCCAACGGCGGTCTCGCAGCGATCGACATGCTGCCCGATGTGGTCGCCGCCAGCGGCGACGCGCCGGTCCTCTTCGACTCCGGCGTCCGCTCCGGTTCTGACGTCGCCAAGGCTCTGGCAATGGGGGCCGCCGCCGTTGGCATCGGTCGCCCCTATGCCTATGGCCTGGCCCTCGGCGGCGCCGAAGGCGTCGCCCACGTCCTCAAGTGCATCCTGGCCGAGTTGGACCTGCTGATGGCGGTCGACGGCTTTCCGACAATCGCGGATCTGCGCGCGGGCGGGGTCAAACCGACACGCGCGGCGCTGCGATAGATCTCCCATCTCGCAAACGACGATGTCGCGAGTCTCTTTCCCTAGCTCCGTCAACCGCCCCTGCCCCGCTCCGCCCTGTCGGAACGTGGGTCCGAATGACCGGCTAGCTCGCGCCAGGAGCTGCTGTTGGCTTCGACACACAACACGGACATTCACGCGCTTCACGAAAGACGCCGGCATTGCCCTTTGTGGAGTTACATCTTCGTCTTTGAGCTTCGGATCTGGCGCGAGATGAACTCGGGCGGCTAGTTCACGAAAGTGCGTCCATCGCTCAGGAGCGGCAGATACGCCGAGAAATGCGCGCCGGATCGATCGGTCCGATTGCGCGCGACGATGCGGCCGCCGTGGGCCTCGGCCAGCTTCGCGGCCAGCGCCAATCCGATGCCGCTGCCTGGCCGTCCCAGGCGCTTGTCATCGCCGCCGCGCCAGAAGGGGATGAATAGCCGCTCCTGCTCGTCCGGAGCGAACCCTTCGCCCTCGTCGATCACGCCGACGACGATCTCCCGGTCCTTGACCGTCATGGAGATCGTCACCTTGCTACCAGGCGGGGCGTGCTTGATGGCGTTGGTCAGCAGGTTCATGAAGATCTGGGCCAGGCGGACGGGATCGCCGAGCATCCTGGCGACGGTGTAGCTGGCTTGCAGGATCACCTCGGCCTGATCGGCCGAAGCGCGAAGGTCGGCCACGACGCCGCGCAGCACTTCGTCGACATGCACCTGTCGTCGATCCAGCGCCAGTTCGCCGGCGTCGGTGTGGGAGAGCGTGTGCAGATCCTCCACCAGCCGGGAGAGATGCTCGACCTGGCGCAACAGCCGGTCGGCCTCGCCGACGGCGGGATCGATCACGCCGTCGGTCAGCCCGTGAAGACGTCCCTTCAGGATGGTCAGCGGGGTTCTCAACTCGTGCGCGATGCCAGCGGTCAGGATCGTCCGCTCGCGCTCATAGAACTCGATGTCCGTCGCCATCCTGTTGAAGCTGTCGATCAGGACCCCGACCTCGCCGGAGGTCGAGCCCTTGTCGACCCGCACCGAGCGATCGCCAGCGGAGACCCGGGCCGCCGCCTCGGCCACGGCGGTGATCGGCCGGCTGATCCGCCTGGCCAGCAGCATCGCCACGCCGCCCCCGACGCCCGTGGAGGTCAGGGCAATGGCGGCGAGGAAGCCAAGGTCGTTGAGCGGGCGCTGCCTGGGGCCGTACCGGTCATAGAGCTCGTGGAAACGGTCGCTGTCGCTTTGGTTGGTGTCCGCGAGATGTTGGACTTCCGCACGCACGCTCGGCGGCATGCGCCCCGCCGCCTCGTGTATCCGCCAGGAAACGGAGGCGTAGTAGGCGACCATCCCCACCGACATGGTGATGAGCGTGGTCAATCCCGCCAGCAGCAGCAGCCTGAAGACGATGCGATGGGTCAGCCGGACCATAGTCGGTATCCCAAACCGCGAACCGGCTCGATCATCTTCGGGCAACCAGCCGCGACCAGCTTTTGCCGCAGCTTCGAAAGGTGGCTGTCGATGACCCGGTCATAGGCCGCGCTGTCGGGCGCCACAGCCTCAAGAATTTCGGCCCGCGAGACGGCCCGGCGAGGCTGGCGGGCCAGATAGGCCAGCAGCTCGAATTCGGTCGGGGTCAAGGCCAGGCGAACCTCCTCCGCCTCGCCGTTCCGACAAGTGACGATGCGGGCGTCAAGGTCGATGAGCAGATCGCCGACACTGATGTTGCGACGGCCCGGCCCGCCTTGCACGCGCCTCAGGACCGCCCGGATGCGCTCGACCACCTCGGACGGATTGAACGGCTTGACCACGTAGTCGTCGGCGCCGATCCGCAACGACGACAGCTTGGTGACCTCGTCGCCCAGGGCGCTGACCATGATCACCGGCGTATCGAAGCGCCGGCGGATCGAGGTCAGGACGTCGAGACCGTCGCCGCCGGGCAGCCCGACATCCAGCAGCACCAGATCGGGCTTCAGCTGGGCATGGTCGCGGATCGCATCCGGCACGCTCGTCGCCCGCGAGACCGCATAACCGGCGCGCTCGACATAGGCGGCCAACAGGTCGGCGATCTCGACCTCGTCCTCGACGATCAGGATGCGATTGCTCATGCCCTAGCCTTTCACCGCACCTTATGACGTCGCTCGATGGAGAGACGATGGAGGGTGGCGACAGGGCTATTCCATGGAAAGACGGCGCGTCGGCGGCGAAAAGGCGACGCCTACATCGTTCATCCATCAAGCCGCTCTCAGGCCTCCATGTTTGGCGCGCATCTGCTGCGACTGAGATTTTTCAGTGAAAGCGCCCATGCAACGCTCGCCCACAGCCTTCCCGCGCCTGCTCGCGCTCGCCCCCCTCAGCGTCCTGGTGTTCTGGAGCGCGCCAGCCCACGCCCAGGACCAGGGCCAGGATCAAGACCACGTCGTCGTCGGCCTGGGCGCGAGCTATGGCCCCGCCTATGACGGCGCCGACACGTATCGGGTGATGCCCATCCCGGCGATCGACGTGAAGAAGGGACGCTTCTTCGCCAACTTCCATGACGGCGTGGGCCTGGATGTCCTGGAGAGCGACCACCTCACCGTCGGCGCGGGCCTCGTCTACATGCCCGGCTATCGTCAGCAGGATGTGCCCAAAGGCGTCGACAGGCTGAAGATGGGCGTCGGCGGCAGGGTCTTCGCCAGCCTCAAGGAGGGCGGCTTCGTCGGCACGGTGGGGATCACCCAGGATATCGTCGGCGGGACCAAGGGCCTGATCGCCGACACCAGCCTGTCCTATCCGATCTCGGTGACCGACCGCTTCACCGTCATTCCCTCGATCGGCGCGAGCTGGGCGAATGGGAAGTACAACGACGGTTACTTCGGCGTCGATCGAACCGAAGCAACCGCCTCAGGCCTGGCGCAATTCCAGGCCGGAAGCGGCTTCAAGGATGCTTCTGCGATGCTGACGCTCAGCTACCGCCTGACCGACCGGATCAATCTGGGGGTCACCGGCGGGGTGACGAGCCTGCTCGGCGACGATCAGAACAGCCCACTGGTCGTTCACAAGACGGGGCCGATGGGCTTCTTCTCGCTGTCCTACCGCTTGGGGCGCTAGGGTCGTGCCTTGGCGATCCTGGAAGGCCAGCGAGATCGAAGGGCTGGTGCTCGACCGGTTCCTGACCCTGGCGATGATGCTTCAGGGCGAGGACCGAGAACACACGCTGGCCCTCTGGCGACGCGGCGGAAAGCGGGCGTTCGAGAACGACAACACGCCAAGCTGACTGCCAAAGCCTCCGCGTCGAACAGACCTGCCTGGAGCTGTGGTTCGGGGCTGCGCAGAGCGACGTTCGAAACCAACTTGGCGGACCTGGGGGCATTCATCGTGTTTCCAAAGTACCGCGCCGCCGTGTTCGTGCATGGGTGCTTTTGGCATCGGCATCCCGGTTGCTCGGTCGCGACTACGCCAAAGAGCAATACGGCGTTCTGGATGGAGAAGTTCGACCGGAACGTCGCCCGGGATGCTCGGTCCAAGGAGGCGCTGAGGCGAGCGGCTGGCGCGTGTTCACGGTGTGGGAGTGCGACCTTAAGTCGTCAGTTAAGATCGCGCAGGCTGCTCAAGAGCTTGCGGAAAAGCTTCGGGCACACAGCGAAACCGTGTTGGATTGAGGGCAAAAGGATCTCGCCACGGAACTCAGTGGCGCAGCACGAACGTCGTGGCTGATTCGCCCACGGCTTCCTGACCCCATGATGGAAACTATTTTTCTGAGCGCGCGCAGCTGGCCAACGCAATTGTGAAATTGGGGCCGACAGTGGGGTCGCGCCCGGAAATGTCGATAATTATTCAATAAAAACAAATAGTTGAAAGGGGTGGGTGGCGGTGAGAGAGGGATTCGAACCCTCGATAGAGTTTCCCCTATACACGCGTTCCAGGCGTGCGCCTTCAACCACTCGGCCACCTCACCAGCGCACTCGGGTCGGGGGTGGTTGAGACCCCCGGCGCGGG
>OUNM010158173.1_pt1 | contig 23213 bp, 21 predicted proteins | sample 1769961 | NCBI WGS metagenome assembly OUNM01 (sample SAMEA3914820, study PRJEB12502) | metagenome | biome: forest; material: soil | place: USA | collected 2012-03-12 | depth 0.3 m | reverse complement strand
TCATAGTCCCCCATTTTGTCCCAAATCCGGATGAAAGCGTCTTGTAATACTTCTTCAGCCACCTCGGAATGGCCTACAATTTTCAGGATGATCCCATAAAGGGCCGGCGAATAACGGTCATACAAATATTCCAAGGCTTCTTTGGACCTTTGATTCAGTCTCGAAACCAGTTCTTCTTCTGACAAAAATGATAGCTTCTCGCTCTGCGCCATTTAAAACAACTAGGAATGCCAATGTTATGGGCTAGGAATATACGAACCTTTAGGTAAGACTGGATTTGAAGCTGCAAAATAATACAATTTTTTTACCATTTATCAAGGGCACGTAGTCTATTCCCATTACTACTTTAATATCGTGCCAAACTTGCTTTCTTCTAGATACAAACGGACACATCGGAACATGATTCAAAAGAATACACGTTTTTTAATCTTTGCAGTTTTATGCAGTTTTCCTTATTTTTAGATTTCGTCATTTTATGCACATCGAACAATTTCGCGATTATTGTCTTGCACTGAATGGTGTCACAGAAGAAACTCCCTTCGATCCGCATACGCTTGTATTCAAGGTACATGGAAAAATATTCGCCATCACGTCCTTGGAGGGATTTGAATCGATCAACCTAAAATGCGACCCTGAAATGGCCGTGGAGTTACGTGAGAAATTTCAAGCGGTTACACCGGGCTATCATATGAACAAAAAGCATTGGAACTCCGTCAACATGGACGGTTCGGTGTCAGATACCCTGATTTTAGAATGGACAAAAAATTCGTACGATTTGGTCCTCAAAGGAATTCCCAAAGGGAAAAAGCCAACCAGATCATAACTCTTTCTCAGTCAGTGTTCTTTTGCACACCTTGTTCAACCGGTACAAGACGCTGGGATATTTTCTTTTCCCCAAGCAACAAGATCACTACGCCCAATACGGTGCATCCTGCCATCACTGCCGTCATCGGAACAGCAGAAGTAGCATTGAGAAGGCCTACCGTTGCGGCAGACAAGGAGCCTAATCCCATTTGCAGTGCTCCCAAGAGAGCAGATGCGCTTCCGGCTTCACGGGTGAAAGGAACCATCGACAATGCGGCCGAATTGGGAAAACTAAACCCTTGGCAACTTAGAAACAAAAAAATCAAGAAAACCATCGGGTACAGGTCCAACATGCCTACACTGCTTCCCACCACCAGGAGGATGCCGATCGTGCTTTGAATTCTCAAGGTGCCTCGCATCAATTGGGCACTGGTGTATTTCCTGAGCAGGAGTGTATTGAGCTGACTGCTTGTGATCAATCCCGTCGCGATGAAAGCAAAAAAGAGCCCATACTGTTGCTCACTTACACCATATAGTTTCATAAAAACAAAAGGGGAACCGGAAAGATAGGCAAATAGGCCTGCAGAGGAGACTCCGCCCGCCAAGGCATAGGTATAAAACCGAGGTTCCTCTATCACCTTTTTATAACTCGCCAAAATGGGCCCCATCTTCAAGAGGAAACTTTTATCCGGCGGCCTGCTTTCGGGAAGCCAGCCTACAATCGCCAATAGCAAAGCAAAAGCCAAGGAAGCCAATAAGATAAACACATAATTCCAGCCCCATTGTGCGATCACATAACTTCCTACAGTGGGAGCCAATATAGGAGAAACACCAAGTACCAAAATAAGCAACGACAGTACTTTTGCATTTTCTTCGATCGGGAATACATCCCGGACGATGGCCCTTGGAGTGACCATGCCGACACATCCTCCCAGTGCCTGTAAGAAACGGAACGCAATCAAAATTTCGATAGTAGGTGACATTGCGCACCCGAGCGACGCGAAAACATACAGTACAATTCCAATCACCAATGGTCTTTTCCGGCCAAACCGGTCCAATAAAGGGCCGCAAACCAATTGTCCCACACACACGCCGATAAAGAAACTGGCCAATGAATAGGAAACCGCATCCACGGATGTATGAAGTTCCGTCGCAATAGCGGGAAATCCAGGCAAGTACATGTCGATAGAAAACGGGGCAATGGCAGATAATAGGCCAAGCAAGAGAATGAGGATGACGCGGTTTCTTCTTTCGAGTTTCACGAGCATAAAGTAACAAAGAATATATGCAATGATTCCTATTCGTCGAACAACATTTTGGCTGAAAGCCCATCCCTACTGCTACATCAAGCATTATGTTTTCCTCATTAAACTAGGGGTCTGTGCAAAAAAATGTATTATTACCATGTTTTTCCGATTATAAGGCCTTGAAACGCTTCTATACCCCCTTATTTTTCATTTTGCCAGGGATAATTGCCCTCGGATCGTTCCTTATTGTGTATACACCCGATTTCGTCGTTTGGCCCAGCAACATCCGGAAAGGGTTTTACAGCGACAGCATCACCCTAGACAAAGGCAATTCGGGCATCCGCCAGCTTCCTTCTTCGCAAGAAACCCTTCAGTTTGAATACAAATTAGGTGAAAAATATGCCTTCCCTTATGTGGGGGCAACGTTTGAATTGGAATCTGACAGCGTGCAAAAAATCTCCGACCTGCGGAAGTACGACTACATCGAAATCGAATTGGATGCCCAGCAATCCAAAAGGATTCCTATCGTCATCAACCAAGACATCCCCCATTTTTCCAACCCGGAAATAGGGGTAAGCTACCGGCCTCTGACGCGCGAATTGATTTATGAAAAAGGGAAGAGAACGTACCGTTTGTCTCTTTCCGACTTTCAAACCCCGGCTTGGTGGTTCACGCTCAACAAGCTAACGGAAAAAGAGGTAGGAAAACCTGATTTTTCGAGGGCACATAGTATCCAAATCCACAATTGCCAAAGCCTTCCAACGGGAATTACAGAAAAGTTCAGCCTCTATCGCATTACCCTCCACAAAGACATGACCAATTTTTGGCTCTGTCTAACTCTCGTGCTCCCAGTCTATTACCTATGCCTCTTTGTGGCATTCCGGTTCCGTACGTCCATCACACGGATCTTCCCCCGGAAATTGTTGGATGTGGGGAATATGGCCGATGAAGACAGCAAAAAAGTATTGAGCTACATCGCGGAACACTATTCCAATGCAGAATTATCCTTGGAATTGATCCAAAAAGAATTGGGGATGTCCGAAAATAAAATCTCCGCTGTGATCAAAGATGCTTCTGAAATGAACTTCAAACGTTACCTCAATACTGTCCGCTTAGAAGAAGCCAAACGTCTCCTCCTGCACACCGATAGGCAGGTGATGGACATTGCCTATAAGGTAGGATACGGCAATGTCACACACTTCAACCGTGTATTTAAAGAAACGGAAGGTTGTTCCCCCAACGAGTTCCGGAAGGTTTCTTCGGAAAAGTCCTAAACCTCTTTACAAAACCCCTATTTCAGCCTTTTGTAAACTTTTCGGCTGAATTTGGAAAGTCCAAACCTCTCGAAAAAAAGACTTTTGTTCATGGTTTTCGCATGAAATGAATGCATGCGGAGCACCGTATAAAGTCCCTATCACGCTAACATAGATAGATTGTAAGATGAAATTTTTCAAACAGTTCCTTGCCACGACGGCCCTTATCGGCAGCGTACTCTCCTCGTACGGACAACAATTTTCAGAGGATTTGCGCGTCAACCAGATCGGATTTTATCCAAAAGGAGAAAAATGGGCCATCGTGGTCGATTCGTCCCAGGCTACGCAATTTTTCCTTCTTACCAATACGCCCGAAAGAGATACCGTGTACAAAGGAAATCTCGGGGAGGCCAATGTATGGGAATATTCAGATGAAAAGGTGCGCACCGCCGATTTTTCCCGTTTCCAAGAAAAAGGGGAATTTATCTTGTACGTGCCCAAAGTGGGGTATTCCTATCCGTTCCATATCGAGGGGAATGCGCTCAAAGAAGTGGCAGCCGCTTCTCTTCGTAGTTTTTATTATCACCGCGCCTCCATTGACTTGCCAGAGAAACACGCCGGAAAATGGGCAAGAAAAGGAGGGCACATGGATGATAAGGCGATTATCCACAATTCCGCGGCCTATGGGAGCAGAAAAGCAGGCGATGTCGTAAAATCTTCCAAAGGTTGGTTCGATGCGGGGGATTATAACAAATATGTCGTGAATTCGAGCATCACGATGTACACCCTACTGAGCATCCATGAAGATTTTCCTTATTACTCCGCCAAGCTCGACTTGAATATTCCGGAGAGCGGCAATAAGACGCCGGACATATTGGATGAGATTTTATGGAACCTCCGGTGGATGTTGACCATGCAGGATCCGCAAGACGGGGGAGTCTACCACAAACTTACCAATGCGACTTGGGACGCTACGATCCTACCTGAATTGGCCAATAATCCCCGTTATATGGTAAAGAAAACCACGAACGCTTCTTTGGATTTTGCGGCCATTACAGCCCAAGCCTCACGTGTATTTGGCCGATACAGGAAACAGTTTCCCGGTTTGGCCGACTCATGCATCCGTGCCAGCAAACGCGCGTATGCTTGGGCGCAAAAAAACGACAATGTTCCATATGTGCAACCTGACTTATCGGACCCAAGCATCGTGACAGGAGCCTACGGAGATTACAAATTTACGGACGAGTTCTTATGGGCGTCCTTGGAGTTGTTCCTTGCCACAGGCAAAATGGAATATTACGATGCCTCTAAATTGGATATTGCCCTGACGAAATCATTTACTTATCCTAATTGGCAATCTGTTGAAGAACTGGGCCTCTATTCATTGGCCAAGAATGCCGTTAAATTGAAAGAAGACCCAAAATTTGAAGACGTGGATTTTGAAGGAGCACGAAGAAAAATTTTGGAGATGGGAAAAGCACTCCGCAACCACAAAGCAGTTTCCGCCTATAAAATCCCCATGGGAACACAGGCAAGCGATTTTGCTTGGGGAAGCAATGCGGTATGCGCCAATGAAGGCTTTATCTTGCTCCAATCCTTTCTATTATCCGGCGAGACGTCTTATTTGGAAGCTGCCAATGCCAACCTGGATTATTTGTTGGGAATGAACGCGACAGGATATAGCTTCCTCACAGGTTTCGGTGAAAAATCGCCCAAAAATCCCCACCATCGCTTATCTGAAGCGGACAATGTGGAAGATCCTGTCCCAGGCTTCCTAGTAGGAGGACCCAATTCGGGACAAGAAGACAAAGGGTTCTGCTTGGGAAAATACACGTCCGTCTTACCTGCCAAGTCGTACATCGACAACAAATGCAGCTGGGCATCCAACGAAATCGCCATCAATTGGAATGCGGCTTTCAGCTATGTGAGCAATGGCTTAGAGGCCATACGGAACGACGATTACGAACACTATGAATAATTTTTCTTTCCCTAAGGGCACTGCCTTTGCATCCCTATCTAACTAACAGAGGAGGCCCGTTGTATGCGGGCCTCCTCATTTTTAAACCGTATGATCTTGATGGGATATGGATATCAACGGGTCCTGCCATGTATAATTCCTTACCAGGATGGTCTCATTGAAGAATTAGTTTTCGTCGAAAACTTCTGCCTCCGGAGGTAGCTAAAAGCTGATAAATGCCTTTGGGTAAATGCTTCAGATCCATCTGTAGTCCCGAATTGGCCGTATATGTGGTTGTAGAATATACTGTCGCTCCTTCCAAATCCCGAATGTCCACCTGCACCTCCGAACTTGTTTGAGGCAGTGTCAATGATACGTTTCCAGCGCTAGGATTTGGCCCCAGATTGCCTACAAGCGAATAGTCGATGTTTTCTACGCTCAGAGGTTCGTCTGATAAGCTAAAATTATCCACAATTAGCCATGTTTGTGTATTGGGTTTGTTGCTGGCAGTAAGAGAGGCACTTGTAGAAAATACCATGACAGAAAAACTGTCTGTAGGCACATTCGTGTTAAAATAATCAATCTCTTCACTGAAGGAAACAAACTCGGATGTGGAAGCATAAACATAAAAATAAGCTAACAGGTAGGTCGTGGTACTGTCCTTATACCCAAATCCGATTTGCGCTACATCGTTGCCAACCATATTGGCTTTGTAATACCCATTGAAATATTTGGGTTTGGAGGTGGCCGGAAACTGGGTAGATAAAAATCCCCCGATCGTATCACTAAACGTTCCGAAGTCTAAAAAAGTATTTTGAACTTTGGCGGCAAAATTTCCAGACACCTTGTCGGTGGATTTTGCTACCGAAGCATCAAGTCCTAGAAATCCTTCAAAATAATCCCAATCTCTGAGTGTTTCTTGTGAATCTACAGAGACCCACGTTTCAAAATCGCCATTAGGTATGGGTTGTCCAAAGGAAAGGACACTGGCGAAAATAGGCAGTAAGGTTAAAATTTTGTACCGTTTTTTCATACGAGTCGTGTTTAATATTATAGAGGGAAAATTGTTGCATATCTATACAGACGTTCTTATGAAGCATATGTTTCCGAGAAAGTGCCATTTATTTTTTAAATGACATATTCCATGAAATTAAAATAGGCCGACTTCCATGTAACAGAAGTCGGCCCATCCTAAACAACAAATGGCCATTCTTTACTTCTTTTCCAATACGCCTTTCAAATTGTCCAGCCCTATTTGCAAATCTTTTCCTAACATGTCTTCCATGTTCATGAATTGAAGCATGATATTCATCGGATAGGGCATTTTACTGTTAAAACCCCATTTTACTTTGGTCTGATCCGGCCCGAGGGAGTCTGTCCCCATGTAAGCACCCGCCACTCCTTCAAAAGGCTTGTAGAACCGGAGCTCGTAGGTCACTTCTTCACCTTCGGAGATGCCTTTGATTTCTTGTTCTCCTTTCCCTACATTTTTGTTTTCACTGTCCCAGCCGTACACAAACCCAACGGTTCCGTCTGTACCTTTGTATTCCTTTTTTGAATTCGGGTCCATCATCACCCATTTGCTGTAATTTTCAGAATTCTTGATGTACTTGATGTAATCAAACACTTCCTTTTTAGGCTTTGCGATGACGACTTCCCGTTCCACGGAATACTCCTTTTTACCAAAGGCTGCAACGATGAGGACCAAGACAACAATCGCCACGATCAAAATGACGAGGCCTAAGAGCACTTTTAGAATGATTTTCATGGTAATTTGTTTAGTGTGTGTAATAAATAATCAAGTTAAAAAATAAGACGTTATGTAGGATGATGGAATGTTATTTTATGCTTTCCCTGTAAAATCTGCCAGTTACCCCCTTTTTCCAAAACAGAAGAAACTTTTAAAGTTCCCGAAATGAACACTTTGGTTCCTTTCTCGGATTCCTTCGTGATAAAATGGGATATCCGGCAACACTTCGGCTTGATATCCGATGTCTTTCAGCAATTCGATCAAAAACAAAGGATGTACTTTTCCTTCCCTAGATTTCACGCGAAGGATCCGATCGCAATCTTCCAGGTCAAAGTTGGCCCTGTACTGTCCAAAATTCCGGTGTATCAGAGACAAAAGCATTTCGGCCTGTCCTTTGTCCTTTACATTTGTTTTAAAAACTTCTACCATTTTTCAAGGTTTTTGATGTCTTCGATTAATTCGGGCAATCCTTCTAAAAACGTGTGTTCAGTTCCTTTTAATGTCCTGACTTTCGCTTTTGGTAACTTTTCCGCATAATGCACCACGTGCGTGAAGGGGACCCATTCGTCTCCCCAGCTATGGTACAAATACACATTTGCTATGTCGGGAAATCTCTTCTCAAAATTTTCTTCCAACGCATATTCCGCTATTTCCCAACCCTCTATGCCCCAATAGGCCGCAGCGACTAGGAACAATCCTTGAACCGAACGCCGAAGAGGCTCCTCCGAAAGGTATTTTATGAGGATGGATCCACCAAACGAATGCCCAATCAGCAACAGGGGTTCTTCCATCTGTGCCAACTGTGCGTGGATGGTCTCGCGCCAGGCTTCATAACGGGGATTTTCAGGATCCGGCATTTGGGGGGATAGGACGGCATATTCTCCACCCAGCATTTTTTTGATATAAAAGAGCAGTGTCTTGCTCCCATGTCCATCTTCCTGATTTCCTGCCCCGTGAACGAATAACACCTTCTTTTTCATCCAATCAATCGATTAGCTTTACCATGCACACGACGCTGCCTTCCTTAGAATACCTTTCCACACAGTAAGAAGCAGGATCAAGGCGTGAATCCTCCAACAGCTTGTCGAAGCATTCGCTTATCCGTTGCGGGGCTTTTTTCCAATCTACGATGGTTTCTGCCAGATATGTCCCCTTTTCCAGGACAAAGGACTCTAAACCAAAGCGGGCTGCCTCTCCAGGCTCATGTTCCTGCACTCCTGCCCTGTATACGATTTGGCCGTTTTCCGGCTTTGAAAGCCCAAAAAGGGGACGCATACCCATTTCCTGTGGTAGTGTGCGTTCCAACAAGGCAAATGCAGCCTCGATCCCGTCCGGGAATGTCTTGGCCTTCGTGCAAATAATCCGGATATTCTCCTTTTGTGTGTACATGTCCTTATCCATGCTTGTCATTTCTCTGCAAAACTAATTTCCATTTTGCAATCCTCTAGGTGGAACTACGACAACCTATGGGGTTGATTCCGACAAAACCTTGTCCTACTTTTGTACTCAATACCGATTAGAAAAACCATTTCCAATTATTTCCATCCTATGAAACATATCACGATCCTCGTTCCGCAGGGCGCAGTTTTAGGAAGCATTGAAGGGCCGCGCCAAGTACTTACAGAAGCAAACAAATTTGTGGTCAGTACGGGACGTGATCCTTTTTGCCAAGTCCAATTAGTGGGACTTACAAAAGAAGTCCCGGCAGCAGGTGGAAAATATACCGTCAACGCAGATGCTACGATCGATGACATCGCGAAGACCGATCTTATTATCATTCCGGCATTGGACGGCGACATGGAGGCTCTTTTGAAAGAAAACGCCGGCTTCCTTCCATGGATTGTGCAACACTATCAAAAAGGAGCCGAGGTGGCAAGCCTTTGCGTCGGTGCTTTCTTGTTGGCTTCCACAGGGCTGGTAGATGGGAAAAAGTGCGCGACACATTGGCTGGCAGCGCACGGTTTCAAAAAGATGTTCCCACAGGTACATCTGGTGGAAGATAAAATCATCACGGACGAACAAGGAATCTATACCAGTGGAGGTGCCTTTTCTTACTTGAACCTTATTTTGTATCTTATTGAAAAATATACGGGCAGGGAGGTCGCTATTTTCATGTCGAAAGCATTCCAGATCGACATCGAAAGAAGAAGCCAGTCTCCTTTCCATATTTTTCAAGGGCAGAAGGATCATGAGGATGAACCGGTACGGAAAGCCCAAGAATTTATCGAAAATCATTTTCAGGATCGGATCACAGTAGATGAACTGGCGGATCGATTCGCTTTGGGAAGACGGAATTTGGAACGAAGGTTCAAAAAAGCAACTTCCAACACACTAGTGGAATATATTCAACGGGTGAAAGTGGAAGCAGCAAAAAAAAGCTTCGAATCTACCCGGAAAAATATTACTGAGGTCATGTACGAAGTTGGCTATTCGGACACCAAAGCATTTCGTGAGACTTTCAAGAAAATCACAGGTTTATCCCCTATCGAATACCGGAATAAATACAACAAAGAAGCACTCATATTAGCAGCCTAAGCTGCCGCCTCGTTTTCTTCTTGTCAAGTCTTTTGTCCTGTGAGAAAGGATAGTAAAGTGCGCTGATCAGATCGTGACAGGAAATTCCTCCCCTTAATCATGCCATTTTAATGCCGATCACGGTCAAATCGTCTATCTGTTCGTGGATGCCGACCCAATTTGTGATCGCCTTGTCCAATTTATCCCGTTGCATTTCCATCGGATCTTGATGGATGGAGACCAGCAATTCCCTGAACTGGTTGTACATGAATTTTTGCATGCCGTCCGTGCCGCCCAATTGATCGGCATATCCATCGGAGTACAGGTACAACATATCTCCCGGCTGCACCTCGATTTCAAAATTGGTGAATTTGGGAATGTCTTTCCGGAGCTTGGGGATCCCGATGGAAAACTTGTCCCCTTTGTATTGCAGGAGTTCATTGTTGCGCACGATGTAAAAAGGATTCCCTCCGAATGCCAATTCGATCTTTTGTGTGCCCGGTACCCATTTTATCAAGGTAATGTCCATGCCGTCTTTGGATTGGGAATTTTCCGTGCCTTGCCGCAAAGAGCGGATCACGCCTTCGTTCAATTTGTCCAGTACTGTGGCAGGACTCGGATTCTGTTCATATTGAAGGGCAAGATTAAGCAAGGAGTACCCTAACATCGAAGTAAAACCACCCGAAACACCGTGGCCTGTACAGTCGACCACTGCCATGTAAATGGCCCCATCCTTTACATCGAACCAATAAAAGTCTCCGCTGACAATGTCTTTCGGCTTGTAAAATATGAAATGTTCTGGCAAATATTGTTTAATCAAATTATCTGGGGGCAAGATGGATTGCTGGATTACCAGTGCCGTCCTGATACTATCCGTTTGTTCGCTATACAAAAGATCGATCTTTTCTTTCGATTCTGCCAATTCCTTATTGGTAGAAGCCAATTGGTTTTTCTGTTTCCGGATGGTCAATGCCAAGACATACCCGATAATGGCGAGCACTGCCAAAAATGCCCCAATTACGGCATAGATGTACAATTTACGACGGTATTCTTGTTCTGCCTGAGCTTTTGCCGCCTCTATTTTGGCCAATTTTGCTTGGGTGATCTTGTTCAACGAATCCTTTTCCAACAACAGGCTCTGAAGCTTCACGATCAATTCATCGTTCCTGACTCCAAATTCCTTGGTTTCTTTGTTGTATACATCCGTTACAGATTCTTGGATCCGGGCCAAAAAATCCTGCAATCGCTTCTTATTGGCCACGCTCAACTTCTCCCCTTTCGCCAGCCTATTTTGGATCTTGTCTACCTCTCCTGAAATAAGTTCCGAATTCCGATCTACCAAATCATTTTCTTTTTGAAGGTTTTTCAAGATGAGATCAAAGTCGCGGTCGATATCTGCCAATGGACCGTCCGCTATCTCATCCGATGAATCCACGACCAAGGGTTTGTGAAGCAAAGGCGTGACAATGAGCGTCAATTTTTCCTTGTCTTCGTCTATCTGGGTATGCAAAATGCTGAACCCGTTCAATTTGAAGTGCGTACTGCTGGGCACTTTTGATTTTAGGTCAATTTTTCCCTCTGCATCGGTCACATATCCAATATTGTCAATGATGACGGGCGTGTGTGCGATCAGTTGCGAATGATTGTTCAGGATCACAAGATGTTGGATAAATACCTCCCTTTTTTTCTCTTGTTCCTGGATTCCGCTGAATGTAATGGTATAAAAGCCTAAGCTCGGGTTGAGCACATAGTGAGACGCGTTGTGCAATTTCCCTTTTATCTTGAATGTAAAGGTGTTGCGGGGCACTACATCATTGGGAAGCAGCAATCGGAAATACCCGTCCTGGTCTGTGAGCAGCTTTTTCTCCGTCTTGAAGCCATTCAATAAAATCGTCGTGTTGCCCATGGGATCCCCTTCCTCGCTTGTCACTCTGCCCGCCAATACGTTCCCTACCGCCATCACGATTTTTACAGAGTTGTTCGTCGGGTTATAATACCAGGCTTGTTCTTTGTAACCTTTGATAAACGTCACAACTTCTTTTGGCTCTTTTTTTCTTCCGTAGGGTACAGAAAACTCTCCTTTTTCGTTGGTAAAGACTTCTATCTCGCCATCAATGACCACCATGGCTCCTTCTAAAGGCGTATTTTGTTCGTTGAGCACTATTCCCAACAGCGGCACTTTTTTTGCCGTGACCGGAAAGGCCACACCTAAATATAGCAAGCAGAAAAGCACAAGGTGCCGCATTAATACGAAGGGGTATACTGTAGTTCGCATGTTTAGTTCACAATATAGAATTCTACTCTCCTGCTACTGATTTCGCCTTTTACTACAGAAGGCGCCACATAGTCAGGCAAGTCTTCAAACGAGGTTACTTTTATCCGATTTTCATCCATTCCTTTTTTCAAGAGGTAATTCTTGACAATATTTGCTCTCTTACGGACCAATTCTGATACATTGTCCTCCACAGATTCATCTGCACGGGCTACCAAGGCCACTTTTACCTTTTTATTGTAGTGTAGGAAATCGACCAATTCATCCAGACGTTCCTTCGAAAAAGGATAAATTTTGTTGCCTACATTCGGTTCGAAGTGGGCCTTCATGGGCAATTCCCGCCAATAACTTTCGGAAATGCTGTGGTCTTTCGATTTGATCGGGTGATTGAGGTAATGCTGCGTGGTATCCAACACTTCAAATTCCGTTCTACGATTAAATTGCCTTCCGAAATTTGTTTTATTGGAGGTAATAGGCATGGTTTCTCCATAGCCTTGCGCACGCAACCGTTTGCTTTCCACTCCCCGTTGCACCAAATAGTTGACGACCGATTGGGCCCTTCTCTTGGAAAGGTCGATGTTGTATTCCAGCGTCCCCCGATTGTCGGTATGCCCTCCGATTTCCAATACCAGGTTGGTGTTTTGTTGCAATAAACCCAGCAAACGATTCAGTTCCGGCTCCGACGATTTCCGGATCGTATCTTTGTCATAATCAAAATGGATGTTCCGTAAAATAAATTTCGCGCCAGGTTTCAGCTTTTCCATGCTGATGTTCATGGTATACATGTTTTCGGATTCCGCCTCAAAATAGGCTTCGTTGTACGTAATCGTCTTGCGCAGGACAAATCCCGAATCCGATCCCAATATTTCCATTTGCTTTTCAAGCGCCGTGTCTTTCGGATTGGCCAAATAGGCATTGATGTAATACAACGAGTGGGCCTTTAAATTGTCAGACGCATCCTCACGTACCTCCTTTACTTTTTTCTTGGTCGAGATGGTACTTATTTCCTCGTACCGTTGTCCTTCCATAAACGCATTGGCCGCGATCGCATCGGCCGGCTTTTTGATCATGTCAAGGAAAAAGTTGCGCACATATTGGAAAACATTCGCCTTTTGTTCTGGGATATGGATTTGTTCGGATTTGTACATGTACCCATGGGCTTCCATAGTAACATTGTATGTCTTATTAAAGCCGAGTACCACCAAATATTTTCCCGTCGCACTGTTGGAATTGAAAATATTCTCCACTTTGCCCGTTTCTGGATTTGCGATGGTAATGGTGGCGGCAATGGGCTGGTTGTTTTCACTGTCTTTGATAAGGCCTTTAAATACGACCATTCCGGCAGAATCCGCGGGACGATGGATGATGTAGATATCTTTTTCCCCATAACTATCCGCCCGATAGGAAGAAAAGTAGCCTTTCGAACCATCGGCGGTATAGGAGAAATAAATGTCGTCGCCAGGTGTGCTGATAGGATACCCTAAGTTTTCGGGTTTGGACCAGGTACTGTCTTTTTCGTTGTATAGGGTGGCGAATACATCGAATCCACCCATGCCTGCATGTCCCTTGGAACTGAAAAACAGCGTCTTATTATCGGCATGAATCAAAGGGGAATCGTCGTCATATGCGGTGTTGACAGATGGGCCCAAATTGGCAGCAGGCCCATATTTGCCATCAGGTCCTTTTCGAACGCAATAAATATCATTTCCTCCGAATCCTCCTTCCCGATCACTGGCAAAAAAAATCGTTTCTTCATTGGGAGAAATACTGACACTCGATTCCCAGTTTTTGGAATTGATGTCTCCTTGTAGTTTAGACGGCCTTGTCCAATTGTGCCCCTTTAACTCCGACATATACAGATCGCCCGACGAGTCGTGCCTGCGCCAAGAACGGTAGATGTACAATTTTTGCCCGTCCGGTGACAGGCCCACGCATGCATCATGGCCCGGACTATTTATCGAATCGCCTAATTGGATCGGAACTCCCCATTTCCCGGCTGAGTCCCGCAGGGACATGTAAATATCTTCGTAATACTTCCCGTCGTCTGCCAATTCCCCTCCAGTACTGCGCTCCCTGCGGGAAGTGAACAGCAACAAGCTTTCATCGGCCGAGACTACGGGGGAGTAATCCGGAAACGTGCTGTTCACAACAGGCCCCACGTTTTCGATGAAAATATCCAAAGAGTCCTGCAACATCCGTTTCCCCGCGTCGCAATTGTGCATGTAGGTGCGTACTTCTGCTTTGCGCGCACCTAGGTTTTTATGTCGATCCAGTGTATCCAATTTACTGAGGTAGAGCGCATAATATTTCTTTGCACTGTCGAATTCCAAATTGAAATGATAGGCTCTTCCCAAAAGAAAATTCATTTCAGGATCATAGAAATTGCTTTTTTTTGCGCTTAAAAAATAGGGCAGACTGGCTTTTTTATTCCCTAATTGGTAGATACAAAGCCCTTTATAAAATTTCAACTGAGGCTTGTCCTCGCCCGATGAATCCAAAAAATCGACGATGGGGCAAGCACTTTGGTAATCTTGGACTTCCAATAGCTCTTTTGCGAGTTTTCCCAGCTTTTTATGGTCCGCTTTCTGTGAAAACACTAAAATAGGAATGGCCAGCACCCAACAACACCCAAGGTATAATCTCTTCAAAATGTTAAAAAAACTAAATCCTAAACAGCACGTGCAATATGGGGGTTTACGTTCTTTTACACAAGACGGTTACTTTAAAAACAAAGGATTATTCCCATTCCCCAGATATCATGGAACAGTTATAAAATTTATTGAACTAATCCACTTTGCATCTTTGTTTTACGTACATACTAAGATTCTTTAGTTATCTAAAAAAGGTGAAGTATGGAAACAGAATCGTTTTTTTCAGACAAAAGGTTTCGGTGGATTTCGAAGGTGTATTTCCACGTGACCGCCAACCCTGCCTATAACCTCCATCCTTTCTCGAATGTGATGGAGTTCTTGAATGCGAAAGTGGGAGATCTCGTTTGGGGAAAAGGGGAATCGGATTCCCACATTTCCAAAGCTAAGTTCAGCGAAAGCCTGGCGCGTACCTTGAATATGTACAATATCCATGTTTCCGGCTCGGACATATTGAATTCTTTGTCAAACGACAAACTTACCAACCGTGATTTGGTAAAAATGCTTTCTACTTCCAGCAATGGATAACGTTTTTAATTTCTGACATTTTACAGCAAAGAAGCACGGTCAAATTGGCCGTGCTTCTTTATTTTTGTACGATCCTTCCGAATATGGTACGCTATACGACGACACTATTAAAATTTCAACAACAGGGAGAAAAAACAGGCTGGACCTACCTGGAAGTGCCTTGGGATGTAGCCGAAGTGTTAAAACCGCAAACAAAAGTAAGCTTTCGGGTGAAGGGCAGGTTGGATGCATTTCCTATTCAAGGAGTGAGCCTGCTTCCTATGGGCGGTGGCAATTTCATCCTACCCGTCAATGGCGACTTGCGAAAGGAGATCAAAAAGCGCCAAGGGGATACGGTGGAAATAGAATTGGAAATCGACGAAAGCAAAGTAGAACCGTCGAAAGATCTGGTGGCCTGTTTCGAAGATGCCCCTGATGGATGGGATTTCTTCAAAAAGTTGCCAAAATCGCATCAGAACTATTACAGCAAATGGATCGAAAGTGCCAAAACGCCTGAAACGAAATCAAAACGGATTGCCGTTACTATTCAAGCCTGTGTGATGCATTTACGGTACAATGAAATGATGCGATGGTTGAAAAACAACGAAAAATCCAACTTTTAATTCCATCTTTCGATCCATTTAAGACCACATCTGGATTTTATAATTCGATAGAGGACAGGCGGCTTTTCAATGCGACCAATTCTTCGTCTTCGGAAAGATGGCTTTCGATATTTTGCATGATATGTGAATTCCCGAGCATCGTGCTGTTTCGATAGGCATCAAATGTGCCCTCCTCCTGCCTTGGATGAATCCGATTTAGGATCACCATCGAAAAATTCTCCCCTTCTTGGGTCAGCAGGTATTTATTCATTAAATCATGGCATAAATAGCTCAAAAGTACTTCTTTCTTGCTGAATGTGACCGGCTTGTCCTCACCGGCCTGCTGCAATTTCTCCCAAAGTTCTGTCACCTTCGAAATATCGACCCAATCCATTCCCATGGGTTTTGCTTTCTCTTCCAATTGAAGGTATCCCGATAGGCCTAACATATAGCCTAAGCAAAACAGGATATGATTGCGGAATTCTTTTATGGGAGGCAAGTTGAACGTACTCTCTGGCATGTTATGCATGTTCGTTGTTCATATAAGGCAATTTATTTTTGATAAACAAAGAAATACTTTATTTATTTCACTTGTTTTCTATTTGGTCCTTCTCCTCGCTTGGCCTTTCGATCCAATTTTGCGAAAGGGAAGCGTACTTTGGAGGGTATAGAGATAAAAATACCTTGACGTTTCGCAAATGCTTGCTTTTATTGCGCTAAACTTCCCTCATGTACCTCAAGAAAAAGGAACATATCCTTTACATCAGTCTGCTGGTCCTCACCTGGATCCTCGCTGTCGTCTATGTCGATCCGGTCGGAAATTTTCCCTTGGACGACGATTGGGCTTATGCAAGACCTGTAAAGTCCTTTTTGGAAAAAGGGAAACTGGAATTCACGGATTGGCCCGCGATGACCCTTATCGGGCATTTGACCTGGGGCTTGCTTTTTACAAAAGCATTTGGATTTTCCTTTACGGTCCTTCGGATGAGCGTGCTCGTGCTCGGTCTTTTAGGACTGGTCTCCCTCTTTCACCTCCTCACATTTCTACGCCTCCCTTCTCGCATTGCTTTTGCGGTTGCTTTGCTCATCGGATGTAATCCCATCTATTTCTGCCTGTCCAATTCCTACATGACCGATGTTCCTTTTTTTGCTTGGAGCGTACTGGCCATCCTCTTCTTCCTGCGGGAAATTTCGTCCGAAGAGCACACATCCGATTACATAGGAGCGATCGTATGCTCCCTGTTGGCCACCTCGATACGGCAGCCAGGCATTATTTATCCCTTTGCATTCGGGTGTATCGTGTGCAGTAGAAGAAAAGATTTTAAAACGGTGGTATATGGGCTATCGCCTTTTGTGATCGTATTGGGAAGCCTTTTATTTTATGAACTATTTTACCGCTATCAAATCGGCTATGGAGCCAATTTCCCCAACAAGAACCTGGACTTCTTCAAAACCCTTTTTGGGCATCCTTTCTATGTAGTGGAGCGGCAGTCCGCCATCGTCCTGAAAATCATGCTTTATATTGGCCTGTTTTTGTTCCCTTTGTCCGGAGTGCTGCTCTCTCGGCTGAAAATACTGCACACGCGTCCTAAACTATTCTTCTCTGTGAGCATTCTGGCAAGTGTGGCTGTTTTGGTACAAACGGAGTTGATCCATAAAGTAATGCCTTTTGATGGTGGAAACATCCTGACCAATTTGGGCACAGGACCCGCCTTGCTGTTCGATCACGATTCGCTCAAAATCCCTGTCCCGTTCGCGATCCCTGGTTTTTACTGGAAAATCGTGACTGTCCTGTCCTTTTTTTCTTTTTGTGTCCTGTTCATGACCTTGTTCGAACATGTGGCCCCGTTTTTTCGCCAGCCATTGCACCTTCCTCCCCCTTTCCTTTACGCGCTTATTTGCTTGCTCCTTTACATTCCCATGACCACATTGCTCAGTTTTTATGACCGTTACACCCTTCCTGTCCTACTTTTCATTCTGATCCTGATTTTCTCTTGGCCCCTTCCTTCTATTTCGAGCCGTGGAGGATTCTTTTTTGCTTTTTCTCTGTCATTGGTGGCTTTTTTTTCCTTGAACGCTACTTCTACCTACCTCAATTGGAACAGGGCAAGATGGAAAGCGATGGATTACCTCACGAAAACCCTCGCCGTTCCTACTACGCAAATTGACGGTGGATTTGAAGCCAATGGCTGGTACAACTATTGTACGCTCGATAAAAGGCCACAAGGCGAGGACGGCAAGAAATCCTGGTGGTGGGTGTATGACAACAGCTACGTGATCTCCTTTTCACCGCTTCCGGACCACCAGCTCCTAAAACAATTTCCTTACCGGGACGATGTGACTCACTGCGGGTATTTCCTGTATGTCTGCAAGAAGCGTTGATGTTTTTTCTTATCAACAGATCATGTAAGCAACGTATTCCGAAGACGTAGACTATTCCCCACTACCGAAAGAGAACTCGCGACCATGGCCACACTGGCCCACATCGGATTGAGCAAAATGCCAAAAGCCGGGTAGAGCACTCCAGCCGCTACCGGAATCCCGATGACATTGTAGACAAAGGCCCAAAAGAGATTTTGCCGAATGGTAGAAAACGTCCTTTTCGCTAAGTGAAGTAGCTGCGGGACGGCGGCAATCTGGGAAGTCATGAGCGTGATGTCCGAGATTTCCAAGGCTATGTCGGCCCCTTGTCCCATGGCCATGCTGGCATCCGCTTGTGCCAATGCAGGAGAATCGTTGATCCCATCCCCTACCATGGCCACCGTTTTCCCTTGTGCCTGCAATTGTTGGATGTGTGCAGCCTTGTCATCGGGAAGCAATTTTGCCTTTATATGGTCAATTCCCACCTGTTGCGCCACCGTTTTGGCAGTTGTTTCATCATCGCCGGTGAGCATCCATATTTCTATACCACTTTGATGCAATGCGGAAATGGCAGCGCGGGCGTCTTGTTTGACAGGATCAGAAAATGCCAAGACCGCCAAGATGTTTTCCCCCTTCGAAAAATACACCACCGTGTTGGCATTTGAAGTCCATTCTGCGGCCAATCGCCTGCAATCCTTCCTGATGACCACGTTTTCGTTTTCTGCCCAAGTCGGGCTTCCAATACGGTACACATCGCTACCTATCGACATTTTCTCCCCTCTTCCAGGAAAGGATTCATACCTATCAAACGACACTTTAGTAGGATGTTGGGCTTCCAAGTAGGCGACAACACTTTTGGCCAAAGGATGCACGGATAGGGCTTCTATCGTATACAAATAGGGAACAACCTCCGATTCAGGCACTTGCCAAGAGACCTGTGTCACAGTCGGATTTCCAAGGGTAATCGTACCCGTTTTATCCAATACTACAGTATCCACTTGGGCGGCTTTCTCCAAACATGCCGCATCTTTGATGATGATATGCTGTTCTGCCCCCTTCCCTATCCCTACGATCAACGCAGTGGGAGTCGCCAACCCGAGGGCGCAGGGGCAAGCAATGACCAAGACCGTAAGAGAGGCCATGAGCCCATGCGCAAAAGCATTTTCAACCCCCGAAAACATCCAAATCACCAAGGTGACGAGGGCACATGCCAACACAATGGGTACAAAAACAGCCGCTACCTTGTCGACTAATTTCTGGACGGGAGCCTTGCTTCCTTGCGCCTCTTGTACTTTTTGGATGATCTGGGCGAGTAAGGTCTCTTTTCCGATTTTTTCGGCCAAGTAGTAGAGAACGCCTTGCTGATTGATCGTACCGGCCAATACGGCATCTCCATTGGTTTTGAGCACAGGGACAGCTTCGCCGGACATGGAACTTTCGTCTACAAAAGACGTTCCTTCCACGACTTTCCCATCTACCGCTATGGATTCTCCTGGCCTCGCCCGCAAAATGTCCCCTTTCTCTACCTGTTCAATGGCGATTTCTTCTTCTTTGCCCATGGAGCGCCTTACAAACACAGTTTTAGGCTGCAGTTTTAGAAGATGCCGAATTGATTTTGCGGTATGTGCTCTGGCACTTTCTTCCAGCCACTTGCCTAGCGACACGAAGGAGATAACGAATGTGGCTGCTTCGTAATATATCGGAGCATGAAGGCCTTTGATATGCCAATACGCCGGGAAAACTGTGTTAAATATGCTAAATAAAAAAGCGGTCCCCGCGCTTAATGCGACCAAGGTATCCATATTGACCTGTCCATGCCTTCCTTTTTTCCAGGCACTGAGAAAGAAAGGACTGCCAAACCAAAAAATAACCGGAGTGGTCAAAATCAACATCGTCACATTGGCGAAAGGGAGGTCCATGAAAAACATGCCGATCATCCCCACGGGAACGGAAAGTGCCAAAGAGCCAAAGCTCTCCCATTTTCTTTTGTTGGAAGAGGCGGTAGAATCCTCGTCCTTATCTGCTTCAAGTGTTACTCCGTACCCGATTTCTTCCAATGCCACACGAAAAGCAGCAGGAGCCACGAGTGCTAGATCGTATTCCACCACAACTGTTTGATTCCCAAAATTAACGGCCGCGTTTTGAACTCCCTTCACACTTTTCAGGGTACTTTCCACACTCAAAGCGCAAGAAGCACACGACATTCCTTGAACGGGATATACGGATTTCATCCTTCTTGGCCTTATTAATTCTCTCGGATGCTTTCGTAGCCTACTTTTAGCAACAATTCCTCGATGTGTTGGGGAGCGAGGTCTGTTTCGACTTTCAGGATTTTTTTAGGACTTTCGAGATCCACCTCCCAACTTTTGATCCGTTTTTCTCCATCCAACGAAGGGGCAATGGTTTCTACACAACCTTGGCACTTGATTGTGGTCTGAAAAGTGAGCGTTTTCATGTGTATTCTGTTCTTTTTGCAAAGATAGTTTGAACCTCTCCCTCCCTCCTTATAGAAGAATGGAAATGGTTTATAGATAAAGAGGGTAGTTCGAAGATTTTCTTTCGACCTTCACAAAAGCCATTGTCGCAATCGGCCCTTTAAATGTCGGTATTTCGGCCTGCTCTTTGAAGTTGCTCTTGTATGTTTGCAGTATATCTCACATTAACCCGTTCACCATGCAAAAGATCGTCCCCTTCCTATGGTTTGACCACGAAGCCGAAGAAGCCACCTTGTTCTATACGTCTCTTTTTAAAGACTCCAAAGTAAACAGCATCGACCGATTGGGAGATGGCCGCGTGATGAGCACCTCGTTTACCCTCAACGGCCAGCAGTTTTATGCCTTGAACGGAGGTCCTCTGTTTCACTTTACGGAAGCCGTTTCCTTATTCATTAATTGTGTGGACCAGGCAGAAGTAGACCTATTGTGGGAAAAGCTGTCCGAAGGAGGGCAAAAAAGCCGCTGTGGTTGGTTGAAAGACAAATATGGCCTCTCTTGGCAAGTGATCCCCACGGTTCTCAATGAATTGCTTCGGGACAAAGATCCGGCAAAAGCGGGCCGCGTCATGCAAGCCATGATGAAAATGGACAAGATCATCGTGGCGGACCTACAAAAAGCATACGACGGGAACTAATCTCCTCCTCTTTCCGGAAGCGGCACTGCTTCCGGAAAGAGGTTAATCTTCAAAGCGTTGCCGAAGTTTTTCTTCTTCCAAGTCCAAAATCCCGAGGTGCTTTCGGATTAGTTCTTCATCTATTTCCGATTGTTTGTTGAGCGCATGCAACACTTCTCGTTGGCTGTCGATCAACTCTTTGTAAATGTGTTGGTAGTCGCTTGCCAAATGGTCGGTATGAGAGCCTGATCCCCCTTCTGCTTCGAGGACATCTGCCTCCAAGCGGGTTTTAAGATCCCGCAAATGCGGATTTTTGTGCGTTTCGCGCTTATACTGCTCATTTAAGACACGCAACGAACGCTCCGCCATCTTCTTGCGGAGTTTTTTTTCTTGCTCCTCGGCCGATTCCTTGTAATCAGCATCCTCCATGTTGATTTTACGGATGATGAAGGGAAGCGTAAGGCCTTGGAAAACCAGTGTGATGATAATGACCGTAAATGTGATGAACAAAATCAGGTTGCGTTGCGGGAACGGGTCCCCATTTTTCAGGAAAAGAGGAATGGACAAAGCGGCTGCCAAGGATACCACGCCCCGCATGCCCGCCCAACCCAGTAAAAGGGGGCCTTTCCAACCCGGATGCGGATCGGCCGTGGTGATGAACCGACTTATGAACACGGTAAAACCGGAAGCCCCGAAGGTGCTGAGGAGCCGGGTGATGATCAGCACAGAGGAGATGATCAATCCATACAGGATGGCATCATACAATTCCATGGAGGAAAATTGTTCCGTAATGACGGGAAGTTGTAGGCCGATGAGGATAAAAATGAGCCCATTTAACACAAAACTAACAGTAGACCAAACGTTTACGCCTTGAATCCTGCTCAAATGGCTCAGCATGGTATGCTGTTGGTGGGAAAGGAATAAGCCTCCGCTTACCACGGCCAGTACCCCTGAAAAATGAAATTGTTCCGCTACCACATACATCAGATAAGGAGTGACAAACGTGAGCACGATATCGATGCTTGGCGTGGTAGGCAACCAACGGTGAATGGCATACACGAGCAGAGCGATGGCCAAACCTGTCAGAGTGCCCATGACGATGACGACAAAGAAATTCATCACTGCGCTTGTCCAAGCAAATTTTCCTGTTTCTACGGCCACCAAGGCAAATTTGAACACGATCAAGCTGGAAGCGTCATTTAATAAACTTTCTCCTTCTACAATACTTACCAGCCGTTTGGGTACTTTCACGTCCCGCATGATGGTGGTGGCCGAGATGGCATCCGGAGGAGAAATGATACCTCCCAAGAGAAAACCGAGAGCCAATGTAAAGCCTGGGATCAAGCTATGGGATACATAGGCGATGACCAAAGAGGTGACCAAGACAATGAGGAAGGCAAAACTCCCAATGATCCTTCGCCACTTCCAAAATTCCTTCCACGAAGTCATCCAGGCTGCTTCGTAGAGCAGGGGCGGCAAGAAAATGAGGAAAATCAACTCAGGATCGATCTCAATGTTCGCAAAACTAAAAAAGCTCAAGGCCAAGCCTGCCACTACTAGGACAATGGGGTAGGAAATCTTCAGCTTCTTCGCCAACATCACGAGGAAGGAAATGATCAACAGGAGAAAAATATAGGAGATAAAAGTGCTGTGCATCGCAGGGGTCTTGGAATTCTACCCCACAAATTATCATCTATCTTCCTAAATCGCAAACACGAAGGTTCTTTCGCAAGACGATCTCTGACAAGCCGTTTGCGGTCATCTGACATGTTCGTCTGCAAGGGCACAGGCCATGGAGGAGATATTTCTTCCCAAAATGGTGGTCTGTGAAGACACAGACCACGGGGAGGTGCCTTGACAGATTCTTCGCTAGCGCTCAGAATGACATGGTAGTGCTTAGCATGGCAGCGCTTTTGTCAGCGAGTCAGGTACGTTAGATTCTCATTTCAATTCCCCTCCAGCTTTTTTTATCCTCCCTAGCATTGCTTCTGGTTCGGTGCCTTCCCGAACTTTTTGCGGAGAGTCAGTCTCTGTGTTGCGGGTATCATAAGAGGTCGATGCATCCTTGTTTTTGACCCGGCTTTTTTTCGCCGTTAGAGGTGTTTTTATCGTTTTCATATGGTTATCTATTTAAAATTCTGATTGTTAAGCAGCGTTGTTTTTCTTTTCCAAAATGGCCCCATTGTCATC
>OUNM010011258.1_pt1 | contig 23215 bp, 28 predicted proteins | sample 1769961 | NCBI WGS metagenome assembly OUNM01 (sample SAMEA3914820, study PRJEB12502) | metagenome | biome: forest; material: soil | place: USA | collected 2012-03-12 | depth 0.3 m | reverse complement strand
GAATAGGGGCGGCATATGGGTGTGTTCCCACCCGTCGCCCGGGTTGGTTGCTGGAGGCGGCGCGCAAGCGTCGTCCTAGAGGAATGGTCGCCCATCCGCTTCGGCGGTGGACAGAACCCGGCTTACAGACCCTCTGGTGCTTATGCGAGGCGAGCAGCGACGCTGATCGCCGGTGCGTAGCACGCATAAGCACGGCCGGCCTCGCGCCAGCGAGGACCGGCGGCATGCGATTCACTCGCATGCCGCTGCCCGGCCCAAACCCTCTCCGCGCTTCTTTCCCGCGTCACGAATGTCAGCTAAGCTGCCTTAAAGGCGGGAGGAATGGATGCGGTCGCTTCTGTTGGGCGTGGCGTTGGGGGTATTGGTGCCGGTGTTGGCAGCGGCGGACACGCCGCCCGCGAAGGAGCCGACGGTCCAGCAGGAGTTCGAGGCCGCGCAGGCCTTGTACGAGGGCGGGAAATTCGCCGAATCGGTTGCCGCCTGGGACAGGCTGGAAAAGCGCGTGAGCGACCGGCCGCGCAGTCTCGCCATTGTCCGCCTGCGCCGGGGCCTGTCGCTCTATGACCTTGATCGTCGCGACGAGGCTGTGGCGTCGGTCAATGCTGCGCTGGCGATGCTGCCGGCGACCGACGCGACGCTGCGCGACGACCGCTTCATGGGGTATATGCTGCTCGGCAAGGTCGCCGAATCCTCGCTCGATTATGCGACGGCAACCGATCACTATCGCCATGCCGAAGAGCTTGCGCAGACCGCGGACGACCATCTGACCGCGCTGCGCGGCATGATCGAGACCCAGACCTTCACCGATTCCGATGCCGCGATGGCCGACCTCGGGCGCACGCAAACCTGGCTTGCCGACAAGAGCGTCGACAATCCCACCCGGGCCACGATCAAGCGCGTGGAAAGCCAGCTCAAGCTCAATCGCGGCGACCTGGCAGGCGCGCGGTCGGCAGCGGGCGAGGGCGTGAAGCTGCTCGGCGGTCTCACTTCGAAGACCGATCTCGCCGACGTCGCGGCGCGCTCCAATTACGCCATCGCGGCGATGCTGATGGGCGACAAGGACGACGCCCGCAAATATATGGCGATGACTGGTGCGGGGCGGCTGACGACCGGCAATGTGTTCGACCCCGCGGTCCAGATGACTCCCCCCGATTGCGGCGGCGACCTCGATCTGCGGCCTGACGACATGGCGGTCGTCGAATTCTCGATCGGTGACGACGGCTCGGTGGTCTATGCCAGCCCGGTCTATGCCTCGCGCGGCGGACGGAGCGGCCTGGCGTTCGCGCGTGCCGTCCGCAACTGGTCGTGGCGGCCCGACCAGGTCAAGACGCTGCCGACCTTCTTCCGCTATCGCGCGCGCGTCGAGCTGCGCTGCTCGACCGAGTTCGCCAAGCCGTCGCTGGTCGATCTGCTCGACAAGTCGCTGGCGAAATGGCTCGACGAACGCGGGATCGAGGCCCCGCTCAAGCGCGACGGCGCCGACGCAGCCCTGCTCGCGGGCGAGCGCAAGGAACTGGCGGATCTCGAAACCACGAAGGGACGCGACTCGCTTGCCCTGGTGCCGGTGCTCCACGCTTTGTCGCACAACACGGTGCTGCCGCTGACCGACGCCGTCGTCTTTGCGCAGCGCGAAGCCGCGATCCTCGCCGCGAACAAGGCGCCGCCGATGGTGCGACTGGCCGCCGACCTGAAGGGCTGGCAGAGCAAGAGTTCGGACAGCTGGGGCGGCAAGCTCTATTTCCGCGCGATCGAGGCGGCGCTGGCGAGCGGACCTTATGCCGAGGATCCCGAGACGCGCGCGGTGCTTCGCCTGATGGCGTCGGACGAGCTCCGCAAATCGGACAAGGAGCGCAGCCTGGCCTTGCTCGACCAGGTGGCGAACGACCCCGCGCTGCCGGCGGAGGACGGGTTCAAGGCCGGCGCGCTGATCCGCAAGGCCTCGATCTATACCCAGCGCCGCGATCTCGCCGCCGCGCAGGCCGCCTATGCCAAGACCGGCACGACGGCCGATCAATGCTCGCTGCTCGACTCCAAGCCGCGCTATCTCGGGTCGAGCGGGAGCTTTCCCAATGAGGCCATGGCCTGGGGATTCGAGGGCTGGGTCTCGGTGCAGTTCGACGTCGGGGCCGACGGCAGGACGGTCAACCAGCGCGCCGTCATCTCCTACCCGCCGTTCATCTTCACCCAGGCGGGCGATGATACGTTCAGGACCGCGCGCTACGAGAAGACCTTCCGCCCGGGCGGCGGCGTAGGCTGCGGCGGCATCACCGAGCGGGTGAGGTTCGTGCTGGGCGGCAGATGAGCGCGCTTGCGCTCGCCGGGCCAGACCCTATGTCGCGGGCATGGCGCGTCCGACCCGATCCGATAACTGGGGCTTCCCCCGCTGGCGGGGCTATGGCTCGGGCCGCGAGGCGACGCAGGTGCGGATGTGCGACCGGCATGGCTGCGGTCAGCCCGGCGATTGCCCGGCGCCCAAATCGCCCAACAGCAAGGAACGCTGGTATTTCTGCCAGGAGCACGCCGCCGAATATAATCGCGGCTGGAACTATTTCGAAGGCCTGACCGCCGAGGAAGCCGCTGCGCGCGAGGCCGAGGAAACGCAGACTGCCAATGGCTATGCCGAGGCGCGGCATTATGGCTGGGCCGGATCGGGCGATGGCAGCCGCTCGCGCGACGAAATGCGCGCGCTGGAAATTCTCGAGCTCGAAAGCGATGCCAGCTTCGACCAGGTCAAGGCGGCGTGGCGGCGGCTTGCCAAGGAATGCCATCCCGACGTCCGTCCTGGCGACGAGGAAGCGGCCAAGCGCTTCCAGTCGATCCAGGCGGCCTATGACGTGCTGTCGAGCGCGGAGGATCGCCGGACGTGGAAGCCGACGAGCTAGGCGCAGGGCCTGGCGCCTTGGGGCGCGGGCTGCAGAGCCGCTGGTCGGGCGCGATCCTGGTCTGCTCGAAATGTTCGAAGCGGCTGGGTGGCGGGTTCGGGCCCAAGGGCAAGACCAGCCTGGGCAAGGCGCTGCGCAAGAGGTTCGGGCTCAGGAAAGGCCGCAAGTCGCCGGTTGGGCTGATCGAGGTGAAATGCCTCGGCGTTTGCCCCAGGGGCGCGGTGACCCTGGTCGACACCAGCCATCCCGACATGTGGCGGCTGGTGCCGAAAGGCGCCGATGTCGAAGCGGTCGGTCGTGACCTTGGTCTCGAGCCGGGCGCTCAGGCGCCGCGGCGCGCCATCACTTCGAGATAGGTCTGCAGCACCACTTCGTTGACCGGCTCCCAGACATAGGCCTGCGCCTTGGCATGCCCCGACTTGCCCGCGGCCGCGCGCAAGACATCGTCCTCGATCAGCCGCTGGATCGCGTCGGCATAGGCATTGACGTCGCGTGGCGGCACGAGGAAGCCGTTGACCCCGTCCTCGACCAGGTCGACGGCGCCGGTCGCGCGTGCGGCGACCACCGGCACGCCGGCCGCCATCGCTTCCGAGGTGACGTTGCCGAACGTCTCGGTGACCGACGGATTGAAGAACACGTCCATCCCGGCAACCGCGCGGCCGAGGCCGTCGCCGCTCTGGAAGCCGGCGAATACCGCGCCGGGCACGCGGTCGGCGAACCATTGCCGGGCCGGGCCGTCGCCGACCACCAGCACCTTGTGCCGCACCCCGCGCCGGGTCAGCTCGTTGACGACGTCGGCGAAGATATCGAGCCCCTTTTCGAGCACCAGCCGCCCGAGGAAGCCGACCGCGACTTCGTCATCGGCGATGCCGAGCTCGCGCCGCCAGGCCATGTCGCGGCGGCCGGGATTGAAGCGATCGTGATTGACCCCGCGGGACCAGATACCGACCGGCGTCGTCACGCCCCAGGATTTGATCAGCTCGGCGATCGAGGGGGACGGGACGACCACTTCGTCGAATCGATTGTAGAAGCGCGTCAGCATCCGGATCAGGATCGGCTCGAGGAAACCGATATAATAATAACGCGGATAGGTCTCGAACCGGGTGTGGAGCGAGGCGACCGAAGCAATGCCGTTGCGCCGCGCCCAGGTCACTGCGCGATGGCCGAGGATTTCGGGTGCCGAAACATGGACGAGATTGGGCGCGAATTTCTCCAGGTCGGCACGCACCCCCGCGGTCAATCCGCGGCCGAGCTTGTACTCGCCGCGACCGGGCAGGGGGATGGCAGGAACGCTGACCAGGTCGCCGGTCGGGGCGAAAGCCGGTGTGTCGCTGGTTGGCGAATAGACGCGCACCTTTACGCCGCGGTCGAGCAGATGCCCGACCAGCAAATTGAGGGCCTGGTTCGCGCCATCGCGCGTGTAATTGTAGTTTCCGCTGAACAAAGCGACGCGGAGATCGTCGGGTTGCATGATGGGACCCATAGCGATGCGCGGCCCGCTTGCCTATCTGTCCGCCACCATCCCCGCGCCAAGGAGAGCAAGTGTGGCCGATTTGTCGAGCTTCCCCATCACCAAGAAGTGGCCTGCCCAGTCCCCCGACAGCATCCAATATTACGGCCTGCCGACCCCGAACGGGGTGAAGGTGACGATCATGCTCGAGGAGCTCGGCGTGCCCTATGAGGCGCATCTCGTTGATTTTGCGACCAACGACCAGAAATCGCCCGAGTTCGAGAGCCTCAATCCCAATGGCAAGATTCCCGCGATCATCGATCCCGACGGCCCCGGCGGCAAGCCGATGGGCCTGTTCGAGACCGGTGCGATCCTGCTCTATCTCGCCGACAAATACGGCAAGTTCATCCCCGCCGATCCCGCTGCGCGCTGGGAAACGATCGGCTGGCTGATGTGGCAGATGGGCGGGCTGGGGCCGATGTTCGGCCAACTCGGCTTCTTCCACAAATTCGCCGGCAAGGAGTTCGAGGACAAGCGCCCGCGCGACCGCTATGTCGACGAAAGCAAGCGGCTGCTCGGCGTGCTCGACGGGCGGCTGGCGGGGCGGACCTGGGTGATGGGCGACGAATACACCATCGCCGACATTTCGATGCTCGGCTGGGTGCGCAATCTGATCGGCTTCTACGAAGCGCGCGAGATCGTCGGGTTCGACGACTACAAGAATGTCGCGGCATGGCTGGAACGCGGCCTGGCGCGCCCGGCGGTGCAGAAGGGCCTTACCATCCCCGCGCGGCCGGCGAACTGATAACGCGGCCATCTACTTCCCCCTCCTCGGAAGGGAGGGGGAACGGCGCAAATTGGGGCACTGCCCCACCTCAGTCGCCACCGTCATCCCGGCCTTGTGCCGGGATCCGCCGAGCCGCACGTCATGGTCATGAGGCGCAACCGTGAGGCCTGCCGACCGGCGGATCCCGACACAAGGCCGGGATGACGAGCCAAGAATTTTGTTCCCCAATCGTTCCGTTTCGGATAAGCCTCGCCACCATGGCCAAACCCCAGAAACGCTACGTCTGTCAGGCATGCGGATCGGTCGCGACCCGGTGGCAGGGGCAATGCGCCGATTGCGCCGAATGGAACACCCTGGTCGAGGAAGCCGGCGGCAACGTCACGCCGTTCCAGGCCAAGCACAATCTGCAATCGGGCGGACGCGCGATCACGCTGATCGGGCTCGACGCCGATGTCACGTTGCCCGAGCGGATGGCGACCGGGATTGCCGAGCTCGACCGCGCGTTGGGCGGCGGGTTCGTCGAGGGATCGGCGACGCTGATCGGCGGCGACCCGGGGATCGGCAAGTCGACCTTGTTGCTCCAGGCAGCGGCCAGCCTGGCGCGGCGCGGGCAGCGGGTCGTCTATGTCTCGGGCGAGGAAGCGGCCGACCAGGTTCGGCTGCGCGCGCGGCGGCTCGGGCTGGGCGATGCGCCGGTCGAGCTGGGCGCGGCGACCTCGACCCGCGACATCCTGACCACGATCGGGCAGGGGCAGCCGCCCGCCATGCTGGTGATCGATTCGATCCAGACGATGCATTCGGACCTGATCGAGGGCGCGCCGGGCACGGTCAGCCAGGTCCGCGCCTCGGCGCAGGAACTGATCCGCTTTGCCAAGGAGCGCGGATCGGCCGTGGTGCTGGTCGGGCATGTCACCAAGGACGGCAGCATCGCCGGCCCGCGCGTGCTCGAACATATGGTCGACACCGTGCTGAGCTTCGAAGGCGAGCGCAGCCACCAATATCGCATCCTGCGCGCGATCAAGAACCGCTTCGGCGGCACCGACGAGATCGGCGTGTTCGCGATGGAAACGGGCGGGTTGAGCGAGGTGGCCAATCCCTCGGCGCTGTTCCTGACCCATCGCGAGGAAGGCGTGACCGGCGCGACCGTTTTCCCCGCGCTCGAGGGGACGCGGCCGGTGCTGGTCGAGGTGCAGGCGCTGGTCGTGCGGCTGGCCAGCGGCGCAACGCCGCGGCGCGCGGTGGTGGGTTGGGATTCGGGACGCCTCGCAATGATCCTCGCCGTGCTCGAAGCGCGGTGCGGGCTGAGTTTCTCGACCTGCGAAGTCTATCTCAATATTGCCGGCGGCTATCGCGTCCAGGACCCCGCCGCCGATCTCGCGGTCGCGGCGGCATTGATTTCGGGGCTGAGCGAGCGGCCGGTCCCGGCCGATGTCGTGACGTTCGGCGAGGTCGCCTTGTCGGGCGAGGTGCGACCGGTCGCGCATGCCGCGCTGCGCCTGAAGGAGGCGGCCAAGCTCGGGTTCGACCGCGCGCTCGGCCCTGCCAACACGCCGGGCGACAGCGGGATCAGGGTGAACGGCTTCCGTACGCTCGGGCAACTCGTTGACCATATGCTGGGTCGCGGTTAGCAAACGCGCCTCATGGGTCTCACCGGTCTCGACATCATCGTATTGCTCGGCGTCGGCGCGGCCGCCGCGCTTGGCTGGGTGCGCGGTTTCGTCACCGAAACGCTGTCGCTGATGGCGTGGGTGCTGGTGGTGTTCGCGCTCAAGGCGCTGCACTGGCCGCTGACCGAATTGCTGACCGGGCTGATCGGGACGAGCTCGGGCGCGGCGGTGCTCGCTTTCGCGTTGATCGCCGGCATTGCCTGGTTCGGCGGACGGATGCTCGCGCGGTCGCTCGGCAAGCGCACCAAGCAATCGATCATGGGCCCGCTCGATCGCGCGATGGGGTTCGGATTCGGCGCACTCAAGGGGCTGATCCTGGCGAGCCTCGCTTTCCTGCTCGTCGTCCTGGTCGAGGATACGATCAACGGCGGGCCGAAGCAGCGCCCGCAATGGCTGACGCGGTCGCGAACCTATCCGCTGCTCAACGCGACCAGCGCCTTCGTCGCCGATTTCGTCGCCAAACGCCGCAAGGGTGCGCCGATGTTCGGTTCCGACAATGCCAGCGACGTGTCGCGCAATACGACTGAATTGCCCTGACATCGCCCGGCGGCCGGTTCGATTCAAACCTCGCCGGTTTCGTGCTTTGGCTGTGACTCCCTTGATTCCAGGAGTCTGCCATGCGCCACATGTTAAACCCCGCCGTCGATCCGTTGGACATCCCGCTTCCCGACCCGGCCAATGCGTGACTCGCGCGTAGGGGTACGAAGTTTGCGACACTATCCTGACCGTCATCCCGACCCCTTCGACGCCGCCTGCGGCGTTGCCCAGGACAGGCTTGTGCCGTGTTCGAGCGTTGGCCCGGCCCCGGCAGGCCAACGCTCGCACACCGCCGGGAGGCAGGCGTGGGTCAAGAGGCTCATTGACCGCGCGATGGGGCTTGCCGGATCCCGGCACAGCGCCGGGATGACGAATCGGGAGATGACTCGCGCGATAGGGGTACGAAGTTTGGCACGTTATGGGGCCGACCACCTGACTCCAGCCGTCTCCCCGGACTTGATCCGGGGTCCCGCTTCTTTTCCCCAAACAGGAACAGGCGGGATGCCGGATCAAGTCCGGCATGACGATGAAGGCAAAGACTCGCGCGTAGCGTTGGTACTTTTGCGACGCTCTCGCCGCGGCCGCCTCTCGCACATCCCGAGCGTTTCGCTCCAACAACGGGGGTGCATCCGCCGTGCGGCTCGCTTACATGCCGATGCGATGAACGTGCCGCTCTACAACAACCAGATCCTGCGGCTTGCAGCCTCGATCCCTCATCATGAGCGCCTCGCTGATCCGATGGGCAGCAGCGAGAAACGCTCGCCGATCTGCGGCAGCCGGGTCACGATCGATATCAACCTGGCCGACGGCCGCGTGAGCGAGGTCGGCCTGCTGGTCCGGGCCTGCGCCCTGGGCCAGGCGTCGTCGTCGCTGCTTGCGGCTAATGTCATTGGCAGGACCCCGGCCGAGCTGGCCGAGGCGCGCGACCAATTGACTGCGTGGCTCGCGGGGGAGGGGCCGGCGCCGGACTGGCCCGACATGGATATCTTCACGCCGGCACTCACCGTGACCGCGCGCCACCCCTCGATCCGGCTGGCGTTCGAGGCAGCGGCCGAAGCCGCCGTGCTCGCCGCGGAGCAACGCTGATGCACGGCGTGTCGATGCTCCGCGACGGCGTGGTGATGCTCGGGGTCGGGATGGTCTTCGTCCTGATCTTCCGCCGGCTCGGGCTCGGCGCGACCCTGGGTTTCCTCATCGCCGGCGCCCTGGTCGGACCGCAGGTGTTCAACCTGATCGGCGATGCCGAGGGCAAGATTACGATTGCCGAGCTCGGCATCACGCTGCTGCTGTTCATCGTCGGGCTTGAGCTCAATCCGGCGCGATTGTGGAAGATGAAGCAGGACATCTTCGCGATCGGCCTGCTCCAGGTGCTCACCTGCGGGGCGGCGATCGCCGCGATCCTCCATTTCGGCGCACGTTTCTCCTGGCAGGCGTCGCTGGTGCTGGGCCTGCCGCTCGCGTTGTCGTCGACCGCGCAGGTGTTGCCGCTGCTGCAGTCCGCGGGCCGCCTGCGCACCCCGTTCGGCGAGCGTGCCTTCGCGATCCTGCTGTTCCAGGACCTGTCGATCGTCCCGCTGATCACCCTGGTCACGATCCTGTCGCGCAACCCAGCCGACCAGAACGGCCCGCCGGGCTGGCAGCTCTTCCTCTTCACCGTGCTCGCGATCGCCGGCCTGATTCTCGCTGGGCGCTATCTGCTGCGGCCGTTGTTCCGCATCATCGGCAATCTCGGCGAGCGAGAGATGTTCATCTTCGCTGCCCTGTTCACGGTGACCGCGTCGGCGGCGTTGATGGAAGCGCTCGGCCTGTCGACCGCGCTCGGCGCGTTCGTCGCCGGGGTGATGCTCGCCGATTCACCTTACCGTCACGAGCTGGAGGCCGATGTCGAGCCGTTCCGCTCGATCCTGCTCGGGCTGTTCTTCCTCGCGATCGGCATGCTGCTCGATCTCCACGTCATTGCCGACCGGCCGTTGTTCGTGATCGGGCTCGCGCTCACGCTGATCGTCACCAAGACGGTGATCATCGGCGGGATCGCCCTCCTGTTCCGGATGAACTGGCGCGGGGCGCTGGCGCTCGGCCTGCTGCTCAGCCAGGGCGGCGAATTCGGCTTCGTGCTGTTCGCGCAGGCGCAGCGTGCCTTCCTGATCGAGCCGCAGGCGGTCAGCCTGTTCAGCGCGATCGTCACCTTGTCGATGGCGACGACGCCGTTCCTGATGATGGCGACGCGCAGGATTCGCGAAGACCCCGTCGTGACGGGCGAGCGCGAGGGGCCGCGCGCCGATGGCGCCAATGCGCTGATCGTCGGCTATGGGCGGTTCGGCCAGACCGTGGCGCAGATGCTGATCGCGGCCGGCATTCCGGTGACCCTGATCGATACCGATATCGAGATGATCGATGTCGCTGCCGAATTCGGCGCCAAGGTCTATTATGGCGACGGCACGCGGCTGGATCTGTTGCGCCAGTCGGGCGCGGCGGAAGCCGAGCTGATCCTGTTCTGCATCGATGGCGACCAGCTCGACGCCGAACTGATCGACGGGGTGCATGCCGCTTTCCCCAAGGCGGCGATCTTTGCGCGCACCTATGATCGCCGCGCGCTGATCAAGCTCAAGGGTTCCGCGATCTCGGGGATCGTCCGCGAGGTGATGGAATCGGCGGTCAAGATGGCGCGGATGGCGATGCAGGCAGTCGATATCGACCCGCAGGAAGCCGACCGCGCCGAGGACATGTATCGCGCCCGCGACAAGGAACGCCTCAAGCTGCAATATGAGAGCGGCGACATGCGCGCCGCGCGCGACCGCATCATCACCGAGGATGAGCGCGAGGAGATTTTCGCCGCGACGCGCCGCGAGGTCGCCGCCGATGCCGATGACAGCGCCGCCGAGGAATTGGGCAGGGGACAGGAACCATGAACTGGATCGCGATCCTTGCCGCGCTGTCGGGCGCATTGGCGGTCGGGGCGGGGGCGTTCGGCGCCCATGGCGCCAGCGGTGCGGCGGCCGAGTGGCTCAAGACCGGTGGGCAGTATCAACTGGTCCATGCGGTGGCGGCATTGGTTGCGCTGAAGATGGGTGCCAAAGGGCCAGCGATTCTGTTCGTCGCCGGCGGTGCGCTGTTCGCGGGATCGCTCTACCTGATGGCGTTGCTGGGGCCGAGCAAGCTGCTCGGACCGGTCACCCCGCTTGGTGGGCTGCTGCTGATCGCCGGTTGGCTCTGGCTGGCCTGGTCCGCCTTTCGATCGGGCATGTGACGCCGGCCGGCGCCTAGTCGGCGTCGGGCGCGTCGTAATGTTCGAGCGGACGCAGCCGGCCCTGCCGGTCGCGGTAGAATTTGCGGTCCGCGATGTCTTCATCGATCGCCGCGGGCGACACGCGGTCGGGTGCGACGGCGAAATAGTCCTCGATTTCCTCGACGCGGTCATCACCGCGTTTCGCCCGGCGGATCCAGAGAATCCCGACCCAGCCAAGGAAAGGCAGGGTGATGGCGAAGACGGCAACAGCGCCGATATCGATCCAATATGGCGGGTTCGAGCAGCGCGCGCCGCACCCCTGGGTGAACAGGTCGATCACGTTCTGCACCGCGTGCGGACCGACGATCTGCAGCGTCGCAAGGAGCAGGATCGGTGCATAGATCGCCACGCCCACCACGACGATGGCGATACGGGCAGCGTGTCGGATCATTGGTTGAACAGCAGCCAGTTGATCGACAGGACCGCGTAGCGGTTGCCGGCATAGAAGCCCGGCACGAAACGACCCTTGCGGCTCGCCAGATCGCAGGTTGTGCGATCGAGGGCCTCGTTCTTTGCGGATTCGATGACGCGGCAATTCGTGGCCTTGCCATCCTGCGCGACCGTCAGGACGACAATGACGCGCCCGGATGCACCGATGCGCTTCGCCTCGGCCGGGTAATTGTCGTTGCTAAACCAGGCGCCCGGATTCTCTCTCGGCACGGCACGGGCCGCGGGGTCGACTCCCCAGCTGCGGTACAAATCGTCGATGCAGATCGCCAGCGCGGTCATCACCGGTTCGATCTTGCCGGTCGCCATGGCGAAGCTGCTCTTGCCGACTTCGATCTGCACGCCGGTCGACTGGCGCAGAGTGCCCGTAAGGTCGCCGGCCAGTGGCAGCTCATAGCCGCGCTGCCTGGTTCCGGTAGGGACCCAGCTGACATAATCGAGCTTCCTGGCGACACCCGAGGGCTGGAACGTCACCGTCGCGACGCCGCGATGGACGCCCTTGTCGCCGCTCGACGGCACCAGCACGAACAGGTCGGCCGATCGCGAATCGATCGAGACCGACGGCTTGAGCGCGAAGATCGTGGGGTTGGAGGCATCGCCGAAGTCACGGCCGACCAGGCACATGTCAGCCCGATAGTCGACCACCCATTTGCCGATCGGCTGGAGCGGCGTGACTGGCGTCGCCGCGGCGACCAGAGCCAGCATGCCTGGAACGATCATCGCATCCCCTCATCCAGAAATGCCGCAATATCCGACAGATCGACCTTATGGTCGAGATAGGTTCGACCGATGCCGTGCGCGAGCAGGAAGGGCAGGGTGCCGGCATCCATCTTCTTGTCGTGGCGCATATGGTCGACCAGCGTCGCGCCATCGGCGGCGACCCCTGCAGCGCGCGCGCCATCGGGCAGGCCGACCGCGCGCAGATGCGCAGCGACGCGCTCGGCATCCTGTCCGGGCGCCAGGCCGCGGCGGGCCGAATAGCCGAAAGCGAGCGCCATGCCGGCCGCCACGCCTTCACCATGGAGAAGCTTGTCCGAAAAGCCGGTCTCCGCCTCGAGCGCATGGCCGAACGTGTGACCAAGATTGAGCAGGGCGCGCTTGCCGGTCGTTTCGCGTTCGTCCTCGGCGACGATCCGCGCCTTGGCGGCAACCGAGTGCGCAATCGCGTAATGGCGGGCTTCCGGATCACCGGCGAGGAGCTTTTCGCCATTCGCCTCGCACCATTCGAAAAAGGCGAAGTCGTCGATCAGCCCGTATTTGACCACCTCGGCATAGCCCGCGCGGGCCTCGCGCAGCGGCAGGGTGTCGAGCACGTCGGGATCGATCAGCACCAGGCCGGGCTGGTGGAACGCACCGACCAGGTTCTTGCCGGCGCGCGAATTGATCGCGGTCTTGCCGCCGACCGAGCTGTCGACCTGCGCAAGCAGGGTGGTCGGGATCTGCACGAAATGACAGCCGCGCTTGACGATCGAACAGGCGAACCCGACCAGGTCGCCGATCACGCCGCCGCCCAGGGCGATGACGTGATCGCCGCGCTCGACGCCGAGCTCGAGCAGCCGGTCGGTCAGCGCTTCGAGCTGTGCCCAGCTCTTGGTGCCTTCGCCAGGCGGCAGCACGATCGCCTCGCTCGCCACGCCGGCATCGGCCAAAGCCGCCTGCAGCGTCGCGAGATGCGGGGCGACATTGGCGTCGCTGACGATCACCATCGGCCGACCGCGCGAGAGCGGCTTCAGATGGTCGGCGGCGCGCGGCAGCAGCCCGCGCTCGATCACCACGTCATAGGAACGGTCGCCCAGCGCGACGGGAATGATGGTCACAGTCCGATGGCTTTCAGGATGGCATTGACGGCGGAATCATGCGGCGCCTGATCGCTGGCGATGCGGATCGGCGCCTGCGCGTAGATCGGGTTGCGGACCGCGGCAAGCTCGCGCAGCACCTCGGCCGCATCGCGGTCGCGCAGCAGCGGGCGGGTGTCGCGGCGCTTCACGCGGTCGGCGAGCACGCGGACCGGCGCGTCGAGCCAGATCGCGATCGCCTGGTCGAGGATCAGCGCACGCGTCTCCTCGTTGATGAAGGCGCCGCCGCCGGTGGCAATCACCTTGGGCGTGCCGTCGACCAGCCGCTGGATCACGCGCCGTTCGCCGTCGCGGAAATACGGTTCGCCGAATTTCTCGAAGATCTCGGAGACGGTCATGCCGGCCGCCGTCTCGATCTCGGTATCGGCGTCGGCGAAGGGCAGATGCAGCCGCGCGGCGAGCCGACGGCCCACGGTCGACTTGCCCACGCCCATCAAACCGACGAGCACGATCGGCTTGCCGGACCAGGAAAGAGAAGGGGGGGCGCTTTGCAACATGGGTTTGGGGCTATACAGCGCACCGGGCGCTCGGGCACAAGCGTTGGCCGGGCCCTGGTTCGGACGGCGTGCCGGAATCGCACGCTTCAAGTTGGTAAGAGAGTATAGTCGCATGTCGCGGATGTTGGTGACGCTGATCGTTGTTCTGGTGGTGCTGGTCGGGGGGCTGTTCTTCCTGTCGAGCCGCGCGCATGAGACGAAGCAGAACCGGGTGGAAAAGGCTGTCTCGCTTGCGAATCTCCAGGGCTAGTGCCGGTCTCTCCGCGCTCGCGGTAGCGTTGCTCGCTGCCGGCAGCGCCGCGACCGGGCAGCAGAAACCCGAATCGATCCTGCCGCCGGGCTTCGACCAGCCGACGCCCGCGCCGCGCCCTGCGCCGCGTCCGTCGACCCCGGCGCCGCGTCCGGCTGCCGCGCCGACCAATGCTGCCCCGACGCCTGCGCCCGCGCCGACGGCGACGAACGGCGTGGCGGTTCCGGCCGTCCCGGCACTTCCCGCGGCGCCACTCCCGGCACCGGTCGCGACCGATCCGGTGACCGGCTTGCCGATAGCGACGCCGACCCCGGCGGCGGGCACGCCCGCTTATGGCGCGGTCCATTACGCCTTGCCCGAATCGTCACGGCGCAACCTCGCGATGATCGGCATCGTCCCGACCGGTGAGCGGATGCTGAGCCCGAATGCGTTCGGCAATGCCGACGGGCGCTATATCGAGGCACTGATGCGCCAGACGCGCGCGCCGATCGCGTCGCGCTGGATCTCGATCGCCCTGCGCCGGTTGCTGCTCCAACCGCTCCAGACTCCGCGCAACGTCAACGGTGCCGATTTCGCTGCCGAGCGCGCCTGGCTGCTCGTCCGCATGGGCGAATCGGTCGGCGCGCGCGCGATCGTCCAGTCGGTCGACCCGCAGGACTACACCTCCAAGCTCTACGAGATCGCGATGCAGGCGGCGCTGGCGACCGGCGATGTCGGCGCGATGTGTCCGCTCGCCAATGACGCGGTCAAGGTATCGACCTCGCCATCCTGGGTGCTGGCGCGCGCGATGTGCGCTGGCCTGTCCTCGACGCCGAGCCAGATGACGCCGCTGCTCAACCAGGCGAAGCGCGTGGCCGGCGGAATCGACTTTGCGCTCGCGCAGAAGATTGCCGGCAAGGGATCCAACCGCGCCGACGTGACGATCGAGTGGAACACCGTCCCCGGCGTCAACATCTGGCGCTACGGCCTCGCGATGGCGGCGGGCGAGCAGATCCCCGATTCGCTGTTCGAAGGGACGGGGCCGCAGATGCGCTATTGGCGCGCGCTGTCGCCGCAGCTCACGCCGGTAAAGCGTGCCCAGTTCGCCGAGGAAGCCGCCGGGCAGGGAGTCATCTCGACGCTCGCGTTGGTTGATCTCTATGGGTTGATCGACGCGGGCGACGACCAGGGCAATGCCGCCAATGGCGTGGCCAGCGACCTGCGTACGGCCTTCACCGCGGGGACCCGCGACGGGCGGCTCGATGCATTGCGCGGCTTGTGGGCAGGAAATCCGACGGGCGTGTCGGGTTATGGCCGGCTGGTGCTGACCGCGCGACCTTCGGCGCGCATCCCGGTCGCTGCGGGCACCGACGGCAGCGACCAGCTGATCGCTTCGATGCTGAGCGCAGGGATCGACCAGCCGGCGATACGCTGGAAGGACGCGGTCAAGCGCGGCAGCATGGGCTGGGCATTGATCCTGGTCGCCGATCCCAATGGCAATGCGCGCTACGGATCGGGCGACGTCGGCGCCTTCTCGAGTGATGCCACCAAACAGAAGATGTTCGCCGCCGGACTGGCCGGGCTCGGCCGGATCGATGCCAGCGTCGCGCAATCCTATGGCGTGGACGTGCAAAGCGAGAATAGCTGGACGCGCAAGATCGACCGCGCCGCAGCCGAGGGGCGACCGGGCGAAGTGCTCGTGCTCGCCGCGGCCGGCCTGCAGACGCAGGACTGGCGCGGAGTGCCGCCTGCCGCGATCTACCACATCGTCAACGGCCTGCGTGCGGTCGGGCTGGGCGCGATGGCGCGATTGGTCGCTGCCGAGGCGGTAACGCGCGCTTGAGCGCGGTGCTCGACGATCGCGCGCTGATCGGGCGCTTCCTTGAAATGCTGGCGGCGGAGGCGGGCGCCGCGAAGAATACGATTGCGGCCTATGCCAGCGATCTGCGGCTCGCGTCGGAAGCGCTGGATGGGCGGCTGGCGTCGGCCGATGTCGCCGCTGTCGAGACGCTCGGCAATGGCTGGTCGGACCTGTCGCGCGCAACCGTGGCGCGCAAGGCGGCGGCGCTGCGGCGCTTCTTCGCCTTCCTCGCCGACGAAGGGCATCGCGGCGACGATCCCGGTGCCGCCTTGCCGCGTCCAGGCAGCCGCCGCGCCTTGCCCAAGATACTGAGCCACCAGGATATCGATCGCCTGTTCGCCGCGATCGCCGAGCGGCAGGCGCGGGTACCGCCCGATCCCAACGACCTGCGGCTCGCGGCATTGGTCGAACTGCTTTACGGCTCGGGCCTGCGCGCGACCGAGCTCGTCTCGCTGCCACGCAATGCGATCCAGCCCGACCGGCCGTATATCATCCTGAAGGGCAAGGGGGGACGCGAGCGGCTCGCGCCGATCTCCGACCGCGCGCGCGCCGCGGTGGCCGTCTGGCGCGAGCATGTCGCGAGCGACCGGCCATGGCTGTTCCCGTCGGGCAAGGCGCACCTCTCGCGCGTGCGGCTCTACCAGCTGATCAAGGCATTGGCGGCGGACGCCGGCATCCCGCCCGATCGCGTCAGCCCGCACGTGCTGCGCCACGCCTTTGCGACGCACCTGCTCGAAGGGGGCGCTGACCTCCGCGCGCTGCAGGCGATGCTCGGCCATGCCGACATCGCGACCACCGAAATCTACACGCATGTCGACAGCAAGCGGCTGGTCGAACTGGTGAACACCCGCCATCCGCTCGTTGACGAGCCACGGCGGCGGCCCTAACCCGCCCGCTTATGGCTACTTTTCTGGATTTCGAGAAGCCGATCGCCGAGCTCCAGGGCCGGATCGACGAGCTTCGCGACACCGCTTCCGACGGCGCGATCGACATCGATGCCGAGGTTGCGCGGCTGCAGGTCAAATCCGATGCCTTGCTCAAAACCACTTATGCCCGCCTGACGCCGTGGCAGAAGACGCAGGTCGCGCGGCATTCGGACCGGCCGCATTTCAAGAATTACGTCGCCGGGCTGTTCGACGAGTTCATGCCACTGGCCGGCGACCGCGCCTTTGCCGACGACCAGGCGATATTGGGCGGCTTCGCGACCTTCCGCGGGCAGAAGGTGATGGTGATCGGCCACGAGAAGGGCGACGATACCGCGAGCCGGCTCAGGCACAATTTCGGCATGGGCAAGCCCGAAGGCTATCGCAAGGCGATCCGGTTGATGGAGCTCGCCGACCGTTTCGGGCTGCCGGTGCTGACCCTGGTCGACACGTCGGGCGCATTCCCGGGCGTGCAGGCCGAGGAGCGCGGCCAGGCCGAAGCGATCGCGCGCTCGACCGAGGCGTGCCTCAAGCTCGGCGTGCCGATGATCGCCGCGGTGGTCGGTGAGGGCGGCTCGGGCGGCGCGATCGCGTTGGCGGCGGGCAACAAGGTGCTGATGTTCGAGCATGCGGTCTATTCGGTGATCTCGCCCGAGGGCTGTGCCTCGATCCTGTGGCGCACCGCCGACAAGGCCGCCGATGCCGCCGAGGCGATGAAGGTCACCGCGCAGGACCTGAAAGGACTGGGCATCATCGACACGATCGTGACCGAGCCGCTTGGCGGGGCACATCGCGATCCCGAGGCGGCGATCGAGTCGCTTGGCGATGCGATGGAAAATGCGCTCGGCAGCCTGGGCAACATGTCGCCCGATCAGTTGCGGCTCGATCGCCGCGACAAATTCCTGGCGATGGGACGTCTCTAGACGGGACGCGGGGCCACCGATGCTGTTCTCGGCAGGTGCCGGACCCTAAGACGCCTTCATGTTCGACGTGATGTTCGCGAACATGGTGGAGAGCTGATTGCCGAGCCCCTGCATCGAGCCGATCGCGGCCACGGCGATCAGCGCCGCGATCAGGCCGTACTCGATCGCGGTGGCACCGATCCTGTTCGTCAGGACCCTGCGAACGAATCTCATCCGACCTCTCCTCTGCCCGAGGTGCGCCGCATGAAAATCAGGCGGTCCTGCGGTAATGGAGAGCATATCGATGGCGTTGCAGGGCTGTAGCCGGGAGAAGTACCTAGACCCAGGATAAGGGATCTGTCGGATGTCGTGCGTAGATAGGAGACATTCTTCCCCGGACAAAGAAGAAGGGCGGCGGAACCGAAGTTCCGCCGCCCCCTTTTTCAGCTGTAAGCCTGGAGCTTACGAAGCCTTCATGTTCGACGACACGTTCGAGAACGTGGTCTTCAGCTGGTTGCCCAGGCCCTGCATCGCGGCAATGGCGGCGACGGCGATGAGCGCGGCGATCAGGCCGTACTCGATGGCGGTGGCACCCTTCTTGTTCGTGAAAATCTTGCGAATGGTCTTCATTTCCGGTCTCCAGTGGTTCGAATCACTTCAGTCACCCGGCTGGATCCAGAGATGCCCCCGTCCCCAGCAATTCGAATCACTAAGCCGACGGGGTTGAGAAAAACTTAATTCGCGAAAACTTCTTCGCGCCCGGTCGTTAGAGATCCTCAATGAGCGTTCTGGACCTTGGTGGAAACGTTGTTCCACATCTCCGTGGTCGTCGTGGCTGCCATTTGCAGCGCTCCGACCATGGTGATGACGATCAATGCGACAATGAGGCCGTATTCGACCGCAGTCGCACCTCTCCGGCTCTTGGCCAGCAGGCAAAGCAAGTGGATCATCGTTTTTTTGCCGCGTACGGCTCCCCAATCTGACTCGCGTGATAGGTACCTTTCGTTAACGAATGACCAACGTGGCAGAGGAACGTACCGAAATGGATCTGATGCCCGTCGTGGCCGTCGCCTTGATCGATTCAGCGGGCCGCGTGCTGGTCGCGCAGCGCCCTGAAGGGAAGGAACATGCCGGGCTGTGGGAGTTCCCCGGCGGCAAGATCGAGCCCGGCGAATCGCCCGAATCGGCGCTCGTTCGAGAGCTCGCGGAAGAATTGGGCATCGCGGTCGATCCGGCGTCGCTCTCGCCGCTGACGTTCGGCAGCGAGCCGCGTGGCCGGCGTCACTTGCTGCTGTTGCTGTACCGCTGCTCTGCCTGGGTGGGCGAGCCGCGCGCGATCGACGCTGCGGCGATCCGCTGGGTCGACCCGGCGGACCTGATGGCGCTCGACATGCCGCCCGCCGATCGGCCGTTCATTTCAACCCTTGCGGCCGAGCGCTGACGCAAGCGAGACGGTCGCGCTGCCGCGCCGCGCGGGCTTGGGTTGGTCGGGTGAAGGCGCCCAACCGGTCAGAAAGATGAGGTCGAACCGTTCCGCCGTGCGTCCGTCGGGATCGGCACGGTCGGCAAAGGCGGTGGCGGCGGCACCCAGCGCGCGGCGGGTGAGCGGGACGCGGCCTTTCAGGACATTGCTTGCCGCCATCCCGCGCAGGTCGCCGAGCAGCCGGAACAGGTCGGGATAACGTACCGTCAGCGTCTCGCTGTCGGCGACAGGCAAGGCGAAGCCTGCCCGGACCAGCAAATCGCCCGCCGAGCGCACGTCGATCATCGGATGGAAACGCGCCGCGGGCCGTTCGGCCTCGGCCTCGAGGAAAGAGGCTCGCGATATGGTCAGCGAGCCGCCGCCGGTGAACGCGCCGAGAAACAAGCCGTCGGGACGCAGTGCGCGGCGTATCTGCGTCAGTGCGCCGGGCACGTCGTTGACGCTGTCGAGCACGCCGGCCGACACGACCAGATCGAAGCTTTCGGGTTCGACCGGCAGCACATCCTCGTCGGACTGGATGCCGTTCGCCCGTTCGGCGAAGATCCGGCCGGCGTCGATCCGCGTCACCCTGGCGCCCGGCGGCGGTACGAACGCGCCGTCGAAGCAGCCGAGGTCGAGTACATCGACGAACGTGCGGTTCACCGCGTCGAGCCGATCGGCGATCCCGTCGAGCATCGCGGTACGCAGGAAATCATGCCCGGCATAGAGTGGCGCGGCGCGGTCGCGGCGCAGACGCCGCGCAAAACGGTCGAAAATCTCCGGGGATTCCATCGTGGCCGCGCTTGTGCCGCCGTCACGGCGGCGCGACAAGAGGCGCATGGGGGTGAGGGACGTTTTCGCCGATACGCTCGCGCTGGCGCTGCCGCCGCGCTGCCCCGGATGCGGCGCTGTGGTGCGCGGCGACCATCGTTTCTGCGCGGCCTGCTGGGACTCGCTCGATTTCCTCGGCCCGCCCTGGTGCGCGACCTGCTGCGCCCCGTTCGAGATCGATCGGGGCCCAGCGGCGCAATGCGCCGCCTGCCTCGATCGCCCGCCGGTCCATGCCGGCGCGCGGGCGGCGGTTGCCTATGGCGACGTGGCGAAGACCGTTGCGCTCAGGCTCAAATATGGCGGCCGGCTCGCCTTTGCGACGACCGCGGCGCGGCTGATGGCGCGGTTGCTGCCCGACGATGCCGATCTGCTCGTGCCCGTCCCGCTGCACCGCTGGCGCTTGTGGGGCCGGGGCTACAACCAGGCCGCGTTGATCGCTGCGGCCCTGTCGCGCGGCAGCGGTGTGGTGCACGATCCGCTGCTGCTGCGGCGTCCCCGCCGGACGCCCGCCTTGCGCGGCATGAACCCGCGCCAGCGTCGCGACGCCGTGCGCGCCGCCTTTTCCGTCGATCGCCGGATCGAGGAGGCGCATGTCGTGCTGGTCGACGACGTCTATACCAGCGGGGCTACTGCCGACGCCTGTGCGCGGGTGCTGCTCAAGGCCGGCGCCGGCAAGGTCAGCGTTTTGTGCTGGGCGCGCGTCACCCGGGACAGCGCCGATTGACAAGCCGGGTCACGCTCTCCACGTCTCTGCCACGATGGCCAAGGTAGAAATCTACACAAAGGCATGGTGTCCTTATTGCGTGCGGGCGATGAAGTTGCTCGCGTCGAAGGGTATCGAGCCGATCGAATATGACGTGACGATGGGCGGTCCGAAAAAGGCCGAGATGGTCGAACGCTCGGGCGGCCGCATGACGATGCCGCAGGTGTTCATCGACGGAAAGCATATCGGCGGTTCCGACGATCTTGCCGCGCTCGACGATGAAGGGGGTCTCGACCCGCTGCTCGCGGCATGACGCGGATCGCGATCCTGCAGATGACGAGCGGGATCGATCCCGCCGCCAATGAAGCGACGATCACCCAGGCCGTCGCCGATGCTGCGTCGGGCGGTGCGGTGATGCTGTTCACGCCCGAAATGTCAGGGCTGGTCGATCGCGACCGCGAGCGTGCCGCGAAGAATCTGTGGAGCGAAGATCAGGATCCGTTGCTCGCCGCGGTGCGCGCGGCGGCGGCCGAGCACCGTATCTGGGTCCATATCGGCTCGCTGATGATCCGTCGCTCCGACGGCAAACTCGCCAACCGCGCGTTCGTGATCGACGACCAGGGCGGGATTCGCGCGCGCTACGACAAATTGCACCTGTTCGATGTCGACTTGCCGACCGGCGAAAGCTGGCGCGAATCCGCCGCCTACACGGCGGGCGAGGGTGCGACCGTGGTCGAGACGCCGGCGGGGATGCTCGGCCTGTCGATCTGCTATGACATGCGCTTTCCCGACCTCTATCGTGCGCTGACCGATGCCGGGGCGACGATCCTTGCCGTGCCCGCGGCGTTCACGCGACCGACCGGCCAGGCGCATTGGCACGTGCTGCTCCGTGCCCGTGCGATCGAGGGTGCCTGCTTCGTCGTCGCCGCGGCGCAGACCGGCGTGCACGAAGACGGTCGCGCGACCTTCGGCCATTCACTGGCGATCGATCCCTGGGGTGAGGTGCTGCTCGACATGGGCGAGACGCCCGGGCTCGGCTTTGCCGATCTCGATGTCGCGAAGCAGGACGATGTGCGGATGCGCGTCCCCGCGCTCAGGCATCGCCGTGCGATCCCCGACGTGGTGCGGGCGTGATCGTCTACGACCTCAAATGCGGCAACGCGCACGTATTCGAAGCATGGTTCGGCTCGTCGTCGGACTATGAGGACCAGCGCGCACGCGGACTTGTATGCTGCCCGATGTGCGGCGACGGCGCGATCGTGAAGGCGGTGATGGCGCCCAACATCGCGACCGGCGGCAATATCCAGACGGCGCAGACCGCGGCGCCTGCGGGACCCAATGGCGTTCCGCCCGAAGTGATGAAGGCGGCGATGGCCGAACTCGCGACGCTGCAGAAAAAGGCGCTCGAAGGATCGACCTGGGTCGGCAACAAATTCGCCAACCGCGCGCGTGCGATGCACGAAGGCGACGAAGAGCATGCCCCGATCCATGGCCAGGCCTCGCCCGAGGAAGCCAAGAAGCTGATCGACGATGGCGTGACCGTCGCGCCCTTGCCGTTTCCGGTGGTCCCGCCCGAAGCCTGCAATTGACCCTCGCGGGCGCCATGAGTACCTAGCGCGGCGTGGTTCCGTAGCTCAGCCGGATAGAGCGCCACTTTCCTAAAGTGGGCGTCGGGGGTTCGAGTCCCTCCGGGACCACCAATTTCCCTCTCGAAAGGAAGGGTCATCGCGACCGTCCTGATCCCCATTCCGTCGCGCGATTTCGATCCCAGCGAAGTGGCGGTCAGCTGGCGGGTGCTGACGCATCATGGTCACCGCGTGGTGTTCGCGACGCCGGATGGCCGGGCGGGCGAGGGCGATCCGGTAATGCTGACCGGCATTGGCCTCGATCCCTGGAGCCGGGTGCCGGTGTTGCGCTGGTTTCGCGCGGTCGGGCTGCTGCTGCGTGCCGACGGCATAGCGCGGGCGTCCTACCGGGCGATGTCGCACGCGCCGGAATTCCAGCGGCCAATGCGTTGGGATGAGCTGTCGGTCGAGGATTTCGACGGATTGCTGCTTCCGGGCGGGCATTGGGCGCGGGGAATGCGCGACTATCTTGAGAGCGCGATCCTGCAGAAGCTGGTGGCGGCCTTCTTTGCCGCGGACAAGCCCGTCGCGGCGATCTGTCACGGCGTGCTGCTGGCCGCGCGGAGCATCGGCGCGGATGGCAAATCGGTGCTGCACGGGCGCTGGACCACCGCACTGACCTGGGTGTTCGAGCGATCCGCGGATGCGATCGCGCGCCGCACGCGCCGGTGGGATCCGGGCTATTATCGCACCTATCCCGATCCACCCGACCGCGCGCCGGGCTGGATGTCGGTCGAGGAAGAAGTGAAGCGCGCGCTGGCGAGTCCGGACGATTTCAAGGACGTGCCACCGGGCGAACCCGATTTCCGCAAGAAGACAAGCGGCATGTCGCGCGACACCATGACCGACGACAGCGCGGCCTGGGTAATGCGCGACGGGAAGTATGTGTCGGCGCGCTGGCCGGGCGACGCGCATACGTTCGCGCATCGGTTCGCCGAAGTGCTTGAGGAGGATTGAGCCAGCTCCCCAACCGTCATCCCGGCCTTGTGCCGGGATGACGGAGGAGGGCTATCGGCAGCCCCTCATCCATTCCCTAACGAAACGGGGCGCCCGCGATGTCGCGAGCGCCCCGTCCGTTACCCCCTGTTGGAAAGGCTTAAGCCTTGACGTGCTTCGAGATGTGCTTGTTCATCTCGAACATCGTCACCTTGTCCTTGCCGAAGACCTTCTGGAGCTTGTCGTCGGCCAGAATCTCGCGCTTGTTGGCGGGGTTCTGCAGGTTGTTCTTCTTGATGTGGTCCCACACCTTGCTGATCACCTGGCTGCGCGG
>OUNM010167979.1_pt1 | contig 23230 bp, 21 predicted proteins | sample 1769961 | NCBI WGS metagenome assembly OUNM01 (sample SAMEA3914820, study PRJEB12502) | metagenome | biome: forest; material: soil | place: USA | collected 2012-03-12 | depth 0.3 m | reverse complement strand
TGACCTGGTCGCGGCTGAAGCCGCAGAACAATTCCGGGAGTCTGCCGTCGGTGTAATCGGCCGCTTCGAAGAGGGCGGTGGCGATCCGCTGTGCTTCTTCCACGAAGCCGTAGCGCATCAGGCCGACGGCCATGATCGCGTTGTCGTGCGGCCAGACCGATCCGTTGTGGTAGCTGGCGGGATTGTAGGCACCCATGTCGCTCGCGAGGGTTCGCACTCCCCAGCCGCTGAACATCTCGGGGGACATGAGGCGTTGGGCAACCAGCGGTACCTTGTCCTCATCGATAATGCCGTGCCACAGGCATTGCCCCATGTTCGACGCGCACGCGTCGACCTGTCGCTTCTTGCCGTCCAGGGCGATGGCATAGTAGCCGCGGTCGGGCATCCAGAATTGTTCGTTGAACCGTTTTTTCAACTGCGCTGCTTCGCCGGTGAGCCGGGTGGCCAAGGGCGCGTCACCGGCGTCGTACGCCATCCAAGCCCGCGACAGCAGTGCGGTGTAGACCAAAGCCTGGACTTCGCAGAGCGCGATCGGGGGTTCGGCCAGCCGGCCATCGGCGAAGTTGATGCCGTCCCAGGAGTCCTTCCAGCCCTGGTTGATGAGGCCATGGTCGTTGAGGCGCTCATATTCGACGAACCCGTCGCCGTCCTTGTCCCCATACGTGCGGACCCAGTCCAGCGCGCGGTCGGCGTGGGGCAGCAGCGCGGCGATGGTGTCCTTGGCAAAACCCCAGCGGCTAACGGCCCCGAGGGTCATCACGAACTGCGGGGTCGCGTCGACGCTGCCGTAGTAGACGGACTTGCCGCCCAGGGAGAGCCCGCCGGAGACGCCGAGCCTGACCTCGTGCAGGATCTTTCCCGGCTCTTCCTCGCTCACGGGATCCACCACGCTGCCTTGACGGTCGGCCAAGGTCTGCAAGGTGCCCAGTGCAAGGGACGGGTCCACGGGAAGCGCCATTTCCGAAGCCCAGAGCGAGTCCCGGCCGAACAGCGTCATGAACCACGGAGCGCCGGCGGCCACCACAATCCGCTCCGGATGGGCAGGATCCTCAATGCGAAGCGCGCCCAGGTCGTCGTAGCTGCGCCGCAGGGTCCGTTCGACCGAACGGTTGCCCATATGCAGTTGGGGAATCTTCGCGACCCATTCCTGGCGGCGGCGGTCGCTACGGGATACCTCCCCTTCGGCCGGACGAACGAACGATGCCACCGGTACTGCGCCGTCGACGGCGGGCACCACGCTCACCCAGGTGCTCCAGTGGCCGTGCGGCGGGACAACCAGCCGGTAGCTCAGGGCCTCCGGGGAGACGTCGGCGCCGCTTGCCTTGACGACGATACCCTTCCGGAGGTCCTGCCAGGCGGCCGTAATGGTCAGGGAGTCGCCCTCCGGGTGGCGGGATTCTTCCCAGCGCCGCTGGACGCGAGCCTCCTTTACCTCGAAGAGATCCGCGAAGTCGGCTTCGACGCTGAGGGTGACCACGCATTCGGCGTCGTCGGAGGAGTAGTTCCGGAGGGTGATCTCCTCCAGGATCCCGGCACTGACTTCCCGCAGGCGCTCCACGATCATGGGGCTGTCCGCGTACCCGTCGGAGCGGGGAACACGGCCAATGAACAAAGCCCGGTAGGGTTCCTTCGTCTCCGCCGTCAGAGGCTCCAGGGGCTGGCCGTTGACTATGAGGTTCCATCGGGACAAAATGCGGGTGTCGTCATGGAAAACACCGTGCGGATGCTCGGGATGGATGTCTCCATTGGCCGAGGAAATACAAAAGGACGAACCCTCCACCAAGGTAACCGTGCCGGACCCCACCGGCCCGGCTGCCGTGTCAGCATTCCATCCAGCCATCCCCGCCTCCTTCAACGGCTCAAGACCGGCGCGGCGCTATGCGGGTCCGGGTAAACCCGTCGATCGCCTATTCCGTTGAATAGACGCTACGCCTTTGCGCGCATGGATAGTAGGCGGTGCGTATCCGGGGACCCGGTTTGTCGGGCCTGCCGGGATGCTGACGGCCGACTTCCCTAACCAGTGCCGTCAATTCCCGGCTGCACCGATTCCGCTTTCAATAGGGAAGGTAGGTCGCTCAGTCCTAGGAAAACCAGGGAGCGGCACAGCTGCTGACATGATTCCCCTCGCCACATAACGTTGTCTGTGGGGACGTAACGAAACCGGTTTCCGGATAAGTCCCTCCAAACCCCCCACTCACCTGTGCCTGAAGAATGCCTGGGCAAGGGCGCATTCCGGTGCGTAACAACGACAGAAGAGAACTGTGGATTTTTCACTCATGATGGCTTGTGCAGTCGTCAAGTCCGTCAACCATGAAGCACTCAGCGCATTGCCACATGCCCCGGTCATTCCTCCTCGACCGGCCGGAAGCACCCGCAGGGGCCTGGTCCGCCTGCGGGGATTGCTTGCCCGCCTCCTGCACGGGGCAGCGTGGGCCATTGAACCTCGCTCCGCCAACCATCGGGGAAGACAGACCCTCACTCAAGGAGACAGCGGCCTCCCGGAGCGTGCCTGAAACATCCACGTTCCTGAAGATGGGTCCACCCTGGCCCTGGAGCGGACTTCTCAGCTTCTAGTCGGGCGAGTGCGAATCAGGGCCAAGGCGGTGACGACGGTGAGCGCGAGCATTACGCTGCCGAATATCACGACGGACAGGACGAGCGGCAGGGATTGCATGATCAGTCCGAGTGCAACGACGGGAAGCGCCATACCGAGGTAGCCGGCGAGAAACAGCCCGGTCAAGGCCTCCCCTCGGGTGTTAGCCGAGGAGATGGCGATCACCGAGCCGATTGCGGACTTGAACGTCGCCCCGACCCCGGAGCCGGCAACGATTCCGCCGGTGATCAGCAGCGGCAGCGACGAAGCGGTGATTGCCGCGATGACCGTGGCAAGTCCGGCCGCGAGGAGGCCGAGTCCGGCGGCGAGCTGTGCGGTGCGCGACCAGCGGGAGGAGAGGACTTGGAAGGATGCCGAGGAGGCGAAAACGACGAATGTCACCCCGCCGGCCACCAAATGGGAGGCAATTCTCAACTGCCCCGAGATAAAGGCTGGGGCCAGAGAGGTGAAGAAGCCGAAGACGGCAAATCCGACGAAGGCCAGAAGGGTTGAAGCCAGGTACTGTCCCCGCGCGGCTTGAGGAACGTTCATCCGCTGGGGCCGGTAGGTCCAGGTTCCGTCGACGGTGTTGACGGTTTCGGGAACCGTGACCACCAGCAACAGCCCGATCAGCAGCAGGAACGCGAATGCGACATACGGGGTGTAGAGGGGCATCGGCGCGTACTCGGCCATAAAGCCGGTGAGGAGGGGCCCAAGGCCGAGGCCCCCGATATTGGCGGCGGTGGAGATGACTTCGGCCCGCCGGGACCTGGCGCCGGGTCTTGCCGCGCTGCGTAGTTCTGTCATATGCGCTGTCGCAGTGGCCGTGAGCATACCAATCCCCAAGCCGCAGATGAATCGCGCCAGCAGCAGACCCGGTAGCTCCGGCCAGACCAGGAAGACCAGCGCCGCCACGACGTTGAGCACAACGGCGGGTGCGATAACCCGACGACGGCCGAATCGGTCGGAAATATGTCCGGCCAGGAAAAGGCTGACCACCACTCCGGCAGCGTACGCCGCGAAGATGAGCGTGACGGTGAAGGCGCTGAAACCGTCGCGCTGCTGGTAAAGCACATACAGCGGGGCGGGCGCCGAGGCGAAGGCCATCGTGATCATGAAGACGAAGGCGACGATCCAGAATCCTCGTGCGTGCCGGCGTTCATGCGTCCGAGTAGCCGCGGTGCTGGGTGCAAATGAAGTTGAAGTACTAGCCATTCCTCCAGTATTCAATTCCTCATCCATCGCGTCCAACGCTTATTCACGCTAATATCCATCGTGATCAGCGATAATAGAGAGATGCAGCTCTTTCACCTCGAATACTTCCTTGCTGTCGCCGAGGCCCTGAGTTTCACCGGGGGCGCCCGGCGGGTCAACATCGTCCAGTCCGCCGTCTCGGCCGGCATCAAACAACTCGAACGCGAGCTTGGCGCGGAATTGTTCGTGCGCCAGGGCCGCAGCATCCGCCTCACGCCCGCGGGGGAGGTTCTGCTTCCGCGCGCCCGCGCCGTCCTGGCGGAGGTACAGGCCGCACGGGACGCCGTCGACGCCGCGAAAGGGACCGTTCGAGGGACAGTTGTCCTCGGCACGCTTGCCCACGTCGGATCCATTGATGTGTTGCGGATCCTGCAAGAGGTCCGCCAGGACTACCCGGACGTCGTCGTGAAGCTCCGGCAAACCGTCCAGGGAACGCGCACCAGCCTGGAAGACCTCCGCTCCGGGGCCTTGGACCTGGCGCTGGTCTCCGTGCCCGAGCAGGCTGCTCCAGGTCTTGAGCTATACCCCATGCACGTCGAGGGAATCGACTTTGTCTGCTCGGTCCGTCACCGCCTGTCCGGGAGGAAGCGCGTGGCTCTGTCCGAGCTTGTCGACGAACCCTTTATCGACTTTCCCGAGGGATGGGGAAACCGAGCGACTGTGGACAACTCCTTCAGCTCTGCCGCACTGAACCGTACGGTCTCCACCGAGGTCGTGTCCTTCTCCATGGCCCTTGAACTCGTGCGGCAGGACCTTGGAGTTGTCTTCCTGCCTCGGTCCGCACTTGGAAAAGAGACCGGGGTTGGTACATGGTCCATCAAAACTCCCCTGAGCTGGAGGATCCAATTGGCCCGCTCCGCCGCCCGGCAGCCCACAGCGGCCGAACGAGCACTGATCCTCAAATTCAGGCAAACCACCCAGCCGGTGGTTGCTATTTAGTCAGATACGACGTGCACACTGATATCGGAGTGGCTTTGGAACATGGCGAGTTGCTCCGGAGTGATGGATGAGTCGGTGATAAGGGTCCAAGGACGATCGATCGCTGCCCACCAGTGTGCCGATTTGGCACCCAATTTGCTGGCGTCGGCCAGCACATAAATCTCGTTGGCTGCCGAGATCATTGCGCGTTTGAGCGAAGCCTGTTGATCAGTGGTTTCGCTGAGACCACGAAGGGGATCCACGCCGTCGGCCCCCAGGAATGCCGCGTCCGCGGTGAGGCTACTCAATGCCGCTTCGGCGAGGGGGCCGACAGTTCCGGAGCTGATGTGACGCAGGTGTCCTCCCAACAACACGAGATCGACACCCTCCGCGTGCTCGAGTATCCGGGCGCACGTCATCCCATTGGTGATGATGGTCAGTTCCGAGCGGTTTGTCAGGTTCTCCGCCAGAGCGCCGACTGTTGTGCCGGCATCGAGCAGATTGACGGAACCCGGAGCGACAAGCGAAGCTGCGAACCGACCGATCATGAGCTTCGCGTCACGGGCGACGAGCTCGCGCTCCTGAAGGCTCTGCTCGCGTGGAGGATAGCCAGCGGTGACGGCGCCTCCATAGGTGCGATGGATTCGACCGCTGGCCGTGAGGCGTTCGAGATCCCGGCGGATCGTTGAAAGCGATACACCGAATTCTTCGGCGAGCTCCTCGACAGTGGCCGGACGGACCTCGAGTATTGCGGCTATCGTTATTCGCCGCCCGTTAGCATTCATGGCTCGACTATTTCACGTCGGCGCGTGTTTCTTTCCTTCTCTCATTGCGGCTGTTCGATGTTCGATGTGCGTGACGACGGACCTGAGTGCGTCGACGTCGCCGAACGCGCCGGATTTGGTTATGAACGGCTGTATATGGCCGGGCATCTCGGCGTCGACGATCCCTGGAAGGATTTCGCCTCTGATGTTCAGGACGGCCACGCCAAGGTGGTTTAGCACTGCCACCGCTGTCTCTCCGCCGGAGACCACTATTGAGGATGCGTGGGATGCAGCCGCTGCCGCCGTGGCGCCGAGCGCGGCGGCTACGATCTTCGCTTGCTTCTTGTCCAGGGCGGCAGCGGGATCCGGGGTGAGTACGGCTTGTCCGCGGTCGAGGGCGTCTCTTAGAGTGGCTACCGTTGGACCGACGTTGATTGTTCCAGAGGGGTCTCCGGCGTCCAGTCTGTCGTTGTGGTCCAGATGGATGTGCTGGAATCCGGATCTAACGAGTTCGTCCAGTTGGGCACGGCTCGTCGGCGCATAGCTTCCGATGACGACCAGGGAGTGGCCTCCGGCCCGATGTCCTCCCCTGACTCGGATCGGCCGTGCCCGCTTCTCAGGATCGTCGGATTTCAACGACGAGGCGAGTGGCGCCGAGATGCCCCCGGAGCCGACGAGGAGTGCCTGGTCACCGAGGGATTCGGCAGCCGCGACTATGGCAGCCAGGTCGGAATCGTTCCGGGCATCGACAATAGCCGTGTCGATGTGCGCCGTAAGGATCTGTTGGAAGCGAACCGCGAGGGAAGCAGGGTCGGTCCAGTCCGCAGTCGAGACAAGCACGTGGCTTAGTCCGGTCCCGGACAGCACATCTGCTACTCGTCGTTGGCTGCCGGGCGGAGTGCCAGCTACATGCACGATTCCGTTGAGGGTTGTGCGTCCGTTTCGGGGAAACGCGGGAGCTACGATCGCGAGTACGGGGCGATCGGGCAAACGCAAGGCTTCGAGGGAAGCCGCGATTTCGACTCCAACGTTGCCCCGCAGCAGCGAGTCGACTTTCTTGAAGACGCGGATGCCGTTCCGGCCGGCCCGTGCAACGAGCCCACCCACCGTTTTGCCCGCAGTGAGACCATCCGTGTAACGGGTTTCAGTATTAATCGCAAGGACGTCCGCGGGCGGCCATGCGACTGCGGGATGAACGAGCACAGCAGTTTCCTGCCTCGCTGAGAACGAGACTGCAGCGTCAGCAGCCCCGGTGAGGTCATCGGCGACGATAAGGAGCTCCACTATGCGGCGATCTGCTGGGGAGCAGCCTGGGCGCTCACGTTGATTCGCGGGGCTTGGGAGGCAGCAAATAGAAAAATCCCGCCCGGGATTTTCCGGAGTGTCGCCTTGATGGATACGGCCATGTCTCAACCTTAAAATCGTCGACTTCGCGCCGATTACGTGTAGCGTACGTCGCGGAATCTGCGCCAAACGCGCATATTTATGCTTGCGTAGCGCATTGTTTACTGTCAGCAGTTCTTCATGGGGGAGTGGTGCCAGGCGGGTTCAGTTCACCAATCCTGGAATTCCCTGGTCAAGCCGAAGGGAACGGAATCGCTGAGGGCGACCGTGAAAGAGTCGTGTCCATGGCGTGAGACGAGTATTCCACAGCGTCGTTCCCGCATTGCTACTGCCCGGGCAGCGCTCACCGCTTCATCGAGTTCGCGGTCCATGCTGGCACGGTCCGTCGCCGTGATCGTTAATGTGTCAGGACTGATGGTGATCATGTGTTTCTCCTTGGGTTCTATATGTCAGGTGTTGCTGTTCCCGGATAACGACTTCGGCCTGCCGTGACTAGGGCATTCCGGCAGGCCGAAGTCGTTCTTGGTGACCCCTGTCCGCGAAGGCCGGATGCTCGGGGCCTATTTGCCCTCAGGTCGCGGTGGGGCGAGGTCGATCGCTTGCCGCAAAGCCTCGAGAAGCGATTTGTGATCTGCTATGTTTTCGCCTGCGATGTCGAATGCCGTCCCATGGTCAACTGAAGTCCGAACTACGGGAAGGCCGACGGTGATGTTGACGCCGTTCTCTAACCCAAGAACTTTCACAGGACCATGACCCTGGTCGTGGTACATCGCCACGACAAGGTCAAAGTCCCCCCTGCCGGCCCGGAAGAACACCGTATCGGCGGGCAGCGGACCGAAGGCATCAATTCCTTCCGCCTGGGCCTGCTTGATGCCCGGCTCAATCTTGATAGCTTCTTCTCCGTTGCCGAACAAGCCGTTTTCACCGGCATGGGGGTTGATGGCGCAGACAGCGATTTGCGGGTTCGTGATACCTGAACGGATCAGGAGGTCATAGCCGCGTTTGATGGTCCTGTAGACGAGTGGACCGTCTATTCGCGCCACGGCGTCCAGGAGGCCAAGATGGGTTGTCACATGAATGACTCTCATCTTCGGGGCCGTCAGCATCATGGAGACCTCATCGGTACCGGTTAGTTGCGCCAGCAATTCGGTGTGCCCGGGGAATTTGTGTCCTCCAGCGTGAAGTGCGGCTTTGTTCAAGGGTGCGGTACAGATGGCATCGATCTCATTGTGCGTAGAAAGTTCTACTGCTTTCTCCAAGAACAGGTAGGCCGCATGCCCGGCCTCGGCCGATAGTTCTCCCCAGGGTAAATCGGGCCGGACACTGGGCACATCCAGGCAATCAATGGTTCCAGCCTCAAACCGCGCCTGGGACGGCTCGCCGATGCTGTTGACCTTAAGGGCACTTCCGACCACGTCCATCGCCAGTTCCAGTCGACCCCTGTCACCAATGACAAATATGCGCGCCCGGTCCTGGATCGAAGGATCCGCCATAGCCTTGGCGATGATCTCGGGGCCGATACCTGCTGGATCTCCCATCGTGATGGCTACAATTGGTCGTCCCATTATCTGTCTCCTCTAGTCAATGAACCGGGTTGTTCTATTTGTTGCAGATTGCCGATGATTTGGCCGGCCACCGATGGCTTTGGTACGCATGGGTCGATCCGGCAAAGCAATGCGATGGGGATGCACCACGAACAGCCTCAGGTAGGGAATTCACGACCCCCGCGGCCAGCCCGGCCGAGCCAACCAGAAGGCTTTGGAACCCCAACAATCGGTGCGCGGTCGCTACCGTAACGAGGTCCTCGTCTGTCGTGCAGTCGACGACGGCCGCATCGCACTCCGCAAGGAAGACCCCGCGGATCCGATCGGCAAGAGTCTGTGAGTCCGCATATTCGCTCCTCTTGATGACGGCTGCACGCAGGCCGCCCTGGCGAAGTGCTTCGACGACATCGATGCTGTTGGTTTTGCCTGCTGCCCTTGGACCATCAATCAACACGGTCCCGTCGACGGTTGTTCTGGCAGCCGCGGGCAGCGCTGGCGCGACAACCGCGAAGGCAGGCAGCCCCTTCCGGCCCAATGCCCTGAGGGCGCCAGCGACTTCGTCGCCGACATTACCTCGAAGCCGGGAGTCGACCTTCTTGAATATCTTTTGCCGACCTTCCTTGATGAGTGATCCAACCAGGGTTTCCACGACCAGAGCCGCGGCGGATGGGCGGAGCTGCCGGCTCCCGGTGTTGAGGGACACGACATCCATCGTCGATCGCGGGACCACGCTGTCGATGATGACTCTTGTTTTCGCGAACCGGGAAAACGGTGCGGCGGCATCTGTTGCTCCGCTGAGGTCATCCGCGACGATTGTCCACAAGTCGTACGAGCCGAACCGCCCCGCGGGCTCTTGAAGATCTGTTTGGCTACAATCCACGCTCCCTCCTTCCTTGGACAAATTGGGCAGAATTCCGGTTGATTCTTTGCAGTAGCTTTGTGTTTGGGGTTCAGGCGCGTTCATTCGGCTGTCCAGGTGATTAATGTGCGGCGGGGGCGGCGATGGCGTCGTCGATGCCATGGGCATGTGCCGACTCTTCTCCAATGGGGTGTCGCGGCAAGGTCAGCGCGACGACGACTCCTGCCAACAGGAAGATGCCGGCGACGACGAAGGCACTGTTGTAGCTGTGCGTGGTGTCAACGATGTAACCGGTAACGATCGGTGCGGCGGCCCCGAACGTGTTGCCCCCGATCATGGCTATGCTGTTGGCCCTTCCGGCCAGGTGGCGCGACCTGAGCAAATCACCCAACAACGCCAGGTTCATGGAAACCGTTGTAGATATGCACGTCATCGAGATGCTGATCAGGATCAGGATCACGGTGACGTCTGAGAAAAACGGCGTCAGCAGGACGACTGAACTCGCCAAGAGACAAGCGGCAACGACATACCGGCGTCGGGCCGTGGATTGTGCATGTCTTTTCAGCCTGCGATCAAAGACGATACCGAGTCCGATTCCTGCGAGAACTGCGACGACGTACGGTACTGCCGTAAACAGTCCGGACTTCATGATCGACAAATGGTGGACCTGCTCCAGATATCCCGGGAGCCAGGTTAGAAACAGGTACTGCGTATAGACGGCTGCCGACTGGACGAGCGCCACGCCCCACATGCTTCGGTATCGCAGGAGGTTCAGGACGCCGCCCTTTGGCTTGCCCTCCTGTGGCTGTTCGCCTGGTGCTTTCCGCTCCTCCAGGATCATGGCTCGCTCTGGCCCCGACAGCCATGTGGCCTTGGAGGGATCACGGAACCAGATCAGCCAGGCAGCAAGCCAAATGAATCCGAGGGCGCCCATGATTACGAACATTGTCTGCCAGCCAAAGGACGTAATTAAGGCGGCTGCCAAGATTGCTCCCAGGGCCGGCCCCGCATAGGCACCTGAGTTGTATATCGAGGCAGCCCGGCCACGCTCGCTGGCGGGGGCCCATTCCCTCAACACTCTTCCGGCGGCCGGATATGTTGACGATTCCCCGACTCCCATGAGCAGCCGGGCTCCAATGAGGCCACCAAACCCGCGGACGATTCCAACGAGCATCGTGGCCAGCGACCAAACGACGATGCTGACTGCGTTAACTACCCGGGGGCCGAACCGGTCGGTGAGGATGCCGCTGGGAATCAGGAAAAGCAGGTACGACCATAGGAACGCCGAAAGCATGAGTCCTACTTGGGTCGACGAGAGATTGAGCTCCATTTGGATAGGTCCTACGGCGACGGAGAGCGCGGTCCGATCCATATAGTTGATCATGACCAGGACGAAGAGGAGGAGATAGATCCACCAACGGCGGCGGGCGATTTTCATTTTCAAAACCTCGTTGTTTCTAAGAATTTAGTGGGAGCTGCCGGCAAGCAGGTCGATGGTTGTGGTTCCGGCGCCGTTGGGCTGCCAGATTCTTACTCCTGCTTCGAGCTGGGAATGCGCGATGGGTTCCCCGTCTTTGAAGCTCAGCAATCGGTCATGCCCGGGTACCAGAATCGAAGAAGGATCATCGACGAGCATTCTGCGGACGGTTTCGATGCTTTCCCGGCTCAGGTCTGGATCAAGGGTCATGTCGGCAACCCCTGACATCAATTCAGTTTCGTTCTTGACGGCGTCGCCAGCGAAGATCGCGCGGCCGCCCTCAACCGCCGCGTGGTAGGCAAAGTGCCCGGGCGTGTGTCCCGGAGTCGCCAAGGCAAAGAACCCGGGCAATGGTTCTGCGCCGTCGGCAATCCGTTCCACGCGATCCGATCGGCTAAGGAAATCAACGTGGAACTCCGGCAGTTCCCACGTTCCTACGGGTTGTTCGACGGCCCATTCCAGCTCCGGTCGCGGCACGATGATGCGCGCGTTGGGGAAAAGGGGAAAATTGCACGCGTGGTCCCAATGGCAGTGCGTGAGGGCGACTGCGGTCACATCTTCGCGTCCGATGCCGTGGTTCGCGAGAGCAGCCATGAGCGGGACACGGTATCCGTAGCCGCCTGTGTCGACAAGGATGGTCTCCCCTTGCCCTCTCAAGACTGAGACGGTGCTCCATCCCAGTCCACCGTGGCAGGTACTTCTGCCGGGAAAACCCTGGATCAAGATAGTCAAGTCATACACAATGCGCCTCCTTGCGATACATGTATTGAGAGATGCGCCGGCCAAGCGCTTCGCGGCCAATTGCTTCTGGGCGTCTTGCTGCGCGTCGTTGATTCTCGCGCCTGCTTGCACTGGCGGGGTTACGTCGATGCATGGTCGATGCATATATCTTGACATTGATGCGCGTTCTACGCAATAGCTATGCACATTCTGCGCAGATCGGCGAAGTGCGGCGTCGGGAGAGGGGTTATCGCGCGGGTTTACGGCTTAGCGCAATCAGGGATGCGCGAACCGCGCAGTCCTCGATGTCCTGGTTATTGAATCAAAACGTTCTGCGGCTTCACTTGCCCGGGAGGGCCTGACTGAGCGGCAGTGGCGTTTTTCGCCACCAATACGTCGATCCCTTCCGCTTCGAATGCCCTTAGTTCGTCTGGTTCGGCACTTTCGTCAGTTACCAGCGTCCAAGGTTTGCCCAGGCGGCTCCAGAAGTGGAAAGGCCGGTGGCCGATCTTTGCGCCGTGCGCGAGAACATAGACGCGCTTTGCGCGTCGGGCCATGAGTTCCTTGAGTCTTGTCTGGGTGAGCTCGGCCTCACACACGCCATCAGTCGCACTGACACCGTCGGCCCCGAGAAAGGCGCGGTCAAACGTCATGCGTTCCAGGGCTGCCTCCGTCAAGGGGCCGACAAAAGCTTGACTGAGTGCCCGCAGCCTTCCGCCGAGGCACTCCAGATCAATGCCTTTGCTGTCATTTAGCTCCGCTATGACTGAAAGACTCGTTGTGGCGACGTGAAGCCGGCTCGTCGCCTTAAGCTCGTGGGCAAGCAAGGCGACGGTCGATCCAGCGTCGAGTAGAACCGACTCTCCTGGCTGAATGAGCCGGGCCGCGGTCCGGGCGATCGCCAATTTCGCGTCGTACGCTTCGCCTGCGCGCTCCCTCAGCGCGGATTCAGGATGGGCGGCCAGTGCCATAGCGCCGCCGTAAGTCCTGGCGAGGAGTCCTTCAGCGGTGAGGCGCGCGAGGTCGCGGCGGATAGTCGATGCCGTCACATTGAAGTGGGCGGCGAGTTCATCCACGCCTGCCAGGCCGACGGTGGTGGCGCGCTTGACGATCTCCTCGCGGCGCATGTGGGAGTTCGTGGCCAATTCGATGCCTTTCGCTACGGGTCAGGCCGATGCACATCCCGTACACAGCTTTCGACGATGATCAGATGCTACCCGGGCAGGACCTGTCGGCGCTTCCATTGGTCACTTCGCTGATCCACGATTTCCTGAGCGAAGCCCGCAACCGTTTTCGTATCGGATGCAGGAGTTACCTATATTGTTTACAGCTATTCGGCAGAAGTTGGCGAAAATCCCGCACATGACGAAGTTCCCGCGGTCTAGGGTGGGACATCGAGAGGACAGGCAGAGTGACTGGATCACGCAACGGCACGCGCAGCCGGGAGGATGGGCCGGCGGATCCGCAAGGCGGTCTTATCGTTGGCGCGTACGCCACGTCTCCATACCGCAACGAGTGGCATCCAGAGTTCGAGAGTCGGCTTTTTGGCCTGCTCTCGGCCATGCCCGGACTGCGGGGGCTCGAAATTCCATGGTTCGGGTCGCTGCACCAATTCGACGATAACTGGTTGCTGAGGCATCTTCGTCCTCATTGGGATTTGGTTTTGAACGATATAGGTTCCGGCCTCCGGGGGGTTGCCGCGGATTCGACGTACGGACTTGCCTCCCGCGACAGGCTGGGCCGGATGTCAGCGTTGAAAATGGCGGCCCGACTCCGCGACGATGTAGACAGCCTGAATCAAGCGGCAGGGCGCCCGGCTGTCATCGCCGTCGAGTTTCATAGCCCGCCCCCACAGATGAGTAGCAGTGAGGCCTTGGCGGAGTCACTAGCCCAGATACAAAGTTGGGATTGGGGGGAAACCAGCCTGCTTGTCGAGCACTGCGATGCCCTTGTAGCAGGGCATCCACCTGCCGTCGGCTACCTCTCCCTGACGGACGAGTTATCAGCCGTTATTTCCTCGGGGACAGACTTTGGAATCTCCATCAATTGGGGCCGTTCCGCCATCGAGTTACGCGATCCCGACCGTGTCCTGGAGCATGTCGCTGAGGCGCGGTCAGCAGGGCTTCTCCGATCGATTGTGTTTTCGGGGGCTGCGTCACAGGACACGGAATTCGGTTCGTCCTGGGTCGACGCCCATCTGCCTCTGGCGGCATCAAATACCAACAAGTTCGGCGAACCCGCGTCCCTCCTCACCCCGGGCCGGATGAAATCCGTTCTCGATACATCAGGCCAGCTTGACTGGATTGGCCTGAAAATCGCCGCCCGACCTGTGGACTTACCGTTGGCCGGACGGATCCAGCTGCTTTCAGATTCAATTCGGCTCGTCAACGAGGCCAGGGCGTCCGCATCTGTGTAACCTCGAGCCTGCATGTCGTGCGAAAAGCCTGTCACCCGCTTCCTCGCCGCTAGCCAGTGAAGAATTTCCCCGCGAATCCAAAACCCAATCACCTTTAAGAGGTCAGCCCGTGCCCCCACGCCAATCTTCCGAGTCTCCCAGAGTCAAAGCCGCGGTCAGCGACGCGTATCCTTCCATGCGCGCGTCCATTCTCGAAGGCAAGATCCCCCCCGGAACTCGGATCAACATCGACGCCGTTTCCCGCAGCCTGGGCGTGTCCCAAACGCCGGTGCGTGAGGCGCTGCAGCGGCTTGAAGGGGACAACCTTGTGGTGTACAGCCCCGGCCGCGGCTATAGTACAACCCCTCTACTGGATCTGGCCGAGCTGCGCTCCCTTTTTGAGTTCCGGCTTCTGGTAGAGCCCTGGGCCGCGCGCTCGGCGGCGGTGGATCGGCTCGCGAATCCCGCTGGTGCGCTCGGGAACGAGCTGGCGGCGTTCCGCAGCGCAATGCAGGGCACGGGCGACCGGCGCCAGGACCTCGTGGCGCACGACGCTCGCTTTCACGACACGATCCTGGCTGCGTCGGGCAACGATGTCGTCCGCCACGCCTTTGCGCAGACGCACTGCCACCTGCACACGTTCCGGCTTTACCCTGCCGACGTCGACGGCGCCATCACCGTCGCTGAGCACTCAGCCATCCGGGCGGCCATCGAGGCCTGCGAGCCGGAGCAGGCCGAGGCGGCGATGGCCGAACACATCAGGAACTCATTCGGGCGGTTTGCGCAGGCTTTCCCGGGTAATTCGGCGTTTCCGCCACTGGAAGACAGCGGCCCCTCAAGGCGACACCTTGTGAAGTGAAACGAAGCCCCGGCTTGGCACCGGGGCTTTTTGCTGGGCTGATCCCTTGATCTCGTTGCTATTTCCTATATGATTATTGAAATTCATATAGGAAATGGCGATCCCGTCGTTCACTGAGAGAAGAGATTCATGCCTTCCATCATTTCCATCACCACCCAGGACGTCCGGTTTCCCACGTCCTTGGAGCTCGATGGCTCCGACGCGGTCAACGTTGACCCGGACTACTCGGCGGCTTACGTTGTCATCTGCACGGACGCGGGCGAGGAGGGGCACGGCTTGGTGTTCAGCTGCGGGCGCGGGAACGACATCATTACGTACGCCATCGACGCCTACTCCCGCCTGCTGCTGGGCCGCGATATTGACGAGTTGATTTACGATCTGGGCAACGCCTCCAAGCGCCTTATCCACGATTCGCAGCTCCGCTGGCTTGGCCCGGAAAAAGGCGTCACGCAAATGGCGGCCGGCGCGTTGGTCAGCGCCCTTTGGGACATCCGTGCCCGCCGTGAAAACAAGCCCCTTTGGCTGCTCCTCAGTGAAATGCCCGCCGAGGAAATCGTCGACGCTGTCGATTTCACGCACATCCGTGATGCCCTGAACCCGCAGCAGGCGCTCGACATCCTGTGCACCGGCGAAGAAGGCAAGGCTGCCCGCATTGCTTCACTCATGACCGACGGCTACCCGGCTTACACCACGTCGCCGGGGTGGCTCGGTTACAGCGATGAGAAGCTGGCGAGGCTGAGTAAGGAAGCCGTTGCGGACGGCTTCTCGATGATCAAGCTCAAAGTGGGCGGGGACATAAACGACGACCGCCGCCGCATGGCCATCGCCCGGGAAGCAGTGGGAAACCTCCCTATCGCCATCGACGCCAACCAGCGATGGGAGGTGTCCGAAGCCATCGATTGGGTTAAGCAGCTGGCCGAATACGACCCGTACTGGATCGAGGAGCCCACCAGCACCGACGACATCCTGGGCCACGCGGACATCCGCCGGGGAGTATCGCCGGTACGTGTCGCCACCGGCGAGGCCGTGGCCAGCCGAATTGTCTTCAAGCAGCTCATGCAGGCGGGCGCCATCGATGTCCTTCAGCTCGACTCCACACGCGTGGGTGGTGTGAATGAAAACATCGCGAACCTCCTCCTCGCCGCCCGCTTCGATGTGCCCGTATGCCCGCATGCCGGCGGTGTGGGGCTGTGTGAATTGGTCCAGCACTTCTCTTTCTTTGACTACGCCGCCATCACCGGCACGCAGGAAGGCCGGATGATCGAATACGTGGATCACCTGCACGAACACTTCGCCGAGCCCGTTCGCATCCTCAACGGCCGGTACGCCGCGCCCCGCCGCCCGGGGACGGGTGCCGAGATGCTGAGTGCATCCCGGACGACATGGGAATTCCCCACCGGGGCCGGCTGGCTTGAGGTGGGCGACCGAGCGGCAGTGACGGGCGCGTCCCTGGTTCCCGCAGGCGGCGTCCGATGAACACCACCATCGAAGACCTGAACGCCAAGGTGGAGGCTGCCCACGGTGCCTTCGAAAAGGGCCGCGCAGCGGATCCGCAGGTCCGTGCTTCGTGGTTGGAGGCTGTGGCAACCGGGCTGGAAAATGCCGGCAGCGCCCTCGTGGAGCTGGCGAGCAGGGAAACACATCTCAACACGCCGCGGCTGGAAGGCGAATTGAAGCGCACCGTCTTCCAGCTCAGGCTCTTTGCCGAAGAAATCCGGCAGGGCGAACACTTCGACGCGACGATCGACCATGCAGACGCCCGCTGGGGCATGGGCCCGCGGCCGGATCTCCGCAGGGTCAACGTCCCACTCGGCGTCGTGGCGGTCTTCGGGGCGTCCAACTTCCCGTTTGCCTTCAGTGTCATGGGTGGCGATAGCGCCTCGGCCCTGGCCGCCGGCTGCGCCGTCGTGCACAAAGCGCATGACGGCCACAGGGAACTCGCGGCGCGCACGGCCGAAATCGTGCTGGCCGCACTTGACGGTGCTGGCGCACCCTCCGGCCTGTTCTCGCTGGTGAACGGACGCCCCGCCGCGGAGGCGCTGGTAGACCATCCGCTGATCAAGGCCATCGGGTTCACAGGCTCGACGGCGGGCGGCAGGGCATTGTTCGACCGCGCCGCCGCGCGGCCCGAGCCCATCCCGTTCTTTGGCGAGCTGGGCGGGATAAACGCCGTTTTCGTCACCAGGGGAGCCTGGGAGTCCCGACGAAGCGAGATCGTCAACGGCTACGTCAGCTCGTTCACTATGGGCATGGGGCAGTTCTGCACCAAACCGGGACTGTTGTTCGTCCCCGCTGGAGGCCGGGATGAGGTCCGCAGGCTCTTGAGCGATGCCCTGGCCGGGTTCGCACCTGCCGAGCTCCTGAGTGAGCGGCTGCATCACGGCTTCCGGGAGGCAGTAGAACAGCTCCGGGACACCGACGGCGTTGACGTCCTGGTGGAAGGCGACTTCGCGGCGACGCCGGCGCCAACCTTGCTTCACACCACCCCGGCTGCTGTGCGGCGTGATCCGTCGATCCTTCGTCAGGAGATGTTCGGGCCGGCCAGCGTAGTTGTGGAATACGGCGATGAGTCCGAACTTGCGGCCCTCGCACAAATGCTCGAGGGGCAGCTCACCACCACGTTGCAGGCAGAGCCGGATGACGACGTTACCGGGCTCGCCGCCCGGCTGACGGACGTCAGCGGTCGCGTGCTGTGGAACGGCTGGCCGACCGGAGTCACGGTCAGCTATGCCCAGCATCACGGCGGACCATACCCCGCCACGACGTCGGCCACCACGTCCGTTGGAACGGCCGCCATCCGCCGCTTCCTTCGGCCTGTGGCCTATCAGTCGTTCCCCGAAGCGAGACTGCCCGAGCCGCTGCGGGATGACAATCCTTGGAACGTGCCCCAACGAGTGGACGGCGAGTGGCGCGGCAGGGGACGCGTTGTCAACTCACCATCGGTTGAAGGTCCGCGATGAACTCCCGCCATACCGCAACCTCGGTCCTACCCGACGACGCCGAAAACGCGCTACTGATCGGCCGGATCTGGGACTTCGAAACCGGCGGTCCCCGTGTGGTGGCGGTCCACGGAGAGGACATGTTCGATATCCAGCGCCTGGCCGGCACGGTCTCCGAGCTGTTGGAGCGCACGGACCCGGCGGCCGATGTCCGCTCGGCTATTGCCGACAGCTCGGTGATCGAACCGCGGTGGAAGACTGCCGACGTCGTCGAGGCGTCCCTCCGGCAGGACACCAGCCGACCCTGCCTGCTGGCTCCGGTCGACCTCCAGGTCATCAAGGCGTGCGGCGTGACTTTTGTGGACAGCATGATCGAACGCGTCATCGAGGAACGCTGCGGCGGAGAGTCCAGCCGGGCCACGGCGATGCGCGAGCTCGTGGGCAAGGCACTCGGCGGCAGCATCACCGGGGTGCGCCCCGGGTCTCTCCAGGCCGCCGAGGCCAAGCGTGTTCTGAGCGCCGAAGGTCTATGGTCCCAGTATCTGGAAGTCGGAATCGGGCCGGACCCGGAGGTCTTCACTAAGGCGCCGGTGCTCTCGTCCGTGGGTCTTGGCGCCGGCGTGGGCATTCCATCCTTTTCTTCGTGGAACAACCCCGAGCCGGAGCTCGTGCTCATCGTCAATTCGCGGGGAAACGTTGTGGGCGCGACCCTGGGCAACGACGTGAACCTGCGCGATGTCGAGGGCCGCAGTGCGCTCCTCTTGGGCAAGGCAAAGGACAACAATGCCTCCAGCGCGCTGGGACCGTTCATCCGGCTGCTTGACGAGGGCTTCACCCTGGACACGGTACGGCAGGAAGAGATCCTGCTGCGGGTGGAAGGTAGGGACGGCTACGCAATGGAGGGCCGCAATTCCGTGGCAAGGATCAGCAGGTCATTCGAGGAACTCGTGGCGGCCACTTTCGGCCGGCACCACCAGTACCCCGATGGTTTCGCACTGTTCACGGGCACCTTGTTCGCACCCACTCAGGACAGGGACACGCCGGGGCAGGGATTCACCCACAAGACGGGTGACGTTGTCACTATCAAGAGCCGCCACCTTGGCACGCTCGTCAACCATGTGGCCCCCGCCGAAGAACTGCCGGAATGGACGTTCGGGGTCCGACAGTTGTTCAACTACCTGAGGTCCCAAGAACCTGCGACGCCGGCCCGCACATGACGAGGGCCCCGCCAACGGTCAGTACCGCTATTTGTCTGTGTCATGAGTCGACGGGCTTGATCGTGGAGAGGCCGCCGTTCGAGCGTCAGCACGGAGCCGACGCTCGAGCAGTTGCCTGGACGGCCGAGAAACAGGAACAGCGTGGGTGATGTAGGGCGGCTGCTGCAGGAATGCCGCAGCCGCCCACGGTCTTACCGTGCTGCGGCGACAGCATGCACCTCGACGGAGGCGCCGAAGTGGAGCTCCTTGACCGCAGCGACCGCGCGTGCTGGACGGTGATCGCCGGTCCAGGCTTCATAAATGCGATCGAACTCTGCCCACTGCGCGATGTCGGTTACGTACACTGTGACCAGCATCAGGTCGGCCCGAGTGAGCTCGACCTGTTCAAGGCACGCGTCAATGTTGTCGAGGACTCTTTCAACCTGCTCGGCAAATGAGCGGTCGACGAGTGGAGTGCCGCTCTCGTCGATTGGCAGCTGCCCGGAGATGTACGCGACACCGCCGTAGCTCGCGACGTGCGAGTAGTGGCCCAGTGGAGGCTGGAGGCGATCCGCGTTCACAGTCTCGACGGCAGCGCTCAGGGCGGTTGTGTTAGTGACTTTGCTCATTCCCCGGTCATTTCGTGTAGTTGTATACGGTCGCACGGGAGATCCCCAAGAGATCGGCGATCTTGCTCGCCGCGTCGTGGAGATCAAAGTAACCGCTCTGTTTGAGCTGCTGGACGAGTTCGCGTTTGGCTTCCTTCGAGAGTGTCCGAGGTGCAGCGGATCGCTGCGCCGCGAAGGACTCGATGACAGAGCGGATCTCTTTCGAGCTGTGATCGCGGAGCGTCTCCAGCGGTTCGTCCCGGCGCTGAACCTCAGTGGCGGCCAGGTTCGCAAGTGCGAGGGTCATAGGTGAGAGTACCGAGATATCGAGATTGAGGCAGAGCGCCGCGATGTACGTTCCGTCTGAGCCCTTGATCCCGATGGAAGTGCTCTTCGCGGGGCGCCCGTCCGGGAACGTGTTCGCGTAGTTCTGGACCACGGAAGGGTAGTTCGGGTCGAGGATACGAAGCATACCGAGCTCGGTCGCGGAGTCCGCCACCTGCCTGCCTGAGAGGTTGTTCTCAATCAGTCGGATCGAGTGCTGCGGGTCGCGGAGGTCGTGAAGCACTACTTCGCACAGACCCGGGAACATGCGCCCGAGCGCAACCGCGATCTTGTCAAGCTCAGCGAACAGTCGGTCGTCGGTGCGAGCCGGCAACTTGGCTGAGGAGCTGTCTTCGATCTCCATGTTGGCCCCATTCACATGCTTGTTCATTGGATTCTCCCTACGTTGTGACTGCTACAGAGTACGTCTTTAGACGAGCTAATCCAAGTCTAGGCAGACAATTACATCTAGTGCTAGACTATCGAATCTAATTCGTATGCGAGCCGCCGCTTCGAATCCGTCACGCGGACGGGGGCGGAGGTTCGCCAGTGCCTCAAATGAAGAGAGTTGAAACAATGAGTTTGAACAAGGCTTCACGCCCCGTGGGGAGAATCGTCCAGGCCGCGGGGATGTCGCTCCGGAGGAGCTGGCTAATTATCGGCGTGATCTTCGTCCAGTGGCTGATCGGGTATTTCGACAAGACTGCAATGAGTGTTATCGCGGTCCCTGTCTCTAAGGAGTTTGGTTTCAGCCCCTCCCAGATGGGCATGGTACTTAGCGCTTTCTTCCTCGGGTTCGCCGCTATGACGCCCGTCGGTGGCTACCTCGCCGACCGCTACGGCGCGAGGCGCGTGCTGATGGCGGTCATCGTTTTGTGGTCTCTGTTTACCGGACTGACTGCCGTCGCCTTTTCCCTTGTCTCGCTGATCATCGTTCGGGCGCTGTTTGGCGCGGCCGAGGGCAGCTTCCCCGCGGCGAGCTCCGTCGCAGTGGCAGAGGTTATGCCCCAGTCCCACCGAGGCAAAGCGAAGTCGTTGCTTGTGTCGGGATCCTCGTTAGGCACGGCAGTCGGCGCATACCTGGTTGCCTTGCTCGCTGGGGGGTGGGGCTGGCGCCCAGGCTTCATCATTTTCGCCGTCCTGGGCGTACTGCTGAGTGTCGTGTTCTGGAAGGTCTCGAAGCCGATGCCGCTCCCCGTGCGCCCGTCACACAAAGCCGCCGGCGGGGTGCCGATGAAGTCGCTCCTGCGTCGCTCCTTTATCTGGAAGCTGGTCGCGATGCAGTTTGGCGTTGGCATCTTCGTCTGGGGCATGGGGCAGTGGATGCCCACCTACTGGGTGCAGGCGAAGGGCTTGGAGCTTCCTTCCGCGGGCATCGCGACCGCTATCCCAAACCTCGCGGCGTTCGTCGCGATGATCGGCGTTGGGGTACTGGTCGATAAGTGGCCAGGGTTCGAGGGCAAGCTGATCGCCGGCCTCATGGCGGTCGCGATCGTATTCGTATACTTCACCTACATCGCCGAGACCGTGCCGCTCGGCATCGCCTTCATCTCAATAGCACAAGTCGCCGCTACCTCGTGCGCTCCGCTACTGTCCATTATCGTGCTCAAGCGAATGCGCCGCTCCGTGACGGGCACGGCGACGGGCATCGGAAACTTTGGCCAACAGTTCGCGGGCGTGCTGGCGCCGACGATCATGGGTTTCTTCATCCAGGCCACCGGTTCATATGTCGCCGTGTTCGGCATTGTCATGCTCGTCATGGCCGCTGCTCTGGTAGTCGCTCTGACAGTGGACCGCAGCCCGCTCGGGAATCTGGGCATCGCCGAGGACGAAGCAGACCCACGTATAGCGACTCAATCCACCGCAGCGTTGACCGCTGACGAGACCGCCGACATTGCCGGGGGCCCCGGCAACACGCGTTGATGGGACCGTCAACAGTCAAAGCAAGCCATCCTGAAGGAGGACCGAAATGCACGATCTGGTGATCCGAGGCGGTCGGGTCGTCGACTATGCGACCGGAACGGACGCTGTCGCCGATGTCGCGATCGACGGAGGCAAGGTTGTCGCCGTCGAACCGAGCATCAATTGCCGCAGCGCCCGCGAGATCAATGCGGAAGGGCACCTGGTAATGCCAGGACTGGTTGATCTGCATGTACACCTCAGCAAGGAGTTCGGTGGTGCCGCCGGCCACGCGATGCTCGCGCGGGCGGGTGTCACCACTGCGCTGGATCTGGGTACCCTGGGCGCCGAGAACGTACGGGCGATCGCCGATACCGCCGGCGCCGGGCTCACCTTGGGCTGCGTCGTCCGACTCATGCCCGACGTCCACGTCCCCCAGACCCCGACCCGCGCGGAAGTCAGGCGAGCACTGATCCGTGAGATCGGCGATGGCGCCCTCGGAGTGAAGATCCACATTGACGCGGGCTGGACCATAGAGTCGGCCGCGCTGATCGCAGACGTCGCGAACGAGCTGAACGCATGGACCGCCATCCACTGCGGAACATCTGGCACTGCGAGCAACCTCGCCGGCCTTGAGGAGGCCATTCAGTATCTCGACGGCAAGCCGGCTCACTTGGCACACATCAACAGCTACTGCCGAGGCGACCTCGGTGCACCCGAATCGGAGGCCGCGCAAGCCATCCAGATGCTCCGAAGCGCTCCAAAACTGTTTAGCGAGTCGTACCTTTCGGAGTGGAACGGTAATTTCGCCGAGTGCGCAAACGGCGTGCCCGTCGTCGCGCGTGTGAGCGGATGGCTCGTCGCCGGCGGATTCGCAGGCACGCAGGCCGGCCTTCGCGAGGCGATCATGGTGGGTTACGCTGCGATTCCCGTGCCGACCAGCGATGACATGGTGCTCACCTCCGGCGAAGAAGGCGTTGCCGCTTGGGAGGATGCTGGCACGAAGACCGCGCTGTGCCTGCCGCTGAATCCAGCAGGATCGCGTCTGCCGCTGGCGTGGTCGAAGGACGAGGACGGCGCCTTTGACGTGTCAGCGATCGCCACGGACGGTGGAGCGATCCCACGCAACGTCACAGTCTCGGCGGGGCTCCATCTCGTCGAGCTCGGTGCGTTAAGTCTTCCCGACCTCGTCAGGAAGGCCTCGTGGACCCCAGCTCAGACGCTGGGGCTACCACAGAAGGGGTCGATTGCGCCTGGTTGCGATGCAGACATCTGCGTCGTCGAAATGGGCGCGCATCGCGTTGCGGCGACCGTCGCCTCCGGTCGGGTGGTCTTCGACGGGAGGACGGTGAGCAGAAAGCCCGTCACGCACCTTAGGCACCAAGACAGCCACCAGCGCCGTGGGGATCTTCCGGTGGATATTGGTTCGTCCGGGCTGTTTACCGGCGCTGGTCGCCGATGAGGAGCCCGAAGGTACCCATGGTGGGCATGTTCGACGAGGCGTTGCCAGTATCGATCGATCGTACAGTCGCCGAGA
>OUNM010355643.1_pt1 | contig 23232 bp, 16 predicted proteins | sample 1769961 | NCBI WGS metagenome assembly OUNM01 (sample SAMEA3914820, study PRJEB12502) | metagenome | biome: forest; material: soil | place: USA | collected 2012-03-12 | depth 0.3 m | reverse complement strand
CACCATCGATGACGGCTGGGTTTCCGGCTATACCAACGCTTGGCCCATTCTGAAAAAGTACGGATACCCGTTCACCCTTTTCATTTACATTAACTACGTCGGCACGGGCGGGAAATCGCTCTCCTGGGAGCAACTCGGGGAAATGCGCGATGCTGGCGTGGATATTCAATGCCACACCTACTCGCATTCCAACCTCCACGGAAAAGGCCTGAACCTGGCCAAGGGTGTGCCTCAGGAAATCCAGTCTCTCGGCTATGAAGGATGGCTGAAAAAAGAGCTGATCGATTCGCGAGCGGTGCTGGAAAAGCAGCTTGGAATCAAAGTGGACGCGCTGGCGTATCCCTACGGAATTTATAACGCAAAGGTGCGCGAAGTAGTGAAACAAGCCGGCTACGATGCAGCCTTTACCGTGTACGGCCAGCGGCTCACGCACTCGAGTCCTTCCGACCTGCTCGGGAGATATGCGGTGGAAGCGGGCAAACCGAAGATTTTCCAGGATGCCATCGCCATGATCGGCGGAGGCGTGTCTGCATCCGAAGCGGCGTCCGCGCCTGCCGTGGGCCAGCTCGCGGCAGCGTCGATGGTTACCGAACCAGCAGATAACGCGACGATCAACAATCCAATGCCGAAGATTAAGGCGAACCTCTCCACCATGGGTGACGTGGAAAACGGCTCCGTGGAGATGCGCCTAAGCGGTGTGGGTGCCCTGCCCGTCCAGTACAACGCGGATACCAAAATCGTCACGGCGCAGCCGACGCAGAAGCTCCGGCCCGGATCGTACACGGTGATCATTGCGGCCAAAGTAGGCGGCCAGAAGGGAGAAACCCGCTGGACCTTCAAGTTTGATCCCGCAGGCAAGGCGTCGTCGCCAGGAGACGCTCCGCTTCCGCCAGCGAGTGTGTTGGGCAGGTAAGGTAGGATTGCGGGCTGGCGGAACTCTTTAATCCTACACTTTCACCTGCACCTACACTTCCTCGTGCGTGTGCATCCAAAAGAAGAGTAAGGGTAAGTGAAGGTGTAAGATTAAAGATCCTCCCACAGAGCCTTCCTTGACCACACCTTGATCCGGGCTACTCTGCCCGTCCGCAAAAACCCATGTTTTCGCTTCTCGCCGACAAGCTTCAGGACATTTTCAAAGACCTTCGGGGTCATGGCTCGATCTCGGAATCGAACATCACCGAAGCGTTGCGCGCTGTCCGCATGGCGCTCCTGGAAGCCGACGTCGAATTCAGCGTGGCCAAGACCTTCATCAATCGGGTGAAGGAAAAAGCGCTGGGAGAGGATGTGTTGCGGTCGGTCACGCCCGGCCAGCAGATTGTCAAAATCTTTCATGACGAGCTCACGGTGCTCCTCGGCAGCGACGCTGAGCCGCTCAAGCTGGATGCCAAACCCACCCGCATCCTCGTGGTCGGCCTCAACGGTGCCGGAAAGACGACCTCTTCCGCCAAGCTGGCCAACTGGCTCAAGAAACAGGGCAAACATCCCCTGCTCATCGCTTGCGATTTGCACCGGCCGGCAGCCATCGAGCAACTCGCGACCCTCGGACGCCAGATCGGCGTGCCGGTTTACACCCCGCCCGCCGGTGAAACGGACGTGGTACGCTCAGGAAAAGCCGCGATGGAATGGGCGAAGGAGCAGAGCGGCAACGTGCATATCTTCGATACCGCGGGACGCCAGGAGATCGACGAACCGCTCGTGCAGGAGCTCAAGCGGCTCAAGGAGACCGTCGGACCGGACGAAGTGCTGCTCGTAGCCGATGCCGCCACTGGCCAGCAGGCCGTGAGCGTGGCGACTCATTTCAACAACGCCCTCCAAATCACCGGCCTTGTCCTGACCAAGTTGGATGGCGATGCCCGCGGCGGCGCGGCGCTTTCCATGCGGGAAGTTACCCAACGGCCCATTAAGTTCGCCGGCATCGGTGAGAAAATGGATCAGTTTGAGCCATTTCATCCGGATCGGCTCGCGGGACGCATCCTCGGGATGGGCGACATCGTATCGCTGGTGGAGAAAGCCGCGGCAGCCATCGATGAAGACGATGCTCGCCGGATGGAGGAAAAGCTGCGCAAGGCGACTTTTGATCTGAACGACTTCCTCGCCCAGTTCAAAATGATCAAGAAACTGGGCCCTTTGGAAAATATCCTTGCCATGCTGCCAAGTATGGGCAATCTTAAGGACTTTTCGGTTGATGAAAAGCAGTTGAAGCGAGTGGAGGCCATCGTGCTCTCGATGACTCCCGGCGAGCGCTCAGACCCGGACATGCTGAATGCCCGGCGTCGCCAGCGAATCGCTCGCGGCAGCGGCGTGACCGTCACCGAAGTCAATGATCTTCTCACGCGCTTCGGCCAGATGCGCAAAATGATGAAGAACATGGGCCAGATGACCAAGCGAATGGCGCGCGCCCAGCGAGCCGGCTTGGGCAAAATGGGAACCCGCCAAGCACCGCTCGACCGACCTTTTTAAAACCGCAGATTTCAACACCCGAAAAACCAAAGTATATGGCAGTCACCATCCGTCTCCGCCGCGAAGGCACCAAGAATAGTCCGTATTACCGCGTGGTCGTCGCCGACCAGCGGAGCCCGCGCGACGGCAAGTTCATCGAAATGATCGGCAACTACGATCCAAAAAAAGAAGGCGACAATTCCAATCTGGATTTGGCTCGGGCCGAATATTGGGTGAGCAAAGGCGCGCAGCCTTCCGACACCGTGCGCAGCATCATTCGCAAGGCCAAACGGACCGCGGCGAAAGCTTAAGGCTTCGTCTAACGTTTCAGGTCTGAATTTCAGACCTCCTAACAAGCGCCAGCATTTCTGCTGGCGCATTGCTTTATGGTGGTTGTCTCTGGAAGAGCCGGTTCATCGTGCACTTGAAGTGCACGGGGAAACTCTCAGATTTCAACTTCCAACTGCCAATGCTCGATGGGTTCAGGAAGACCATCCTTTGGATGTTGGTAGTCGGCCGTTGAAATCTGAGAGTTTCTGTATTTGGCACGCGCCGCCTTTCCCAGAATCTTTACCCACCCGCCTGCATTCCATTGACGCCACGGGCTGAACCTCTTACCACTCTTTGGCCATGCAGGAATTTCTTGATTTCGTGCTGCGCCAACTCATCGATTTCCCCGATGACATGATCCTCACGAAGCTCGAGAGCCCGAAGAAAACCATCTTCAAGCTCCAGCTCCGCAAGAGTGATATCGGGAAAGTGATCGGCAAGCACGGACAGACCATCATCGCCATTCGCAATCTGCTCAGCGCCGCCGCGGCGCGCCACGGGCAGCGGGCGGTGCTGGAGATCGTAGAGGAAGAGCGGCGGTAAATTCAATTCATCAGGCGGGTTCCGGCTGGATTTCGTTCCATGGCGACTAGTTTGCCAAACCGGCTCTACGTTCCAACAGATATGCAACCAGGAGTTGCAGGCGCGCATTCCTATCCTAGCATTCAAACGTTGATGAGAAAGCCAACCGCATCATGGCTGTGCACACTCGCGCTCGTTTTTCTTGTCGCTTTACCAATCCAGGGCGGAGCGATGGAATTTACCGTTGCGACCGCCGCGACTGGCCAGCGTGTCACCGTGTGCCGCGTGGATCTTACCAAGGATGCGCTGCAACTCTTCCTGCGTGATGACAATGGCAAGCCGCTCAAATCGCTGGAAGGCGTCAGTCATTTTGTGGAGACGAAGGGACACAAATTGGTATTTGCGATGAACGCCGGGATGTACGAGGCGGACCTTTCTCCGGTTGGACTTTTCATTGCAAACCGCCGGCAAATCGCTCCGCTCAATCTGCGCAGTGCATTTGGCAACTTCTACCTGAAGCCCAACGGTGTCTTTCTCATCTCGGATTTGCGGGCCCACATCATCGAATCTTCAGAATATCCCGCCTTTGAAGGCCTCGCCACGCTGGCCACGCAATCCGGTCCGTTACTTGTTAACCACGGAAACATTCATCCGGCGTTCAAGCCGAACTCCGCTTCGCGTCTCTATCGAAACGGCGTCGGCATCTCCTCAGCCGGCATAGCGCTCTTCGCAATTACTGAAGCGCCAATGAACCTATACGAATTTGCCGTCTTCTTTCGCGACGTACTGCATTGCCCGGATGCACTTTTCTTCGATGGCACCGTTTCCAGTCTCTACGCACCGGAATTGAAAAGAAACGATAAGCACATCGATCTTGGACCGATGATTGGCGTCACAGAATAACGCTATCAGCGATAAGGAAACTCTCCCGAGACAGGTAATCCTTCGTGTTCGTAAGCGCCCTTCACGCCAGCCTTCCGCATTTGCTCCAATTCCGCCCAGACATCCGCGACCACGGAATCGCAAAGCAACCTTTCCAGCTTGCGCTTGTCGTGTGCGGTGAGCAGCGCGGAAGATTCAAATGACACCGCTCGCTTCAAATCATCCGCTGAAATCGATAATTTTCCCATTCTGTCATCACCATAGTCACGGACGGGGCCGCCAAAGCCGATTCGAAGCGGACCGCGAAACCACACCTCCCGTGGGGTATCATCGATACCCAGGTCTCCAAAACAAGTCACAAGCCCATCGGTAACCTCAGCCGAGAGACTCTCGATAGCACCGCGGCTGCGCCCAGGAACTTGGAGCTTCCCGTTCGAGATTTTTCGGACGCAAATTCCGCGCTTACTGCGGAATGAGCATCAGATAGTCGAGCGTCAGGCCGAAGCTGAAGCTGAAGGTGTTCTTTCCGATGACCGTAAATTTGACTACCTAGTCACTGCATGCTGCTATGCGATCCAATTGCCCCGGATCGATTTCCCAAACTAATCACTGCGCCGTGAGTTTGATGTAGTCGAATGAGATCGCATAGTTATACGTACCGCCGGTGCTCGCGGCGTTCTTCCCCACCACGTTGAAACGGAACCACTTGTCGCTCGTCGTGCCGGGCGCCCACGTTCCCAGGTCCACTTCGCTATAGACGGTCGTGGTCGCATATTCATCTACCACCGGTCCGACATTGCTGAATGTGCCATTGAAATTATCCGCTCGCCCGATCTGGAGCTGAAACTTGCCGCGATTGGGATAGCCCTTAATGCCGACTTTGATATTGTAAGACCCGGCGCCGATGTTTGGCACGAGAAAAGTAACGTAGTCGCCGACATCGTTCGAATCGAGAATGGTGCCGTCGGCGTTGCTCAAGTTGGCATCCACCGGCAAGATGCGCTCTGTTCCACCAGACTTGGCAAAGTAATTCGGAACCGTGAGGTTTTCCGTCTCCCAAAAAGCCGGATATTTCACGGTGCTCCCGCCCAGAATTGCGCTTGTCACGCTGGCACCTGTCACCCCGCTCCCATTGCCGTTGGCATTGGGCACGCTGGTAATGGGCGCGCCGTTGTAGGTGTTGCCGTTGCAATACACATTTGCGGTATTGGTGGCGCGCACATCGATGGGACCGTTCGGTGCGTTGGTAATCGTATTCGAGAGAATACCAATGTTTTGCACCATGTAACTCGTGCCTGAATAGACGAGGATGGATTTGTGGCCCGTTTCCGGATGCAAATAGGGGCACTGATCGAGGACATTGCCGCTGAGAATCACGTTATTGACGCCGAGCGTGTTGTAGGAGCTTTCGCTGGCGAGATAGATTCCCGCAGCGGAGGAGCGAACGATGTGATTATTTCGAATCGTAATACTGTCACCACCGACAACGGTGTAGCCACGCCCACCTGCTTGATACGCACTGTCGTTGTTTTCCACGAGAATGTTATGCGTGGCGGGAACGTTCTGGCTGACATAGGTCACCACGGCGACGCAATCGTCGCCGGAATTGCGGATATAGTTTCCCGCCACGTAGATATCGTGGGAGTTTTGCGTCATGTGAATGGAATCAGCACGCGTATTGCAAACGCGATTCGCGGTAATGCGTCCAAACGAAGAACCATAATTTATGACGCCGGTGGCGTTCGAGCCATCGATGGTCACATTTTCGATATAGAAATTCGTGGCTGCGTTGACCTCGATGATATCCTGACCACCGACGCGACCCGTGGCCACGGTATAGAATTTGAGATTAAAAATGCCCGCGTTTGAACCCATGAGCTTCACCTTGGCCGTCGCGGGGTTCTGCGCATTAAGGATAGAGCTGTCACCAGAGCCCACAAGCTTGATGCCGTTGAGCGTAAATGAAGTGTAGTAGTAAGTGCCTGGAGGAATATAGACAGCCTTCGACCCGCTTTGTGCCGCAGAGATCGCCGAATTGATGGCAGCAGTACAATCGGTGAATTGCTGCGCTCCGTAGCTGGCGATGGAGACGGCCTGGCTGATATTGGGCACCCCGGTATTATCGGCAAGCACCGCGGAGGCCGTGGTGAGAAAAAGAGCGGCGCCGGAGAGATTACACAGGAAATTCGAAAAGAGACGGGGATTCTGGAGGAACAGTGGCATATGATGGCGGGGGAAAAGGAGGGAGGACAAACTTTTAGGGGGAAGCGAGATCATGGCATGCCATCAAAAGAGATGTCATCTAGCTGGGCGGTTACTTCTTACCTCTACTAAAGTATAGGTCGGCAGGCCTTCATCCTCTTCCTCTTCATCATAATCACTGCTCGGAACGCGGAACAGGGACGTAAAAACACGAATGCGACTCGGGATTATGATTATGAGGAAGGAGGATGAGGATGACCACCTCCCAGCCGCCAAGTCCCTCACTCCAGATGAACCAAACCCCGCTGCAACGCCACCGCGCTCGCTTGCGTGCGATCCTGGACGTCGAGCTTGGCCAGAATATTGCCGACGTGCAGCTTCACCGTTGCCTCGGAAATAAAGAGCTTCGCCGCGATTTCTTTATTGGAAAGTCCGCGAACGATGAAGGGCAGAACCTCCAGTTCGCGTGTGCTCAGTTCCGGATGATGCGCTCGTTCCGCCAGCGCCGTGGCTACCATGGAAGGAATATAACTTCCGCCGCTGTGAATCGTGCGAATCGCTTCGGCAAGCTCACGATCCAATACGGACTTTGGCAAGTAACTGCGCGCTCCCGCCTGCAGCGCACGAAAGATATCCTCTTCGCCCTCATAGCTGGAGATCACGATAATTTGCACTTCCGGGTGCGCCCGGCAGAGCGCAGCCGTCGCTTCAAAACCATTGGTGCCCGGCAGCCGCAAATCCATAAGCACGATGTCGGGTTTATGCTTTTCGTAGAATTCACTCGCCTGCGCGGCGGTGCTGGCTTCGGCGACCACCTGCATATCGGGCTCCATGTTGATGGTCGTTTTGAGCCCCACTCGCACGACGAAATGATCATCCACCACGAGCACGCTGATTTTCTTTTTGGGCTTCATGAAATGGCGGCGGTGACAGATTCGGGAATGATCACTTCCACTGAGGTCCCTTGCCCCGCTTCACTAGTGATCGTAAGAAAACCACCGACTTTTTCCGCGCGCTCCCGCATGCCGAGCAAACCGAAATGCCCCGATTCACTCGACGCGGCGCAGCATGGATCAAAGCCGCGCCCATTGTCGCAGATCCGCAATCGGACCTTATCTCGTTCGTAGTGCAGTTCCACTTTTACGTTACTTGCCTGGGAATGTTTCACTGCGTTCCTCGCCGCCTCCTGGCCGATGCGGAGCAAGTGATTCTCCACCCTTCCAGCCAGCCGCCGCGGGGTCCCAGATACGATCACCTGAGGTAGCGCCGAGCCGTGGCCATTCGATTGCGCAATCGTTTGCCGCAGCGCGGAAGGCAAGTCCCCTTTCTCCAGTAAATCCGCCCGCAAATCCCACACGGAACGGCGCGCATCGGCGTGGCTGTGGCGGATGAGCGAACGGGCGGTATCGAGGTAAGATTCCGCCTCATCCGGACTTCCACGAAATTTAGCCTTCACCGCGTCGAGCTGAAGCCGAATACCGGTGAGCTGCTGCTCCAGTGAATCGTGAAACTCCCGCGCCAGCCTCGCTCGCTCTTCAAACGCCGCTTCGCGCTGGATTTTTTCGCGAATAATTCCCGTCTGCTCACGCACCCGATAGCCGAGCGCAGCCACCCAAATCCATCCCGCCAGCGTCGCCAGCGAGACCGCTCCCAGGCTCCAAAGCAGGCGTGGGAGCGTCCACCAGGGCGGCCGGCGCACCACGGACACATCCTCCGGAGATCGCAGCAAAATGCGAAACGCATGCGGCTTTCGCTGATCCCCCACGGCAACCACGCAGATGCCTGTGAGCCGCGCGAGGCTTCCCTTCTCCCAACTCGCGAGAGTTTCTTGAGGAATCGTTTGCTCGAGCAGCGCTTCAAATACCTGGTCTCGCGACTGCACGACACATGCCGTTTCTCCAGAGTGCTGGCTGATCTCCAGCATCACGCCTTCAATTTGCACCAAATCCCCATCATACGCTCCGCTTAATGCTTCATCGCCGGTAATGATTCGGGGAGCTGGCGTCACCGGAGGTTCCTCGGTCCGGCGATAACTGGCATCTTCGAGAATGGGCGTCCATTCTCCCGCAGCCGGAAAGCCGATCACGTCCACTCGATTTCCCGGTTGCACGGCAGTGTTGTTACTTGTCCTTACGATCAGAGACTGGGTATCATCCCGAATATAAAGCGCGCGCCCCGGCTGCCAAAAAGTAACAACCCCTCGCACGTGAACGCGGCGTCCGTAAGCGCCTCCGGGAGCAAACTGCATGAGGCTCACGGCAGTCCGCACCGGCAAGCTAAATGGATCTTTGGCCGCAGGCTCATCCACCAGGACTTGCTCCATCCCGGGCACGAGCAGGCGCGCTCGAAACATTTGGCGCTTTTGATTGAAAAGCTGCGCGCAATTTCCGCGGATTCGCACACGGGCATCGACGAGCCCTTCGTAGCTTGCCGCCGGGTCGTAATCACGCACTCGCGCGATCAAACGCCCTCCACCCGTCGCGATTTCGATTTCAAGGCGCTCTCCCGGTTTATCTTCACTCACCGAACGGACGATGCCTGAGACCTCCACCCACTGCCCATCTTCGTTCCCCGTAGCGAGCTCTTCAAAAGTCGTCTTTCTCGGCTCGGGAAAACCTCCGTGCCCAAGCACGACAAAATCGGCATCGCGAATCGTGGGAGCATAGCGGCCCGGATCGCTAAACCCGCGGATTTCCACCTCGTCGCCGAGATTCAGAGTGAACTGCCGCACTGCCGACTGCACGGAGATGCCGCCGGTCGAATCGTGGACAAAGCATGTATTGAAATGCTTTTGATCGTAAAAAGTGACCACAGCGTGCAGAAACACAGGATAACCTCGCGCCGCTTCCGTCGCGGAAAGTGCGTGAATCTCCGCAGTGGTCGTAAGCGTCGGCAGGGCATTCTGCGCCGCCGGCTCGGCTGAACACCACCGGCAGCAAAGATTACCAGCCAGAAAAAGGACTGCAGCAGAGCGCCGCATGGAGGGAAGCATGATGGGGCGGGTTCTTCCCCGATACTCAGGATACGCCCGGAAATCAAGAAATTGCCATCTGCTTCAAATCAAACCCGGCACCCAGCAATTGAGCAAAATAGAGCGTCGATAGTCCCGCAGGCCCATTCCCAGCCCGCGCTGCCGTTTATCGGAGAGTCAGCTTGGCGGGTTCGCTGAGTGGCAAGCCATGTGCCTCAGCGACACCGGGACAAGTAACGTGTCCATCAATGAGATTGAGGCCCGAAAGCAGATGCGGATCCCGCTGAAAAGCGCCGGGGACTCCGTGATCCGCCAGCAGCTCGACATAACGATACGTGACATTGGTAAGCGCCTGAGTCGCGGTCCGCGCGTACGCGGCGGGCATGTTGGCCACGCAATAGTGGATGACTTCCTCCTCCACGAAGACGGGATCATCGTGAGTCGTCGCGTGCGAGGTTTCCGCGCAACCTCCTTGGTCGATGGCGATATCGACCAGCACACTGCCGGGTTTCATGCTGCGCAACATTTCTCGCGAGATAAGCTTGGGAGCACGCGCTCCAGGCACAAGCACCGCACCGATGAGAAGATCGACGCTTGGGAGAAGTTCCATGATGTGCGCCGCATTTGAGTAAAGTGTGTGCGCGCTGTGCATGGTGATATCAAGGAAACGCATTCGCTCCACGTCGACTTCGAGGATAGTGACATCCGCACCTAGCCCCGTCGCCATGCGCGCGGCGTTGACACCGGAAGTGCCGCCTCCGAGCACGACCACCTTTCCTGGAAGAACGCCGGGCACACCGCCCAGGAGAACGCCTTTACCGCCACAATGCCTAGCCAGAAAGTAAGCGCCCACAATCGACGACATGCGTCCTGCAATCTCACTCATCGGCTCGAGCAGCGGCAGCCGCCGGTTTACCTCGACCGTCTCGTAAGCAATAGCGACCGCTTTCGAACGAGCCAATGCTTCGGTGAGACTGCGATTTGCGGCGAGATGCAGATAGGTAAAAAGGATCTGGCCTTCACGCAAGAGCGGCGCTTCATCGGCCAACGGTTCTTTCACCTTAACGATCATCTCCGCGCGCTCGAAAACTTGCGCATGGCTGGCCACGATTTCCGCTCCCGCGCGGCTATACTCTTCGTCCGAGTAACCCGAGCCGATTCCCGCACCTTTCTCGACGAGCACCTTGTGGCCCCGCTGAGCAAGCTGATAAGCTCCCGACGGCAGCAAAGCGACGCGATCTTCCTGGGCTTTGATTTCTTTAGGGACTCCGACGATCATAAAGTTAGCGATGATTTGACGCTTTCATTTAGAATCGTTCCAGCACCGCATCAAGGACTCGCCGAGACAATCCATGACATAATGAAACGCGACTCCAGCCGCCCTCCCTACTTGCTCAGGCGTACATCCATCCACACCGCCAGGATTAAGACGACGCCGCGCGCGATGAATTTCTTCTCCGGCTCGACGGCGAGCAAAGTCATGCCGTTGATGAGACAAGCCATGATCAATGCGCCAAAGAGCACACCCAGCACTGTGCCGCGCCCGCCCTTCAAACTCACACCTCCGATGACACACGCCGCCACAGCATCGAGTTCCATGAGATCACCGACCGTCGTTGTCGATGCCCCGGCATAGGCCGTCTGCATGAAGCCGGTAATCGCTACGATTCCGCCCATGAGGACAAAAGCGGCGATAGTTACTTGTTTCACCGGGATGCCGGAAACGATGGCGGCTTCTTCATTGCCGCCGATGGCGTAAAGGTAGCGGCCAAACGGCGTATGATGAGTCAGGACCCAAACCACCGAAGCGACGACCGCCAGGATGATGGCCGGAAACGGCACGCCGCGAAATTGATTCGTAATGATCACGAAAAGCAGAATCAGCTGAGCAGACAGGAATAGTTTAAGGAAAAGGAGTTCGCCGTCATCGCTGGGCAATCCATAGCTCTGGCGCGCCTTGTTCCCGTTTAACTTGGCGACAATCAAAATCGCAATTACCAATACCGCAATCGCGTAACCCGCGATTGGCGGCAGGTAGTAGGTAGTGAGCATCGACATTAAATTGCTCTGTCCTCCCACCACCACCGGAACGGTGTGATTTTGAATGACGCGCCAGAAGAGGCCTTTGAAAATAAGCAAGCCACCAAGTGTGATGATAAATGCCGGTATTCTCTCCCGCACAATAAGGCTGCCCATTGCGTACCACAAAACCAACGCCACACCCAGGCTAGCCAGCATCGCCGGGAATGTGGACCAATGATGATAAGTGATTAAGACCGCAGCAATACCCCCGGTCAACCCCACTCCACTCCCCGCACTCAAATCGATGTGGCCAGGAAGAATTACCAGCAGCATTCCTATCGCCAGTGTCGCTGTGATTGCTAATTCAGTCACCAGTAATGACAAATTACGCGCAGATAGAAACTGCGGCGACACCACTGTGAAAAAACCGGCGATCAGCAAAAGCGCTAAGAGGAGAGCTGAGTTGCGGAGGTTTAGTTTGTTCATTCGAAATTAACTCAAATGGGTAATCGCGCCCCACCCATCGCGCATTCCAACAATGCTTCCTGGGTGGCCTGCTCTCGCTGAAATTCACCCGTGATCTTTCCAGCATGAAGCATGACGATGCGATCGCTCATACCAATCAGTTCTGGCAATTCGCTCGAAACGAGCACGACCGCCTTTCCTTCAGTAGTGAACTGATTCACTAGTTCGTAGATTTCGATCTTCGCGCCGATATCGATGCCGCGCGTGGGTTCGTCGAGAAAAATGACCTGCGGCTCGCAAAGCAGCGCTTTTCCGAAGACCACCTTTTGCTGATTTCCGCCAGAAAGATTCCCGGTGATTGCGTCCAGGCTTGGCGCTTTTACTTTCAGGGAACGCGAAGTGCGGCTGTTTCGATCAAATTCCAGATTGCGATTGATGAGCCCGTTCCGAGTTGCTCGCGATATCGAAGAGAGTGAGAGATTAAAGTTAATCGTATTTTCCAAAATCAGGCCGTAGCGACGCCGGTCTTCGGAAACAAGCGCCAGCCCTGCGCGAAGCGCATCCACCGGAGTGCCTGGAGGTAGTTGTTTACCGGCGAGGCGAATCTCTCCAGTGCGGCGTTCTCCCCATGCGCCAAAGATATGCATCAGCAGTTCCGTGCGACCCGCACCCATCAATCCGCCAATTCCGAGCACTTCTCCCGGCAGCACGGAAAAGGAGACATCGTGAATCACTATTTTTCCAGTTTGCGGATCGGCTACAGAAAGTCCTTTCACCTCAATCGCAGGCGTTGACTTGCCTTTCGCTATCGTCGCTTCGCTCGCCTTTCGCGGAAAGAGATCCTGGATTTCGCGCCCTACCATTTGGCGGATGATCTCGCTCTTGCTAGTTTGAGTCGCCGAGGCGGTGCTTACGGTCGCGCCATCCCGCAATACCGTGATGCGATCCGCCAGTGCAAAGACTTCGTCGAGCTTGTGAGAGATATAGATACAGGCGATGCCGCGCTTCCGCAGATCGCGCAGGATATTTTGCAACACCTGCACCTCATGCTCGGCGAGCGCCGCCGTCGGTTCATCCAGGATAAGGATACGCGATTCCTTGGCCAGCGCTTTGACGATTTCCACCAGCTGCTTCGGGCCAATGCCCAATCGTGAGCACTGCGCTGCCGGGTCGATATCTACCTTGAACCGCTGTAGCAGTTCGCGAGCATCGCGGAAAAGGCGGCCCCAATCGATGAGCCCGAAACGGCGCGGCTCTGCTCCCAGGAAAATATTTTCGGCGACGGTCATGCCGTTTACCAACGCCAATTCCTGATAAATCACCGCCAGGCCGGCGCGCTCAGCATCGGCGATGGAACGAAATTCAGCGGGCCGGCCATCCACAAGCAACTGGCCTTCGTAACTACCGTGCGGATGCAACCCGGAAAGCAGCTTGATCAGCGTAGATTTGCCGGCGCCGTTTTCGCCGCAGAGCGCATGGATTTCGCCTGGCAGCAGATCGAACGACACGTCCCGCAAGGCCGTGACGCCGGGGAAGCGTTTGGTGATCTTTTGTGCGGCGAGGATGGGAGGCATTCGCTGGGAGGAGATAGCGGCGTGGAAGTTTTTAGCGCCCAACGTCCAAGATTCAACGCCCAACATTCGACGAAACCACAAACGTGGCGCGGGGATCCTGCCGGCATCCTGCCCGCAGTCCCTCCCATGGGCGGGACGCCCGTGCTACGCCGCCCTACATCTCCCGTGCCCACTCAGGACGCTTCTTGAGATGGTAAAGCATCTCGCCGGCTTTCGGGACATAAAACACACCCTCGTCTTCGCGATTGGCGAAATCTTGTGGATTGATAGTCGCGGGATCGCGATAGCCCAGGTTCACCTCTTCGCACACTTCACGCGGGATCCCTGTGGCCAGCGTTACTTGTATGCGGCATTTCTCCACGCCATTTTCATACGTGCCAATTCCACGCACATGCGTGGAGTGCGCAATCGTCCCCCACGGGCAATCTTTAAAACGATCCCACTGCTTCAGGAAGTAGTCGCGGCAATGGTAACCGATCTCCCGGATGTGCTTTCCATGCGTGAGGGAAATCTCATGGATATGCGGCGCGTAGATGATCAGTTCACCGCCATCCGCCACCACGGGCTCAAGCTTGTACATGCATTTCCCGCCTACCCATAGCTCATCATACATTTTCGGCGCGCAGGAGAGCACGGTGTGAAAAGGGCGATCTTTGTAAGTGATGTGCAGCTTTTTCGACAACTCGCTAGCCTGGTCCCACGCCCCTTCCGGTGAACCCACAAAAAGCCCGGCCAAACCGGCATTCTCCACCACCATGCAAAAACATAGCTTCGGCACGGAGATCATCGCGCCTGCTCGATCCACCACTTTTCGCACCGGCGTCCATTTGTTGCCGATGATCATCGGATTTGTCACCACCGCGCCGAGCCAGTGGAAAAAATTCAGCACTTCGGGACCACTCACCCCGGGAAAAAGATACTTGTTACCACCGGAAAAACCCACCACCTCGTGCGGGAAAACCGGTCCGACAATCACGAGCTGATCGTACTCAAAAAGCCGCTTGTTAACATTCACCGTCACCTCCATCTCCAGCAAGCCATCGGTGAGTGCGTGGGTATCCTCTCGCGTGAGATGGCCCACCTTGCGCATCGCGCCCGGATCATCCCAGGCGTGATTGAAAAAGCGCACACCGGAGAATTTCGCGCGGCGCTCATCCATCGAAATCTCCAGGCGTTCGCAAATCGCCTCTTCACTCATGGGCTGATGCGTGCCCAACGCGATCATTACGTCAAAAGTCGCCGTCGCCCCACCGATCTGCTCGTACAACCCCTTAAAAAGCATACCCAGCGGGCAAGTGCGCGTCGCATCGGGCACAATGAGCAATACGCGCTTGTCTTTGTATTCCTTGGCCGGGCAGGCCTGCGCGATCACGGCACGGGCTTGATCGTAGCTGAGAGAAGCGCCAGGGGAAGCGATGCTGGAAAGAACGGATGACATGGTGCGGAGAAATAGTATGTGCCCGGCGCGGGCAAAAGCAATCCGCGATCAAACCGTGGCATGGGCGTCTCGCCCATGAAATCAATCATGGGCAGGATGCCCATGCCACGCTGAAAGCCAAAGCGCCGGGAAGCGAAACACTTCCCGGCGCTGTGAAAGATTCGTTACCGGCAGTGCGGGCTTACTTTTCCCCCTTGGCCGCTTCCTCGAGGCCTCCCTGCTTCAGCAAAGCTGCGCGTAATTGATGCAGCGAATCATCCTTGGGATCAGCAGCGATCGCCGTCGAGATCGATTGCAGCGCGTCGTACCAAAGACCGGCTTGCGCATAAATCTCCGCACGCTCGGCCATTGAAGCCTTCGAAAGCTTTTCCTCGAGACCCGGCGGCGGCTCGATGCGCTTGATCACACCCTGCGCCACCTCCGCATTGGATTGATGCTCCTTATCGGGAATCAGCGCCACATTCCAGCGATACTCCACTCCCGGCTGCAGCGTTACTTTCCAATCCGTCAGACGCAACGCATTGATACCCGATTTATCCGCCTTATCGGACGACGCGGAAACCAAAGGCTCCGGCTTTTTCGGCTCAACGAGCGACAATTTGAAAGCAGCATTGGACGGCGCGGATTGATACCAGAAAAGCACCGGCTGCGCCTGCGTCGTGAGCGCCACGTGATTTGGCGCCAGCACATAAACCGCCGGAAGACCACCATCCCCTTTGCGCGTTCCACCCGCCTCACGAACGGCTGGAGCGCCCAGAGCGCCCGCGGGAGCTTTATAATCGATTTTGAGCAGGCTCGATTTTTTCTTCGTGGGAGTGGCAATAGTCGCCCCCTGATCAGCAGGAGTCGCGGGAGGATTGGGGGAAGTCGTGTCCTGCGCCTGCGCGGAAGCGAGCAGCGCGCCCGCAACGGTGAGGGAAAGAACGACTACCGTGGGAGACGGCGTGGTTTTCATGTGTGGTACTGCTTTATACGCTCAGCGGATTGGAACTTGCGAGGGAAGGTTGTTTTTCTCGGACTACCCGGTACACACTCACCGTGTTGGCTTTCCCCTTAAGATGCTCTTCGCCAACATATTCCGTCTCAAAACGGTCACCCAAAAGCTTGTGAGTCGATTCGCCAATTAAAATGCGGCAACAGGAGCCCGGAGGCGGCAAAATCTCATCTTTCCCCGTGCTCTCCAGACGGGAGGCGGTGTTCACGGTATCACCGATCACCGTGAACTCGAGCCGCTTGGCGCTTCCCATGTACCCTACGACCAGCGAGCCCGTGTAAATGCCGATGCGCATACCGATTTCGTGGCGCCCCTCTACCCGCCACTGAGCGTTTAATTTCTCCAGGGTCGCCCCCATGGCCAGTGCGCAGCGCACCGCGTTCGTGGCATCGGTGGACAATTCCTCCTCCGTACGCCGCGGCACTGGCACGCCAAAGACCGCCATGATCGCGTCGCCGATATATTTGTTTACGATCCCATCGCGCACCAGCACCTCTTGAGTGAGATGCTCCATTCCGTTGTTTAACCATTCCATGAGCACCGAGGGATCACCGATTTTTTCCGAGACGGAGGAAAAGCCCACAAAATCCGTGAAGAGCACGGTGGCCGTTACTTTACGCGAGCGCGGACGGTTGCCATCCATGAAGGTCTCGCGCTCCGCCCAGATGTGCTTGGCCACTTCCTCGGAGACGTGACGCGAGAAGATTTGCATCAACTCGGAGCGCTGTCTTCGCTCCAGCACGTGGACAAAGGCAAATGTCCCGAGAGCGGCCAGCGAGTAATTCAACGCGGGGTCAACAGCGGGAAGCCACCAGATCTTGAGAAATGCAATCCAAGTAACACCAACCAACGCGGCGGCACCTCCAAATATGGCTAATACGGACGCTTTAGGCCAGCGAAACAGCGCATATCCGACGCCCCCCCCGAGGACGGCCCAGAGGAATGACCAGACACGTTGTTGCCACTGGGAGAGAACGCGGGTCGTCGGATCTCCATCAAGCGCCGCACGCAAAAGTTGATTGACAGCCTGCGCGTGAATAGCGACTCCGTATTGCTCCTGGTCCCCCTTCAATGGGGTCGTTAAATAGTCCTTGATGCTTGGACACGTCGTTCCCACCAGCACAATTCGATCACGAAAGACAGTGGCGGGGATTTTGCCTTCGATCACGTCCCGCATGGAATAGGTATCAAACAGCGCGGGCGACTTGAAATCCATCATGATCTGAATTCCCCCGGCATCCAAATGATGGTAGCCACCGTCATTTGGGTGGAGCTTTGAAAAAGTGGCCTTTCCCAGCTTAAATGATGAACCCAAGAAATGCGGGGTCCCGTCGAGTCCTCTCTTCGCCGCCTCGACAGCAACGTATCGCATGGCCAGGTTAAAAGAGAGCGCGTACTTGAATTCCGGTTCGCCCTTTTCGTTGTTTAGCGTGGCCTCCAATAATAAACGGCGAACCATCCCTCGCGAATCGGGCGGAAATGAATCATTGAAGGCGATATTAAATTCGCTCTCCGGCCCCATTAGTTCCGGAGGCGGTTGAACCAGATCGGGTCCTGGCAAGTTATATATTACAACCAATTTCTCCTCACGATCGAATAACTCCGCCAGTGGCTTGCGCTCCGAGCCATCTCGCGGTTCTGGTAAATCTCGATAAATATCCACACCGACCGCGCAAGGCTCTGCTTTCAGGATTTTATCAAGTAACTTAGCCATCAAACCATCTCGAACCGGGTAGTCCTTCCAGTGAATGTCATCTTCATCAATCCCCACCAGCACGATTCGCGGATCATTTACCTTCGGATCATGCCTCGCGCGCAGCATGATATCATAGACCTGGAGCTCCCATTTTTCGAGAAAGCCCAGGGATTGCACGAGGGAGACAATGCCGTATACCACTAGCGCAATAAGCATCGCCACCACAGAGGGCCGTTTCAGCCAGCGTTTCATGACAAACCTCCCAGAAAATACTGATCTCTTCGCGGGCAAGTTAAGCCTTGTTCACTGTTCACCACGCCGCGCCTTTCCCCTCTCTCAATCTCTTTGCGATCTTTGCGTCCTTTGCGCCTTTGCGTTAAATATCCCTCTCTGCTCGAACGAAGGCCAATTTTAGTGCAAAGGCGCAAAGGACGCAAAGAAAGAGGAATCACAAACATCGAATCCATCATGCTAGAGCCAGTTCCCAATAATCAAGTAAGGCGCCCAATAGCAAGGGTGGCTGGTGAGCGGCTGTGACAGCAGTTTGACCTGCGCTCGCTGCAAGGCCTTGGCCTTGGAAAGCTCCGAGTCTTTCTGCAAGCCACCGTAAAAATCGGCAATCAAGGCATTCGACGCAACGTCGTTCACACACCAGAGCGTAGCAAAGGCGCTCCGGGCACCCGCCTTCACCGCCACACCCGCCAGCCCCAGCGCTGCGCGATCATCGCCCGCCGCCGTCTCACAAGCACTGAGGGAAAGCAACTCCAGCGGTTGCTCACGAAGCTGGCTGGGACGAATCAAATGCTCCAGCCCGTCCAGCGTGAGCACGCCATCATAAGTAAGCACGAAGGTCTTGCGCACATCGCCGCTGAACTCGCCGTGCGACGCGATGTGCACCACCGAAAACGGCTGGCCCGCAAAAGCCTTCTCCACATTTGCCACACGAAAATCGCTATTCATGAGCGTTGTGCCTCCGTAGAGCTTATGCAGCGTGGCAATCTCGTCTTTCACATTGGGCAGCGCGGGAAAAGACTGGCCTTCGCGCTGCACCGCTTCGGTGAGTCCATTGGCCAGCATCGCTATGTTGGTGCGCTTGATTGGCTTGGGTTCCATCAAGGTAAGCCCCGGCGTGATAGCGATGGCGTACTTCTGGATGAGAAACTTCTCCCCATCATAAAGTGCCGCCATCGGAATCGTCCGCAACGCGCCATCAGGGACAAAGACCAGCGTGTCAATCTTGCTCTTCTCCAGAAGCGCGTCGAGCGGGCGAATCAGCCAATTATAAATCTGCGCCGCTTCCGCAAAATATTCATCCGTCGCGCGCGTCTCCAGATGCACACGAAACGCGTGCACGGTCCCGGTTAGTTCCTCAGCGCCAACACTCGCTTTCACACGTTCGAGTTTCGGGCCGATGCTCACCAAAATCTCCGTCCGACCTTTCAACGGGATCAAATAAATAATTGCGGCGGTGGGTGAAACCGCTTCCACACCTTTGGTCTTCGTGCGCAGGAGATTGACGCAGTCGTCCTGAAAATAGTCTTCCAACTCCACCGATTTTAGCGTCTCACAAGTATCACGCGCTTCTTTCATGCAGCGCTCGATCTCTTTCTCGTCATGCATTCCATCCGCACGCTGCAGGAGCAGATCAGCCAGTTCGAAATAAACCGAACCTGCCGCCTGGCGAAACGAGGAACGCGCATTGGCGTTGCCGAGATGCGAAGAGAGGTCGTTGCGAATTAAATCGAGATTATGAACGGCACGGTGGTAATCGGCCACGGCGTCATCGCGGCGGTTCTCCGCGCTATCAATGCGGCCCGTCTGCCATTCCCACAAGTAAAGCGAATCCGGCGATTGCGCCTGCTGCGCGAGAAAAGCCGCCCGGCGCGTCAGTTTCATCGCCGTGTCGTACTTCTTTTCCTGCTCGTAGAGATGCCCGGAATAGCCGAGCGCATAGGCCAGAGCGCGAGGGTCGTTCACCGCTTCCGCCGTGCGTGCCGCATCTTCATAAGCCTGCAAAGCCTGGGCGCGATGCTTTTGTTCGTGCGCGGGATCTTGTTCAAAAATCAACTCCCAAGTCTTCCCGCCGCGCGTGAGACAGAATGCCTTGTCGTGCGAATCCGGCAAATGCGCCGCAGCGGCCAGCGCACTTTCATTCAGTTCCGCCGCGTGCGCGAAATCCGCAGCCTGCACGGACGTCTCAGCCAGGTTGGCCTTGGCCTTCGCCACCAGCACCGGATCGGCAGCTAGTTCCGCCGCTTCTCGATAAGCTGCCATCGCTTCGGGATAGCTCCCCTGTCCCGCCAGGAGGATCCCGAGATTATTTTGCACCGAAGCCTGCGCCACGCGATCCCCAGTCTGTCGCGCCAGCTTCAGCGCTTCATCGAAGTGGCCTCTGGCAAATTCCGCTTCATGAGAAAAGGTGCGGACTGTGCCGAGCAGATTCAGTGCGGCGATCTGGCGCGGGCGATCATGCCGTTTTTCCGCAAGATCTCGCGCCTCCAGCAAAGCATCCACCGCCCGGCGATGTTGTCCCATGGCGTGGTATGCCGACCCTAAATCGATAAGACTATCGACAAGTCCCGCCTGATCCTTTTCGTGACGTTCCAAATCCACCACCAGTTTCCATTGGGCCGCAGCTTGCTCAAAGGCCCCTTTTTCAAAAGCCGCCTTTCCGTCACTCCGGGCCTTCGTCACACGATCCTCGCGCTTTGCCGACGCTTCGACGCCAGGCAAGCCCACATGAAAAAGCCACAGAGAGATGATCATCCATCCCCATGCAACACACCGCTGCAGTGGAGTTGGGGGTTTGGAGAGGTGGTCCATGCGGGGAGCGCTTATTTTCTAACACCGAATACGACGCGACCCAACGAGAATTGAACACATGCACGCTCGAATGCTCCGAAATGGCATTTCACTGCAAATCGTCTATCCCGCTCACTTTACCGCGCCACCGCGAGATTGAGCATTGGCAGTTGGCAGTCTTGTCCCGGCGTAGCCTCCACGAAGCCGGATGAATCTGAGAGTTTCCCCCTACCGCGTCGAGGCTGTCTCCACAGTCACCTCTCCTTTTCCTGGTGACCCCGTATTCCCTTTCAAGTCATCCAGCCGCTTCTCCAGCCGCGAAACCCGCTTCCGATCCAGGGCCGTGGATCGCAACACTGCCGTCCCTCCTGTAAAATCCCGGCTGGCAAACATGTGCTTCAGCGTTCCCTCCTCATCCTTCAGACGCTTTTTCCGCCACTTCAATTCCGTCCGCACCTCTGGCTCGGTCATCGATTTAGCCGCCTTCAGCGAGTCGGCATCCGGTTCCTTATTGGCGGCAATCGGCTGGGAAGCTCTGCTTGGTGTCTCGACTACGGGTGCGGCCTTGCGCTTGTGGACGTCCCCTGCCATTGCCGCAAAGGCGATGATGCAGAAAATCAGGGAGACGACAGATTTGTTCATGGCACCGGATTTTGAATATACTTCCGAAGCTTGGCCCGTACCCCCGGCTCAGAAATCCGTCGGCGAATACCCTGTAGTGCTGGCCGCGACAAATGGGTAGAGGCAATGGAAATCGACATGGATTCGACGATGGGGTGAACATTCTGCTCGTCGCCGAATGGCACACGGAGCGCAAGTCAAAACGTCTTTTCATGCCACAAAATGTGCTTTTTTCTTCGTCTTTGGGCTTACTGCGGGATCAGCCGGATGTAATCGAAGCATTCCGAGTAGTTGCTGCTCGCCGCATTTTTACCGGTGACGGAGAATTTGAACCACTTGTCGCTGGTGGTGCCCGGGGTCCAGTTGCCGAGGTCGATCTCTGCAAAATCCGCCGTCGCAGAGTATTGGTCCTGAGCCGTGCTGACATTGGTAAAGCTCGTGCCGCCGGCAGGTGCGATGCCGAGCTGGGAGATACCGCGGTTGTTGTACCTTTTGATAGCGACCCGCACGTCGTATGTTTGCGCGGAGACATTGGGAACGGTGTAGGTGAGGAAATTCCCCGTGGCCGTCGCGTCGAGGATTCCGCCCTCGCCCCCGCTGAAACCAGCATCGTCTAATATGCGCTCCGTAAATCCGGCGCTGATCTGCGCCACGGCGAGATTTTCCGCCTCGTAGAGCGTGAACCCGCGAATCACTCCACTGATCTGTGAATTGATGGCAAAAGCGTTTGCCGTGGTCCATTGCGACCAGTCGCTGGAGATTGTCGCCGAGGAATCGCTCTGGATATTGGGTGTCGGCGGAGGCGAGCTCTTCCGGTTGTACAGCCCCCAGCTATTCGTGCCGCTCCCGTTGCTGGATTTATAGCTCCATGGGGACCAGTTCATGTTGTCGTGGTTAAAATCGTTGATCACGTACTGCCATCCGGCGGTGCCGGAACTGAAGCCGTTAAACTCTCCGATATAGGCGGGCACGTTCCACGACTTGTGGTTGTTAAAGTCGTTTACTTGATTGTCGGCGCCGCTTTCCACTGCGCTGGTCGTTCCTGACCATTGATACTCGTGCATTTCATAAACCACATTGGACCAGCCTTGCGAGGAAGGGCTCGGTAGCATGCTCCAGTTCCAGCTTCCAAAGGTGCCTTCCATGATCACAATGTGATCCGCATCGACTGCGCGCACGGTGCTATAGAGACTGCCGAGCGCAGTCCAGACGGCTTGCGTATTGGGTGTCCCGGAGGGCTCGTTGAGCAGGTCGTATCCAGCAATGCCCGGATTGCCGTTGAAATGCGCGGCGATGTTCGACCACATCGTTGCCGTCTTCGATTGATTGCTGCTGTTTCCCCAATACTGATTTTGCCCCGAGCGGCCTGTGTCATCCGAAGTGCTCTGCCCTCCAAAAACGCCGTGCATGTCGATGATGGTATAAATGCCGCGGGCGGAGGCTTCGCTCACCAGCCAGTCCAGCAAATCGAAAGCATCGGACCGCCAGGCGCCCGCGAGCGTGTAGAAATCTCCCCACCACACCGGAACGCGCACCACGTTCAACCCCTGCGCTTTGATGTTATCAAGATCCTGTGTCGTCATCCAGCTCTGGCGATAGGTGCGAATCAGGCTTTGCTCGGTGGTCACACCGAAGCGGTTATCTAGTTTGGAGATAATGCTATATTCGTCTGGCAATCCCGAAGAATCCGCGGGTGTCATCCACGATTCCATCACCAGCCAGCCGCCGAGATTCACTCCGCGCAACTGCACCTTGAGACCATGTCCATCGACAATGTTAAGGCCGTTGGTATGAAGAATAGTATCAATGGTTTGCCCATTGGCGGTGATTGCGCCGGCCAGGCAGATAGCACCGATGGAGAGCGTGCGGATAATGGCGCACCTAATAGAGTACGGGAAAGCGAACGGCGTGTTCATGAGGGGGAATTTGTTTTGGGAGGGATGATGCAAATCCCGGCGTCACAGATAAACTATCCATGACGCCAGGGACATGCATCGCAGGACTGCATCAAGCTCCTTTCGCTCCGCGCACTCAAGGATCTCACACCTCCCTTTCGAGTAGGCAGCGTCAGGATGCGCGGTTACCTGTCCGACATTTTGCTTTATTTTTTACTATCCATCTTACGGGCGACCGAGCATTCTCCCGGCCTCCCCTCCTGAACATGGCTGTGTCCCTCAGTCACCCGACTGCGCGCCGGCGGCGCATCGCCCGGCTCGACAGGCTTTTGTCCTGCGATCTCGCCTCACCCTCTTCGGGCTGAGCAGAACTCTCTCT
>OUNM010131624.1_pt1 | contig 23237 bp, 24 predicted proteins | sample 1769961 | NCBI WGS metagenome assembly OUNM01 (sample SAMEA3914820, study PRJEB12502) | metagenome | biome: forest; material: soil | place: USA | collected 2012-03-12 | depth 0.3 m | reverse complement strand
GGCCGAGCGCGTGCCGGCGGAGCGGCTGTGGGTGAATCCGGACTGCGGGCTCAAGACGCGCCAGTGGGCCGAGGTGATTCCGGCGCTGGCCAACATGGTGGCCGCGGCCAAGGCCTTGCGCCAGGCCTGAGGGGGGTCACGCGAGCCGCTGGCGGTAGACGAACCGCAGGCCCGCCTCGCCGTCGAGCCTGTCGGCCAGCTCGACGCTGCCGCCGAGCGCATCGGCGGCGCTGCGAACGATCGCCAGGCCCAGGCCGCTGCCGTCCTGCTGCGTGCCCAGGATCCGGAAGAACGGCTCGAACACGCGATCGCGCATGTCCTTCGAGATACCGGGCCCCGTATCCTCGACGGCGAACACGGCGAAGCCGTCGTCCACGATCAGGCTGACGTCGACCCACCCGCCGACCGGGGCGTAGCGCACCGCGTTGCCGATGGCGTTGCGGACGATGGAGAACAGGTGTCGCCCATCGCCGGCGACCTTGGCGGGCTCCAGCCGGATGCAGCCGAGGTCGATCTGGCGCGCCTCCGCCAGCGCGAGCATCTCCTCGATCGCGGTTCGCACTACGCTGTCCATGGGGATCGTCTCCACGACGTGCGAGGGGGTGCCTTGCACGTGGGCGAGCTTGAGCAGCTGGTCGACGAGGTCCGAATTGCGCGCCAGTCCGCGCTGCAAGGCCTCCAGGCGTTGCCGCGCATCGGGTGCGAGGTCGGCGTGGGCGAGGTTGTCGGCCTGAACCCGCGCCGCGGCGACGGGCGTGCGCAGCTCGTGCGCGGCATCCGCCACCAGCCGGCGTTGTTGTTGCAGCAACCCGCCGACGCGGGTCAGGAGGCGATTGACGGCCTGCACGAGCGGCAGCACTTCGGTGGGAATGGCCTGGCCGTCCAACGGCGCCAGCTGGCGCACGTCGCCCTTGTCGACCTCGCCGGACAACGCCACCAGCGGCGCAAAGCCGCGGCGCAGCAGCAGGTTGGCGATGAGCAGCAGCAGTGGCACGAGCACCAGCATCGGGATCAGCGCGGCCAGGGCGCTGTCGCTGGCCACCTCGTCGCGCACGCGCTGGCGCTGCGCCACGCCGAACGGTCGCCCGTCGACGTCGCTCCTGACGTAGACGCGCCAGTGCACCTCGGACGCCTCGAGGTCCTGCAGCCCGGCGTGCAGGTCGGCCGGCAACGTCACGTCGATGCGCGGGTTGGGATCGATGGCGGCGCTGCCCAGCGGGCGGACGACCAGGTGCGTCTCGGCATCCTCGTCGTCGAGCGGCCGGAAGCGCTCGCGGGGCGCGGCCACCGGCTGCGTGGCGAGCGTGGCGGCGATCTGCTGCAGGAGGGTGTCCTGCAGGTCGTTGGCGTCGCGGAAGTTCATCCAGAACGTGACGCTCGCGGCCACGGCGCTCATGCCGACGATGGCCACCGACAACCAGACGGACAGCATCCGCCGCAGCGAGCGGCTCAAGATCCGGCTCCCGTCGGGCCGGGCTGCTCGACGCGCCAGCCGAGTCCGCGCACGTTGCGGATGCGCTCCGCGCCGAGCTTGCGGCGCAGGCCGTGGATGATCACGTCCACGGCATTGCTCTCGACCTCCTCGCCCCAGCCGTAGATCGACTGCTCCAGCTGCGTGCGCGAGAGCACCGCGCCGGGCCGCAGCATCAGCGCCTGCAACAGGGCGAACTCGCGTTGCGAGAGGCTGTGCGTGACGCCATCGGCGGTCGCCTGCTTGACGGCCAGGTCGAGCGACACGATCCCGTTGGTCAGCATCGACGTCGGCGCGCCGGCGGTGCGGCGCACCAGCGCCCGCAGGCGCGCGAGCAGTTCGCCGACCGCGAACGGCTTGCCCAGGTAGTCGTCGGCGCCGACGTCGAGGCCCTCGATGCGGTCGTCGACGTTGTCGCGCGCGGTGATGACCAGCACCGGCGTCCGGTCGCCGCGCGCTCGCATGCGACGCAGGACCTGGATGCCATCGCTCAAGGGCAGGCCGAGGTCGAGCAGCACCAGCTCGTAGTCATGCGCGACGAGGGCCGCAGACGCGACGGCACCATCCTTGACCCAGTCCACCGCGTACGCGGCGTCCTGGAGCGCCTGCAGCACGGCGCCGCCCAGCATCTGGTCGTCCTCGACGAGCAGCACCCTCACGCCGGCTCCTGGCTCGCGTCGTGGGCACGTCGCCTGGGTGCGACGCGCAGACAGGCAGGCATTCCAGCGGCGATGGGACGAGACGTCATCCCAGCACTCTAGCGGCAGATGCTTAGCCCGGAATTAGTCGCCCGGCGCGGTGCAGCCTGCTGGCGCTTCGATTCCTGGCCGAGAATCGGGCGGAGCGGCTCCAGGCCCGCGTCCGTCTGATGGGGTTGCTCTCGAGTGACGGGCTACGCACCGAAATTGACCCATACCTCGAACGACTGCTCCGCGTGGCTCAGCGCCTCGGGCGCCGGCGGATAGCTCGCGCCTTCGACGGCCTTCAGCGCCGCGCGGTCGACGATGCCCATGCCGCTGCTGATCACGACGTGCGCGCTGCTCGGGCGCGTGTCGTTGAGGTTGAAGGCGACGCGCGCGCGGCCCTTGAAATCCTGCGCCTTCGCGGCCATCGGGTACTCGAAGGCGGCCTGCACGGCCGCGCGCACCTTGGCGATGTACTCCGCGGACGGCGCCGCCGACGCCGCGGGCGGCGGTGGCGCGACCGGTGCCGCGACGGGTTCCGCGGCGCGCGCCACCACCACGGGTTGCGGCGTCGGGCTCGCGAGCGGCGGCGGCGTCGGCGTGGCCTGCGACTCGGTCACGACCGGCAGCACCAGCTCGGGCACGGCCAGGGATTTCGTGCGCGGAGGCGGGACGTCCGGCTTCGGGAGCGGCGGCTGCACCGTGGGCGGCGTGGTCGGCGCCATCAGGCTGACCGACAGCACCTCGGGCTCCTCGTGACGCGCATGGCGCGCCGCGCCGTAGATCACCGCGACGACGATCGCCGCCTCGAGGCCCGCGGCCAGGCCCAGCGCCTTCCAGCGCGGGCGCCCGGAGGCGCCGTACGGTTGATGGAGTGCAAGGGCAGTCATGGCGTGTACGAATGGAAGAGCGGCGACACCCGCCGTGAAAATTTTCTGACGTTCATGTGACTGTTCGATGGAAGTCGCGCGCGACGCCATCGCGAGCGGGGCGGCCCCGCGAGGCCGCCCCGGTTCGCCACGGTCAGAAGTCGGCCTTGATGCTGGCCATGAAGCTGCGCGGCGCCTCCCACTGGCTCTGCGACGAGGCGAGCGGCGCGTCGGCCTCGATCAGCGTGCGGTGGTTGGTGAGGTTGAACACGCTCAGCTGGACCTTCAGGCGCTTGAGCACCGATGTGGGCAGCGCGGTGAACGTGTAGCTCGCGTTCAGGTCGACGGTGTCGACCGCGGGCATGTGCGTCGAGGCGCTGCACGTGCTGGTGGTGCCCAGCTTGACGTTGCACTGCGTGCCCACGTGCTTGTACATCAGCGACTCGTCCCAGTTGCCCTGCTTGAACAGCTCGCCCAGCGAGTACGTGACCTTGGGCGCGTTGGGCACCTCGCCGATGTAGTTCGCGGTCACGGCCTGCGGCTTGTCGGCGTTGCTGGCGCGGTAGTTCGCGTCGTTGAGGCCGACGTTGGCATAGGCGGCAAAGCCGTAGCCGACGACGTAGGTGGCCTCCGCCTCGGCGCCCTTGTAGACCGCGCCGCCCACGTTCATGTAGTCGGGCAGCTGCGTGGTGCCGGTGTTCTCCTCGAGGTTGTTCACCGTGATGAGGTAGACGTCCGCGTCGACCGTGAGGGCGTCGGACTTGTGCACCGCGCCCAGCTGGAGGTTGGTGGTCGTCTCCGGCGTGGACTTCTGGCTGTTCTGCGTGCCCGCGCCCAGGAAGACCAGCTGCATGCCCTTGGCGAACTGGCCGTAGACCGAGTCCTGCGAACCGAGCTTCTGGTTGACGGTGAGGAAGGGCAGCGACGCGTGGTACGTCCAGTCGTAGTGCTGCGGCGTCAGGGCCTTCTGGTTCATGGCCGAGTCCAGGTGGAAGTCGTACACCATGTACTTGTAGCCGGGCGTCACGGTCAGGCCGGGCGCGGCGTTCCACTCGAATTCGACGAAGGGCTGGTACTGGTGCCAGCCGGAGCGCTGGTGGTCGAAGTTGCTCTTGGTCACGACGCCGAAGGCGGTGTCGCTGGTGGCGGTGTCGGTGACGCCGGGCAGCACCTGGCCGGTCGTCATGTCCTGCTCGTAGTTGTGGCGCGAGGTGTCCGCGCGCTCGAACCAGAGGCCCGTGCGCAGCAGGCCCAGCGTGCCGACCTGCTTGGTCGCCTTGAGGATGTCGCCCCACACGCGGTAGGCGTTGAGCTTGTCGTACCCAGGCACGTCGCCGTTGGGCAGCGTGACCTTCTTCTTGTTCATGTCGGCGAACGTGAGCGACGCGTCGGCCGTGCCGTTGAACTGCGTCGGATCCTGGCCCGCGAGCGTGTGGTTGGTGTACGCGTAGGAGTAGAGGTTGTTGTCCGTTTCCCAGCCCGCGCCCCAGCTGCTCTGGATGCGCACGTAGTCCATGTCGGTGCGCTTGCCTTCGGTGTTGTAGCCCCAGTAGCCCTGGCTCTTGGGGTCGTCGTTCAGCGAGTAGTTCTTGCCCAGCGCCGCCACCTGGGCCACCGTGGTGCCGTCGACGTTGTCCGGCGTGTCGGTCTTGATGTAGTTGATGGTGCTGAACAGCGTCAGCAGCGACGAATCGCCGAGCGGGCGCTGGTACTTCACCGTCAGGTTCTTGCTGGCGATCGCGTTGTGCGTAAGGTAGCCGTTGCTGTCCATGCGCTGCAGGTTGGCCTGCAGCGTGGCATCGCTGCCTTCCATGCGGCCGCTCTCGTACGCGACGCCTTCCAGGTTCGTGCCCCACGAGCCGATCGACGTGTAGGCGCTGATCAGGCGCGTGGCCGACGGCGTCTTGGAGAACATGTTGACGCTGCCGCCGTACGTCGAATAGCCCAGGTTGCTGGCATTGCCGGGGCCGCGCTCGACCACCATGCCGCCGATCACCGAGGCCGGGAAGTACGCGGTCGAATGGTGGGTGGGGCCGTTGGCGTCGCCGAAGGGGATGCCGTCGAAGGTGACGTTGTATTCGCCGTCCTGGAAGCCGCGCAGCGTCATCTTCTGGTCGGACAGGCCCGGGCCGTTGGTGGCCGGCGTGGCCGCGACGCTGGGCGCGATCGCCAGGATCGTGTTGAAGTTGCCCGTGGGCGGCGTCGAGTTCTCGATGAACGCGCGCGAGATGACGGACTGCGGCTGCGTCGCGTTCAGGTTGGCCTGCGTCGGGGCCACGGCGGCCGCGGTGCCGGTGTTGGCGTTGACGGAGGTCTGCGTCGCGGCGCCGCTGCTGCCACCGACGGTGCCCAGGTCGACCGTCTGGGCGTGCGCGAGTTGGGGCCCGCCCACGGCCATCGTCGCGATGGAGAGCAGCACCTTGTTCAAGGCGAAGGGGCAAGTGCGGATCATGATGAGGAGTCTTTCAGGTGGAGCGATGAAGGAAGAGGGCTGGCCGCGTTCAGCGCGCCGTCGGCGCGAACGCGATGCCGCGGATGACGGTGTCGGGCGCCGAGGCCGCGAGCACCCGGAACGACTGGTCGGCGGACGGGCGCGTGGCCGCGAGGCTGTCGGTGATGCCGACCACGAAGGTCTGGCCGGTCTCGTCGAGCGACGCGGTGGTGGCGAAGAGCTCGACGCGGCCTTCGACGACGCGACCGGTCAGGCCGATCAGCCCCGAGTTGCCGGCGTGCGCCGTGTTGGGCTGCAGGTCCAGGCCCTTGGACAGCGTGTAGTCCAGCTGCCAGGTGCCGTCGACCAGCGACCATTTCTGCAGCCCGCCGTTGCCCAGGCCCTTGCGCTTGGGCTGCCCGCCGTCGGCCACGTACAGCGTCGTGGCGTTCGCGAAGAAGAAGTTCTCGGGGCTGAGGTTGGCGTGGTTCGTCGTGTTGACGCCGTTGCCGCGTCCGTCCGACAGCGTGACCTCGTTGGCCAGGCCCGGCAGGGCCGCGGGCGTCACGGCGGCGGTGGGCAGCGCGTCGCCGTACACCGAGATGTTGGCCGTGCCCGGGGCGTCGGGCGTGCCGCCCTGCTTGGTGTCGGTGGACACGTACAGCCGGCCGCCGGCGATCGTCGCGATGCGCACGTCCGTGCCGTGGAAGAGCACCGTGCCCGACGACGCGCCCGCGCGCACGGCCTGCACGCCTTGCGTGCCATCGCGCTTGTGGCCCTGGCCCGCGACGTAGAACAGCGAGCCGTCGACCGTGGCGACGCTGCGCGGGTTGTTGGTGTCGGCGAAGTCGAAGATCGCCGTGCGGGTGTCGAACTCGCCCTGCGCATTGACGGTGGCGACGACGCGCGGCACGGCGGTCACCGGGCCGTTCCTGAGGCTGCCCGTCTGCGCCAACGCCTGCGTGCCATAGGCGTTCTTCTTCTCGGTGGTGGCATCGTTGAACACCGTGGCCGGGATGCCGTAGCCCATGATCAGCAGCAGGCGGCCGTCGGCCGACAGCTGCAGCGTGCCTTCCGACGACGAGCCGTATTCGCCCGAGATCGGGAAGTTGGCGTCGCCCGCGGCGTTCTTGAACGCGGCCTGCGGCAGCACGATCTGGCCGACGAACGCGCCGGCGGTCGTGATCTCGCGCAGCACGATGGGTGCCGCGCGGTTGTGGTCGTAGTGGCCCGTGTTGGCGCCGTTGCCGTACACGCTCAGCACGAGGTCGCCCGCGTGGAAGACGTCGGCGGCATGGGCGGGCGACAGGACTGCGATCGAGGCGACGGCCAGGGCCGTGCGCAGGACGTGGGACAGGGTGGTGTGCATGGGGAGCTCAGTCAGGGAAAGGTGAGGCCGGGCAGGGCCGGCGTGTGTTCGGTTTGCACCGCGTGGAGCAATGTGGGATCGAGGTTCAGGGTGGCGAGGATCGTGGGGGCGACCTGCGTGGTGACGACCGGTGCGGCGTCCGTGCGGGCCGACCAGGACGGCAGCGAGACGATCAACGCGACGTGGCGGTCGTCCGGCGCATCGCCGCCGTGATCGGCGTCCTTCTTCCGGCTCGCGCTGTACAGGACGCCGGGGTTGGGGAACACGACGATGTCGGGCGCGCGGCCCTGCGCGGGGTCGCCGAACCGCTCGGCCAGCGCCGCGCCGGACAGGATCCGGGCCTGCGGGCCGTCGGCGCAGAGGCCCGTCACGGTGCAGCCGGCGTTCGACTTCAGGAGCGCGACCACGTCCGCGGTCTGCGCCTGGTCCTTCAGCCAGACCAGGCCGACGTCGTCGGTCTGCACGAAGCCGGTGGCGGACAGGCCGGTGCCGTCGTTGGGCCGGTGCGAGGCCGTGGCGGCCTGGCCGAAGCGTCCTTGCGCATCGAGGACGCCGTGTGCCTGCAGCAGGTCGGTCAACGTGTCGCCGTGCTTGACCAGCGTCGCGGGGTCGCTGGACGACTGCCCGTGCTTGGCGGTGAGCACGACCAGCGTGCTCGCGTCCAGGTGCTTCGCCTGCAATTCGGCCGCGATCCGGCCGATGGCGTCATCGACGTAGCGCAGCGCGCCAGCCACCTGCGGCCCCGGCGTGAACGCCGCGTCCAGGTAGCCGCCGCCGCTGGCGTGCGGCGCCTTCTGCGCGACGCTGAGCGTCTGGAAATTCGTGCCGAACAGCGCTGGCACGGTGGCGTCGGCGCCCGTCGACGTCTTGCCGTCGATCTGGTTCAGGACGATGCGCACGTGCAGGTCGTCGAAGGCCTGCGTGTGCGTGGAGGCGTCCTCGTAGTTGTGGCCCGTGGCCGGATCGATGGCACTGATCTCGGTGCGGGCGAGGTCGTCGACGCCGTGGCCCGACGGCCCGTTGACCCAGTCGTAGGCCCACGCGTGCTTGTCGGCCCAGGCCGTGCGCGCGCCGGGCAGCGCGGACTTGACGACCTCGAACACGGTGTTCGTCCGCAGGTAGTCGTGCGGATGGATCGGCACGCAGCGGCCGTTCACCAGCGCGTGCGGGATGGCCTGCGGATTGAAGTCGCCGCCGCCGTCCAGGTGCACCGCGCGGCCGCCGTTGACGGCATCGAGGCCGACGGTCTCGTCGAGCACGACGTTCCATCCGGTCGCGCCGGTGCAGCGCGCGTCGCTCGGGGCGTACAGCGTGCGGTCGTAGGACACGTCGTAGAACAGGCCGGCGGTCTTGGGCGTGCCGCCGGTGAGCAGCGCGGCGAGTCCGGGGAACGAGTCCGACAGGCCCGGCGTCGCCGCGTTCGTGTAGTGCACGCCGGTGGCGGCCAGCGCGGCGATGTGCGGGCAGGTCGATGCCGCGATGCAGCGCGCCACGTCCTCGTCGTGCAGGCCGTCGATGCTCAGGAGGAGCACGCGCGCGACGTTGCCTGCAGGGTGCGTCGGTGCGTCGGACGGCGCTGCGCGTGCGGCCAGCAAGGCGAGCGCCGCGATGGCCGCGGCGGGCAAGGTGAAGCGTCCGGGAAGCATGCGTCCTGTCGTGCGTTGTCAGTCGAAGGGACGCACGGTAGAAATCGCGCATGACGGTGCCGTGACGCTGCGCGGCACCTTGCAAGAGCCTGTAGGGAGTGTTGTCCGCAAGGCTCGATTCGTCGAATGCGAGGGTGGTTCTAACTTTCTGCTAAGAATTCATTGGGACGCTGCAACGTGGTCGACGAAGGGCCGCGAATCGTCGCAGCCCCGCGGTCCGTCACTTCGTGGCGGCCTTGGCGTCCGCCTTCGCGGCGCGCGCGTCGGCATGCGCCTTGGCCTTGTGCACCTTCGCCTTGGCCTTGTGGATCGACTTCTTCGGCTCCTTCGAGCCCGCCGCCTCCACGTTCTCCGCGCCTTCCTTGACGGTCTCGGCGGCGGCCTTGCCGCTTTCCTTGACCGCATCCACGGCCTGGGCGTGCGCGATGGAGAGGCCGACCACGGTGGCGGCGATGACGAGAAGCTGCTTCATGGGAATCTCCTGTTGAGGTGGGATGGCGATCGAGGGCCGTCGCCCGACGGCAAGCGGCGGACCTCGCACGGAACGTCGCTCGGGTATGCGACGTGCCGAACGTCGCTCGAACTTCCCATGAGATCCGACATGAAATCCGCCTCCGCCCCGTCGCTGCGTGCCCTGGCCATGGAGCCCTTGCGAGGCGCCATCGCGCACCTCGTCGGGGGCTTCACGGCATCCCGGGTCGCCCGGGAGGCACCGCAGGGACGCGACGAGCCCACGCTGGTCATCCCCGGCCTGGGCACCAGCGCGCTGTCCACCGGCACGCTGCGCAAGTTCCTGCGCTGCGCCGGCTACAAGGTGTACGACTGGGGGCTCGGACGCAACGTGGGCCCGCGCGGCGGCATCGACACGTGGCTGGCGCGCCTCGAGTGTCGACTCCGGGAGATCTCGGGCAAGCACGGTGGCGCGCGCGTGCACATCGTCGGCTGGAGCCTGGGCGGCATCTACGCGCGCGAGCTCGCCAAGCGTTGCCCGCGACTGGTGCGCCAGGTCGTCACGCTGGGCTCGCCGCTGTCGGGCGATCCGGACGCGACCAACGGCAAGCTGCTCTATCGACTGCTCGCGGGTGGGTCCGCCGCCGATGACGACGCGCTCCTCGCGCGCGTGCGGGTGGCCCCGCGCGTGCGCTGCACGTCGCTCTATTCGAAGCTGGACGGTGTCGTGGCCTGGGAGTCGTCGGCATCGGCGCGATCGGCGACGCATCCGGCGTTCGAGGTGGAAGGCGTCTCGCACCTGGGACTGGTGTCGGATCCGCGCGCGCTGGCAGCCGTGGCGCGGGCGATGGCCGGGCAGGCGCCGGTTCGATCGTGAACGGGTTGGGCAGCGTGCGGCGTGGCGACGCGCAGGTGGCACGGCGGATGCCGTTGGGAACGACTTCATCCTTCACCAGACCATGACTGCCACCAAGCTCACCGGCACCTTTGCCCAGATCATCTACAGCCCGCACGGCGGCGTCGAGGGCCTGCTCCTCGGCCAGGAAGACGGCGTGATCCAGGTGGTGCTCGACAAGGACGACGAGAAGGCCGCCGCGCTGGTCTCGACGTTGAAGGACGGCCAGCAGCTGGTGGTGTCCGTCGACGAGATGCCACCGTCGAAGAAGGGCGCCGGCGTGCATCCCGTCGTCGCCTTGCGCAAGCTGGTGTCGGTGGACGGCAAGACGCCGCCGAAGCCGGCCGCGTTCAAGGCCGGCTACTCCGGCACCATCACGCGGTTGAACTATGCCCGCCACGGCGCGCCCAACGGGTTCGTGCTGGACAGCGGCGATTTCGTGCACGTCAAGCCGGACGGCTTCGCCAAGCTCGGGCTCAAGGTCGGCGATCGCGTGACGGCCGAGGGCGATGCGCACTTCCTGTCGACGGGCGGCGGTTGGGCCGTCGAGGCGATGTCGGTGAACGGCAAGCGCGTGAAGTGAGGCCCTCGCGTCGACAGCCCGGCTGCGGTCGGGATGCCGCATCATCAGCGTCCGTCCTACAGACCCGGCGCGGTGGCTCCACTAGAGTGCACCCATACCAGACACGAAGCCGGCCGCAAGAATGGGCGGAGCCAGGAAACCCGTCACCCTGTGTCTGAACAGTTTCTTCGCCGGCCTTGCGTCGACGGAGTCGAAAGCCCGCCCCAGGAATGGACAGCGGGCTTTCACCTTTTTGCCGACGCGCGCTGCTCGACAGCCGCCGGCGCTGGATGGGACGTCATGCAAGTCGAACGCTACGAAGCGATAGGTCAACGCGGTGAGGCCTGCATCATCATCGGCCGGCAGGCCAGCTTGCCCAATGGCGAGACGTCGATCGGCCATTTCCTGGCCAGCGGCGAGCGCCTGACGCAGGGCGAGCCCGGCTACTTCGCCACGCTGGACGGGCGTCGGACATTCCGGTTGCGCGGGCTGCCGCCGCTGTCGAACGACGCCGGCGTCGGCGTGGCATCGACGGACGGCCTGGGCGGCGATTGAGCCGCCGCGGTCCGCCGGTCACACGGGCGAAGGATCCTGCTCGCGCTCGTAGTGCTTGTGCCGGCCGATGGCTTTGACGAACGCGTCGCTGGCATCTGCGCCCGCGGCGACCCGCAGGACGCCGGCATCCGACGGCGCCGCGATGCCCGCCGCGGCCAGCAAGGCGGGCGCGTCGCCCAGCACCAGCATCGCCTTGCAGTGCCGGAACTGCTCCCTGACGAAGTCGACCGCCGGACCGACCTTGGCCAGCGCGTCGGCCGAGGCATCGATGACGACGGCGTCCCACATCGGTGACGGCATGGTGTCGAGCGTGGCCTCGATGTCGATGGCGGCGCCCTTGGCCGCCGACACCTTGCCCAGCTTTTGCGCAGCAGGCTCACCACGCGCGCGCGCACCGCGGGCGTCTGCACGCGCGTGAGCTCGAAGCGGAAGGCGGCGACGATGTGGTTGCGTTCGACCTCGGACTGGCTGTCGAAGAACAGCTTGGCCTGCGGGAAGTGGTCGGCGAACTTCTCGGGCTAGCCGCGCACCTTGTCCTCGACCACGGGCTCCGGGAACGACACGACCGGCGAGTCCTGGTCCGATGTCGCGATGGCAGGCGCCGCTGGCCACGGCCAGCCCTCGCGTCGATGACGGTGTGCGTCCGCGCTCATTCGCGGCCTGCCGCGCAATGGCGCGTGGCATGCGCGACGGCGTCGAAGGCGATCTATGAGGCGGACGATGTCGCGTCCGCCGCGTTCGCGGATTCGCGCATCAATTCGCCGGCCGCCTGCGCCACCTGCACGAGCAACACGGCCTCGCGCGCGAGCGCCTCGTCGGCGTCACCGCGCGCGTCGGTGAGCGAGCACAGCAGGCAGGCCGGCGAGCCGTCGGGGCCCACGACGGCGGCGGTCGACAGCGCTACCGGCACGGCGTGGCCCTGCGGGTCGACGAGCTCGAGCCGCAGGAGGCGGGAGGTGACATGGCGGATGTTCACGCGGTCACCTACGACGGGTCAGGCCGCGCAGCTGTCCAGGACAAACGAGGGTCTGCCACTTATATTTTCGTGACAGGTGCATTTGGGCGGATCGTGGGGGCCTGCACGAGTACGATGGGTCTCAACCCCGAAAGTCCAAGTGAATTCACACAATGCCGCGTTCGACCTCGTCTTGCGCGCGTCGCCCGAGGACTTCATCAAGCAGTGGCTGGCAGAGGCACCGACGGCGGTGGCCGGCACCAAGACCGCCGCGAATGACGCCAGGGAACTCCTGAAAAGACTGCTCGAGGCCGTCGCCGCGGACGCCGACGCCACGCGCTTCGAGGACGCGCCGTGGGCCGAGGTTCGGACGACGCTGGGCGCCTTGTCCGCGGCGCGCGCCGCGCAGGGCGCGAGCGCGGGCGACACGAGCCACTTCGTGATGTCGATCAAGCGGCCGCTGTTCATCGGGCTGCAGGGCCAGTTCGGCGCCGATCCGCGGGCGTTGCTCGACATCACGTGGGCCGCCTCGACGCTGGTCGACAAGATGGCGCAGTTCACCGCCACCACCTACCAGCGCACCCGCGAGGAAGTGATCCAGCGCCAGCAGGCCGAGTTGCTGGAGCTGTCCACGCCCGTCGTCAAGCTGTGGGACGGCGTGCTCGCGGTGCCGATGATCGGCACGCTGGACTCCAACCGCACGCAGCTCGTGATGGAGACGCTGCTCACGCGCATCGTCGAGACGGGCTCCGAGCTGGCCATCATCGACATCACGGGCGTGCCCACCGTCGACACCCTGGTCGCGCAGCACCTGCTCAAGACCGTCACCGCCATCCGCCTGATGGGCGCGGACGCCATCATCAGCGGCATCCGCCCGCAGATCGCGCAGACCATCGTGCACCTGGGCATCGACCTGCAGGGCATCACCACCAAGGCCACGCTGGCCGACGCGTTGAAGCTCGCGATGAAGAAGGCGGGCTTCGCGGTCACGCGCGACAAGGCCTGATCGGATGGAACGCATCCCGATCCTGAAGATGGGACGCGTGCTGCTGGTGACCATCCAGGTCGACCTGCAGGACCAGGTCGCGATCGCCCTTCAGGAAGACCTGTCGGACATGATCGAGCGCACGGGCGCGCAGGGCGTGCTGATCGACATCTCGGCGCTGGAGATCGTCGACTCCTTCGTCGGCCGCATGCTGGCCAGCATCTCGGGCATCGCGCGCGTGCTCGATGCCGTCACGGTGGTCGTGGGCATGCAGCCGGCGGTGGCCATCACGCTCGTGGAACTGGGCTTGTCGCTCGATGGCGTGCGCACGGCGCTGAACGTGGAACGAGGATTCGCATTGTTGTCCGACGCCGATCGGAGCGAGCTTGGCTGAGCCCACGCAGGGCACGGTGCCCCTCCGCAACGAAGCCGACATCGTGCTGTGCCGCCAGGCGGTGCGCAAGCTGACGCAGCAGCTCAAGTTCAGCCTGGTCGACCAGACCAAGCTGATCACCGCGGCCAGCGAGCTGTCGCGCAACACGGTCGTCTACGGCCTGGGCGGCCAGATGCGCTGGGAGATCGTCCAGCAAGGCGTTCGCACCGGCCTGCGCCTGGCGTTCGACGACCAGGGCCCGGGCATCGCCGACCTCGCGCTCGCGTTGACCGACGGGTGGACGTCGGGCGCGGGCATGGGCGTCGGGCTGTCCGGCAGCCGGCGCCTGGTCAACGAATTCGACATCCGCACGGCCGTCGGCGAGGGGACGTGCGTCACCGTGACGCGCTGGAAGTAGGCAGGCCACGCATGACTACTTCCGGCATCGACGTGGTCCCCGTGTTCCAGGCGGACGAGCTCGCGCGGCTGCGCGCCGAGCTGGCGGATCGGGCCGCGATGGTGCAGGCGCTGCAGGAGGAGCTCGACGAGACCAATCGCGGCGTCCTCGCGCTCTACGCGGAACTGGACGACCAGGCCGAGCAGCTGCGGATCGCCTCTCAACGCAGCGAGAACAAGTTCCAGGCGCTGTACGCGCTGGCGCCCAACGGCATCGCGCTGCTCGACGACGCGGGCCGCATCGTGGAGGCGAACACGGCCCTCGTCCAGCTGCTGACCATGGTGGACGTCGACATCGTGGGACGCGCGCTCGATGAGTACGTGCCCGCCGAGTTCCGCGATCGCATGCGCGCGTTCTGCGCGCCGCTGCCCGGTTCGCTGAAGGCGCACGAAGTGCCCATCGCCCGGCCGGACGGCTCGCTGATCTACGTCGAGTGGAACGTCTCGGCGCAGATCGAGCCCGGGCGCACGATGGTCGTCGCGACCGATGTCTCGCAGCGCGTGGAGCTCGAGCAGAGCCGCCTGCGCTGGCTGGATCGCGAGCGCGCCGCGCGCGGCGACGCCGAGCAGGGCAGCCGCATGAAGGACGATTTCATCGCGGTGCTGGCCCACGAGCTGCGCGCGCCGTTGAACGCCATCATGGGCTGGGCGCAGGTGCTGCACAAGCGTGGCGGCACCGACGACGCGATGCGCGCGGTGGCTGCGATCGACCGCAGCTGCCGGACCCAGGCGCGCATGATCGCCGACCTGCTGGACATGTCGCGGCTCAACATGGGCAAGCTGGCGATGACCTTCGAACGCGTCCAGCCGTTGGCCGAGGTGCGCGCCGCGGTCGATGCGATGAAGACCGCGCTCGAGCAGAAGGCGATCGTGCTCGAGTTCCATGCGCCCGACGACTATGGCGACGTCCGCGCGGACGCGTCGCGCCTGCAGCAGGTGATCTGGAACCTGCTCAGCAACGCGATCAAGTTCTCGCCGCACGGGGGACACGTCGTGATCTCGTTGACGCAGGACGACACCGGCCTGTGCATCCGCGTCCGCGATGCGGGCCAGGGTATCGCCGCGGACTTCCTGCCCAACGTGTTCGACCGCTTCGCGCAGAGCGACGCCGCCAGCAACCGCCATCGCGGCGGTCTGGGACTGGGGCTGGCGATCGTCAAGCAGATCGTCGACGCCCATGACGGCCGGATCTCCGTCCACAGCGACGGCCCGGGCCAGGGCACGACATTCGCCGTCTGGCTGCCCGTGTCGCACGCCTGGTTCGCGGAGCAAGGCCAGACGCAGGCCGACGGCGACCACCCGCTCGCCAACCTGCACCTGCTGATCGTGGACGACGACCCCGAGGCGCTGGCGATGCTGCGCGTCGTGCTGGTCGACCGCGGCGCGAGCGTGGACAGCGCAGCGGGCGCCGTGGAGGCCCTGGAGCGGATCAAGGCGCGCCTTCCGGACCTCATGATCAGCGACATCGGCATGCCCGGCATCGACGGCTACGAACTGCTTCGGCGCCTTCGCGCGACGCCTGCCGATGGCGCCGACGGCATCCCGGGCGCGGCGACGCTGCCGGCGATCGCGCTGTCGTCGTTCTCGCGCGAGGCGGATCGCGAGCAGGCCGCGCTGGCCGGGTTCGACGCACATTGCGCCAAGCCCATGCAGCCGTTGACGCTCACGCGCGAGATCGTGCGGCTGGTGTCGGAGCGGCGCTAGCGTCCGCGTGTTGCGCGCGGCCGTTCGTCGAGGCGAGAACGGCTACTCGTCGAATTCGATGAGCCAGGCCTCGCCGGCCGCCGACGTCTCGAAGCCGCGGCCTTCCTCGTAGTTCACGAGCCGGAGCTGGCGCAGCGTGTCGAGCTCGGCCAGCAGCACCGCGAGCGCGGGGCCGGTCTCCCAGACGCGCAAGCCGCCGCTGCAGCGTCGAAGAATGGTCAGCTGGGCGGGATTCAATGTCGGTTGCATGGCACGAAGGTCTACGTGCGTGGCGTTCCGGCGGTTTCCTCGACCGTGAAAAGCTGATGGCGCGTCCCACCCGCGCGAGCCTGGGAAAGCACCTAGTAACGAATCGTACGAACCGGCCCTTCGCTTGCCGCATCGCCCCGAACGAACTGGAGTGATGCGCCATGCCCGATATCGCCACGTCCCTGCCGCACCGCCCGCCGCCTGTCTTCGGGTCCGACGCCGACGCGTGGGACGACGAGCCCGTTGCCGTCGTGCACGACGGCGAACCGCCGAGTCGCTCGCCCGAGACGCCACAGGAGTCGGAGGCCCGGCGTTGCCTGGGCGTGATCCAGCGTCGTGACGAGAAGGGCCTGCGCGACCTCCACGGCGCGTTCCGCCATCGCGCATTCGTGTGCGCGCTGGCCATCGTGCGGCGCGACGAGATGGCCCACGAGATCGTCTCGACCAGTTTCATGCAGGTGTGGACCACGGCGCACCGCTACGATCCGGGCCGCGGATCGGCGCTCGGCTGGCTCACGATGATCGTGCGCAGCCGGGCTCTCGATGCATTGCGAAGCGCCAGGCTCGTCTGGCGGCGCGAGATCGGCTCGCAGGGCGACGACGACCTGCACGCGCATGCGGCCGAGGACGCGCTCGGCCCCTTGGCGCAGCTGGAAAGGCAGAACCGCGGACGACGGGTCCAGCGCGCGCTCCTGCGCCTGTCCCCGATGCAGCGCCAGGTGCTGACGCTGACGACGCTCGACGGCCTCTCGCACGACGAGGTCTCGAGGCATCTCGAACTGCCGTTGGGCACGCTCAAGTCGCACGCGCGGCGCGGCCTGGTGGCGATGCGGGCGCGCTGCGTGGCGATCGGCCTGTCCTGCGAGTGACTCCCCGCGGACGTCGCGCCGTGCAATGGGCACCGCACTTGCCGCCCTGCTTGTTTGCCGGATCGCAGCCATCGTCACGCCGACGACGCCGTGCCCTCATCGACCACTCAAGCGGAGCCCTTCATGCACCTCGTCGTCAACGGACAGCCCATCGACGTGGCGTGCGACGTCCGCACGTCCCTGCTCGACCTGCTGCGGGATCACCTGCACCTGACCGGTACCAAGAAAGGCTGCAACCAGGGCGCGTGCGGCGCGTGCACCGTGCTCGTGGAGGGCGATCGCATCAACGCGTGCCTCGCGCTGGCGGTGCAATACGAGGGCCGCGAGGTGACGACGATCGAGGGCCTGGGCACGGCCACGGCGCTGCATCCGCTGCAGCAGGCGTTCGTCGAGCACGACGGCTTCCAGTGCGGCTATTGCACGCCGGGGCAGATCTGCTCGGCGGTCGGCATGCTCGGCGAACTGGGGCGCGGCGTGCCGAGCCACGTCACGCCCATCCTCACGGACGAGCAGTTCGCGCTGACCCACGACGAACTGCGCGAGCGCATGAGCGGCAACCTTTGCCGATGCGGCGCCCACAACGGCATCGTCGACGCCATCACCGAATTCCACGAGGAGGCGCAATGACGCCGTTCACCTACGCGCGCGCCGCGAGCGTGCCCGATGCCGTGCAGCGCGCGGCCGTCGCCGGCGCCAAGTACCTGGGTGGCGGCACCAACCTGGTCGACCTGATGCGCGAGACGGTCGAGCGACCCTCGGCGCTGGTCGACGTGAGCCGGCTGTCGGCCGCGATCACCGAGCGCGACGACGGCTCGTTGTGGATGGACGCCGCCGTGCGCAACACCGCGATCGCCGAGCACCGCGCCGTCCGCCAGCGCTACCCCGTGCTGGCGCGCGCGATCCTGGCCGGCGCGTCGGCGCAGATCCGCAACATGGCCACGCTGGGCGGCAACCTGCTGCAGCGCACGCGCTGCACCTACTTCTTCGACGACGAGGGCTCGCGTTGCAACAAGCGCCACCCGGGCGACGGCTGCGATGCCCTCGACGGCCTCAATCGCAACCACGCGATCCTGGGCGCGTCGGCGCGATGCGTGGCGACGCATCCGTCGGACATGGCCGTCGCGCTGGCGGCGCTGGACGCGGTCGTGCACGTGCAGGGGTCGGCCGGTGAGCGCACGCTGTCGATCAACGACCTGCACCGGTTGCCGGGCGAGCGTCCGGACGTCGAGACCGAGCTCCAGCCCGGCGAACTGATCACGGGCATCGAGCTGCCGGCGCGGCCGCTGTATGCGCGCTCCACGTATCGCAAGGTACGCGATCGCTCGAGCTACGCGTTCGCGCTGGTGTCCGTGGCCGCGGCGATCGAGGTGAACGACGGCGTCGTGAGCGACGTGCGCATCGCGCTCGGTGGCGTCGCGCACAAGCCGTGGCGCGCGTGGAAGGCCGAACAGGCGCTGCGCGGCGGCGAGGCCAGCCCGGCCGCGTTCCTCGCCGCGGCGCAGGCCGAACTGGCCGACGCGAGGCCGCTGGCGCACAACGCGTTCAAGGTCGAACTGGCGCGCCGCACGATCGTGGCGGTGCTGAGCGAACTTCAAGGAGCCGCGGCATGAGCATCGCCAAGACCGTCGTCGAGAAGGTGCAGGGCGCGGCGATGGCCGTCATGGAGACGCTCGTGGAGCACGCGCCCGACAAGCTGATGCCCGGCGGCACGCCCGACCCGCTGATCGCGGCGCCGGGCATCATCGGGCAGTCGGTGTCGCGCCTGGACGGCCCGCAGAAGGTGGCCGGCGCCGCGCCGTTCGCGGCGGAGTTCGCGATGGACGGCATGGTGTTCGCCGCGCTGGCCTACAGCACGATCGCCAAGGGCCGCATCGCGGCGCTGGACACCACCGAGGCCGAGCGCGCGCCCGGCGTGGTGCTGGTGATGTCGCACCTGAACGCGCCCAAGCTCGCGCCGCCGCCGTTGTTCATGACGGCGGCCAAGGCGGCCTCGGGCGACAGCCTGCCCATCATGCAGGACGACCGCGTGCACTGGAACGGCCAGCCCATCGCGATCGTGCTGGCCGAGACGCAGGAGCAGGCCGACCACGCGAAATCGCTGATCCGCGTGCGCTACGACCATGAGGCGGCGTCCACGGTGTTCGACGTCGCCAAGAAGAACACCCATCCCGGTTCGTTCCAGGGCAAGCCCTTGCTGCTGGAGGTGGGCGACGCCGAGGCCGCGTTCGCCAAAGCGCCCGTGAGGATCGAGGCGACCTACCGCACGCCGCGCCACAACCACAACGCGATCGAGCTGCACGCGGCGACGCTGGCCTGGCAGGGCGACGACCTGGTCGTGCACGACTGCGTGCAGGGCGTGTCGCACGCCGCGTGGTCGCTGGCGCAGGTGTTCGGCCTGAAAGAGGAGCAGGTGCACGTGACGTCGCCGTTCGTGGGAGGCGGCTTCGGCGGCAAGACCTTGTGGTCGCACCAGGTCATCGCGGCCGCGGCGGCCAGGCTCGCGAAGCGGCCCGTGCGGATCATGCTGTCCCGCGAGGGCGTCTATCGCGTCGTGGGCGGCCGCGCGCCGACCGAACAGCACGTCGCGCTGGGCGCTGCGGAGGATGGCCGACTCGAGGCGCTGCTGCACACCGGCGTCGTGGCGATGACGACGCACAACGCGCTGCCCGAGCCCTTCGTGCTGCCGACGCAGTCGGCGTACGCGTCGAAGGCGATCAAGCTCGACGTGCAGGTGGCCGACATCGACATGCTCGCCAACACCTTCATGCGCGCGCCCGGCGAATCGGTGGGCACGTTCGCGCTGGAGTGCGCGATCGACGAGCTGGCCGACAAGCTGGGCCTCGACCCGATCGAGCTGCGCCTGCGCAACGAGCCCGACAAGGATCCGACCAACGGGCGACCGTTCTCGTCGCGCCGCATCGTCGATGCGTGGCGCGCCGGGGCCGAGCGTTTCGGCTGGAACCAGCGGCGGGCGACGCCGGGCACGCATCGCGATGGTGAGTGGTGGGTCGGCATGGGCTGCGCGATGGCCACCTATCCGTACTACCGCATGCCGGGGGGCGCGGCGCGCCTGACGCTGACGCGCGAGGGCCACGCGACCGTCGAGATCGCCGGCCACGAGATGGGCATGGGCACCGCCACGGCGCAGACCATGGTCACGGCGGAGCGGCTGGGCCTGCCGATGTCCCAGGTCACGTTCGCGTACGGCGACTCCAAGTTCCCGGGCACCGTGCTAGCCGGGGGCTCGCAGCAGTCGGCCGCGATCGGCGCCGCGGTGTCGGCGGTGGCCAGGGCGATGGTCGGCGAGCTGCTGAAGCTGTGCGACGGCGACTCGCCGCTGCAGGGCCTGAAGGCCGACGAGGTGCGCTGCCGCGACGCCGGCCTGTGCAAGGCCGACGAACCGGGCCGATTCGAGACCTACGCCGCGATCCTCGCGCGCGCGTCACGCGAGGCGATCACGGTGGAGGAGACGGCGCCGCCGCCGCTCGAGACGCAGCACTGGTCGATGCACTCGTGGGGCGCGATGTTCTGCGAGGTGCGCGTCAATGCCGTCACTGGCGAGCCGCGCGTCAGCCGCTTCCTGGGGGCGTTCGATTGCGGGCGCATCCTCAACGCCAAGACGGCACGCAGCCAGTTCCGCGGCGGCATCATCATGGGCCTGGGCCTCGCGCTGATGGAGGAGGCGCAGTTCGACGAGCGCAACGGCCGCATCATGAACCCGAGCCTGGCCGAGTACCACGTGCCGGTGCACCTGGACGTGCCGGAGATCGACATCCTCTGGAACGACATCCCCGACCCGCACACGCCGATGGGCGCGCGCGGCGTCGGCGAGATCGGCATCACGGGCACCGGCGCGGCGGTGGCCAACGCGATCTACAACGCGACGGGCAAGCGCGTGCGGGAGCTTCCGATCACGCTCGACAAACTGCTCTAGGACAGGCGCCGTCCGTTGGCCCGCGCGCGCCTGAGCAGCGCCAACAAGGATTGCCACTCGTCTTGTGAAAGGCCCACCAGGTGCAGGTTCTGCAGGCCGCCGATGCGCGGCGAGACGTACCCGATGTCGCCGTCATAGCGCGACGGCACGCCGAACGAGTTCACCACCGAGCCCAGCGTGCGCTCGGTGTAGTCGACGTAGTTGCCACCGAGGAAGGGCTCGCTGTTCTGGCGGCCGACGCGTACCTCGCCGTACGGCGTCGTCACGCCGGCCCAGGCCTGGCGGTCGAACAGGCGGCCGCTGGTGGTCAGGCCCGTCGTGGTGGCGTTGGGCTGGTCCCCTGCGGGCCATTGGTGGCGTTCAGGCCCGTCTCCAGCGTGAAGCCGCCGCCGTAGCCCGATCCGAAGTCCTTCGAGCCCGTGAAGCCGAGCCGGCTGCGCATGATGGCGCCGTCCTGCGATGGGTGTGGGCGCGGCGTTGATGGAGGAGCTGGTGGTCGACAAGCGCCAGGGCTTCTGCCGCCAGCTGAAGGCTCCCTGACGGCGAGGCCGCCGCGCACGCGATTTGCCCGGCGGCGCCGACATCAAGGAGTCTGCATGCCGATTTCCAGCCGCCATGCCCATGGCGGCACGGTGCTGCGTTCCCGCTGCCCGATGCTCGACGAGGCGTGTCGGGGCGGTCGCGGATGAGCGCCGTCTTCTCGCCGCGCGCCGTGCTGGTGGTGCGACTGGCCGTCCTGGCCCTGCTGGGACTGGCCGTCGCCACCGTGATGCTGTTCGTCTGGCGCGCCCGCGCCTACGAACAACTGGGCGAGCCGGTCGCGCAGGCCATCCCGTTCAGCCACAAGCACCACGTCGGCGATGACGGCATCGATTGCCGGTTCTGCCACACGACGGTGGAGACGCAGGCGCACGCGGGCCTGCCGTCCACGGCGGTCTGCCTGGGCTGTCATTCGCAGCTCTTCCGTGACCAGCCGTTGCTGGCGCAGCTCCACCAGAGCGCGGCCACGGGCCAGCCGGTGGTCTGGCAGCGCGTGCACGTGCTGCCCGACTTCGTCTACTTCAACCACAGCGTGCACGTCGCCAAGGGCGTGGGCTGCGTCGAATGCCATGGGCGCGTCGACCAGATGCCCATCGAGTGGCGTGCCAAGCCGCTGCAGATGCAGTGGTGCCTGGACTGCCATCGCAACCCCGCGCCCCACCTGCGCCCGGCGTCGCAGGAGTTCGCGATGGACGCGCCGTTGCCCGGGCCGGCGGAGGCGGGTGCGCTCGCGCGCGCGGCGCATCTCGAAAGCCAGCGCCGAATGACCGATTGCTCCACCTGTCACCGGTGACCACCTCATGACCCAGCCCAAGTCCACCGATGCCGGCGCCCGCCACGAGCACGTGATCGAGGTGCAACGAGGCGTCGGCGTGAACCGGCGCCAGGTGCTCGCCGCGATGGCCGCGTCGATGGCGATGGCGAACACCGCGTGCTCGCCGCCGCTGCGGCTGCAGGCGCATCCGTACGTGAACCTGCCCGAGGGCGGCGCTGGTGGTCAGCCGCTGTACTACGCCAGTGCCTTCGTGCGCGACGGCTTCGCGCACGGCGTGCTGGTGGGCACGCAGGAAGGCCGGCCCATCAAGATCGAGGGCAATCCAGGTCACCCGTCCAGCCTCGGCGCCACCGACATCTACGCGCAGGCCTCGGTGCTGCAGTTGTGGGACCCCGATCGCTCGGGCGTCGTGCGCCAGCGCCTGGCGCGCGGCGGCGATCCGCGCGCCGCGCCGCAGATCGCGTCGTCGAGCTGGAGCGCCTTCGAGGAGACCTGGCGCGAGCGCGCCACAGCCCTGGCCGATCCGAACCGCGGCGGCACCTTGCGCGTTCTCACCGGGCCACTGACGTCGCCGACCGAGCGCGCGCTGCTCGCCGCCCTGCTTGCGCGCGGGCCTCGGGCGCGGTGGCATGTCCATGCGCCGTCGAAGGACCAGGCCGCCGTCGACGGCGCGTGGATGGCCTTCGGCCACAACGTCGCGCAGGTGTTGCATTTCGACCGCGCGCGCTGCGTGCTGGCGCTCGCGGCCGATCCGTTCAGCGACGGGCCTGGCGCGGTGCGGCATTCGATGGATTGGTCGGCCGCGCGCACGGCCCTGCGCGACGGCTCGACCGGCGCCCACGCCCCCGTGCTGTTCGCCGCCGAGGCCACGCCGAGCCTGTTCGGGGCGCGAGCCGACCATCGCGTCGCGCTCTCGCCGGCGCGCATCGAAGGCTTGCTGTGGCGCGTGGCGGCGCATTGGATGCCCGAGCTCACGCCGGCCGACGTCGGGCTGGCCGATCCGGCCACGACCGCGTTCGAGGCGCGTCTCGTCACCGCGTTGCGCGAGGCGGGCCCGTCGGCGCTGGTGGTCGGCGGCGCGGGCCTGTCGGCCGAGGCGCATGCCTTGGTACTGGCGCTGAACCAGCGCCTCGGCTCCGTCGGCAGCACGCTCACGCTGATCGAGCCGCCCGATGCGGCCCCTGGCGCGGGCTCGCTGGCCGAACTGGTGGAGGCCCTCGACGCCGGTGCCGTCGACACGCTGCTGGTCATCGGCGCCAATCCCGCGTACGACTCAGCGGACAGCGCGCGCGCACTGCCACGCGCGAAGCTGCTCGTGCACGCCGGCCTGCACGTCGACGAGACTGCGCGCCTGGCCGACTGGCACCTGCCACTCTCGCACGCCTACGAGCAATGGAGCGACGCGCTCGCGCACGACGGCAGCGCGACGCTGGTGCAGCCCGCCATCACGCCGCTGTACGACACGC
>OUNM011276684.1_pt1 | contig 23281 bp, 23 predicted proteins | sample 1769961 | NCBI WGS metagenome assembly OUNM01 (sample SAMEA3914820, study PRJEB12502) | metagenome | biome: forest; material: soil | place: USA | collected 2012-03-12 | depth 0.3 m | reverse complement strand
CCATATGTCCAAGGACGTAGCCGATCAGGACGAGCCCCGTCAAAGCCACGAGCCACTTTTTGCCGATAGACGACTTCCAAAAAAATGTGATCGGATTCACGCGATAAAAAGAACCGGAATGACGCCGCTGTTCCAATGCAAATGTTTCATCTGGAATATGACGGCAACGTTGAGGGATATGGGCATGGGAAGCAGAATAGGTTTAGAGACATCCGCCGCGATGCAAAGCGAGAAATTCAGGTGTCTTTACGAACCCTCAAGCCATGCGACTCCAGGATGCGGACAGAAGACGAGAGCCGGCCTGTCGTGACCATCGGTTCCGTCAAATCTCCATTCAGGACGGGGTGCTCATGCCGGAAGCGGGAGGACGGGAGTTCATCGAGCAACTGCATCTCCTCTCCCGTACACCAAAATCGCGGATCGATCGGGCGATGCGAGGAAGACTCGATTGTCTGGTCAGGCAACCAGAAAGCCAGGACGCATTTCCTGCCCCCAGCCATACAGCGACGGCATCGATCTCGAAAAAGTCCGCGAGGCGCTTGCTTCCGGCAAATCAGCGAGTGGGGGTTCGCCGTCTAGCCTCGAACGCTAATACTCTTTATAGCAATCTCCGCCCGGGCGCTATTCCAACCCCTGAAAGGAGGCAACGCTTGACTTGAACAAACCCAGGAGATCGTTGAAATCCCCTTCCCGGCAGGTCAGTTGAAAACGCAGCTGCTGCGCCGCGAAATTGCAAAAAACGGTCGTTGCCTTGAAGCGCTGATTTGCCGAGGTGTAAGCTAGTTCGACGCGGTAGGTGTCGTGGCGATTGAGCAGCACCATGCCCGGTTGATCTTCACCCCACTCCAGTTTCGTGGCATCCCGCGGCAGGCGGCTCATCAACTCCGCTTTCAACGCCTTCAAGGTCTCCTCATCAAAGGTATTTGTCCGCGGCTTCGGGTGAGCGGTGATCGTTATCTCGGCCCCGGCAGTGGGAGCCCGAAATGTGACCCGTGATGCCTCTCCAGACGCCTGCCACTGCGCTGGCGGCTGGAACAGCACCAGATCCAATCCGTTGCGAAAAGCCGTGTCCTGAATTACTCCACCCTCAATCTGGGTGGTATGCGGAACGGGGCTCAGGTCGAGAGTCGCGGCCTGCGCTCCCGCGACCGCGATAGAGAGAAGGGCGATTACTTTAAGTACCATCTTTGCTTCGTATAGCTAACATCCATGAGTTTGCCCGGAGGCGGGCTGGTGCGGAAACCAGTGTCAAACGCCCACACGCGCTTGGGCGGGCTGTAGGTCTTGCTGGAATTATTGTCCCAATGCCCAGTGGCTTGTTTGCTTTGGAACAGTTCCACCATCGATCCATTGTACGTAAACGTCTTGCCGCTCCAGTTTTCCAGGAAACGCGGAAAGTTTTCCACCCCGCCACTGTAATGCTCATTACCGCTGCTGTCCTTGGAATCAGGAACGATCCCGGCGAGAAATGCAGCATTGATCGTCGTATCGGAAGCGATCCGCTTGGTATTTCCCGAAGCAGTGATGTCCACACTTGAATCCGAGTCCTTCCACGCATTCGAAAGGACATTGATTGAGTCACCCACCAGAGCAGCCGGTTGCCAGGTACTCGAAGTATTAAAGCTACCTTGCACATACATGGGATTCTCGCTCACCACCGTAAGACCGCCCGTCGGAAGAGTACTGCCATTCTTTACGCGGATACCGCGTTTGTTGTTCGCACCCGTCTGTCCCGCGCCGATATCGCTCATCCAAATGACGCCGTTCCACCCGGAAATCTTCGACGTGTCGAGCTTGCTTACGTCGAGCGAGGAAAGGCGAACATTGGAATCCGTAGCGGATTCACGATAGTTTGTAATCGTTTCGTTGGTGGTGATGGCGCCATTTACTGCATTGAAAAACGCCTGATCACTAGACGATTGACTCGACAAGTTGCCCGCGTTGACCGTTTTTCCGCTCGGAGCAATGATATTGACCGTGGTATCCGCGGCATTCGTAGCCGAACCAATGAGCACGCGTACGTCGGCATAATCATAGTACCGAGGGTTGGTTGTCCCGGTGCTGCTGCTCGCAGAGAAAGTGTCGGTGAAAGCCGAATCCGGACGCTCAATGATTTCGCGATAGCCGTCATTGTTGTCGTTGCTATCCGTCGTCGAAAACTGGCTCGGCGAAATGCCGAACGGATCCTGCCGTGTCACCAGGGCCGGCGTGACACCGGGAGCAAAGCTGTTGCCTGGGTCGAGCGACGGATGCGACACGGAGTCATCGAAGGTGGAGGAATCCGATTTTCCGCGCCACTTATAGTCATTGGGAGCGTATCCGGCGGTGTAACTATCCGCATAGGTTACTTTATCGTCGAAAGTAAGGCTGTTTCCGCCATCCGGGGAAGTATAGATCTTGCCATTGCTATGAACCCAGCCATTCACTTCGAATTGCGGGCTGGGGTGAAATTCCAGCATGTCGTTATAGAAAATCGCATATTGCCAGGGCGACTGGATTTTCTTTTCCAAAACGCGACGGACCCTCACGGTGACCGGCGTTTTCTGCATCGTCGGCGCCGTCAGATCCACGGAGGCCAGATAGTAATAGGACGAACCGCCGCCGGGGTCCGCCAGCACGCGATCCGGAGAGCCGGTCGATTTCGTAAAGTCCGACTTCAATGCTTCGATGGTATAGAGGCTTGAAGTAAATCCCGAAGGCTGGGGCAGGAGTGTGCTGGTGGGCGCCGTTAAGCCAGAAAAGAGGCTGGCCGCCGGGGCGACAGTGGTCGGATTTGCCTGGCACTGCGCCTTCCAATAGCCATAGGCCCAGTCAATATAGGCATCTGCGGTGGCCTGCAGGCTTTCCATCTGGCCGGTGCGCCGGGCCACACGCGTGGTCTGCCCGGTGAGATATACAGCCATTCCCGTGGCCGTGGACACGACCAGGATCACCATCAGTGCGATGAGCAAGCTACTGCCGGAATCATGCGGTTTTTGCGTTTTCATTGCGTTTTACTGGTAATTTGCGATTTGGGAGCGCCAGGGGACATCAATCGTCGTTTGGACGTTCACATATTTAAATCCCCGGGCCGTTGCTTTGGGCTCGCTGGTAATCATGCCAGCTTCGATGTATTGATTACTGCTGCCGAGAAGTTTAAAAGGCTTCGTCAGGTTACTTGTGTCAGCCGCTGTCACGTTGCGCGCCACGGTTTTTGCAGAACTTGATAGATCCGGATAATAAACCAGATTGCTGCCGCTCAAAGCCAAGCCACCGCGGCGGGTCACATACACGTGATAGACTGGTGCCGGGCTGCCGCTGATCGTGATCGCGCTCTTCAGGTTGCTCGTGAGCGTTACTGTAACCGTCGGCAAACTGCCGCTGACCGCCGTGATATCGTCTTCCAAGTTCATCGCCGGGATGATGAGCCGCATGTTGGTGGTCGGCAAAGTCGCAGCCACAGAACCTAGCGTCGGGTCGTAGGTGCTGCCTAGCGTGATCTGGACGTTCTTTTGTCCCGCAGCCGCAGTGGCTGCCACAGACCCCGGCCCGGAGATCAACGTCTGATAGATAACGCCTTGAGCCGGACTGCTCGTGGTCGCAGTCAGCTTGCCACTCGAATCGAAGTTCGCGAGTTGCGGTATCGAAATGGAGGCATGGATCTGCTGGACAGCCCGATTGACGGAATCGTGAACTTCCTGGTGCGAGATATTTACGGCTTCGTTTTTCGCGCTCTCCGTCGTCATGGCGCTGAGCACCCAGAAAAAGGAGGCGCCAGCAATGGCCATGACCGCAAGTGTCGCCGTTGTTTCAATCAGGGTGTAACCTGATGATTTTGCGCAGATATTAGTTTTCATGTGTCTGGCACTCGGATCGTGTTCATTACTACCGAGAAGCTCTTGCTGCGGTAGGTGTAGCTTACCGTCACTTGCCCCGCCCTCGCGTTGTAAGAACCGGCATCGCTGATGACGGTGGTCACGGTGGCAGTCACCACGTTGGTCACTGGGTTGGTCGAGGGATCGATATAAAGAGGTACGTTATTCGCCGTCGTCGTCCCCATGGCGAGTACGGTGGGGATCAAGGGAGCCGAAACTCCTTGGGAATTGACGTTGAGCGGGTTAAACGGAGCCGCCGATTCGATCTGGTCGATCTGATTTCTCGCCAGTTCCTGCGCGAGAGTGAACAACCGGGAAGTCGAAGCGATCTGGTTGTTCTTGGTGATCGTGGCAAAAGTCAGGCTGAAGCAAATCGCGATCAGGGAAAGCGCGATGCATGCTTCCATGAGCGTAAAGCCGCTCTGTTTTGTTCGAGCCATCATAGATTTTCTGGTATTTAGAAGCAACCTCCACGCCATTTTGGGCCCCCTACCCTCCTTTCACAGGGCGCTTACGGCCATGTAATTCTCTTGAAGTGCGTTTTCCGCGCTAAGCCCTTCTCCCGCAAGGAGAACTCGAAATCCAGACAGCGAACGGTAATCCATCCGGCCTCTGCCGACTTTGATAAATTTCTCACTGGATTCTCAAAAACAAGGCAGCCGGGCGAACAAAGGTCTCATTTTTGATGGGTTTCCCCCAAACACCTGTGGCGACAGTACATGAGCTTTGGCCCCGTTCGTCTTCGTCCTCGTACACGGCGAGACAGCGTCCTTTCTCCGAAACGGGAAAAAAAGAGGTTTACAAGTTCGCAAAGTTGCCCTTTCTTCCCCACCCCAAGCGCAAAATCAAAAAATCATCTCCGTTGGTCCTCGGGCAGCGATCTTCGTGGTCGCGAGCCGTATGCGTCGAGGGAAACCCGGTGAACTGAATCAGAAAAAGAGAGCGCGGCTCTCGAAGGACGTCATCCCTTTACAGGGCGTACTGTCGCCGTCAGCCGTCTCACTTCCACCAAAAGCATATGCCCGTCCGCCTAGGCCTGTTTGAAATGCCCAAGTCGCTCGCAAAAGACGAAGCGACGCGCACCGATACCTACGGTAAATTCGTTGCCGAACCCTTCGAGGCCGGTTACGGCCACACCATCGGCAATTCCCTCCGCCGCGTGCTCCTCTCCTCTTTGGAAGGCGCGGCCATCACTTCCGTGAAAATCAACGGAGCCGCCCACGAATTTCAGACGCTTCCGCATGTCGTGGAAGATGTCACCGACATCGTGCTCAACCTCAAGAAGGTCAAATTCAAGGCGAACGACCACGACGTCCGCAACCTGAGCATCTCGGTTAACAAAGAAGGAGCCATCACTGCGGCCGACATCCAGGAATCCACGCAGGTCGAAGTCGTGAACAAGGACCAGCACATCTGCACACTCGACAAGAAGACGAAGTTTGACGCCGAGCTCGAAGTGAAGGTGGGCCGCGGATTCGCCACCGGCGACGAAAACAAGCATGCCGATCAGCCCATCGGCGTCATCGCCATCGACTCGATCTTTTCGCCCGTCACGCGCGTGAAGTACGCCGTGGAGAATACCCGCGTCGGCCAGCGCACCGATTACGACAAGCTCATCCTCGAAATCTGGACGGATGGCCGCATCACGCCCGAGGACGCTCTTGTGCAGGCCTCTTCCATTTTGAAGAAGCACTTCGAGCCGTTCTACGGTTACGACGAGAATGCCGTGGCTTTCGACGAAACGCCGCAGACCGCCAACCAGGAGAACGTCAAGCTCAAGAAGCTCCTCAACATGAGCGTCAACGAGATCGAGCTCTCCGTGCGCGCGGCAAACTGCCTCAACAACGCCAACATCACCACGGTCGGCCAGCTCGCGCAGAAGACCGAGGCGGAAATGCTCAAGTACCGCAATTTCGGCAAGAAGTCGCTCAACGAAATCAAGGAAAAGCTGCAACAGCTCGGCCTCTCGCTGGGAATGAAGTTCGAATCCGGCATGGTGGAACCCAATCCCGCGGAGACCGGCCTCGTCGTCCGCTAACTGTCACACTATCTAGCAAGAGAATCTCATGCGTCATCAAAGGAAAACCGTCAAACTGGGCCGCAGCCAGGCGCACCGCGACGCGCTGCTCGCCAATCAAACCGTGTCGCTCATCGAGCACAGCCGCATTAAAACCACCCTCTCGAAAGCGAAAGCCGTGCGTCCTTTCGCGGAGAAGCTGGTTACTTTAGGCAAGAAAAATACGCTGCACGCCCGCCGTACCGCGCTCTCTTACCTGCGCCACAACGAAGCCGCCGTCGGCAAGCTGTTCTCAGAAGTGGCCCCGCGCTGCGCTAAGCGCCAGGGTGGCTATACGCGCATCATCAAGATCGGCCAGCGCAACAGCGACGCCGCTCCCATGGCCTTCCTCGAGTGGGTGGATGGTGATGGAGTCGAAGTGGAAACCGTCAAAGCTCCCGCTGCCGCTCCCGCCAAAGCCAAACGCGCTCCCAAAGCCGCCGCTGCCGCTGAAGGCGAAGCCAAGCCGGCTCGCAAAACCAAGGCCAAGAAGGCCGAGGCTGCGGCTGACAAGTAACTTACCAGCACCAACAACCCTTCAGAGGGCGGAGCTTCCAGCTCCGCCCTTCTGCTTTCCCGCCCTTGCTTCTCCCCGGGTCCGCTTTTTTTCTGGCCTCGATCGCCATCACCCTGGCGCCGGGCCCGGATATTCTCTACGTGCTCGCGACCGGCATCTCACGCGGACGCCAAATCGCCATCGTCGCTGCGGCGGGCTTTGCCAGCGGGCTTTCGGTGCACACCGCGTGCGCCGCCTTCGGCCTCTCCGCGCTGCTGATTGCGTCGCCCATGGCTTTCACGGCGGTGAAAGCGGCCGGCGCGTGTTACTTGGGTTATCTCGGCATCCGTTCCCTGGGCTCGCGTGGCATCACCGCACTGGCTGAACGCTCCAATACAGCCCCGCCACGGCAAATCTATCGCCAGGCGTTCCTCATGAACGTTCTTAATCCCAAGGTCGCTCTCTTCTTCCTCGCCTTCCTGCCACAGTTCGCCGCTCCGGAGCGGGGCCCTCTCGCACATCAGTTTGTCGTGATGGGAGGCTGCCTTGCCATCATTGCCTTCTCGATTTTTTCTCTCGTGGGCATTTTCAGTTCCGCTATCGGGCCAAGCTTGAAAGCCCACCCACGCGTCTCTGTGTGGTTTGACTGCCTCGTCGGCATCTTATTCCTACTGATCGCCTTTCGCCTCTTGTTCGCCTCTGCTCATTGAAATCGCTCCAACTGTCCGACAGTTGGATGTTGAGAGTTGGGAGTTGAGAGTTGAGAGTTCCTCTTTTTCCCAACCATGGAAGCTCCCGAAGTCCCAACCGAACATCTCCACGAGCAACTGCATGAACACGCCGAACATGCGCACGAAGGCGAGCGCTGGACGCTCCGTGTAGCCTTAAGTGCCGCGATCATCGCCGGCTTGGCCGCCGTCGCTTCCCTGCTCGCCGGCATGAATGCCAACGAGGCCATGGTTGATCAAATGCGAGCCAGCGACCAGTGGAACTATTACCAGGCCAAAGGGGTGAAAGCCAGCGTGCTCACCACCAAGATCGAACTGCTCTCGGCACTTGGAAAAGAAGTCGAAGCGAAAGACCAGGAGAAACTCGCCAGCTACAAAAAGGAACAGGAAGAAATCCAAAAGATCGCCCATGAAGCGCAAGCGAGCTCGAAGGAGCGCTTCGAAACCCACGAGTCGCTGGCCTTTTCCGTAACCATGTTTCAGGTGGCGATTGCCGTCGCCGCAATCTCCGTGCTCACCAAGCGCAAACGCTTTTGGTACACCGGCCTGGTGGCTTCGGCGATCGGGCTTGTGTTCCTTTCTCAAGGCCTTCTCCACATGCAGCGCCTCAGGGCGGAGGAAGCGGCAACCGCAACATCCGCCGCCGAAGAAGGAACCAAAGCGCCGGAAAAATCGGCCCCAAAAGAGCACGCTTCCGCGGAAAAGGCCGAGAAGTAGAAATTCGGCATGGCGCCTTTCACCAGAGGCGAAATGCAAGGACCCGAAAAGTCCACAAGGAATGGACGACCGGCTTCCCGGCCTCGCACGATCCCTTCCCTGCAACTAACGATTATGAAGACCCTTCTCTTCCACCTCTTCCCGTCGTTGGCGCGGCGCAACCGCCACGATCCGATGCTCTGCTACTACTTGGGCCAGCTCAATCGCACCAAGCGCGTGGTCAAAAAAGAAGGCTCGAGCTGGCGCTGGGTTTAAAACGCCTCAATTGCAGGAATGTAATCCACAGGAACGAAGCTCGGCTACAAAAGGCCGAGCTTCATTTTCCCCGCTTCACTGATCATTGCCTGATTCCATGGCGGGTCCCAAACGAGGTCCACTTCGGCATCGCCCACTCCGGGCACGGCCATGATCTTCTGCTTGGCCTCTTGGGCGATCACCGGTCCCATGCCGCAGCCAGGCGCAGTCAGCGTCATTTTCACATTCACTTGCGCAGATTGACCCTCCGGCTGCGTAACCAGGCAATCGTACACGAGCCCAAGATCGACGATGTTCACGGGGATTTCCGGATCGTAGCAAGTGCGGAGCTGATCCCACACCGATTTCTCTTCCACGCGGATGTCGCTCGCCGTCACCGCCGGCTTCTCTCCCGCCGGTGCAATTTCCAATCCAAGAGCATCCGCATCATTTTCCGCAATGCGCGCCAGCCCGTAGTCCGTGGCCACTGTATAGCTATTTCCCAAAGCCTGCGTGATGATGACTTGCGTACCGGCCTTCAGGGTAAAGGGCTCGCCGCTCGGAATACGGATCGCTTCACAATCGCGAAGCAGAGCTGTTTCAGTATTTTCGTGCATAAGATTCCGCCGGGCTGAATGTTACTTGTTAGACTCCGGTGTTTTCAAGATGACCTTCACCTGCTTCTTTTCCGCGGGCGGTGCGGCAAAATTCTCATATAAACTTCCCGCGCCTTCCGCTTTTGAAGGACTGGCCAGATTTGAAATCGCGGGAGCTGGCGTGGTTTCAGGCGCCAGCGCCGAGCGCAAAGCGCCCTCAACGAGTTGCGCGCAATGAATCTTCATCGGCGGCAGTGCCCCCAGCGGTGCAGCCAGTTCGCTCCCGGAAAGCGACAGCGCTTCCTCGACGGTTTTGCCGGCGATCAATTCCGTGGCCACACTGGCCACCGCAATCGCCGTCTCACAACCAAACGTCTGAAATGTCGCCCGATCGATGACTTTTCGGCCCTCCGGATCTTCTTTGAACTTCACCCACATCCGCAGCATATCGCCGCAATCCGGACTTCCCACCGTTCCCACTGAATCCGCATTTTCCATCTCGCCGATATTCTTCGGATTCTGAATGGCTTCATGAATTTTACGCTGCAAATCGTCGCTCATAAATCAAAGAAAAAAATTAGCATCAAAACAATTCGCATTCGTCATTCGAGCTTCGGACTTCATTCGTCATTCGGATTTCGTCATTCCTGCCCGCTCATTCCCCCAGCTCATACCGGGGCAAACTCGCATCCACCTCCACACTCCACGCATCGATCCCTCCCCTCAAGCATCGCGCATTTTCAAAGCCGTGCCCCACAAAATACGCCGCCGCATCCCGGCTGCGCGTGCCTTGATGATCGATGAAAACCAGCGGCGCCTGCTTATCCCAACCCGCTACGATTTCCTGCATAAGAGCCTGGCTGAGCAGGACCGAGCCGTCGATATGCACCGCTTCAAATTCCTCGCGCGTCCGCACATCGATGAGCTTTACCCCGCCGCTCTCCTTCCTCATCGCATCCAGTTCCGGCGGGCTCACCTGCATCTTCCGATCTGCCTCGTCGCTTGAAAGGATGTGCTCGATTACTTCATCCACGGAAAGCCTGTCATTCCGTTCGCAGACGCCGGCGAGCGTTTCCTCAGGGCGAAACCCGCAGCTCGCACACCCGCCGATGTGATACTGCCGAAACAGCGCCCGGCGTGCCCCCGGAAAGGCGCGCTCCAGCTCTGCCATGGTGATATTTGGATCAATCTGCGTGGTGTGCATGGTTTCCAACCCTAAACTGAGACTCTCCGAATGACAATGGCGCGCAAAGGAGTTGCGATGGCACAAAGGCCTGCCTCCGGAACGCCAATTTCCAGCTTGGCGTTTTTCCGAGACAGAACATCCTTGGACTAGCTAACTCCGCTGCATTGGGATTGCGGGGCGGCGCGCTGGACCTTACCGTCCTGTTTGCATGAAAGCCATCTTGTTCTCCCTCGTGCTTTTGGCTTCAGCAGCCGCCCATGGCCTGGCTCAGGATGCCTCAAAGCTCAAGGTCCTGGTCGTCACCGGTGGCCATGGGTTTGAGGTCGAACCGTTCTTCAAAGTCTTCTCGGAAAACCCAGATATCGAGTTTACCGCCGCCAAACATTCCAAAGACGCCGATGCGTACGAACGCGGTGATTTTTTGGATCACGATGTGATCGCGTTGTACGATATGCCGAAGACGATCACCGATGCGCAAAAGCAACAGTTCATGGCCATCTTTGACAAAGGCATCGGCCTCGTGGTGCTGCATCACGCGCTGGTCTCGTTTCAGGACTGGCCGGAATACGAACAGATTATCGGCGGACGTTACCCGGAGGAAAAAGGCAAGGCGGGAGTAGTCACGCCCGAAGTCGGCTACCAGCACGACGTGGATATCCCAGTCACCATCGTGGCCAGAGAACATCCGATCACCGCAGGTTTGCGCGATTTCACGATCCACGACGAAATCTACTGGGGCTTTCGTGTGCAACCCGATGTCGCGCCGCTTCTTTCCACCACTCATCCTCAAAGCGGAAAGCCCCTGGCCTGGACGCGCACCCAAGGCAAATCACGCGTGGTCTATTTGCAGTTAGGGCATGGACCGTCGGCTTACAACGATTCGAACTACCGGACCTTGATCGCGCGAAGCATCCAGTGGGCCGGAAAGCGGCTTTGACCGGGGGCAGTTGAGAGTTGTCTCGAAGATGGGGAGCATCGAGACTTCCGGTGCCGATCCCCTCGTGCTTTCCCAGCCTTTCCCGACCCATGAAACTGCTCTTTACCGCCTGTCTTCTGCTCTCCGCGGCTGCCGCGTTCTCCGCCGATCAGTTACTTGTTGAAGCGGAAAGTTTCCAGGACCCCGGGACTTGGGTGCTCGATACCCAGTTCATTGAAATCATGGGCTCCCCTTACCTGCTGGCTCATGGCCTGGGAGTTCCGGTGAAAGATGCCACCACCACGGTGAAATTCCCCTCCACTGGCCGCTATCATGTTTGGGTCCGGACCAAAGATTGGGTGGCGCGCTGGAAGGCGCCGGGCCAGCCTGGGAAATTTCAGGTGCTTGTCGATGGCAAACCCCTCGCAGAAACTTTTGGCACAACTAATGCCGAGTGGTTTTGGCAAGACGGCGGCACGGTGGAGATTTCACAGCCACAAGTAACACTGGCACTTCATGATTTAACCGGTTTCGATGGCCGTTGCGATGCTGTCTATTTTTCCAAGGATAGCCAAGCTCAACCTCCCAACGAGAAAGAGTCTCTCGCCAAATGGCGGACTTCCGTGCTCGGCATCCCGGCCGAACCCCAGAATGCCGGTAGTTATGATCTCGTCGTGTGCGGCGGCGGCTACGGCGGAATGGGCGCAGCCATTTCCGCGGCGCGGATGGGCTGCAAAGTCGCACTGATTCAGGATCGCCCGGTGCTCGGCGGCAATGGATCGAGCGAAGTGCGCGTCTGGGCCATGGGGGGCATCCGGCGCGGTCTTTATCCAAACATCGGCGAGATCGTCGAAGAGTTCACCGATCAGGCGAAAGCGTCTCCCGGCACCAAGGAAGAGTTTGGCGACGATAAAAAGGAGGCCGTCGTGCGCGCGGAAAAGAACATTTCGCTGTTCCTTAACAATCATATTACTTCCGTGGAAATGGCGGATGCTCAGCACGTCGCCGCCGTCATGGCACTGGACACGCGCACGAGCGAACGCCGGCGCTTCGCCGGAAAATTCTTCGTCGATTCCACCGGCCACGGAACCATCGGCTTCCTCGCTCATGCGGAGTTTACTTTGCGCGAGGCGGATCACCTCGGCATGAGCAATATGTGGCGATGGGCGGATGCCGGCAGCCCTCAGACTTTTCCGGATGTGCCGTGGGCACTCGATCTCGATATGGAAGACTTCCCTTATCCCCGCCATTTTCACGCCGAGTGGTTTTGGGAAAGCGGATTTAACAAGAATCCGATTACCGGGCTGGAAGATATGCGTGACTGGAACTTGCGCGCCATCTTCGGCGCATTCAATGCCATGAAAAATAAAAGCGGCAAAGCCGAGCATGTGAATGCCCGGCTCGAGTGGGTTGCCTATATTGGCGGCACGCGTGAATCACGCCAACTCGTCGGCGATGTCATGCTCACACGCGACGACATCACGGATAACAAACCATTTCCGGATGGGACCGTCCCCACCACGTGGGACATCGATCTGCACTACGCCAAAGAGCAGTACGCCAAGAAAACACCGGACGATCCTTTCGTCTCCAAAGCCGTCTTTGGCAAAGGCGTGGACAAGCAACACGGCTACCCGGTGCCCTATCGCTGCATGTACTCGAAGAACATCGAGAACCTCTTTATGGCTGGACGAGACATCAGCGTCACCCACGAGGCGCTCGGCACGGTGCGTGTGATGAAGACCGGAGGGATGATCGGCGAAGTAGTGGGAAAAGCCGCATCGCTCTGCGTGAAAAACCAATGTTATCCGCGAGATATTTACGAGCGTTACTTTCCGGAACTGCAGACACTGCTCCGGCTCCCCGGCAAAGCCCGGCGCGATACCGTGCAGGCGGAAATCAAGCTCCCGGAAGGCTACAAGCCCCTTCCGCCTCCCGCGGATTTGAAGAAACCATAAGTTAAGGCCAGATCCGGCTTTCGAAGAGGCGGCGAACAATCCTAGTCAAGCGTCGCTCTGCGACGTTGCGTTACTTCATTCAAAACCGTGCGTCGAAAACTCACGGCTACTTTCAGACGTCGCTCCGCGACAAATACGCGCTAAAGCGACTGCCCGGCCGCTGACTTGTTAGGATCTTCTTCCGGAGTCCGGCACCAGATGATCCCCGCGGGAGGGAAAGGAAGCTTGCCCACCTCCGTCAGCACATCTTTCGGATCCACTAACTCGGTGTGCCCATCGACAAAGGAGACCAACCCTTTTCCGCCGTATCTGGCTACGAAAGTCTTGCCGTTCCCCTTCGGCGCACCGTCATATTTCTGCTGAACCGGCAGTGATTTGATTTCGTTCGGCAAACCCTGGTCGAAAAAAAGGACCGTCTGGCTCGGGTTCGTAATCTGGGACATCCGCGCGTTCTTCACGCCTTCAGCGTCCTTGCGCTGGAGCTTTGTATTGATCGCCATTGCAAAGAGCGGCCGGATGAGTTTCCGCTCGTCCACCGGATAGGCTGCTCCCGGCACATACAGGAGGTTTTGCGACGAATAGTACGCTTTGGGATCGTTCGAGAAATCGCCCACTCCCCGCATGCCTACCAGACGAGGGAGCGCATTGTACCATGCCTTGCCATTGGCCGGATCAGCGCAGGCCTGCCAGGAATCATTCGACTTCGAACCTTCTTCGGGCAGCACGCCATTGTTTTGCGCTTCGTAGCTCGCTGTCGCACTGGAGAGCTGCTGCATGACGTGAAGCGCCGTCACGCGCCGCGCACGCTGCTGCACCGTGGTGACCACGGGAAAGATCATCGCCGCAAGCACGAGGATGATCGATACCACCACCAGGACTTCCATGATGGTGAAGGCGCGGGATTCAGGATACGGACGAAACTTCATGGCAGGGGCGGAAAAAGGGGGCTCGCTAGTCAGTGAGCATGCGGTTGGGGGTTGTGGTGGTAAGCAGGACGCGGTTGTTACCGTTCAACTGCTGGAGTTCCGAAACAAATTCCCGCGGTTTCACACTTTCTTTCAGGTGAACGAGGTAGAGAAGCTCCGTCATCATACCGGCCTGGATGGATTCGACCGAAAGCATGTCCGAGTCATTCAGGTATTTTTTGAAACTGTCGGTGAAGACCTGGTCGTAATCGACATCATTGGTTACGCGAATTCGCAGGTAATGAGATGCCCGAGCCGGGGCAAAGATGTCCATTCGCGAAAAGACGTAGATGACCGAGCAAATGAGGATGGTTGTCGCCGAGGCGAGCCCATAAACCCGCGCGCCGACACCCAACCCCGCCGACATGGCCACGAAAAGAAAAGCGATGTCCCGCGGGCCTTGCAGAAGCGTTCGGAAGCGGATGATGGAAAAGGCCGCGAAAATGCCAAACGCCGTGGCGTGCGAATGCTCGCGGTCCACCCGGACGACCATGACGATGACGGCAATGCAGGTCCCAAGGATGAGGAGCGTGTGCACGTATTCCTGCGAAAAACGCCCTCCCCGATAGGTGCGCTGGTAAACCGTCGCGACGAGCAAATTGAGCGCAAAGCTGAGCGCAATCGCAAAGACAATTTCCGGCAGGGGCGGAATAGGTTGATTGAAGCCCAGGGCTTCGGTGAGCAGTTCGAACAGGTCATTCATCCGGAAAAAGTTATGAGGCCTCCGCCAAACCTGGGCTCTTGAAATCGTGTGCAACGAGCACCTGCTCCAGGCCAGCCAGCGGAGGAGCGACACCGTATTGGATCTTCACCCTTCCGCCAAGCTGCCCGTGCAGCACGGGGTCTCCGTCTTCAAGGGCGTTGCAATACTTGCTGTGGCTCTGGATCACACAACCCACTTCGCCGACTACTCGGGAAAGCCAGTACGGCACATTCCCTGTGATCTTGATTTCCATCACGGAAAAGCCGTCGGGCAGCAGATATTTTTCAAACTTCTGATCGTCCGGCGTCGGGGTGAGATCCTGGAACCGATAGGCGATTCCCGTGTCAAAGGTGATGCGCAGATCACTCTCGGGATTGATATCGGAGTAGGCGTGCCGGTCATACCGCATGCAGCAGCTAGGCCGAAAGGCACAGTCCTCCACCAGGCGGACGCTCTCCTCGACGACGCGCCGATCGTTTTCCGGCAGGTGCACCCCTTCGAGTCGATCTCCTTCTCCGACGGCTAAAGCCATCTCCAATGGAATGCGCGCCCGGCGTTTCACCACGCGGCCAAAGTGCTTGTGCTTCACTTCGACGAAACTCGTCGGCGGCAGAACGCCATCGAGGCTGCCATAAACTCGCACACGGAGCTTTCGCCGACTCGGCCATCCACGCACCTTTTGCCAGTAACAATCTCGGTCGAGGTTGTCATAATAAAGGCTGACGATGGGGTAGTAGGCCGTCTCCGTGGCGTTTTCATCCGCCCTCAAATAAGGCATCAAGTGCGGCATCATCCGCTCACGCTGCTGTGGCGTGATGACAAATTTGAGCTCTAGACGGTCGTAGCGGAAACTCACTGATGGAAAGCGGAAAATCTACGAAGGAGGGGTGGTAACATGAGATCGCTCAGCGCGCTTCTACTTAGGAAGCGTTTGGAAAATTGCAACAAACATTGTCATCCAATTGTAACATGATTTCTTGGAGTGTTTTCACGTCCCGGCGCATCATTCCCCGCCGAAGAAGCGCTTGAAAGAGCGAAATATGCCTTCCGGCGCAGTTCGCTTCGCGGGGTTTTCGCCAGGACGGTCGCTGTCTGCCATGACACCACCCCGATGAACGTGACAAGCATCGTGCGGCACGAGGGACGCGGGAAGATCAAGCGTGTAGGCATTTCCCGCTCGATCACAGCCGGTGGTGGCGATCTCGTTTGACACGGCGCAAACGCTCGCCTTTTCCAGAGGAACCGGAGATTTAAAAGCGACTGCGGGATAGCGTTGGGATCCGGCGGCGTTCATGACATCCACCCAGATCGGCAAAGCAAGGGCCGCGCCGTAACCTTTGGACATGATCGTCTCGGGCTGATCCAACCCCACCCAGACCCCACAAGTCAGTGAGGTCGTGTACCCCACAAACCAGGCATCTTTGTAGTCATTGGTCGTGCCAGTCTTGCCTGCCGCCGGCCGTGTCCAGCCGAGTGAACGCGCTTTGGCAGCGGTCCCCCGCTCCATCACCTTGGAGAGGATGCCAGTGACGAGCCAGGAGACACCGGAATCGACGGCCGGAGTTTGCACGTGGGCAGCACGATACAGGACGTCCCCCGCAGCATCGTCTATCCGCTCGATGAGGTAATTTTGACGACGGGTTCCGTTATTTGCAAAAACGGAATAGGCTGAGGTGATCTGCTCCAGATTTGCATCAAAGGCTCCGAGGAAAACGGCAGGCCTTTTCGGCAGATCGGGAATGCCGACGGACGCAGCCGTTTTCGCCACTTCGTCGAGACCGGCAAATTCACCAACGCGCACACTCATGGTATTGCGCGACTGGATGAGCCCTTCCTCGGCATGCTGGATGCCTTTGAACGTGCCGTCCGAATTTCCAGGCGACCAGCTCGGCGCTTCGCGCACTTCACCACGGGCAATCGGACCATCGTCGATGAGCATTCCCGGGAGCATTCCTTTGCGGATCGCCGTGGCATAAACGAAAGGCTTGAAGGTCGATCCCACCTGCCGCTGAGCGGTCACGGCGCGATTCCAATCGCTCTCCACAAAATCACGCCCACCCACCATCGCACGGATCCCGCCGGAGCGGTTGTCGATCACTACAGCCGCGCCTTGCAAATAGGGAGTTTTCCGCTCGTCCTTGTCTTTCTGAGAATAGTCGGCGCGCTTGGGATGGTTATATCCCGATTGGCTTTCCACCTTGCGCAACTCGGCATCGACCGCCTTCTCGGCGGCAGCCTGGAGCGCGGGATCGAGCGTCGTGTAGATTTTTAAGCCGCCATCGGCGAGTTGGTCCTCCGTGAGCAGTTCGTGAAGATCTTTCTGAATGGCCGCGAGCGCGTAATTTTGCTGCGCGGCGAGGCCGTGTTTCTTTGAGATTTCCAAATTGGCCAGTTTGGCGGCGCCGGCTTGTTGCTCGGTGATCTGGCCGAGTTTTACCATGCGATCGAGCACGGCATCGCGCGCATCCAGAGCACGCTTGAGATGTTTCGTGGGCGAATAAAAGCCCGGACCGCGAATAATGCCGGCGAGCAGCGCTCCCTCGCCGAGCGTGACGTCGCTGGCATGTTTTCCGAAGTAAGCCATGCTCGCCGACTCGATCCCCCGCAAATCTCCGGCTCCGAAATAAATTCGGTTCACATAGTTTTCGAGAATCTCGTCCTTGGTATAGTGTTGCTCGATGCGCAAAGCGACGAAGGCTTCAAGTAACTTGCGATGCGCGTTCTTGTGTTCACCGCTAATTTGATCCGGATAAGAATTGCGCGCGAGCTGCTGCGTGATGGTGCTGGCCCCCTGAATCGCCGAACCTGATAGCACGTTGCGCAATATCGCGCGGAGAATGCCGATCGGATCAATCCCGCGATGCTGGTAAAAGCGCGCATCTTCCCGCGCCAGCAGCGCCTGGATGAAATTGCGTGAAACCTTGGCCAGCGGCACTACTACCCGATTTTCTCCCTGCAGCCGCGAGTACCATTTGCCGTCCATATCATACACCGTGGATCGGGATGGCATGTCCTTTACGGCGCCCATGTCGAAAGTCGAGGCCCAAGTCCCATAGACCGCACAGATTGCTCCCACCCCCAAGAGCCCCAAGATAAAGAGCACGAAAAGCAGACGCCATCCAAACCAGGATTTGCGGGGTTTTTTACGATTGGCTGAGGCGCGAGCCACGGCGAGGAATGTTCCGCGCGGCGCGGAATGTTCAAGGTGGAATATCTCAGCCGCCGGGCGGAGAGGCCAAAGGAGGAAATCGCCAGCGATTGCCAAACCCCAACGGAGACAGGCTCGGATTCACCTGTGGATCGGTCATTGCAGCCTCATTTAGGCCGGATGTGGCCGGTTTTTCCTGTATTTTGCCCGGGTTTCCCCTAATTTCCGCGCCGTCTTTCCGATGAAATCCATCTTTCAGCTCGTCAAACGCGCGTTCCGTCACGAACCGCCCTTGCACCCCGTGGATCGTCAGCTTGCCAAACGCTGGATCAAGCAACGCCTCGTGACTGTATTTCCCGAGCTCCGGCGCAACCCGGCCGCTCTGGAGCGCGCCTACCAGGAACTCGGCCTGGAAGTGCATCCCGGTTCAGCCGAAGGCGATGCCGACGCTGTTTTCGAAGTGCAATTGCCGGATGGCAAAGAGCCGGAGCGGTAGCTGCCGCGGGGCGGAACTGTGGAAGGCGATGAATAATCGCCCAGCATCTCTGGAAGAAGTGGCGCGAAAAAGCCACAATGGAGAGGAATTCTCCTTTCTGCTCAGAGAATTCCTGGACGAGTTTTACGATCCGGAAAGCTGGCGCCTCACGGACACCCTGCGCGCCTCGCATCCGCGTTCGGCGATGACGGATTGGCCGATGCCTATTTAGCCGCTGTTGCCGATCATTTATCGCGACAGTTTGCATTCCGACCTCCCGAGTGGGTGAACGATCCATCACGCATCCTCAAAAAGCCATGGTTCGCAATGAAAACGCACGGCGGAAGAATGATGGTCTTGATAGAAAGCCCCGTTGCTTTTCGTGAGCGGAACATTTTTGTTTCAGCAAATGCCCTAAGCCGCGCTTAACCACCCAGTGGCGGAATAGCGAAAGCGTTTGCGGACTTCGGCGCGAGAAAAGCCCGAGCTTCAATTCGGCGTCAACTCGATATAATCAAACGAGGCATCGTACCCGGAGCTGCTCGCGTTCTTACCGGTAATCGTGAACTGGAATAACTTGTCTGTGCTCGTTCCCGGCGACCATGTACCGAGATCAACGACCGTAAAGTTGTCGCTCGCCGAATACTCATCCACCGGTGAACCAAGATTAACAAAACCGCCTCCCACCTTGGCAATGGCGAGTTGCCAAATTCCACGGCTGGAATGCTTTTTGACGCCGACCTTCACGTTGTAAGATCCGGCGAGAATGCTGGGAACCAGATACGTGACTTGATTGCCCACGGCGTTTGAATTGATAAAGGCGGCCTCGCCGTCGCTGAATGAGGAACTCGTGATAATCGAGTTCGTGATACCGGGCGTGATGGATTGAACAGTCAGGAATTCGCCTTCATTCCAATAAACTATCGGGAAATTACTCGCGGGCGCATCATTGGTGTAGGCGACCTGCCCGGAAGCGAGGTTCGTTACTTGATTGTTGTCAAACCTGGCATTTCCCACCGCGGAAGAAGGAACGGCGATGCCCGTCAATCCCGGGGCATCGACGATACTATTCTGCAGCGTTGTATTCGTACTCGTGGTGACACGGATGCCGCCAAACATCGCCTTCTCGATGATGTTCCCATCGACAACGACGTTCGTGAGTGTCCTCCCCGCGGGCACTTGGTTATTGGACCCGACATACAGCCCCAGGTTTTGGTTCCCGTAGCCGTGACTGCCGCCCCGCAGGATCGTGTTATTCTGAATCAGCGCACCATTCATGGGATTTCCTCCGCTGCCGAAGATCGTGACATACATTCCGTGCAGCTTCACGGAATCCTGGATCAGGTTGTCTTTCACGGTGATGTTATTGCCGCCATAGATTCCCATTCCATTGGCCCACCAGGGGGCCACCGTGGTATTGTTGGCAACCGTTACGTTAGTCGTCACCGGTCCATTCAGGTCAGTATTGTTAATCGCAATGGCATCATCGCCGTTTCCACGGGAAAAGTTGTTTTGCACAGTGATCCCCGTGCAACTGGTGCCATTGTCATTATTGAGGTTCATCCCGTCGCCCCAGGAATTGTTAACCCGCGAATTCTGAACCGTGATATTGTTTCCGGTGCCCCAGGTCAGCATCGAATGCCTGGCCCATACATTGTCGATCGTCCAATTATCGCCGTAAGCGAGAATGGCGAAGATGCCCGGCGTCGCGTTGGGCTTCGTAAAGTCGAGGCAGAGGTTTTGAAACGAGGTCCCTGTGGCATTAAAGCGGAAACCGTTGGACCACGAATTGGACGTGTCGAGGATTTCGCTATACCATGGCCCGGCACCGCCAATCGTAATTCCATTCGGGTGAAAAACCGTTCCACTGGTTACATAGAAAACGCCTTGTGGGATCCACACGGATTTGCCCTGGCTCTGGGCTGCGCTGATGCAATTATTGATCGCACTGGAATTGTCGAAACTGCTATTATTAGCCATGGCCCCGTAGCTAGTGATAGAGAGGCTATTGGCTGGCTGTGCGAGAGGCGCTGGCGGCGTTTCGAGATCGACGCAGTCGATGTTATAGTACGCAGCGGAGTTCGCTGAGTCCTTCTGGATGGAGCAAGTGCTGCCGACGGGAATTGCCCCACCGGGAACGAAAAAGCTGACTTCATCCCAGAAGACATGAGGATTGCCGGAAGAGGGCGTTTGGCTCATGCCGTTGTAGCTGCTCGCGGATTCATAAACCCAGGTTTGCGTCGAGTTTACGTTAATGGATCCGCGCAAAGTTCCGCCGACATAAAGATTGATCGTGGAAGTGATCCCTCCTCCGCCCGAGGAATCCGGGATCGAGTATCGAAGGTTCAAGGCCGTGATGGCTTTGCCGGTATTGTTAGTCCATTTCACGGCTTGGCTATTTGCGCTCAGATGCACGTAGGCATGGCCCGAGGCCTCCAATTCCGGACTGGAAAACTGGGTAGTGGGCGGACCGCTGAGCGACACCACAGTTGCGCCACCGCTCACCGTCCCAGCTTCGGCTTCGTAAGTTGTGAAGGGAGTAGTTGCGCCGACGCCGAAGGTATTGCCTGGCGAAAACGCGAGGAGGAGTGCGCAGGAAAGGCAAAGCAGGCGCAACCCGAAAGCCTCACACACTATATTGCAAATTTGCCGGGACCGGGGGAATTGAGGGGGCATAGTTTAGTTTCTGGGGGATTGTTAATTTTCGCCGCCACGGCGCTCATTCGCAGGGAGAACGCGCGACGGCTCGAACGCAAGGTTTCATTTCTACCAATCTCGTGCCATCCCCTAAAGCGGGGACAGCGCCCAGAATCGTCGTCGATCAATGCGCCTGCCAACCTAGATACGCGCACCGCTCAATCCGCGACTTTTATCCCGGCGAAGCTTGCGCCTTCACTAAGGCGAAACCAGTTTCAAATTCGTTTCGCCAAGGTGACGCGCCGCTCCTACGGTGAGCGCAATGCGGATGGCGGAGTTGGGCGCAAGCTTGCCATTCTCCAGCAAGTGCAGACGCTCGATTTCCCGTTGCACCGCTTCCCCTTTGAAACTCAGGTCGAAATTGAGAACGCCGCCTTTGACAATCCCATTCCCGACTTGGGACGTGTTCTTCAGCACCAGCAAACCCTCCCCCGCCGCACAAAGCCCGCTGGCATCAGGCTGAAACTCGACCTTCAACGAACCTAGTTGCGCGACGAACGGGCGGTTCACCGTCGGATAGGGATCGGGCACCGTTACTTTACCGGAGAAATCGAGCTCTGCTTCCGCAGGCTTGCCCGATGGCAATGTGAGCTCGGCGCTTTCGAAGACCAGCGTCTGCGAGGCTTCCGGCATGCCCAGAAATGCTAGTCTGGGCTCCAAACCCGCCCCGGCCTCGCTCGGTGGATGCACGATAATCTTGGCAAACATCCCCTGCGCCATGTGTTCACCGACGTGGCAATGTAAAAGCCAAGTCCCCGGATTATCCGCCACGGTATCGGCAACCTTCATCGAGCCGGGCAGCAATTCCACCACATCAGTCCGCCGGCGGCCATCCTCCACCACCCGCATCCCGTGCCAATGCGCCGTGTGAAAATCCTTCTCGGAACCAAGACCCGCCAGATACCAGCGAACTCGCTCCCCCTGATTCATCTCAAAGCCCGTGATGTTTCCAAAGGTACGGCCATTGATCGTGTGACGCTCGCCTTCCTCTGCATATTGCTGCACTTCTGCCCAACTGCGCTGGGTGCCCCCAGGACCAGCAGGCTCATCATCCGCATCGCCGACCTGATCACCAGACATGGTCTCGTCGAAGATCATAAATGCGGCCGCGATCTCGCGATCTACATCCTTTGGCGTTCCATCCTGGCGGGCACGCGCGGGATCGGTCACGATCATCATGCCAAAGAGCCCGAGATTGATCTCTTCATCGCCGGTCACATGACTATGATATAACCACGCTTTGGAACTCGGCTCATCGGAACGCGGCCCCGCCGCTTCGTCCAGATACCATACATAGGTAAACTTTGCTCCGGGCGCGATCGAGGCTCCCAATCCCGGGTTCGGTTTGTAATAAGAACCCTCGCTATCTTTGTCGTAACGCACTCCGTGAGGATGCAGTGAAATGGGACGCCACGAACGGTTTAGCACCGTCACCGCGATATATTCGCCGGTCGTCCCACGAAGTACCGGTCCTAGAATTCCCAAACTCTCGGCCGGCAACACCCGTGCGGAAAAATCCGGATCGGCATATTGAATATAACGAATTTTCCAAGAGACCCGAAAGAGCTGCAAGGCGGGTGGGAGTGGTTTGCCACAGACCGGGTCCTGGCCTTCGGGAGTGAAATCCCACAGCGCCGGCTCCGCCGCGAGATAGTAGTGACGAGTCTTCGCCGGATCGGGCGCCTGGCCAAAATACTTCCCGCCCACATCCCCCATCTCGCGCGTCACCGTCACGGGAATCGCCGAGTCATCTGGCGGCGCTGCCGGCGTTGTATTTCCGGCAGGGATATCCAACGGCGCTGCCGCAAATGAAACGGCGCGCGCGGTTAAAGTAACCAAAAAAAGCGCGAGAAAAAGTGACCGTATGATCATCCGGCAAGCCAAACGCCGAGCGCGCAGGGGAACAAGGGCGGGATTGTGACGATTAGCGGCGGAATTGTGACGATTTTGTTGCTTGTGATCTTCACACCCTCGTCTCAATAGGCGCGGATGTCTTCTTTTCCGCGTTTGCTTGCCGCGCCGTTTTTTGCGGCTTTTCTCTCCGCCGTCTCCCTGGCTGCGGCGCCCGCCGACGTGCCGCAGTCGTCGGCGCCGCGGGAATTGAAGATCGGGGATGCGCTGCCCGACGTTGTGTTTCACAAAGAAGACGGCACGGAGCTGCACGTCAGTGATTTCCACGGCAAAGCGGTGGCGATCACCTTTTTCTATAGCCGTTGCACGGCGGCTGCATTTTGCCCTCTCGTGGGACGGAATTTCGACGCCGCGCAATCGCTGCTCTCGCGCCTCGGAATCGCAGATCAGTGCCATTTGATCTCCATCAGCTTGGACCCGGAACACGATACTCCAGAGATTCTCGCAAGCTACGCGCGCGGCGTGGAAGCCGATGAGCGTATTTGGAATTTTGCGACGGGCCCGGAGGATCAAGTGCGCAAGGTGGGCAATGCGGTCGGCCTTGAATTCAACCGCTCGGGCAACAATATCGATCACAATCTTCGAACCATCATCATCGACGGGCAGGGACGGATCGCCCACGTCTTCCGCGGGAGCAATTG
>OUNM011153290.1_pt1 | contig 23282 bp, 19 predicted proteins | sample 1769961 | NCBI WGS metagenome assembly OUNM01 (sample SAMEA3914820, study PRJEB12502) | metagenome | biome: forest; material: soil | place: USA | collected 2012-03-12 | depth 0.3 m | reverse complement strand
GCGTCATCGACAACGACCGCGCCTATGTCTTCCTGCAGGGCGGCTTCGGGCAGGTCCGGCTCGGCGTCAGCAACGGGTTCGACGACGAGGTCAATTTCGGCATCGCCGGGCGGCCGATGGACCATCTGCCCTTCGGCACCATCGACGAGGTGACGAACTGGATCGGCTCCACGGACCGTGGACAGGGCGTCAGCCCGCGCACCGGGCGCTATATCGGCGGTGACGTACGCGGCGGCATCGCGCAGACCGTCTCGGGCGGCAGCAACCTGCTGTGGTCGAACCTGACCTCGGACGGAACGGCCTCCAAGATCACCTACTTCTCACCCCGTTTCGCCGGCTTCCAGGTCGGCGGCAGCTACACGCCGCGGTCCGACAGCTCGAACACCGACGTCAACCGCGTGAAGGCCAACAGCACCGTCGGGGCCGAGGCCACCGGCAGTTTCCAGGATCTGGCGGAGCTTGGCGCCAACTACGACGGCAAGCTCGGCGACGTCGGCCTGGGCGCCATCGTCGCCTACATGCACGGCACGGCGTCCCAAAGCGGCGCCGTCGCCGATTCATTCAAGGATCTCGACGCGTGGCATGCCGCGGGCCGCATCAGTCTCGCCGGCGTGACGCTAGGCGGCGGCTATACCGGCTACGGCAGGAGCGGGCAGAACGCGCGCTATGCCTACACCGCGGAGTATTCGAAATGGCATGCCGGCGCCCAATACGCCAGCGGCGCCTATGTCTTCAACATCGGCTACATGTATGGGCAGGATCCGGGCACGACGACGCTGCCGGGCAGCCGGAAGGTCCGCGTCTACGAAGCCGGCGTCGGCTATGTCGTGGCCCCGGGCCTGCTGCTGCAGGCGCAATACGACTATTTCAACGCCGACAGCGACAAGGCCGTCACCGCGGCCACCGGTTCCCCCGACGATCGCGGGCATGTCGCCCTGTTCCGCACGCTGGTCGCCTTCTGACCGGCAATTTCCGTGGAAGGTCCGCCGGCCGAGCCGTATCAAGGGAGGGAAGTGCCGAATGTTTCCAAGAGCAATCCCGTTCATAGCCGTACTCGTGGCCGGGCTGGTGCCGGGGGTGGTCCTTGCCCAGGACAAACCGGTCCGCATCGGCATTCTGAACGACATGTCGGGCATCTACGCCGACGACCAGGGGGTCGGGTCGGTGATCGCGGCGCAGATGGCGGTCGACGAATTCACAGGTCGCCTGGGCACACCGGTCGAGGTCGTCGCGGCCGACCACCAGAACAAGACCGACGTCGGGGCGACGATCGCGCGGCGCTGGTTCGAGCAGGATGGCATCGACGTGGTCGTCGACGTGCCGAATTCGGCGATCGCGCTGGCGGTCGCCGGCCTCGCGCGCGACAAGAACCGTGTGTTCATCGGCTCGGGCGCGGGCACGTCGGAACTGACCGGCCGGGCCTGCTCGCCCAACACCATCCACTGGACCTACGACACCTGGGCGCTTGGCCATAGCCTCGGCCAGGCCCTGACGGCGCAGGGGGGCAAGAACTGGTTCTTCATCACCGCCGACTATGCCTTCGGCAAGGATCTGGAGAAGAACGCTTCCGAAGCGGTGATCGCCTCCGGCGGCCGGGTGCTCGGCGTGGCGCGGCATCCGCTGGCCACGTCGGATTTCTCGTCGTTCCTGCTGCAGGCGCAAGCCTCGGGCGCCGACGTGATCGGCCTCGCCAATGCCGGCGGCGATACGGTCAACGCGCTGAAGCAGGCCGCGGAGTTCGGCCTGGGGGACAAGCAGCGCGTTGCCGCGCTCATCTTCAATGTCACCGGAATGCCGGGGCTCGGTCTGGCGGCGAGCCAGGGCGTCTCGATCGTGACCGGCTATTATTGGGACCGCGACGAGGGCAGCCGGGCCTTCGCCAAGCGGTATGCCGCGCGCCACCCGCGCGGCAAGATGCCGAACGACATGCAGGCCGGCGTCTATTCGGCCGTGCTGCATTACCTGAAGGCGGTGGAGAAACTGAAGAGCGCTGCGGACGGCCGTGCCGTGGTCGAGGCGATGAAGGCGATGCCGACCGACGATCCCATCTTCGGGCCGGGCAGCGTCCGTGCCGACGGCCGCAAACTGCATCCGATGTACCTGCTGACGGCCAAAACGCCGCAGGAGACGCAAGGCGGCTGGGACTATTTCAAGGTCACGGGAACCATCCCGGCCGACCAGGCGTGGCGGCCGCTGTCCGAGGGGGGCTGCCCGCTCGTCAAAGGCTGAGCGGTTCGCGCCTCGATCGTGACACCGGTGGCGGGCAGGGGCGGGCAGCGCCTGGTTTCCCTTCGAACCGCAAAGCCCGGTGGCCGCCAAAGCGCGATTTTCGATTAAACCGACATTCACCGTCGAGCCACGGAGAACACAAAGGTCTTCACCAAGAGCCTTGGGCAGCCGGCGGAACAGCCGGAACCCATTGCCTCTTGGTGAAGACCTTTGTGCTGTTTTCGGCTTATGAGAATTCATCCCTCGCCGCGCCGTCGTCCCTTCCGATGGTCGACCGGAACATCGGTTGCCGGCAGGTCGACCGGCGGAACCGGGATGCGGCTGGCGTCGAGATAGGCGTCGAGCGCCCGGTACAGGCCGGCGATCACGTCCGGGCCCAGCGCCTGCTCCAGAAGCTCGTACTGCCGTTCGATCAGCGGTGCGGCGTCTTCGACGATCCGGTGCCCCCGGTCCGTCGCGGCGACCAGAACGCGGCGAAGGTCGGATTCGTGACGCCGCCGCCGCACCAACCCGGCCTCTTCCATGCGCGCCAGCACGCCGGCAAGGCTGGGCGGCAGGATCTTGCAGAGGTCCGCGATCTGGCACGGCTCGATTTCCCCCTGTTCGGCCAGCGTGCGGAGGATGCGCCATTGCTGCTCCGTCAGGCCGAAATGGCTGATGACGGGGCGGAAATTCGACAACGCCTCCTCCCGGGCCCGCAGCAGAAGCAGGGGCAGGTTGCGGCGGCTGATCAACGGCACCATGGAACCTCGCGCGGGATCGTGGATAGCCGGCCCAGCATGGGCACCGCGATGCCGCTTGACAACTTAATATGTTAACGATTAAATCGTTAACATCATAATGACATGGCCCCGCCGCCGTTTCGGCCCGACGATGAGCGACCGTCGGCCGGCGATTCCCCCGGTCTTCTTCCAATCCCCTTTCGGCCTCCCGGCATCGCCGTGCGGCGGAGTTTCCAAGGAACACGCGATGCTGAGCGCAAGCACCACCGAGACCATCGCCCGCCGCCTGCGCGAGGCGGAGCGGACCCGCAGCCAAATCCGCCAAATCTCCCTCGACCATCCCGACATGACGATTGCGGACGCCTACGCCATCCAGCGGGCAGGGGTGGCCCTGAAGCTGTCCGAAGGCCGGACCGTCAAGGGGCACAAGATCGGCCTGACGTCCCGCGCCATGCAGCAGGCGTCCCAGATCGACGAACCCGACTACGGAACGCTGTTCGACGACATGGTCTTCGCCGACGGTTTCGACATCCCGGCCGACCGGTTCATCGCACCGATGGTCGAGGTGGAACTCGCCTTCCTGCTCAAGGACCGGCTGGAAGGTCCGGACGTCACCCTGTTCGACGTGCTGTCGGCCACGGACTATGTGGTACCCGCGGCCGAGATCATCGATGCGCGGTGCCATCGCATCGATCCCGACAGCAAGCGTCCCCGCAGGGTCGTGGACACCATCTCCGACAACGCGGCCAACGCCGGCATCGTGATGGGCGGCCGGCCGATGCGGCCGTTGGACAGCGATCTGCGCTGGGCTTCGGCGATCATGCTGCGCAACGGCGTGATCGAGGAAACCGGCGTGGCGGCCGGTGTGCTCAACCACCCCGCGAACGGGATCGCCTGGCTCGCCCGGAAATTCGCGCCGCACGGCATCGCCCTGGAACCGGGACAGGTGGTGCTTTCGGGATCCTTCACCCGGCCGGTGCTTGCCCGCCCGGGCGACACCTTCCACATCGACTACGGGCCCTTCGGGGCCATCGCGTTCCGTTTCGCGTGAGGAGAGCCGCCTTGGACACCCGGAAAAACCAATTCAAGCGCGTCCTGGCGGCGGGCACGCCGCAGTTCGGCCTGTGGCTGGGGCTGGCCGACGCCTATTGCGCGGAAATCGCCGCCGGCGCCGGTTTCGACTGGCTGCTGATCGATGGGGAGCATGCGCCCAACGACCTGCGCTCGATCCTCGCCCAACTCCAGGCCGTCGCTCCCTATCCGTCCCATCCCATCGTCCGCCCGGTGGTGGGCGACGCGGCGGTGATCAAGCAGATGCTCGACATCGGCGCCCAGACGCTGCTGGTCCCCATGGTGGAAAGCGCCGAACAGGCGGCGGCGCTGGTGGCGGCAACCCGCTATCCGCCGCGCGGCGTGCGCGGGGTGGGCAGCGCGCTGGCGCGGGCGTCGCGCTGGGGGGCGATGCCGCGCTACATCCAGGAAGCCGACGGCGAGGTTTGCCTGCTTCTTCAAGTCGAATCGCGGCGCGGCCTGGACCAGCTCGACGCCATCGCGGCGGTCGACGGCGTCGACGGCGTCTTCTTCGGGCCCGCCGACCTGTCGGCCTCGCTGGGCCATCCCGGAGAGCCCGGTCATCCGACGGTCCGGGCCGCCATCGAGGACGGCATCCTGCGCGTGACGTCCGCCGGCAAGGCGCCCGGCGTGCTGGCGACCGACGAGGCGCTGGCCCGCGCCTATCTGGCGAAGGGCGCCCTGTTCGTCGGGGTGGGCGTCGACACGACGCTCTACGCCCGTGCGGCCGGCGCCCTGGCGGCACGTTTCCGCGACGGAACCGCCTCGCCACCCGCCGCGGCCTCCACCGGCTATTGAGCCGCCGCACGACCGAGCCGTCCCGCGGCCGGTATTGCCCCATAGGTCAGATTGACGGAGCGTTTGCCCTCGACTAGAAAATGGCATCCCATGGACGCCCGCCAGACAAGCGATCCGTTCTTTGAGCCATTCGCACGCCGTGCAGGCGCAATTGTTGATCGAGCGCGCCAAGCGGGCGCTTCACCTGCATGCGTCGGGCGATCTGGATGGTGCCGAGGCGGATTACCGGGCGGTCATCGGCCAGGTCGAACACATCGGATTGTACACCGGTTTCGGCACACTGCTGCTGCAGACGAACAGGTTCGACGAGGCGCTGCGCTGGCTGCGGCGGGCTCTCGTGCTGGCGCCTTCCCGCGACGCAGCCGTCGAGAATCTCGGCGTTCTCCTTCACAGGCGCGGGCAAAACCACGCGGCGGAGAGATGGCTCCGGCGGCGGCTGGCGCTGTCGTCCGATGCGCCCGACGCCTCGGCCAACCTCGGCATCGTTCTGACCGCGATGCGGCGGTTCCGCGAGGCCGTGGCCTGCCTCCGCTCGGCCTGCCGGCGGCAGCCGGACAACCCCGATCACCGTTTCAACCTCGCCATCGCCATGGAACGGGCCGACGACCGGACGGGAGGATTCGCCGCCTACCGCCAGGCGCTGTGCCTGCATCCGGGTCATCCGGGGGCGCTGGAGAACGCGGCCCTGTGCGCGACCCTGCTGAATTTGGCAGACGACGCGCTGGCGATGTACCGGCATCTGACGGCGGTCGTTCCGGATCACGTGGTCGGCCGTTTCTGGCGCGGCAATCTGCGGCTGCTGGCGGGCGATTGGGCGAACGGATGGGCGGATTACGAAGCCCGGCTCCTCATTCCGGCAACGTCGCCGCCCGCCAATCGGTGCACGCCCCTTCCACGGTGGGATGGCACGCCGATGCCGGAGGGGAGGCTGGCGCTGATCGGGGAGCAGGGCATCGGGGACGTCTTGCTGTTCTGCCGCTTCCTGCCCTTGGCGGCGGCCCGGGTAAGGCAGGTCGTCTTGCAGGTGCATGGCCCGCTGGTGCCGCTGCTCCAGGGCCAGTTCGCCAACGTGACGGTGCTGCCGTTCGACGCTTCCTTCCGGGCCGACGCCGTGCTGCCGCTGCTGTCGCTGGCGGGTGTCCTGGGGGTGACGCCGGAGGCGCTGCCGCGCCAGCCCTATCTGAAGCCTGCCCCCGACCGCGCCGCGCTCTGGCGTGGCAGGCTGCCGGCGCGAACCGAGCGGCTGTTCGGTCTGGTCTGGGCCGGAAACCCCGACTATCGGCACGATCGCTTGCGCTCGCCGCGCCTGGGACCGATCCGGAGCCTGCTCGACACCCCCGGATGGCGCCCGGTGCTCCTCCAGGTTGGCGATGGGCGGAAGGACCTGGCCGACGTCGCCCTGTCCCCGCAGGTTCTCGACGTCGGCGACAGGTTGCAGGATTTCGCCGACACGGCGGCGGTCCTGGACGCGCTGGATGTCGTGATCACCTCCGACACCGCGGTCGCCCATCTGGCCGGCGCGATGGGCAAGGAAACGTGGCTGATGGGGTCCCTTCCTGCGGATTGGCGATGGATGCGCCATACGGACGGCCGGATGTCCTGGTACCCATCCGTCCGCCTGTTCCGCCAGCGCACGCTCAACCAATGGGCCGACGTTGCGGACAGCCTGCGCCAGGCTTTGCTGAGCGGTGCCCCCCGCGATTAAACACCGCCACTCGACCGGGGCCGCTCCACGTGCGGATCGGACGGCGCACGGGCACCGACGCTTTCGTTGCCGCGGCGCGGGTGTCCGTTCGATGAGGACAGCCGGGCGTCGTCTCCCTCATTGTCCTCCGCCGGTTGTGCCTGGAGCCGGGGCCTGCGTGACCTGACGGTAAGGAAACCGCCAAACGCAAGAATCGGCCATTGCACGCCCCTGCAACCAGATCAAAAAGCCCGCTGGATCAGGTCTCCAGTGTTCTGATCGAGACAGAGGATTCCCAAAGGCGACCAGCCGTGCGAGGCTGGGCGAATGAAGATCGGAACAATCGTCCAAGTTTCGCCCGAAGATCGGGGGCGGCTGGAGAGGTTGGTGGCGGACCGGAACACGCCGCAGAAGCAGGCCCGCCGGGCGGCCATCGTGAGGGCGAGCGCGGATGGCGCCGGCACGATGGAAATCATGGCGCGGACCGGTCCGGTGCGCATCCCCGTCGATCAGGTGCCACCCGGCGTTGAATTGGCGGCGGGCATGACGGCGGCTGTCGCCATCGGGCGTGCAATCGCCTCCGATGCGCCGGAAAGCCATCGGCTCTCTTGATTCAAGGCGGTCCAGTGACCGAACGGCCTTGCCAGCGTCCCTTGGCTGCCCGCTCGGCTTCGATCTCGGCGCCCCCACGCCATTCCCGAATGCGCTCCCATTCAAGGCGCGGATTGGCCTCAGGAAAGTTCGGCATCTATCGCCGTCAAACACGTCGATTGCGCTGAATCATGCTCCGGCGGACCCGCTGGCGAAGACTCTTCGGAAGGAATCTTCGGGGCGTGCGCGCTACCCTCGCGTCAGTGGGTAACCGGTCCATGTCCAGGCGGATCATCAGGTGCCGGCTTCGTCCTTAGGGGAAGGCGCAAGGTCGAGATCGCTTCGTCTCCGTCAGTGTGCTGCCAAGGACGAGTGTCGGCAAAATCGACAGAAGAGCCTGTACGCCCGGTTCGGATCGGCCCGGTCCGGTGGATCGGGCTCCACGGTGGCGTAGTTGAGTTGAAAGGATGCAAAATGCTGACGATCGATCATGTCTCTGCGGCGCTAGTCCGGATGACCATCGACAAGCCACCCGCCAATGCGCTCACCCACGACCTGATCCAGGCGTTGGTGGACGCCCTCGTCCTGTTCGGTGAGGAGGCTGATGCGCCGGCTGTGATACTGACCGGCGCCGGCGAGCGCTTCTTCAGCGCCGGCGGCGACATTCGCGAAGTCGCGACGAAGCCGGAAGCGGTGGTTCCTAGAATGCGCGCCTTTCACCGTCTGCTCATCGCGCTTGAGGGCTATCGGCGTCCTCTCGTGTGCGCCGTCAACGGATATGCGGTGGGAGGAGCGCTGGAACTGGTTCTGCACGCGGACTATGTCGTGTCGAGTGAAAGCGCCCGGTTTGGTTTTCCCGAGATCAATCATGGGCTGCTCCCCGCTGCGAAGGGCATGCGCCACGCGATGAACCGCCTCGGGCGCCGGGTTGCCGAGCGCCTCTTGTATTCCGGCGATCTTGTTTCGGCGCAAGAAGCGCACGCAATCGGCCTCGTAGACGAGGTCGTCGGCCCCCATGAATTGCAGGATCGGGCCCGCGTCCAGGCCGAGAAACTTCGCGGCAAGGACATGCGCCTGTTCTCGGCGATCAAACGAACCTTCAACGATGCAGCGCACATGACCGACGATGAACTCGAAGAGCGTACGATAAGCGATATGAAGGATTATCTGAACCGCGAAGAGGCGGCCGCGGCACGTGAACAGTTCCTCCAGCGCAAGGCAAAGCCGAAACATGGGTGACAGCGATCGTCTCCGGCTTGAATTCATGACCTCGTCCGAGGTCGCTCTTGCCATTGGGAGTGGCATCCGCAGGATCATCATTCCCTGCGGGGCGGTGGAGCAGCATGGGCCGCACCTGCCTCTCAGCGTTGATTCAGACCATGCGGATCACCTCGGCCTTTTGGTTGCGAGGTGCGTAGGAAACGCGCTGGTTGCGCCGACGATAAGGGTCGGCTGCTCGTCCCACCATCTCGCGTTTCCCGGCACGATCTCACTGCAAGACGACACGTTCGAAATGATCTGCCGGGATTATTGCACAAGCCTGGCGAGACATGGCTTCGAACGCATCTTCCTGTTCTCCGGACATGTCGGCAATTTCCCGCCATTGGCCAACATGCTGCCGGGATTGCGGTCGGCCGTGCCCGCCTCCTGTCGCATCTCGGCGTTCACGGATTCGCGGGCCTGGCTGGAAACCTGGCGCGACGCCGTGGAGGAGGCGGGCGGCGAGCCGATCAAGGTTGGAGGCCATGCCGACATCGCTGAAACATCGGTGATGCTCGACATCCACCCTGAGCGGGTGCGCCCGGAGGAATATCAGGCCGGCAGATTGGGCCTGCTATCCCACAGCGACCTGGAACGGATGTGGCGCGACGGGCTTCGAGCCGTCAGCAGCAACGGTATTCTTGGTGATCCCAACGGATCTTCCGCAGCCATCGGGAGGCACTGCATAGAGCGCATCACCTCGCTTCTCGTCGCGAGCTTCTCCCAGGAGGGCGCGGTTTGACGGCGGCCCTGGCCGACATCGCGTTGCCAGCTTTCTGGGTTTTGCGAAACGCCTCCGGCTCGAGTGACTGAAGCGGCGGTGCCCAGGATAAGCGGATGCAGGTTGCTAGCCGACGAGAGCGGATGAACGTCCCATCCTCCGACGGGGCGCGTCGCTGTTTCTGCCGGACAATCCGGCCGCCCATCCTCCGGCACGGAACAATGTTCCGCAAGCACGATCGGAACAGCGAATCTTCGGCAGGTTCTGCCGGCCGCTTGGTGACAACCTTCCAGGTATCAAAAGCATTCGCAGGGAATCCGGAAGGAGAACTAAAGTGTCAGTCAAGTTTGGATTTTGGTCCGAGCAGGAAACTCTGGTCGGTCAAAGTTATTCGCGCCGACTTCATGAGCTTGTCGAAGAAGCGGTGTTCGCCGAGAAGATGGGTTTCGACATCGTCAGCCTGTCCGAGCAGCATGTCGCATTGGGCGGTATCTCCAGCTCCGCTCCCGAAGTCGTATATGGCTACCTCGCGGCGGTTACTTCCCGGATCCGGCTGAGGCCGGCGGTTTCCCTCATGCCCAAGAAGATCAACCATGCTCTGCGCACGGCGGAGCGTGCCGCCGTTACCGACATCCTGTCCAACGGGCGCATGGAGCTTTATTGCGGCCGTGCGAACACCACGATTGCGATGCGAGCCTTCAACGTGGAGCCCGCCGAAACCCTTGAGCAGATGGAAGAAGGGATGGCGCTCGTCCGCGAAGCCTTCAGCAAGGACATCTTTACCTTCAAGGGCAAGCATTACCAGGTTCCGCCGCGTATGCTGGTCCCGAAGCCGCTTCAAAAGCCTTACCCGGTGATGGGCATCGCCGCGACCAGCGAGCGCAGTCACGTCTGGGCGGCTCGGCAAGGGCTCGCCGTTCTCAGCCACACGCTCTACCAGGGCTGGGAAGCCCAGGCCAAAATGGTCGAAGCGTACAAGTCGAACTGGCGGCGGGACCCGACAGGTCCCCTCGACCGCCCGCGCCTCGGCATGCCGGTGTTCCTGGGGATCGGCGAAACGGATCAGGCTGCGAAGGATGTCTATGCCGGGCCGCTGATGCACTACGCCCGCATCTCGACCGATGCTTATCCGAGGCTCGCGAAGATCGCGGACGACTACGCCTATATGGGTGAGGGCCTGGAGGCTCTCCAGCGCGCGGCCACCGACTGGGATTATCTCCTCAATGAATCCGCCAGCTTGGTTTGCGGCAGTCCCGATACGGTCATTCGCCAGTTGGAACGGTTCATCGAAATGGGCGCCGAGGAAATTCTGTTCCACATCGACTCGGTTTCGCACGGCGAGATCATGAAAGCGATCAACCTGGTCGGGCGGTACATCATCCCTCATTTCAATGATCGCAACAATGTGGTGCGCCCGACTGACGAGATACTCGATCGGATCCGTGCAATGCGAGAGACGAGCGCCTCGGCCTGATCCCTTTCCGGCCGATCCGGGCCGCCCAATCTGGAGAGTCAAATGAGCGACAAGAAGTACGAGGGCCTGCTCGTCGAGATACGCGCGAGCGGCGTGGGGATCGTCACCATGAACCGGCCTGAGATTCTCAATGCGATCAGTTGGCCGATGCACTCCGCCTTGGAAGAGGCGTTCGTGGACCTCGACAATGACCCGGCAGTGAAGGCCATCGTGCTCACGGGCGCGGGGCGTGGCTTCTGCTCCGGCGGCGATCAAAATGCGCTTGATGAGGATGTGGGTACGATTTCGCCTACCCGCTCGGGGCGTCATCTCATTCGCAACATGCTCGAACTGGAGGCGCCGCTCATCGCCGCCGTGAACGGCGTTGCCGTTGGCTTGGGTGCCACGCTCGCCCTGTACTGCGACGTTGTCTTCGCGCAGCCCAGTGCCCGCTTCGCGGACACGCATGTGACGGCCGGCGTCGTTGCCGGTGACGGCGGTGCCGTGATCTGGCCTCTTCTCCTGGGTCCGGTTCGGGCGAAGCATTATCTGATGACCGGCGACTTCATCTCGGCGGAGGAAGCGGCCGCGGCCGGAATGATCAACAAGGTCGTGCCGGAAGGAACCGTCGTCCAGCATGCGATCCAGTACGCCGAGATGCTCGCAGGCGGTCCTCGCGACGCCATCATCTGGACCAAATATGCGGTCAACAAGCTGATCAAGGAACAGGTTCATCTGAACCTCGACACCGCGGCCGCGCACGAAATGCTCACCTTCCGCAGCCCGGAGCGCAAGGAGGCCGTTGCCGCCTTCCGCGAGAAGCGCAAGCGCTTTGCAGAAGGCGGCAATTGAGATGGGCTCGCCGCATTCACTTCCCCCCGTCATCCTCGAAGACGAGACGCTGCCGTCGTTGCTCCGTGATCGCCGGGATACCGTGGGCGAGAAGGTGGCGTTCCTTCAGAAGCGCGCCGGCTCGTGGCGCTCTTCGACCTGGAGTGAATTTGCGCAGGACGTCGCCGGTCTTTCGCGCGCCCTCCTCGATCAAGGCCTGGAAAAGGGGGATTACGTCGCGATCATCGGCGATGTCTCGCAGGAATGGGTCACGGCCTATATGGCAACGGTTTGTTCCGGCGGCGTCGCGGTAGGCCTGTATTTCACCTCTTCGACCGAGGAGGTGGAATATTTCCTGGAGGATTCCCGGAGCAAGTTCGTCTTTGTCGCCGGCGAGAAAGAGGTCAACGTCGTTCTTCGCAGTCGACAGGCGGAGTCGCTCAGAAAGATCATCGTTTTCGATTCGGCAACGCCTTCATCGAAAAACGCGGTTGCGTTGTCGCACTTCTCCGCTCCGCCTTCGGATTGCTCGTCTCTGCTCGATGAGCAGGCGCGCACGGTACGTCCCGATGACATCGCCAGCATCGTCTACACCTCTGGAACAACCGGCAACCCCAAAGGGGCGATACTGACCCACCGTTCGCTGATCGAGGGCATAGCGACCACCCGCAATTTTTGTCCGGCGCTGTTCAGCGAACCCCAGCGGGTGGTCGTCCATCTTCCCCTGTCTCATGTTGTGGGGCTCGGGCAGGGCATCGTTCTTCCCCTCATCAGCGAAGTCGTACCCCATTTCGGTGAGACCAGCGTGGATTTCCCGGCCACCATCCAAGACGTGAAACCGACCTTCTGGATGGCGCCACCGCGCTTCTATCAACGCTATGCCGCTGAGCTGGCCAGAAGAATCAACGCTTCGGTCTCGACGCGGAAGAAGTCCTATCGCCTCGCGATGTCGATCGCCCAGAAGGCGCTTCTGAACCGCCAAGCCGATGGCGAAGATGACCCGTTTCTCCAGGCGCTTTTCGCGACGTGCCGCAATGAAGTCTTTTTGCCGTTTCTGGCGGAGATCGGGCTCGACGAGCTCAAATATCCTTACACCGCGTCGGCACCGATGCCGCCGGACGTCATGAAGCTGTGGCAGACATGGGGTGTGAACCTCAAGGAATGCTACGGGCAGACCGAGCTGGTCGGAGCGAACGCCGCCCAGCTACGGGATTGGTCGAAGCCTGGTACGATCGGCGAACCGATCGCGGATCCCCGCTGGAAGACAAGAGTGGCCGGTGATGGCGAAATGCTGGTCAAGGGACCCGGCTTGTTTGCGGGTTACCTGAACAAGCCTGAGGATACGCTGGAGGCACTCCGGGACGGATGGCTCCATACCGGCGATATCGTTGACGTTCGGCCGGACGGCTTGCTGGCGATCATCGATCGGAAAAAGGAAATCATCAACACGTCCGGTGGCAAATCGATCAGTCCGGCGCAGATCGAGAATGAACTGCGCCAAAGCCCCTATATATCGGAAGCCGCTGTTTGCGGCGATGGCCGGAAGTACCTTGTTGCACTGATAGAGGTCGATCGCATCACGATGATGGACTGGGCGAAGGACCGGGTCGACTCGATAAAGGAATATTCGGATTTGTGCTCGTCGGAGGCCGTTATCCGCCTGATCGAGGGGGAGGTCGCCAAGGCAAACCAGAGATTGGCGCCTGTCGAACAAATAAAATCCTTCCGAATTCTTCATGAAGAACTGTCGGTTGAAAACGGCGTCATGACCGCAACGAGGAAAAAAAGGCGGAAAGCCCTGAACAGCCGTTATAGCGATTTGATAGACTCGCTTTACGATGATTCCGAGGACATCCTCATTCGCAAAGCGCTTTCGTAGTTCAAGGAGGATGGACGGTTTCGCCCTCGATATCGGCCACCGCTCGCGGATATTCACTGGTTCAGAGGATAAAGGCAATGACCGCGTTGTCCTGTAATTCGCGTCATCCATTCCTGTCCTCTACGACAGAAATAATCGATGAGGCACGCAACGGTCGGATGTTCATCCTCGTCGACGACGAGGATCGGGAGAACGAGGGCGATCTCGTGATCCCGGCGCAGATGGCGACGCCGGTGGCGATCAACTTCATGGCGACGCACGGCAAGGGCCTGATATGTCTGGCGCTCGGCAAGGAGCGGGTCGACCAACTCGGTCTCAAATTGATGAGCGTCGAAAATGGAACCCGGCATGAGACCGCCTTCACCGTTTCGATTGAGGCGCGTGAGGGGGTCTCCACCGGCATCTCTGCGGGGGACCGCGCGCGTACCGTGGCAGTGGCGATCGACGCAGCCAAGGGCCCCGAACAGATCGTATCGCCGGGTCACATATTCCCGCTGGTTTCGCGGCCTGGCGGCGTGCTGGTCCGCGCGGGGCATACCGAGGCGGCGGTGGACGTCGCTCGCCTTGCCGGCCTCAATCCGTCCGGCGTGATCTGCGAGATCATGAAGGAGGACGGAACGATGGCCCGTCTCGATGATCTCGTCGGCTTCGCCCGGCGTCACGCGCTCAAGATCGGTACGATCCGCGACCTGATCGCCCACCGTCGACGCCACGACCACAACGTCGAGCGCGTCGCCGCAGCGAAATTCGAGAGCAGATGGGGCGGTGAGTGGACCGCCGTCACTTTCCGTATCAAGGCCATCGAGACTGAAGCGATTGCGCTGGTGAAGGGAGCAATCGACTCCTCAAGGCCGACCCTCGTACGCATGCATGCGCTGGACATATTCTCGGACGTGCTCGGCCAGGCTGGTGATCGCAGCGATATCGTCGCCCGTTCCATGGAGGAGATCGCGACTGAAGGGACGGGTGTCGTAGTGTTGTTCAGCCGAGACGTGGCGATTTCGCGGCTTTTGCGTGTGAAGGCGGGTGAGCCGATGGCCGACACGACCGAACTGCGCAACTATGGCGTCGGGGCCCAGGTTCTCGCGGAACTTGGCATTCACGATATGATCCTTCTGTCCAATTCGCTGCACACCCCGATCGCGCTCAGGGGTTATGGCCTGAACATCGTGGAGCACCGAAGGCTCTGATGCGATTTTTGTCGTCGCGCCGAAGGCTGTCGATAGGATGCCCCTATGACCTGATTGCCCGGCACCACCTCACGCTATCCCCACGGTGCCAGGCCGGGTTGGCAGCATATCATTCTGCAGCCCCGCGCGGGACCCGATGAGATCGGCATCTCATTCCGCACGGATCGTGCAAAATACAGGCTTACAAAGTTTGGCGGCGATTTGCGTGGAGGCCAGTGTGGCAAGCCAAGATTATCCTGTTCCGGATTATGTGGAGACGGCGGCCTTCAAGGACATATTGCGGGCTGTTGTCGGATCGGTCTCGATTGTGGCTTCAGGCCGGGGAGCCGACAAGCGCGGCCTCACCGTCACCGCTGCGGTTTCTCTCTGTGTTGACCCGCCGATGGTTCTTGTCTGCATCAACCGGAATGCCGAGGCTCACGATGTCATCCTTAAGAGCGGTGCCTTCTCGTGGAACGTCCTTTCTGCCGATCATGTCCGGCTGGCGGAGCGCTTCGCGGCGATGGACGGCAGCAAGGGCGCATCTCGCTTCTCCCCCGTTGAATGGGACGAAATGACTACCGGGTCTCCGGTGCTTCTCCAATCCGTTTGCAGTTTCGATTGCAAAGTACAGGGCACCCTGGCAGTCGGCACACATACCATCATAACCGGCGCTGTTGTTGCGCAGAATTACAATAAAGAGAAGATATCGCTGATCTATTCTCTTGGTAAATTCGGACGAATAAAATATAATGAAGTTTAATCATAAGAAAATATTAAAATACCAGTATTTTCGTAATTTTTATAATTGCAATCAGAATAATTTGAAATATCGGACGAATAATTTTGATTCATCCCGGAAGGCGGCCGGAGCCGTTAAAAAAGAGAACTGCTGTCTCCAAGCCCCGGCTCTGCAAGCAACGTCTCTCGCGAGCGCCTCTGGGACCGTGGCTCCCCCCTGCAATTATTTTCCACAAAGATATAAAGAATACTAAGAACTTCACAAAAGACATAGGGCGGTCTCCGGAGCGCTGGCAGATCAGCATTTCTTGGTAAAAGATCCTTATTTATTTGCGTTTTGGTGGATTTATTTCTGATAACCGACTCAATTTCCTTGAAAACCACGACCATTCGGACTCTGAGTGGCCATTTTCCCACCGTGGAATGAAGAATATCTGCTGAGTTTTTCCTTCTTGTTCCAGGATGGTGAGGGGAATGTTCCCAAGCTTTATTACAATAATCTTTGCATGGGAGAGGAAATGGGGTGTTTTATGTTTCCGTCGTCTCATACCGAGCGACGGACAAGCCGCAACGGCTGCCGGAAATGGGCGATCGTTGCCGCAGTGTCGGTCGCCTGGCCGGCCCATGCCTGGGAATTCAAGGATGGCGACTGGTCGGGCGGCGTCCGGGCCACCGCCACCGTCGGCACGGCCATTCGCACCGGCCCGATCGATCCGTCCCTGGTGCCTGCCGGCGACGGCGCGCGGCTTGGGCTGAGGAGTGCGGCACCGGGGGGCGTCAACTCGGACGACGGGAACCTGAACTATAAAAAGGGCGATCCCGTCTCCACCGTCGCCAAGGCGCTGGTCGATTTCGAGGCCAACAACAGCGAAGGGTGGGGTGTCTTCACCCGGGTGAAGGGCTGGTACGACTACAGCCTGGTCAAAGGGCATGTCGCGCTGGGCAATGTGCCGAACGACTATGCCGACGGCCCGCTGTCCGACCGCGGTTTTTCGCAAGGGGCCAAATTCCGCGGCGTCTCCCTCGCCGACGCCTATTTCAAGGGCCAGTTTTCCACCGGCGGGATCCCCGTATCGTTCAAGGCGGGCCAGCAGACCGTCGAGTGGGGGCCGGCCTTCACGATCCCCGGCGGGCTGCGCGACATCAACCCGCGCGACTTCGCTGCCCTGGCCCGCCCGGGGGCGCTGCCGCAGGAAGGGTGGAGGCCTTTCCCGGCGCTGTCGGGCAAGGTGGACCTCTCCCCCGCCGCAAGCCTCGAGGCCTTCTATCAGCTATTGTCGGCGACGTCGACGCAGCCGGGTTGCGGAACATTTGCCGCCACCGCCGATTATGCGGCACCCGGTTGCGACAAGGTCATGCTGTCCAGTGCCCTGTCCTCGGCCGACGGGTTGGCGTCCGGGCGTTTCATGAAGCGTCAGGCCGACCAGACGGCCGACAATGCCGGCCAGTTCGGCGTCGGCGGTTCCTATCTGGTGCAGGACATCGGCACCAAATTCTCCCTCTACTACACCAACATCCACTCGCGGACCGGCTATGTCCAGGCGGTGCGGGCCGGCCGGACCGGCACCGCCTTCCTGCCGGGCGATCCCGACGGCCTGAATCCGACCTATCTGTTCCAGTTCCCTGAAAATATCAGGATGCTGTCCGGCACCTTCGCCACCAGCGTCCCCGCTCTGAAGCTGAGGGTCGCCGGCGCGCTCGACCATAAATTCAACCAGCCGCTCGCCTTCAACGCACCCGATCTTCTGCAGGCGACCTTGAGCGGGACGGGCGTGCTGGCGCGGGACTTCGCCGCGGTGCCGCTGGGCGGGCAGTTCGCCGGTTACGAGCGCTTTCACGTCACCCAGGGGCAGGCCGCCGCGTCGGGGGATGTCGGCGGCGTGCTGGGCGGCACCCTGACCCTCGGCGGGGAGGTCGGGGCGAAATATGTCCACAACCTGCCGGATCCCAATTTTCACCGCTATGGTCGGTCGGACATCTTCGGAACCGGCCCGAACAACGGTTTCTGCGCGGCCGGCGCCGACCCCAAGGCCTGCACCACCAAGGGCTTCGTGACGCCCTTCTCCTGGGGATATCGCCTTCAGGCGAGCCTGGGCTATCAGGACGTCCTGCCGGGGTTGACCCTCAAGCCGTCCGTCGCCTTCGCCCAGGACGTCAACGGCACCTCCTATGACGGCGCGTTCAACGAGGGGCGGCAGATCCTGCGGTTCGCGCTCGATGGCACCTTCAAGGACGGCTATCTCTTCAACATCACCTACCAGACGACGCTGGCCGGTCCCTATGACCCGCGTGGCGACCGTGACCTGCTTCTGATCAGCACGGGCGTCAAGCTCTGACCAGACCTGGCCGGCGCCCTGTTGCCGGCCGGCCACGGCCAGCACTTCGATTGGATTCCAAGGCCTTGTGGTTTTTCGCGGCAACGCACCGGTGCATGTGTCCCGGTGCAGTTCGCCATAACGAGATGGGGGAGCAGACGCGATGAGAAGGAAGAGGTCATGGCCGGTCTGGAGGATGGCTTCGGCAGCGGGAGCGGCGCTGGTTGCAACGGCGGCGAACGCCCAGATCAGCGACGATGTCGTCAAGATCGGCGTCCTGAACGACCTGTCCGGGGTCTATGCCGACGTTTCCGGAAAATGGACGGTCGAGGCGGTCCGGATGGCCATCGAGGATGCCGGCGGCAAGGTCAACGGCATTCCGGTTGAGTTGGTCTACGCCGACCACCAGAACCGGCCCGATATCGGTGTGGCCATCGCCCGCCGCTGGCTCGATGCCGACAAGGTCGATGTCATCGTCGATATCCCGGTCTCCTCGATTGCCCTGGCTGTTCAGGATGTCACCCGCGAAGCCAACCGGATGCTCATCAACCTCAGTGCGGCCACCACGCTGCTGTCCGGGGCGAAATGCTCGCCCACCGCCGTCCAATGGGCCTACGACACCTATGCCCTGGCCCAGGGCATCGGCACCGCCGGCGTGCAGAAGCTTGGGGATACCTGGTATTTCCTGACCGTCGATTATGCGCTCGGCCAATCGATGGAGAAGGAAATCGCCACGGTCGTGGAGGAAAATGGGGGGAAAGTCGTCGGGCGTGCCCGTCATCCGCTGAACACGAACGACTTCTCGTCCTACCTCCTGAAGGCCCAGACGTCCGGTGCCAAGGTGGTGGCGCTGGCCAACGCAAGCACCGATGCGATGAACGCGGTAAAGCAGGCGCAGGAATTCGGCCTGCCGCAGGGCGGGCAAGCCCTGGTCGCTCCATTGATGACCATCACCGACGTGCATGCGCTTGGCCTGGAAAGCGGGCAGGGGCTGATGGTGGTGGAGGCCTTCAACGCGGACCGCGATGACGACAGCCGCGCCTTCACCCGACGCTACATGGAGCGGACGAAGCGGATGCCGTCATTCGTCCAGGCCGCCGCCTACTCGGCGGTCGGCCATTACCTCAAGGCCATCCAGGCGGTCGGGACCGACGAGGCCAAGGCGGTGATGGCGCGTATGCGTGAAATGCCGGTGAACGACGCTTTTGCCAAGGGTGGACGCCTGCGTCCCGACGGTCGCATGGAGCACGACATGTACCTCATGCGGGTGAAGGCGCCGGCCGAATCCAAGGGGCCGTGGGACTATTACAGCCTCATCGCCACCATTCCTGCGGCGGTCGCGACCCGGCCCCTCGCGCAAAGCGACTGCCCGTTGGTTCGCTAAAGGGTCTCCCAGGCAAAATACCCTGAAGGCCAACCGAAAGGATCGGGCTTCATCTCGTGGCACCTTCCGCCCGATCCTGCAGATATCGCCGGGGAGGCTGGCCCATGTATTTTCTGAACATGGCGGTGAATGCGCTTGGAGAGTCGTAGCCCAGTTCCTGGGAGATCACCTGAACCGTGGTGCCCGTGGACAGCCGTTGCACGGCGATCACGATGTGAAGCTGCTGGCGCCATCGGCCGAACGTCATTCCCGTGTGCTTGAGGATCAGCCGGGCCAACGTACGCTCGCTCATTGCGACCGCTGCCGCCCACTCCCGGACGGTCCTGTGATCGTCGGGCGCCTCGACCAATTGGGTGGCGATGTGCTGTATCTTCGGATGGGTGGAAACCGGGAAGTGGAGCGGCTCGGTCTTCATTTGCGCCAGCTCGTCCAGGACGACCTGTACCAGACGGCTGGTTGGACCTTCCAGGGGATAGAGCGGCGGCAGATTGGCCAGGTGAAAAATCATCTCGCGCAACATCGGGCTGATGGAAAATGTCGCGCAGGCGTTCGGAAGAGGCGCAATCCCGGGATCGATGAAAACGCAGTATGACCGGCCGTTGTCCGATATGGAGACGCTGTGGGGAATCCCTCCTGGAACCCAGACTGCCCCATTGGACGGGACAATCCGAAGCCCGTCGAGCGTCCGGCACATGATCGAACCTTCTGCTGCCACCACGAGCTGGCCTTTGCGGTGCTGGTGCAGCGGCAGTTCGTCGTCATCCACATGGCGTTGAACGAGATAGGATGTCAGCGGCCGGGGGAGCTCGTCCGGATCGAGCGCGGTGAAGCTGACGCGCAAGCCCGTCAGATCCAACGGCATCGCGACCGGCACGGCGGTCGGCATCGTGGCGGCTTCGCCCATCACCGAGGTCTCGGACCGCTTCGCACCACTCCGCGCCCTCTTCGACAACGCCGCAGCCTCCTTGCATTCCGACCGGGATGATATCCCCAGTTTGACGGTTTTACGACATAAATTGGCAATCCTATAGATTCTGCCATTGTCTGCCTTCGAGTACACTCTGCCGTGGTTACGCCCGAAACGCGGAAACGAAGTGCACGTTGAATTCCAACGGATAGAGTCTGCGGAATTTCGTGTCGTTCCCCAGCTTCGGTTCCATCCAAGACGCCTAGAACACCACGGGGAGTCGCCATGATGAATACGTTGACGCTCGATAGAACAGACATAAGAATTCTTAACGAGCTGCAGAAAGATGCGAACCTGACGAACCTGGAACTTGCCGGGCGAGTCAATCTGTCTCCCTCGCCTTGCCTCACCCGGGTAAAGAAGCTGGAACAAACCGGCATCATCGACAAAAGGGTGACCCTTCTGAACCCGAAGGTGATGGGGTTGGAGATCAATGCCTACATCCAAGTCGCACTCGACAAGCAGCAGCAATCCGCGATCGAGAATTTCCGCGAAGCTGTCGAGCGGATCCCCGAAGTGATGGAGTGCAACTGGATGACGGGTGATTGTGATTTCCTGCTTCGCGTGGTCGTTCGGGATGTCGAGGAGCTGGAGCGGCTGATAACAAGCAAGCTGTCCAAGATAGACTTTGTCGCCAGTATCCGCTCGAACCTGGTTCTCAAGCAGATCACGTACAAGACTGCCTTGCCGATCGATACTTCCTATACGCTCACTCTGCGTTTCTAGATTGCCATCACTGTTCGAATATGCTCGGTCGGTCCAGGGTAAGCCGGCAAGTGATGGCAAAATTTCGAATCGTAGATTCCGAGCCCTGATCGCGACTTTGAACAACTTTTGATTTGCGGGACCGGGAAGTACCCGGGACTGCCTCATTCGGATGGCCGGCGCTCAGGCGGCCGCGGCTTCGAGCGCGGCGGCGCGGTTCGACAGGGCGGACACCGCCTCCTCGACCAGGCGGTCGATTCGCCCCGCGGTTGCCGCGGTCGTGATCGCCCCGTCGATGAATTCCTGCGCGCTGACGAACACGCCGGTTCCCAGGATCTGTGCCTGGAAAAAGGCGAAGAGCGGCCGGAGCTGATGCTCGATCACCAGGGCGTGACGGTCTCCGCCACCCGTCGCCAACAGGGCGACCGGTGTGCCGACCAGGGCCCGCTGGTCCAGCAGGTCGATGAAATGCTTGAACAACCCGGTGTAGGAGCCTTTGTAGACCGGCGAGGCGACCACCAGCAGGTCGGCGGATTCCACGGCGCGCAGGGCGGATTCCAACGCCCCGTCGGCGTCCGCGCGCGAGAGCGCCGAGAGCGCCCGCAGGGCGGAAAGGTCGATCACCTGCGGGGCGATGCCAGCCTTCTGGCCGATCCGCCCGATGACCAGATCGATCAGGCGCCGGCTGCTTGACGGGGTCGAGGGGCTGCCGGCAACGCCGACGACCGAGAGCTTGCTCATGGGTTTGCCACTCCGTGGTGTGAACGGCCGGGTGCAGCCGAACGGCTTCCGGCATACGGGTTAATATTCTACTAAATTAGTGGATTTTTCGGATCCTTTACAACATTAAAATCCAACAATAATGGCATTAATAACGATATATAATGGTGCTTTGTGGTCGCCCGCCTTTCCGTCCCGCCTGCCGTCCGTCAGGACGGGCTGCTCCGCGTCGGCCATCAGGCGGCGCGGCTGCGCCATTGCCAGGCCAGCAAGGCGAACACCGCGGGAATGAACAGCAGATAGACCGTCTGCAGCCCCAGCCGCTGTCCGGCCCAGCCGCCGATCAGGCCGCCGAGGATGCCGCCGACCGGGAAGGTCAGCAGGGTCAGGCCCGAGACCTTCCCGGGGCCGATCACGACAATCCTTTCTTCACCACCAAGCCGGTGGGTCAGGGGGCTGGATTCGGATTGTCCCAGCTCTATGGCTTCTGCCAGCAGTCCGGTGGCACCGCCAGCATCGGGCGTTGTATGGTTCCGCCGCGTGCGCTTCGTCATGTCGTGCGCTTGGCGACTCCGTCTGGGAACGATAGAACTGCCCCAGGGTCGACGACCTGATTTGAATCTGCGACCATCTGAAAGAAGGTCCGATCGCGCATCGGCGTGGGCTTGGATGCTCGTAGGTACGGATCGGGTTGCGAAGACCTTTGCGGATTGCCCCTATCCGCCAGCGCGACGTTCATGATCCAGATGTGCATGCCTCCACGAGGCCCGGTGCGGTTCAGTTCGGTGACGGAGCCTCAAAGTGGGTGGGGGGATCGAAAATACAATCTAAATTTTATTATGTTGATAAGAATACTCGTTTGACGTTCTCCGGATCAGGTTTGCATAGGCTGTCCCTATGTTGAGCAGAGGGCGAGGGTGGATGGCGTTTGCTTGATGAATTGGTAGTGCCTATCGTTGAGGAAGTCCATTCTTCGCCGGGCTGATCCTTTCGCCGGAAAGGTCCAAAAGCAATAAGGCAATCATGTCGCACAATCCTCTTCAAGGAATGACGGTTCTCGACTTTGGCCGGTTTATTGCCGGACCTCAGTGCGCGGCTCTGCTGGCGGATCTGGGCGCCGACGTGATCCGGGTCGAGGCGCCGGAAGGGGGTGACGACCGCTTCGTGACGCCGCTGGGCGAAGACCTGGAGGGAGCGACCTATCTGCAGATGAATCGCAACAAGCGGTCCCTGGCGATCGACCTCGGGCATCCGCAAGCGCGTGCGATCCTGTCGCGGCTGATCGCGCGGGCCGACATCGTCGTCGCCAACATGCCCGCCCGCACGCTCGAAAAACTGAGGCTCGACTATGATAGCCTGTGTGCCCTGCGGCCGGACATCATTCTCACCTCGGTAACGGCCTTCGGTGCGCATGGGCCGGAGCGTGCCGGGGTCGGCTTCGACGGGACCGGCCAGGCGATGAGTGGGGCCATGCACCTGACCGGCTTGCCGGGGCAACCCTATCGCGCCGCGGTGTCCTACGTCGATTTCGCCACAGCGACGTCGGCGGCCTTCGGCACGCTGGCGGCCGTGCTGACGCGCAACGCGACCGGCCGGGGGCAGCATGTCCAGGCGTCCCTGCTGCGCAGCGCGCTGACGATCATGAACCCGATCCTGATCGAGGAGGCCTCCGGCATCCGGACGCGGGTCGCCACGGGCAATCGCAGCCCGATCGCCGGGCCGTCCGACGTGTTCGCCACGCGGGATGGCTGGATCATGGTCCAGGTGATCGGCCGGGAGATGTTCGAACGCTGGATCGAGGTGATCGGCGCGCCGGATCTGCACGACGATCCCCGCTTCCGGGACGACATCGCGCGGGGCGACAACGGCGCGGTGCTGAGCGCACGGATGAACGACTGGTGCGCGGAGCGCAGCACCGAGGAATGCCTGCGGTTGCTGCGCGCCAAGCGGGTTCCCGGTTGCCCGGTGCTGTCGCCGCGCCAGGCGCTGGTCGAACCGCAGAATAGCGAAGGACGGTTTTTCCACTGGTTCCAGTATCCGGG
>OUNM010165496.1_pt1 | contig 23284 bp, 14 predicted proteins | sample 1769961 | NCBI WGS metagenome assembly OUNM01 (sample SAMEA3914820, study PRJEB12502) | metagenome | biome: forest; material: soil | place: USA | collected 2012-03-12 | depth 0.3 m | reverse complement strand
GTGTCTCGCCGGCAGGCGACGGCACCACTACGACGTGCGATGGCCCCGCCGCTGGCGAATGCGGGCGCAGCATCCAGGCCGCCGCTCCGCCGATGATGAGCACCACGCAGCCCACCAGAGCCCAAGGGAAGCTCTTGGGCGGCGGTGTTTGCGGCAGCGGCGCACGCGGCCCGAGAGCCGGCGCGGGCTGCGACTTCTGCACCGGCACGGCCACGATGTGATCGAGCGCCTGGCGGAACTCCAGCGCCGAGGCAAAGCGGTCCGCCGGCTCCGGCTGCAGGGCGCGCACCACGATCTGGTCAAAGCGCCGGTCCAGGCCCGCAACGCAGTCCGCGGGCAGCGGAAACACCTCGCGCGGGAGCTGGCCGGTGAGCATCTCATACAGCATCACGCCCAGCGAGTACAGGTCCGCCCGGTGGTCCACCGCCGCGCCGATCACCAGCACCTCAGGCGCGACAAAGTCCGGCGTGCCCAGCACCGTCCGGCCCGCGCTCGCGGCCTCATCCTGATGGGACAGGCGGGCCAGGCCGAAGTCAGCCACCTTCACCCGCCCCTCCTTGTCCACCATCACGTTCGCCGGCTTGATGTCACGGTGTATCACACCGTGCTCGTGCGCGTATCTCAGCGTATCACACACATGCGCGGTGATGGCCAGCGCCGTGCGCGGCTCGATGCGGCCCTGGGCGGCGATCATCTGCGCCACGTCCGTGCCCTCCACATACTCCATCACAAAGTAGAGCTGGCCGCCGGGCATCTCGCCAAAGTCGAACACCGCCACCATGCCCGGGTGCATCAGCCGCGCCATCACCCGCGCCTCCTGGCGGAAGCGCTGCGCATAGTCCTCCTCATCATCCCAGGCCGAGGCCGGCAGGATCTTGATGGCCACCGGCCGGTCCAGCGAAAGCTGGTGCGCCTTGTACACCGCCCCCATCCCGCCGCGCCCGACAATCTCCAGCACCTCATACCCCTGCAGCAGCGCCTGCAGCGCCGCCGGCGACGGCGGCTCCCAAGGCACGCCCGCCGAGGGCGCGCCGGAAGGAGAAGAAGCCGGAGGCGTGGTGCTCATATTAAGCCTCAAAGACTAGGGGAATGGGCGGCATCTTGCAAGCATAGGGAGAAAATCTGACGGGCGGCGGACGGGCCGGTCGTGGGAGAATGGCAGGGCGAAGGGTTCTGGGCGGTTTTGCTCGACCTCCGATTAGCTCGCGCGCATAGTAGCAGCAGTTTCAATGAAGATCTTCATCCATTGCCTGTTGGTCTGCACCGTGGCTCTGACCAGTTGTGTCAACCCGATCAAGGCTCGCGTGTCTGCCTACCCGGGCTTGTACGAGAAGCTGAAGCCGACCGAAAAGGAGGCGGTAAACAGCGGGGCGGTGAAGGATGGGATGAGCAAAAATGCGGTGTATTTCGCCTGGGGCGCTCCGTGGCGCGTTGGCCTGGTCAAACGTGATGGAAAGATATTTGAGCGCTGGGGCTATGGGGGAATGTATGCGCCCCACTATTATGGGGTACCTCCGGGAGACTTCCCCGGTGATGCCCGTTTCGTGGAATTTGAAAAAGGCAGGGTGAGCCGGTTCTGGTGGCCGATGCCGCACTAAAACCTGGAAACGGGGCCAGGGTTGAATGGCGCTGAAATGAAGCCCTGTTTGGGATGAGATTTGGCGAAGATGCCCCCGTTCAATGGCGGGTTCAACTCCCCTTGACGCGGAAAAGTCTGATTCCCAGGGTGGAGGTCGATACCCTCCTTGCACCTCACCCCTTGTCCTTGCCAGATCATGCACCCGCCAGCCATCTCCGGCCCCCTGCTTCATGCCGCCCCAAGAACAGGGCCGGTCGGAGTCAATCCGACTGAATCCGACCGGATCAAAGTGCAAAAAACTCCAGGTCTGGCGGAAACACCCGTCTTTTCGACATGCCCGCTTGAGGGGAATTGCCAGCCTCGCTGGCGGCCCATAGGACGTACTTTTCTCTCGCCAAGGCGGCGGTTTCATTTCAGGCTGGCGGGGATGATGAAGCACGCTTTCCTTCTCCCGTTCGCGTCCGCCTTGATTGGGTTTGCAGTTCCGGCCTTGGCAGAGGGGCCGCAGGGGTATTACCGGCGTCCGGCGCTGCATGGCGATACGCTGGTGTTCAATTGCGAGGGGGACCTGTGGAAGGTGCCGGTGAAGGGCGGGGTGGCGCAGAGGTTGACGACGCATCCGGGCTCGGAGTCGTTCCCTTCAATCTCGCCGGATGGCAAGACGCTGGCGTTCATCGGGCAGTATGAGGGGTGGTCGGAGGTCTATACGATGCCGATGGAGGGCGGGCTGCCGGAGCGGCAGACGTTCGAGTGCGGCAGCGCGCGGGTGGCGGGCTGGACGCCGGACGGGAAGGTGCTGTACGCGACGGACAAGTTCTCCAGCCTGCCTAACACGCAGCTTGTGACCCTGGACATCAAGACGCATGTGAAAAAGGTGCTGCCGCTGGCGCAGGCGAGCGACGGAGTGATCGATCCGCAGGGCACGCTGTACTTTGTGCGGCTGCCAAAGCAGAGCAGCGCGACCAAGCGCTACCACGGGGGCTGGGTGGAAAACCTGTGGCGCTACAAGGACGGCGATGCGGAGGCGACGCCGCTCTCAGGCAGTGACACGGGCACGAACCGCGAGCCGATGTGGTGGCAGGGCCGCCTGTACTTCACCAGCGACCGGGACGGGGTGATGAACCTGTGGTCGATGAACCCGGAGGGCGGCGACTTGAAGCAGCTCACCCGCTACAAGGACATGGATGTGAAGGGTCCCTCGCTGGACAAGGGGCGCATCGCTTATCAGAAGGGCGCGGACCTGCACGTGCTGGACATCGCCAGCGGCAAGGACGAGCTGGTGAAGATTACACTAACAACCGACTTCGACCAGGAGCGCGAGCACTGGGTGAAGAAGCCAATGGAGTACCTGACCAGCGTGCACCTGTCGCCGACGGGCGACCGGCTGGTGCTGACGGCGCGCGGCGAAGTCTTCGTGGCGCCGGTGGAGAGCGGGCGCTTCGTGGAGATCCCGCGCAAGCAGGGCGTGCGCTACCGCAATGCGGTGTTCCTGCCGGATGGCAAGGACATCATCGCCCTCTCGGATGAAACCGGGGAGTATGTGTTCTGGAAGCTGCCGCCGAACGGCCTGGGCACGCCGACGGTGATCCCGGACAACGGCCGGGTGTTCCGCTTTGCGCCGCAGCCTTCGCCGGATGGCAAGTGGCTGGCGTGGAGCAACAAGAACCTGCAGTTCTGGGTGATGAACATCGAGACGCGGCAGTCAAAGCTGGTCGCGGAGAGCGCGGTGGAATACGTGGAGGATTTCTCCTGGTCGCCCGACAGCCAGTGGATCGCGTATGTGGAGACGGCGAAGAACTCGTACGACCAGATCAAGCTGTTCAAGGTGGCCGACGGCACGCGAGCGGTGGCGACCAGCGACCGCTTCAACAGCCACAGCCCGGCGTGGTCGGCGGATGGCAACTGGCTGTACTTCCTGAGCGAGCGCGACATGCGCACGATGGTGGGCAGCCCGTGGGGACCGCGCCAGCCGGAGCCTTACTTTACCGAGAACACCAAGCTCTACCAGATCGCGCTGAAGAAGGGGCTGACCTCGCCGTTCAAGCCGAAGGATGAGCTGACCCAGCCGTCGCCGTCGGGCACGAAGACGCCAGGCCCGCCGCTGAGGGATGACTTTGTCGAGCGCGTGACGCAGGCGGTGCTGGCCAAGATGCAGAAGGAGAAGGCGGAGAAAAAGCCGGAGCCCGCGCCAACGCCGGCCGAGCCGCCCAAGCCGGTGAAGCCGCCGCCTTCGAATGGTGAGCAGGGTCCGGCAGGAGCCGAGGTGCCTGCACCGGCGAAGCCTGCGGAGCCAGCGCCGGGGGTGAAGCCGACTTCGCCCGCACCAGCTCCGAAGCCGGGCGCCGCGCCTGAGGTGAAGCCGTCCACGCCGGAGCCGGCGAAGCAGCCGTCCAAGCCTGGCACTTCGTCCCCCGGCCGGCCCCGCACTTCCTCCCCTGCGGCCCCGAGCATTGATCTGGACGGGCTGATGACGCGCCTGGAGGAGCTGCCGGTGCCCGCGGGCAATTACAAGCACCTGAAGGCCGGCCCGAAGTACCTGTACTTCACCAGCAAGCCCTCGGGCTTTGAATCCAAGACCGGCCTCAAGCATCTGGAAGTGAGTCCCAAGGGCCGGGCTAACGCCTTGGTGGACGACATCACCAGCTTCGAGCTCAGCGCCGACGGCAAGAAGCTGCTGGTGCGCAAGGGCGACGGCTTCCACGTGCTGGCTTCCGATGCCGTCGCGGCCGCCGGCCTGGGCGAGCCGGTGAAGCTGGAGGGCTGGACCTTTGCCACCAACCCGCGCGAGGAGTGGCGGCAGATCTTCATCGAGAGCTGGCGCATGATGCGCGATTACTTCTACGATCCGGACATGCACGGCATCGACTGGCAGGCCATGCGCGCCAAGTACCTGCCGCTGGTGGACCGGGTGACGGAGCGCGCCGAGCTCAGCGACATCATTTCCGAAATGGTGGGCGAGCTGAGCACCCTGCACCTGTTCGTGCGCTATGGCGACATGCGCGCGGTGCCAGACAAGGTGGATGCCGCCACCTTCGGCGCCCGCCTTTCCCGCGATGAAGCGGCCGGCGGCTGGAAGGTGGAGCACATCTACCGCACCGATCCCGACTACCCTGCCAAGCTGGTGCCCTTCCTGCGCCCCGGCGCGAACGTGCGCGAGGGCGATGTCATCACCAGCATCAACGGCCGCGCCACCCTGGCCGCCGTGCATCCGGACCAGTACCTGCGCAACCAGGCCGGCAAGCAGGTGCTCATCGAGGTGAAGCGCGGCAACACCTCCCACAAGGCCATCGTCAAGCCCATCAGCATGCAGCAGGACGAGGAGGCCCGCTACGATGAGTGGGAGTACTTCAGCCGCCTGCGCGTGGAAAACCAGGGCGCGGGCAAGATCGGCTACGTGCATCTGCGCGCCATGGGCGCGGACAACATCGCCGAATGGGCGCGCGAATTCTACCCCGTGTACGACCGCCAGGGCCTGATCATCGACGTGCGCAACAACCACGGCGGCAACATTGATTCCTGGATCATCGAGAAGCTGCTGCGCAAGGCCTGGTCCTACATGCAGCCGCGCGTGGGCGAGCCGCACTGGAACATGCAGTACGCCTTCCGCGGCCACGTGGTGGTGGTGTGCAACCAGCGCACGGCCAGCGATGGCGAAGGCTTCAGCGAAGGCTTCCACCGCCTCGGCCTGGGCAAGGTCATCGGCACCCGCACCTGGGGCGGCAACGTGTGGCTGAGCGCCGACCGCTGGCTGGTGGACAGCGGCATGGCCACCGCCGCCGAAATCGGCAACTACGGCATGGAAGGCAAGTGGCTGGTGGAAGGCCACGGCGTGGACCCCGACATCGTGGTGGACAACCTCCCCCACGTCACCTACCTCGGCGGCGACGCCCAGCTCGATGCCGCGGTGGACCACCTCAAAGCCCTCATCGCCAAAGACCCCCGCCCCGTGCCGCCAAAGCCGAAGTACCCGCGGGAGTAGGAGGGCTGCGGGCCTCGCCATTACACCCATGTCATTGTGAGAAGGGAGTTACCCTGGCTCAAGCGCAATCGTGTGCCCCCAAGGAACGGCGTGCATCTTGCCGCCGTTAGAAAACCTGCTGCGCAGCCGCGACAAACCACATTTGTGAATTGCTTTCATCGAATTGATTCAGAGCCCCGACAGGGGCAGGACAACAAAGCGAAGGGCAAGGAGCGTAGCGACGCAGCCCTGGTATCGCAGGGAGAATCATTTCGGCCCTGAAGGGGCGTGACAGGCGACGTTGGGTATAGCAGGACGAGGCTCGTGTTTGAGACGAGCTTGTCGCCGTTGTCTCGCCCTTACAGGGCTTCTGGCATCACTTCCACGATACCAGGGCTGCGTCGCTGCGCTCCTTGCCCTTCGCTTTGTTGTCCTGCCCCTGTCGGGGCTTCGGATCAACCCGATGACGACACCTTCAAAAATGTGGTTAAATGTCAGAGCGCACTGTCACTTTCCACCGCATAGCCTCACTTCGTTCGCCCTTCGGTTTCATGGGAATCATAAACAAACGGCGGGCTGAGGAGGAGGGTGTTCGGATGAAAGCGAAGTCCGTGCTGGACTCCCGGAGGCTTTTGCGCCTAAAATGCCAGCTCTTCCAGGCATGCGCGCATTCTCGAAACTCTTGTGGATCACCGCTTTCCTGGTGGCGACCTTCTGCTGGATGGTGCTGTTTCAGCACGGCTTTACCTGGCAGGGGTTCACCACCGGATCGCGGGAGGAACTGCGCAACATGGTCACCCGGCTGACGGGCGACGGGAAGAAGTGAGACGCCCCGGTCTCGCCAGACGTACAACATTCATCCTACCTACGCATCACCGTGAACGAAGCCGATCTTGATCCGAAACTGCTCAATCTGTGGAAAAGGGCCCTGCTCGCCCGCGAACAGTTGAACTGGGAGTACGTCATCAACCTGTCCCTGCCGGTGGTGAAGGCGGCCCCGACCTTCCTCACCGCCCGCCTTGTCCTGCGCGGCGCGGAGGGCGAGTTTGCCAAGCAGCAGAAAAAGGGCCTCTTCGGTGGCGGCGGCGGCCTCAACCTGTCCTTCAAAAGCCAGAAGAAGGACCCGATCGAGGCGATCAATGACCTGGAGGACAATGTCTTCCAGAAAGACCCCTTCAACGTCAAGGCCAACCAGGAATTCTACGAGCTGGCCATGCGCGCCGAGCTGCCAGATGTGGCGGCCCTGGGCCTGGAGACCATCCGTGCCGGCCATCCCACCAACACCAAGGTGGCCCACCAGCTCGCCGAGCATTACATGAAGCACGACCAGCCGGAAAAGGCGGCGGAAGTGTACCAGGCCATCGTCAAGCACGATCCCCGCGACATGCAGGCCATCAAGGGCGAGAAGGACGCGGCCGCACGCCAGTCCATCATGCGCGGCGGCTGGGACCGCAGCTTCAACGACGCGAAGAAGGACAGCGGTGAATCCGTGCGCCTGGAAATGCTCAACCGCCAGGGCATGACCCGTGAGCAGATGGACGAAGTGTACGCCATGCTGTACGCGGACTACGAGAAGAACCCGCAGGACATCACCACGGTGAAGCGCATGGCGGACGTGCTGGAAAAGATGGACGCCTACGACCAGTCGCTGGAGATGTACAGGTACGCGCTGTCGCTGAACCCCTCCGACGTGGCGATGCAGCGCAAGGTCGAAGTGCTGCACGACAAGATCCAGGACATGCAGATCGTGGCGCTGGAGGCCGAGATTGAATCCAACCCGGATGCGCCGGACATTGAGGACCGCCGCGGCCAGCTTCAGGAAGTGAAGCGCGAGCGCGGCCAGAAGGCCGTAACTGAATCCAAGGTGCGCGTGGACCGCAACCCCACGGACAAGGCGGCGCGCTTCGACCTGGGCCAGGCCTACTACAACGCCGGCATGTTCGGCGAGGCGATTCCGGAGCTGCAGCAGGCGCGGCAGAACCCCAACCTGCGCACCAAGGCGCTGCAGATGCTGGGCATGTGCTTCGCCGCCAAGAACATGAACGACCTGGCGGTGGGTGCGCTCTCCGATGCCTCCAAGGAAATCGTCGCCATGGACCACACCAAAAAGCAGATCCTCTACGATCTGGCGCTGATCTACGACAAGATGGGCCGCAAGAACGACTACCTCGAGGCGCTGAAGGAAATCTACAACAACGACTACGGCTTCAAGGACGTGGCCAGGCGTGTGGAAGCCAGCTACGTGTGACCGGTTCGCGCCGGCATTCGCCCTCACCCCACCTCTTCATCTCGGCAGGCATCCGCAAGGGTGCCTGCTTTTTATCCGCATGAGCTCCCCGCCCGCCTCCTTCTTCATCATCGGCCTGTGCGTGATGTGGGTGCTGATGTGCGGGCGCATGTGGTGGGCGGTGGGGCGGCGGCATGCCTGGCAGCGCCATGCCATCGCCGTGGCGGCGGGCCTGGGCGCGGCCCTTTTCTACATCCTGGGCAACCAGGTCGCGGCGGCCCTGAAGCCCCGGCAGGAACCCCTGCGCGACAGCGGTGCGGAGAGCGTCCATGTCAGCCCCAGGGCAGCGAAGCCCGCCGCTCCCTGAGCCGGCCTTTTTTCTGATGATTAAACGTCACTGGACACCACATTGTCAGTCCAGTACATCACCCTCATCTATTCTTATGACCCGCCTTCTCTGCCGTCTCTTCCTGGCCCTTGCCGTCCTTGGTGCTGGATCCATGCTGCACGCGCAGACCACGGGCACGGGAACCAGCACGGGAACGGGCACTGGCACCGGCACGGGGACTGGCACCACCACCACCACGACAGCCGTGGGCGGGGTGCTGGTGTACAAGCTGAAGTTTGAGCACCTGGCGGGCTTCAGCGTCGATTTTTGGAAGGGCGGCTATGTGGTGGTGCCGGGCATTGGCGGCACGGGCAGCGTGGTGCTCGTCGGCGTCAGTGAAACCAGCAACAACGAGATTTTCAGCCAGTTCGCCAGTTCGGCCTACTTCTTCCAGGCAAAGCGGCATAATTCGCGCTACTCCGTGGTGCAGATGACCGGCGGCACCATTGGCACCACCTCGCCGCTGGTAGGCATGCAGGCCTTTGGCGAGGTGCATGACTCGATCAAGATCGACAGCTCCACCTTCACCCTGCGCGTGCAGGCAGCCCGCAAGCTGCACGGCCTGGCGTTGGCGAGCCTGGATGAATCGCTGATTCCCGCCACCATCACCACCACCACCAGCAGCGGCACTGATACGACCGGCACCACAGGAACAACCGGCACCACTGGCACCTCAACCGTTACCACAAACCCTGCCCGCCCCGTGGACGGCACCCTTGGCTACATCGAGTTTGCCGAGATGAAGCTGGAGCTCGATGAAACGAAAACCCATGATGCCAACAAGGCGGGCCAGGGCGTCGCAGATGTCATCACCACCATCGTGAACGACCTTACCGCCCACGGCATCACGGATTCCGCCGCCAGCGGCGGCACGGGCACTGGCACGGGTACCGGAACGGGCACTGGTACCGGAACGGGCACCGGCGGTACTGGCACGGGCGGCACCACACCGTAAAGTGTGAGCCCTTCATCGGTCGTTCGGGACCCTACTCGATCACCCGCCGCACCGTGCGGCCTGGGTTCATGTAGTCCTCCTTGTGCAGGCCGGTGATCTGCCGCAGGCCGCGGATGAACCGCATCATCACCAGCATCATGGCCGCCAGCAGCGGCGCGCCGATGATCAGCGTGCCGCCCCAGTTGAGGGTGCCGATGCCCTTCACGTAGGCCGGGCTGCCGGGCTCCTTGCCGCCGAGGAGATAGATCGCCAGGGCGAAATTCAGCGCCGAGGAGAGCAGCATCGAGGCGCCCATGCCCCAGGAGGCCCGGCGCAGCAGCCGCTCAAAGGCCGCCTGCTTTTCCCCGGTGTCGAGAGCGTCCCGCACCGCCCTTTCATTGATCAGATGCGGCGCGAAAAGCATGGCGGCAATCACCGGCCGGCCCCAGCGATGGCTGAGCGGAAACGCCAGCCCGATGAGCACCGGCACGCTGATCTCCTTGATGCCAAACCAGAAGGCATCCAGCTTCAGCAAGCCCAGCCCGCCGGTGATCACCACCGCCGCGAGGCCGAGAATGGAGAAGAAGTTCAGCCCCGCGCCGGTCACGCGGCAGTACACGCCAAAGCTCAGCGGCAGCAGGCTGGAAACCACCAGCGCCCAGAACGGGCCCAGGCTGCCAGGCTCGCTCAGCCATTCCAGCGCGGCGGAAGGCAGCACCACCGTGAGCAGGAGGTCGGCAAAAGGATGGGGCTGGCGGGCAGGCGGGGGCACGGGCTGCTGCTTGCCTCGGATGCGGGCGCTGTCAACTGCGGGAGAGGAGTGAGCCCTCAGGGCCGGGACGGTGACTACATCCGTGGCTGCCAGGCATTGCAGGCCGGCTGGCTCGTAGAGACGCGGATGCTTGCACTGACTTTTACCTACAATTGTCGGACCATTGAATGACGGTTGCCTTTGCGCCTGAAGGGCGCACGGAATTGAGCCCAGGCATGAGGGAGCTTTTAGCGACCGATTGCCTGGGTAAAGTGGCGAAACTCAGCGGGCGCAAACCCACGGCCATGCGAGGCGGGCGGCTTGACAGAAGCACCGTGGCGGCGCCCAGCCAGCCGGCGGGCCATGCTTTCTCCCGGCGCTGCTGGTGAGCCCATCGCCCGAACCTGCCTGCGGTTTGCGCCCTGCTGTGAGCCCATCCACACCCAGGGAATCGGTCGCTAAAGCTCCCTCATCCCTGGGCTGGATTCCGGGTGCCCTTCAGGCACCAACGCTCCCTTGGCGAGTATTCGACAAATGAGGGTAAAAGTCAGTGCAAGCATCCGCACTCCACGAGCCTGCCGGCCTTCAATGCGATACCGCAACACTACAGTGAGCAGCCGCCGCCAGACTCAAACGGCCTGAGACACTGTGATATACGTGCACACGACCCCAGGCACGTTTCTTTTCAGCGCAACCATCCCCCCGCCGCGGAGTTTCATGCAGCAAGCCCGCCGTTCATCCATGAAGCTTCTCCCGCTCCTCATCGCCCTGCCCAGCCTTGCCTTCGCCGCTTCGGAGATTCCCGCGGACCAGCTTGGCTTCTTCGAGAAGAACATCCGGCCCGTGCTGGCGGACCAGTGCTACAAATGCCACTCGGCCAAGGCGGAGAAGATCAAGGGCCAGCTGCTGCTCGACACCCGCCAGGGCACCGTGCAGGGCGGCGCCTCGGGCAGCCCCGGCATCACACCCGGCAAGCCTGACCAGAGCACGGTGTACGAGGCCATCACCTGGAAGAACGACGACATGCAGATGCCGCCCAAGCACAAGCTGCCGGAAGCCGTAGTCGCCCATTTCAAAAAATGGATCGAGATGGGCGCCCCTGATCCGCGCGAAGGCACCGTGGCCCTGCAGGCCCCGAAAAAGAAGATCGACATGACGGAAGGCCGCAAGCACTGGGCCTTCCAGAAGCCGGTGAAGCAAACGCCGCCGGCGACGAAGGACGTCACCTGGGCGCGCACGGACATCGACAAGTTCCTGCTCGCCAGCATGGAAGAAAAGGGCCTGCGCCCGGTGGCCGATGCCGACCGTGCCACCTTGATCCGCCGCATCGCCTTCGACCTTGCCGGCCTGCCGCCCACGCCAGATGAAGTGCGCACCTTTGTGAGCGACAAATCGCCCGAGGCGCTGAAACGCGTGATCGACCTGTACCTGGATTCGCCGCGCTTCGGCGAGCGCTGGGGCCGGCATTGGCTGGACGTGGCACGCTATGCCGAATCCAGCGGCAAGGAGGTGAACATCCCCTACCCGCATGCCTGGCGCTATCGCGATTACGTGGTCGAAAGTTTTAACAAGGACAAGCCTTACGACCAGTTCATCCGCGAGCAGGTCGCCGGCGACCTCATGAAGTGGCAGAACAAGCGCCAGCAAGGCGAGCAGATCGTGGCCACCGGCTTCCTCGCCATCGGCGCCAAGAGCCACAACCAGCGCGATGCGCGCCAGTTCACGATGGATCTGGTGGACGAACAGATTGATGCCGTGTCCCAGTCCATGCTCGGCCTCACCATCGCCTGTGCCCGCTGCCACGACCACAAGTTCGATCCCGTGGCGCAGCGCGACTACTATGCGCTGGCGGGCATCTTCCTGAGCACCGACACGCTCTACGGCACCCACAGCCAGCAGCAGAACGCGCGCCCCAGCGACCTCATTGAGCTGGACGACGCCACCGGCCTTCCCGCCGGCCTGGCCAGGATCACCCCGGCCGAGGTGGCGCAACTCAAGCGCCGCGCTGAAGAAGGCCAGATGCAGGCCATGGAGGCCGCGCGCACCATTCGCGCCGCCTTTGTCGATGGAAAAGGCAATGGCAAGCAGGCCGATGCCTTCCGCGCCCTGCTGGCCCGCGACCGCGCCACCCAGATGATTGGCGATGCCACCCTCTTCCGCGATGACGGCTCGCCGCGCATCCTGGCCATGGGCACCCTGGACAAGGCGTACGCCGTGGACTCGCCGATCCTGCTGCGCGGCGAGGTTTCACAGCCCGCGGATACCACCGTTCCGCGCGGCCTGGTGGAGGTGCTCTGCGCCGAAGGCGAGCCGCTTAACATCGCCAAGGGCAGCGGCCGGCTCGATCTCGCCTGGTTCATCGCCAGCAAGGACAATCCGCTCACCGCCCGCGTGATGGCCAACCGCATCTGGCTCCAGCTCTTTGGCGAAGGCATCGTCAGCACCCCGGATAACTTCGGCACGCGCGGCATGGCTCCGTCGAACCAGGCGCTGCTGGATCATCTCGCCGTGCGTTTCATGGAGCAGGGCTGGTCGGTGAAGAAGCTGATCAAGGAGATCATGCTCTCGCGCGTGTACGGCCTCAGCTCCAGCCTCGCGCCCGCCAGCTATGCCGTGGATCCGGACAACCTCACCCACTGGCGCATGAACCGCCGCCGCCTCGATGCCGAGGCCATCCGCGATGCCATGCTGGCCGTCTCCGGCAAGCTGGACCTCTATCCTGTGGATGGCTCACCCGTGGCGCTGGCAGGCGATGGCCGCGAAGGCATGATCGCGCTCTACCGGGGCACGACGCTTGCCCCCAGCAACCACCGCAGCGTGTACCTGCCCATCGTGCGCGACCAGGTGCCGGAGTCCTTGAGCCTGTTTGACTTCCCCGATGCCAGCCTCGTCAGCGGCCAGCGCGAATCGACCAACGTGCCCTCGCAGAGCCTGTACCTCATGAACAACCCTCAGTCCATCGCCGCCGCCGACGCTTTTGCCCTGCGCCTGGGCAAGATCGAGGTGAAGAAGCCCGGCGACCGCCTTGTCGAGGCCTTCCTGCTCGCCTACAGCCGCCTGCCCACCGCGGAGGAGATGACCGCCATGCGCAGCTTCTTCACGCGCTTCGCCGAGGATCAGAGCAAGGGCGGGGGCAAAGCTTCATTCTCCGCCACAGCGAAGGATGCCGGGCAGTTCAATGCCCTGAGCGCGTTTTGCCAGAGCCTGTTCGCGAGTGCGGAGTTTCGGTATTTGAATTGAGGTTCCAGAGCCCCGACAGGGGCGGGACAACAAAGCGAAGGGCAAGGAGTGATAGCGACGCAGCCCTGGTATCGTGCACGCAGTGAGAGAAGCCCTACAAGGGCGGGACAAGGGGGGCCTGTGCTTATCCCCCACACGTGCACCGTCGGGCTTCGAGCCGTCATGTGATGACAGGGTCCATCGTGGCTTGTCACGCCCTTTCAGGGCTACAATTGATCCCTCCGCCATTACCAGGGCTGCGTCGCTATCGCTCCTTGCCCTTCGCTTTGTTGTCCCGCCCCTGCCGGGGCTTCTGACAAGTCATTTTCAACCTTCGCAACTTTTCCACGCCGTCAGGGTTCAGCCTTTCCACACCTCCTTTCCTCTCCTCGCTCCCATGAACACCCGCCGCGACTTCCTCAAGCACACCTCCTCCGGCTTTGGTTATCTCGCCTTTGCCGCGATGGCCGGGCAGGAGGCCTTGCGGGCCAGCCCGGTGGCGCCGACGGGGCCGCTGGCGCCACGCAGCCCGCACTTTGCCGCCCGGGCGAAGCATGTGATCTTCCTGTGCATGCAGGGCGGCCCTTCGCATGTGGACATGCTGGATTACAAGCCGCTGCTGGCCCGCGATGCCGGCAAGAGCGCGCCCTCCAATGCGGGCCGCTATGGCCAGGCCAGCCTGATGGCCTCTCCGTGGAAGTTTGCGCGCCATGGGCGCAGCGGCCTGTGGATGAGCGAGCTGCTGCCTAACCTGGCCAAGCATGCTGACGAGCTGTGCGTGATCAATTCGATGAGCACCGATGTTCCCGCGCATCCCCAGGCCTTCACCCAGCTCCATACCGGCACCACGCAGTTTGTGCGGCCCTCGCTCGGCTCCTGGGCCTTGTACGGCCTGGGCACGATGAATGACAACCTGCCCGGCTACATCACCATCAATCCGCCGGTGCAGTCCTCACGCGCGTTTGGCAGCGCCTTCCTGCCGGCGATCTATCAGGCCACCAAGGTAGGCGGCGCGGGCCTGCCGGCCGGCGGTGCCTTCGCTGGGCGCTACGGCGGCGGGGGAGCGGAGCCCAGCATCAACAACACCAAGAACCCCCGTCTTTCCCCGGCGGAGCAGCGCACCCAGCTCGACCTGATCCAGGCGCTGAACAAGGCGGAGCTGAAGCAGGACGGCGGCGCCAGCGTGGAGGTGGAGGGCGTGATCGAAAGCTACGAGCTGGCCTTCCGCATGCAGGGCGAGGTGCCGAAGGTGATGGACCTGAGCCATGAAAACACCGCCACGAAGCAGCTCTACGGCATCGGCGAAAGCGGCACGGACACCTTTGGCAAGCAATGCCTGCTCGCGCGCAAGTTCGTCGAAGCCGGCGTGCGCTTCATTGAGATCAGCAGTGGCAACTGGGACCAGCACCGCAACCTGAAGGCGGACCTGGAACGCAACTGCACCAGCATCGACAAGCCCATCCACGGCCTGCTGACCGACTTGAAGCAACGTGGCCTGCTCAAGGACACGCTCATCATCTGGGGCGGCGAATTTGGCCGCACCCCGCACGCCCAGTTCGCCGATGGCCGCGATCACAACGCCAAGGGCTTCACCATGTGGATGGCCGGCGGTGGCGTGAAAGGCGGCCTGACCTACGGCGCCACCGATGATTACGGCTACGAGGCGGTGCAGAACAAGATGCACGTGCACGACTGGCACGCCACGGTGCTGCACCTGCTGGGCCTGGACCACGAAAAGCTGACGTACCGGTACGCCGGCCGCGACTTCCGCCTCACCGATGTGTATGGCACGGTGGCGAAGGAGATCATTGGCTGATACAGGGCATGCGCAGCCCGCTCACCGCTTCGCCAGCGGCGACCGCACAGCCTCGGCCTTGTCCCGCTTCACGCCGGCGATGAACCGGGTGACGGAGTCGCGGCTGTGCTTCTCCATCAGGTTGAAGGCCGCGTAGCTTGCCAGTCCATTTGCCGCCACGGCGTTCAGCTCCTGGAGCTTCAGGCCCAGGGGCTTAAACACCGGGAAGGCGGGGAAACGCTCGAGGTGATACATCTTCACCTGCTTCGGATCAGTGAACAGCGCGGCGGGCGAGATGCCGGTGGCCGGATCGGGCGTGGTGGAAAGGGCGCTGAGCCAGGGGTCCACTCCCCCCTGTTTCTGCCGCATGCCGCGCGCGGAAGGCGGGCCGCTGACCTCGGGCTGCCTGGCGGTGAGGAGCACCCAGCAGATGCGCACCTTCCTGCCGCCGGGCACGCCATAGCGGGCGGAGGCGAGCTTGTTCTCGCAGCCCTCGGGATCCACATCACAGGGCCCCAGGGTGGTGTAGGGCTGCTCGGGCGCATAGACCAGCGGGCGGTTGTTTCTCAGGCAGTCCTGAAGGTGGCGGTCGATGTCCACCAGCCGCGAGCCGCCTTCGTCATCGAGCAGGTGGTTCACATCCGCGGAATCCAGGGTGTCGCGCCGGAACCAGGACGACCCCGGGTGGCCAAACAGCGAGGTGAGCATGGTGGACAGCTCCCGGCCCACATCGTACTTCGGGCTGCCGGGATCCACCTCATGGTAGCCGTAGGGCCCGCCTGCGTTGATGAACACGATGATGTTCCCCACGCCGCGCGCCAGCAAGGCCGCCACACCGGTATCATCACAGCAGCCGCCGTCCACATAGGGGAAGCTGTGCAAGAGCTTTTCCGGCCCGCGCTTCGGATCGCGCTGCCACACCGGCCAGGTGGCAAACTTGGGCCGCAGGCCCAGCGGACCCGCCAGCGAGCCGAGGGCGGCGCCGGGCACCGATCCGGTGGCCGCGCAGATGTCCGCGAGGCTGAATTCACGGCCGCGCCGTGGCGCAAAGAAGCTCCGTGCCGGCTTGGCCAGGGCACGCTGCACGCCGCCTTCCGCATCCGGATCATTCGGCAGGAACTGACAAAAGCGTGAGTCAAACCCGAAGGATTCGCGGTAGCCGCCGCCGGCGGGCGATTCGCGGAACAGCCGGCGCGCATCGGCCCTGCCGTCGAGATCGTGCTTGTCGGAGTACACCCACATGCCGGTGTAGAGCGGCGTGCATTCCACCGGCCAGAAGCCCATCATCACGGAATTATGCTTATGCGGCGACATCAGCGCCCACAGCTTGTTGGAAACGGAGGTGCGCCCTTCGCGGTCCAGCGCCGCATTGACGATCAGGAACGGCCTGCCCGGCGCGGCAAAGTAGAAGCTCTTTTCCTCCAGGCCCGCCGCCTTGTTCTGGCTCTCGATGTGACGGTGAAAATCCTCGCGCGACCAGGTGAAATTGCGCTTCTCATCGCCCAGCCCCAGCGGCTTCAAAAAGGTGCCGTTGAGCATGTGGGCAAAGCTTTCGTTGCCGCGCAAGTTCACCACCGGCAGGCCGAAAGTGGTGTGGCACACCATGCGCACCAGCGAGCCCGGGCGCTGTTCCTGCAAGTCCTCCAGCGTCAGCTTCGAGGGATCCTTGTAGCTGCCAAGGTACAGGCGGTCCAGATCGTCCTGGGTCTGAAGGCCGGCGGCCGGCAGGGCTTTTTTTGCTTCCTCCACCGAGAGGTAGGTGTACGGCAAGGTGCCCCAGGCGCCGCCGGAGACGGCCGAGATGTAGCGCACCTTGTCCAGCACGCCCATCTCCTTCAGCGCGCGCAGTTCTCCCGCCACGGCGGTGGATGAGCGCGTGCCGCCACCGGAGAACGCCAGGCCCAGGTCTTCCTTCTTGTCCAGGTCCTCCTTCAGCACCATCTGCTCGGGGTGCTGGCGGTTCGGCAGCGGCTTTTTCGTCACCCCGTCGATCACCGGCCAGATGCGCAAGTTCACCGGCTGCCGCGTCTCCGCCAGGGCGGTGCCAGCCAGCAGCCAGATCAATGACCACAAAGCGCCGCCAGCCAGGAGTTTACTCCGTCCGGTTTTGGAAAAAGCATCGGCTCTGTTCGTTCGCATGGGTCTGAAAAAACGCAGGTCTCTGTCATTGGCTACAGAGTGGGCGGACCGCCGGTTTATTCAAAAAAGGCAGTAACCTCCGCCACAAAAAACCTCAGGCTTTTATGACGCAACCACGGGCTGATTGTCCAGAAAAATGAATAGCTTCCATAAACAAATGAGATCACGAGCCGTTGAAAACCAGTCCCTTCCCCTGGCTTTGGCAAGCCCCGCGTCCAAGGAGCGAGGGCGTCCCGCCATCGTCCGGCGCAGCCGGCACGTGCCGTTCCTCGCTTTCGCAGGCCTGTTGCCGTTTTCGAAGCCCTGGATTCCTGAGAGACGGCGAGACGCCGTCACTCCTTGGACGCGGAGTCTGCACAGACTTGAGAACAAAGACTCGTTTTCAACAACTCGCGGCACATCACGCGAATCCATCCCCGCCGCGCATTTCCATTGCCGCCCGCCGCGCACCCGTCATCATCGCCGCATGCGCTTCCTCCCCGCCCTGCTTTTCATAACCCTGGCGGCCAGCCTTGCACGCGCAGCCAATCCCACCGCTCCCCTGCCCCTGGCCGAGGCGGCAAAGAAGGTGGCCGGGCAGCTCGAAGCCGGCGGCATCGTCACCGCCGAGCGCACGGGCGACAAGCTCAGCTACAGCTCCGCCGGACATGTGGAACCCGCCGGCGTACCGCCAGAAAAGGTGGTGTTCGAGATCGGCTCCATCAGCAAGGTCTTCACCGGCATCCTGCTGGCCCAGGCCGTGCTGGAGGGCAAGCTGAAGCCCGACTCACCGCTGCGCGACCTGCTGGGCAAGAACCAAATCTTTGCCGATCCCAAGGTGGCGGCCATCACCCCGCTGCAGCTCGCCACCCACACCAGCGGCCTGCCGCGCATTCCCGAGGGCCTGGGCAGCCCGGAGGATCCCTATGCGAGCTTCGACCGCGGCAAGCTCTCCCGCTACCTGTCCAAGCTGAAGCTGGAAGGCAGTCCGCCGTTCGAGTTCGCCTACTCCAACCTCGGCTTCGGCATCCTCGGGGAGGTGCTTTCCCGGCTGTACGGCAAGCCCTGGGCCGTCCTTGTGCAGGAGCGCATCACCGGCCCGCTGGGAATGCACGATACCACGGTATCGCTTACCGCTGACCAGACTGCCCGTTTCTCCCCGCCCTACACCGAAGGCAAGCCTTCCCACCGCTGGAACTTCACCGCCCTGGCAGGTGCGGGAGCCCTGCGCTCCACCGCAGCCGACATGGTCCGCTTCGGCGATGCCCTGGTGGCGCCGGAGAAGACTCCCATCGCGGCTTCGCTTCGCCTGATGATGGAGCCGCACGCGCCGGATGGCAGCTCCGGGTTCGCCATCGCGATCGGAAAAATGGATGGCAGCACAGTGTATGAACATGCCGGCGGCACAGGCGGCTATCGTTCTGTTGTGCAGGTGATCCCGGCAAGCCGGCAGGTGCGGGTGGTGCTCATCAACAACAGCTCCCTCGAGGCCGGCGCCGTCCTCCAGGCCACTCATCCAGCACCCGCACCTGGCACCTTCAAGGAAGGCACCTCACCGCCCGATGACAAGCTGGCGGAGCTCACCGGCATTTACACCCTCGGCGAATCACGGTTCACCATCCTCCTGCAAAACCATCACCTCCAGGCAAGGCTCAGCCACCAGGTGTTCATGCCCCTCTTCGCCGGGGAAAAGCCGGATCGCTTCTTCTACAAGGACGTGGCCGCCGAGATCGGGTTCAAGCGCGAAAACGGCGCAATCACCGCCCTCACCCTGTTCCAAAACGGCAGGGAAAAACTCGCCCCCAAAACCCCGGACCCAGCGCCTGCCTACCATCTTCTCCCGGCCAGCCAGCTCAAGCCTTACGAGGGTGTTTATCACGTCAATCTCACGCTCGACATGACCCTGAAAGTGCGCGGCAACACCCTGTTCACCCAGCTTGGCCCCAGCCCGGCCATGGCCGTGTATGAAACGGCCCCCGATGTCTTCGAGATGGCCGACTTCAAGGCCACTCTCCACTTCGAGCGCAATGCGCAGGGCGGCATCATTGGCGTGACCTCGCGCGAAAAGGGCCGCGAACTCCACGGTGTGAGACAAAAGTAGCAGCGGGCGATTTCAAGATGCCAGACGCGGGACTTGAACAGCCCGGCCAAAGGGCGGAAGGAGTGCCCTTTCGCCATGCCTGCACGCCCCCCCACGCTCGACGTCCAAGACATCCGCTTCCGGCGCGGGCACGACATTCTCCACGGCATCACCTGGAAGGTGGAGCCCGGCCAGCACTGGTGCATCCTGGGCCCCAACGGCTGCGGCAAGACCTCGCTGATCAACATCATCACCGGCTACGATTCCGCCACCGAGGGCCACATCTGCGTGGACGGCTCCACGTTCGGCGAAGAAGACTGGCGCGAGGTGCGCAAGCGTGTCGGCCTCGTGGCCAGCACGCTCACCACTTACTTGGAGCGCAGCGAAACCGTGCCCGATGTGATCGCCAGCGGTCGCGAGGCCAAGATCAACCTCTGGGAAGCCCCGCCCGAGGAACTCTACAAGGAGGCCGCCAAGCTGCTCAAGCGCATCGGCTGCGGCTACCTGGAAAAGTCCATCTGGGGCACCCTCTCCCAGGGCGAAAAGCAGAAGGTCCTCATCTGCCGCGCCTTCATGGCCAAATTCAAAGTGCTCATCCTCGATGAGCCCTGCGCCGGCCTCGATCCCGTGGCCCGCGAGCACTTCCTCGTGTGGCTGCAATCCCTCTGCGCCCGCAAGAATTCACCCTCGCTCGTCATGGTCACCCATCATGTGGAAGAAATCCTGCCCAGCATGACCCACGTGCTCGTGCTCAAGCAGGGCCGCGTGCTCGCCGCCGGGCTCAAGCAGGACGTCCTTTCCAGCGACGTCCTCTCCGACGCCTACGGCGCCGCCGTGGAGCTGAGCCTGCGCGGTGACCGCTATCAGCTCACCGTCGGCTGACAGCGCAGGAAATCTGTCCCCTAAATCTCGCCCTTCTCATGCCAATGACAAAATAATCGGAATTCAAAGGCCCATTGTGGCGGTGCGCGAAGCGCCTTGGACTGCGTGCAGCCCTGCTGCCGCTTTCGGTCATGGCAGCCCTGCTGCCGGCACAGGACCAGTCTTCAGTCCAAGATTCTTCTCATCCACACTCTGCGCCACCCCACCGTGCCGCAGCAGGCTGCGAGCACAAAGCGGCAGCAGGGCTGCACGCAGTCCAAGGTGCTTCGCACGCCTCCACAAAAAGCTTTTCAAACACACGCTTCATTCGTCAGCGTTGGTATCACTCCGCACTCCGCACTTCCCCATGACTCGCAACGGCATCCTCGCAGGCGGCAATTTCATCATCGACTACGTCAAGACCATCGATGCCTTCCCGCAGCAGGACATGCTGTGCAACATCCTGCGCGAGACCTCCGCCAACGGCGGCGGCCCCTACAATGTACTCAAGGATCTGGCCGCCATGAAGGCCCCCTTCCCGCTGGAAGCTGCCGGCCTCGTGGGCCAGGACACCAATGGCGGCTGGATTTTGCGCGACTGCCAGGCTGCGGGCATCGACACCCGCCAGCTCCAGCAGACCAGCGAGGCCCCCACCTCCTACACCGATGCGATGACGGCGGCCGGCACCGGCCGTCGCACCTTCTTCCACCAGCGCGGCGCCAATGCCCTGCTCGGCGAGCCGCACTTCGATTTCAGCCAGACCACCGCCCGGCTCTTCCACCTCGGCTACCTGATGCTGCTCGATGAGATGGACCGCCTCCTGCCCGGCGGCCGCAGCGTCGCCTCGCGCGTGCTGGAAAAGGCCCAACAGGCCGGCCTCATCACCACGGTGGACATCGTCAGCACCGAGAACCCGCAGTTCCGCGAGATCGCCGAGGCAGCCCTGCCGTTCACCGATTACCTCATCATCAATGAAATCGAGGCTGGCAAGGTGGCCGGTCTCGACCTGCGTCCCGGCGACCGCGTGGATGTGGAAGCCTGTGCCGAGGCCGCGCGCCGGCTTTTGGCCAAAGGCGTGAGCACCCAGGTGGTGATCCATTTTGTCGATGGCGCGGTGGTTGCCGAGAGCGGCGGCGGCATCACCACCCAGGGCTCCCTGGTCCTGCCGGAGGAAGGCTTCATTGTCGGTGCCACCGGCGCGGGCGATGCCTTTGCCGCCGGCTACCTCTACGGCGTGCACGAAGGCTGGAGCATCTCCGCCAGCATCGAGCTGGCCGTGTGCAGCGCCGCGGCCTGCCTTACCGATCCCACCCCTTCCATGGGCTTACGGCCTGTGGCGGAGTGCTTGGCGCTGGCCTCGCGCTTCCCACGACGTGGATTTTGAAAAAATAGCATTTAGCGGTTGCGTATCGGCCTACATTTATTATGATAATTATAGATGATCGGGCGATTTATAATGTGGACTCTGGTCCTGGGAGGCGCGGCGGGAGCCTGGCTGACCTATACCGGTAACCCATGGGCCAATCACGCCACCGAGTGGGCTCAGGACATGCTCCAGGGCGATGACCCCTCCTACACCACCGACAACCTTGAGGTGGATGTGGTGGACCGCATCAACTACGCCCGCACCCCGGCCAAGCGCCCCATGATCCGGGTGGACACGGAGCTGGAAACCTGGCTGCGCGCCACTGCCAACACGATCAATACGGACGACCTCAAGGGCCTGATCACGCGGATTCAGGACCGCTTCCCCCGCTACCTTGAGGTGTCGGTCGCGGCCAATCATGGCGGCCGCCTGCGCGATGTCGCCGGCATGTTCGATGATTTCTCCTACCAGTCCGAGCCGCAGGTCAACAATGTCGCCATCGCCGTGCGCCGGCTGTCCGCCAGCCGCGGCTTTGAAGCCATCATCGTCTCCGGCCAGCGGCTGGAGGACTTCTCGCCCGAGGCGCTCACGGAGCAGAAATCCAACAACTTCTTTGCCGTGTGCACCCACTGCGGCTACTCCCACGCCTGCACCGTCTCCTCCGGCGCCCAGCGCGGCGTGATACTGGAATGCCCGAAGTGCAAGCGGGTGTTTGGCGTGCTCGCCTCCGATGATGCCGGCCGCTACCGCTACGTGAACGAGTACCTCACCGGCTACGCCCCGCCCTGCTACTTCGAGGATGAGAGCGAGAAGCTGCACCAGATGTACACCATCTGGAACGCCGTGGTTTCCGAATGCACCTATCAAAGCGATGCCACGGAGCTCAATCCCAACCGCGACTCGTGGCAGACGGCGCTCGAAACCCTCAAGCTCGGCCACGGCGATTGCGAAGACTCCTCCCTGCTGCTGGCCGACTGGCTCATCAGCAAGGGCTTCCAGGTGCGCGTGGCCCTCGGCCGCTATGGCGACCTGGGCCAGCACGCTTGGTGCGTGGTGAAGCTCGATGGCATCGACTACCTGCTGGAATCCACCGAAGGCCCGCGCGATCCCTCCAAGAACCCGCCCTATGTCTCCGACGTGGGCTCGCGCTACGTGCCGGAAACGCTCTTTGACCGCGACACCCTGTACGTCCGCGCCAAGCCCGGCGTCCGCTTCGATGGCGACTACTGGTCCTCCAAGAACTGGGTGCGCGTGCAGCCCCGCCGCATGTTCGACGGCCTGGTGAAGAACGATACCAAGCACTCCTTCGGCAAGCACTTCATGGCCCCGCCCGCCTTGCAGCCTCTCTCGCCCGCCTCGCGTACCAGCGATGAAAGCGTGCTGTGGGAAAGCCGGCTGGGCGCGCTGCAAAAGCTGCGCAGCATCCCGGAAGGGACCAAGTTCTGGAGCGTGCCGGTGATCCTGCCGGGGCAGAGGAAGTAGAGGGCAGATCGTGGTACTGCTCCTCCAAGCCGCCTTTCATCCTAGAGGGATGAGAGCTTGTAGCCGGTGGTTGAGCGAGCTTGCGAGCGACACCACCGATTGTAACACGCCGCGAAACAGCATCCCAGCGGGATGCCAGCCACAGGGCAGCAACCCAAACGCTGCGATCCCTGCCGGGATCGTACCCGCCCCGGACCGGGTCCGGTGGTATCGCTCGCAAGCTCGCTCAACCACCGGCTACAGGCTGTCATGCCTCCGGCATGTGGCTCCGATGACGTCCAATACCTCACTTGGCCACCCACCCCAATCAGCCCATACTCCCACACTTACGCCCCCCGATAGATACCCCCGTCCGCATACGACTAGTCAGCCTATGAATGGTCGTTTCATCCTCGGTGCCGTCTGCCTGCTTCTCTCCCCCACCCTTCACGGCCAGACGGCCGCACCTGCGAGCCCGCCCCGCACGATTCCTGTCGAACGATCATTGGCGGTGGGCGGCCAGGGCTACTTCCCCGTGGCCCTGCGC
>OUNM010341340.1_pt1 | contig 23298 bp, 23 predicted proteins | sample 1769961 | NCBI WGS metagenome assembly OUNM01 (sample SAMEA3914820, study PRJEB12502) | metagenome | biome: forest; material: soil | place: USA | collected 2012-03-12 | depth 0.3 m | reverse complement strand
GCGGCGGTTCTGCGCCGCTTTCGGAATGGGCAGGTTGGAAAGTGTTCAAACTCGGCTCAACTCTCTCACGCCGTAACATCGGTTTCACGCGGCCGGCGGTAAACCGTGAAGCCGGCATATCCCGCCGATTCATTCAGTTGGCTAATTCCGATCTTCACTCGAAGGACTATCCAAGTCGCCGCTCTTCGGATTTCGAGTAGCCTCCAGATAACGCGCCAGCTCATTGTCCTGCCAGCTGATTTCACGTTCATCGGTGGTGGCGATGTCTTCGCAATCCTGCACTTCAAAATATTCCGAAAAGAAATCGCAAAGCTCGCGCTCGCGAGCGCGGCTGTGCACCAGCACCTGAATTGTGTCCTTCCGCTGCGCGACACGAGGCGGCAAATCGGCCGGACTCAATTTGCCAAGCCGAATCAGAATTTTAAACGCATATGCAGCAATCCGAGCATCAGGATCAGCAAGGTGTGTGATCAAAAAGTCCTTCGAATCCGGATAAGTTTCGGCAAACTCGATGCAGACCTTGTGCTGAGGAGGCATCTCCCAAATTGCGCCGACGGCGCCTGACATAACGGCTGAACGTTCCCGCCAAATTTTGCAGATTGCATCCCAATCGGCTACGCGATCTCCGGTGAAATCATAGGCGGTCTTCATATATGCGGTCTAGGCTTCCATGCTTAACCATAATGGCCGGAAAGGCAAGGCGTATCATAGGTTTTGACGCTCCTCAAACCCGAGAACTTGCAGGCCGCCCTCCGGGAATGACGAATCAAAGCAGCAGGTGTATTCACCCTCTCGTTCTCCGGCCACCCAATGCAACTTGGCGCCGCGCCAACCGACAATGCCGCCGCCGACGGCATCCTGCCAACAAGACTCCAAGTCCTGCCTTTGGTGATCGATGACGATGCCGCCTCGAACGGCAACCCAGTTGATTTGATGCTCCCAGCCAGACCCGCAGCGCCCACCGCGTGCATACGGACCGCGCGACCAACCTGCGCAACCGTAGACGACATAGAGGATATCCCCGCGGCGAATGGCTGCGTGAAGTGTGGAGGTCAAAATGAAGCCGGCGCAGGAGTCCCCACGGAAGTCGTGCGGGCCTTCGGCATTGCGTTGAGGAATGACTATTCGCTGGTGACCCGACCGAAAGGTTAGCGGCGGGAAAAATCGATGTTGCGGCTCGGCTGCAGAAGCGAGTGCCGCAAAAAGCAGGAAGAGTAGCGATCGCTTCACGAGAGGGGTAAGGAAATGGCTGACGAAATTATCACAATTGCTTCGGAGAAGGGCTTGGGTCTATCAGGTGTTTTCGGTTGCACTCGAGTCGGATGGAGTGACTCCGAAGATGTCCTCGGGTGGTTGTCCTGAAAGCACTGCCGCTGCGGCGACGTGGTTCGGTGCGTGGCAGAGGAAATCCTCCACTCCCTCGGCGATTTCGACCGCAGTGAAGCGGTCGGGAAAGAGCTGAATAGCAACGATAAGCGCGGCGTCTGCTGCCCAATCCGTAAGGTTGAAAGCGATAGCGCGCGCCGTGTCTGACGGAGCCGGACCATCTTTGGAGCACGGCGATAACGCGCGTGCAATGGCTTTAGCTGAGTCGCGGTTGTAGTGCGAACTGTCAAGGCGGGCAGCTCGCTCGCCGACCAACTCGCGAAAAATGGCGGCCACCTTTGCGCGACGGTCGTGCGGGTGTTCGGATGGGCTGTCACTCATGGCATGATTCTCAGGGAAGACGTTGTAGTAGTCTCATGGTGAAGCTGGTCTGGTCCTCGGCTGGAGCACTCGGTTATTCGGGATTACCGGATAAAAGCTGTCGATGGACGGTTGGCTGGATAGATTTTGTTGGACTTTTTTCATTGAGCAGCTTTTGCGCGCCGATAGACCTTGTTGAAGAAACAGCAGGCTTTCGCATGAGTTTCCTGGTCGAGCATGACTGGAGCGATTTTAGGATCTCCGCCGAGGACGATCGGATGGGCAAAATGAACTTCTTTCCGAAAGTGCTCATATGACGACGAAGCTTCAAACAAGCGAGTGATCTCTGCCTCGAAATCTGTAATGCTGCCATATCGCTCCCTTCGAAAGCTCTCCTCCAAGGGAATCCAGTCTACAACGTAGAGGCGGGAGTCTGGACCGAGACACAAAGCGTCAAGACCCCACGAGCCCCATGGCTCGTAATCTGGCAAGAAGGTTGGGAAATTATAAAGCTCCGCAATTCGTTTCCGATCCGCTTCAGCGTAGATACGCACGTATTCTTCGCCCAGCCATCCTTCGCGTTGTGTCATCATGTCGTAGCTCAAGCAATGTTTCAATCTATTGAATCTCCATAACGCTGCGTGAGCCGCGCCATTTGGAACCGTCGCCGTCGCCGGTCGCTGTCCCATCAGGACCGTGCTGGGCTTTACATGACATGAATATCGAGAAACTCCAGGGTGATCGCATTTTCATTTACGCGCTTTACGCGAAATCGTGCGGTCAAATCACTCGGCTCTCCGTCCAGCGGCACGTCGTAGTGAACCATGCCGACATATTCTGTCGGATTGAGACCGTACAAGTGTTCCCGATCTACCTTGATCGCGGTGCGAATAAACTGCGCGCTGTCTCGAAGGTCGAGCAGCGGCGTGATCTTGTGATACTCACCGCAGTCATAATCTTTCCGAGCGCAACCATAGTTGGATATCCAATCTTCCAAATGCTCCGGCGTCCACTCGAAATCAAAAGATCTTGCTGCGTGCGGAAACATACCGAGCGCCGCTGCGTACTGGCCTTGCGCGAGAAGCTCCGACCAATCGATCACTGCCTTTCGGATTTCGTTGTCAGAACAATGTACATCAAGCGTGGTCATGGCTGGCGATCCAAGCTGACGTCACTCTGGGCGAAAGCAATAACGAAAATCACTGGGCTTCTCACTGTCAGGAGTCTTTCGCTGAAGCGAATGTTTGCCGTTCACTGCTGAGGACATTTCGAGGCTTTGTGCACTCCGGTCTCCGGTCATTGCAACCACCGCAATTTATCCGGATTTCGATGGGCGAAGATGGCGGCGATTTTGCCTTCCCGGATTTCCAGGGAGATGGCGGTGGCGAGTTCGCCATTGAGGTAGAGGAGGATGCCGGGGGCGCCGTTGAAGGTTGTGAAACGCGCTTCCTGCCGGTCTGCGCCGGTAGTGGTCTGACTCAGGACATTTCCGAAAAACCGGGCGATTGATTCGCGGCCCACGAGGACCTTGGCGATGGCGGCGGCCTTGCCTCCGCCGTCGGAATAGAGCGTGGCGGCATCTTCGAGCATTTCCCTGAGCGGCTCGAGTTCCCCGGCCCGGCAGGCGTCAAGAAATCGCTTCAGCAGTTCTTCGTGTTCGCGGTTGGTGGTCTCGAAGCGCGGCTTGTCGGCACGGACGCGCACGCGGGCGCGGGAGACGAGTTTGCGACAGGCCGCGGCAGGTTTGTCGAGGATCACGGCGATTTCTTCGAAGGTGTGGCCAAAGACTTCGTGGAGCAAAAAGCCGGCGCGTTCAACGGGGGAAAGCTTTTCCAGCACGAGCAGCAGCGCGATGGAGACGCTCTCGTCCACTTGCGCGGCGGGAGCGGACGCCGATTGGTCGAGGAAGGGCTCCGGCAGCCATGTGCCGTAATATTGCTCGCGCTGGACGCGCGCGGATTTCAGGCGGTCCAGGCAGAGCCGGCTGACTACAGTGAGCAGCCAGCTCCGCGGAGAATTGACCTCACTGATCACGGCATCGCTCCAGCGAAGCCATGTCTCCTGGACCATGTCCTCGGCATCGCTCACGGATCCCAACATGCGATAGGCGACGCCGGTGAGGAGACCGCGATGGGCTTCAAAGGCGGTAGCTCGGGGATCCGTGAGATTCATGCGCTCGTGGGAGATTACGAGACCAGCTCAGGCATGAGGGCGCAACTTTTCGCAAAGCCGAGTGCGCGCTTTACGGTCGGGTAGAGCCGCACGCCGGCGATGCTGACGGCGAGCTCTGCCAGAACTTCGCGGCCCCAGCGCTCTTCCAACCGCGGGATGACGTCGGGATCAAGCTCTTCGTTGGCGGCCACGGCTTTGGAATAGTGATAGATCTCGAGTTGCTCCGGATTCAGTCCCTTGCCGCCCTGCAGAGCGCCGCGGATCACCACTTCCGAAACTCCAGCCTCGCGGGCGAGTTTCACGCCCAAGGCCAGGCAGGGGCCGCAGTCTTCGTTCTGGACGGTGACGATTTTGGCGATGGTGAGCAGTTCGATGGGCGCGGCTTTCTGAAAGCGACCCATGCCCAGGCCGGCCTCGAAGGCCTGAAACGCTCCCGGAGAGGCGTCCATGAGCGCTTCCATGTAGGAAACGTCGTACTGGTAGCGCTCGCCAAAGGCGCGGATGGCTTTACGGGAGGCGGCGAGTTTGTCGTTCGATGGTATATTCATTGCGCCAATGAAGACGATTCAGGGCTGGGAAGTGTGACCGCCGGCGGAAAATTTATGCGCCACTTTACGCAATGTACTCGGGTCAGCTCGAAGATCCGGTTCGACCTATTTTATGCCAGTGCCAGTTGATGGAAAAACGACCAGACTCTGCAACGCTTTGCCATTCTGCGGGATTCCGAGGAGGTTTCGGAATCCAGGGCTCCACTGTCTGATCGTTTCGCGGCAAGAAATGGACCTTGGAACCAGTGAATGCGCCCACGACATGAAGTTCAAAGGTGGTGGTGATAGCGTTGGCGCTGTAGACCGAAATTTCGATCGCTTGCGGCGAAAAGTCCCGCCCGATCCAGTTCACCATCCGGTCTTCTGGATGGACACCTGACGACTTATACTGTCGGAAGAAATCCTGCGTATTACATTCCGACTCGCTCAAGCCAAAACCCGGAATATGTTCGTCGGAAGCGAGTTCGATGAAGCACATGTGCATTTTTGGCAGCGTCTCGATAATTAAAGGGGTGGCCATGGCCATACATTGGCGCTTGGCCTCGAAGTATCGGCGGCGAAATTCTCCGAGTTGTTTCATCGGGATTTCTGATTGTGCATCTCACTACTCCGATTTGGGTTGTTCCAAATTCAATCCACCCTGATGCGGAAATTGAACGTAGTCCTCCGACGGCTGAGGGAGCTTCGAAATGCATTGTTCGCAGCATGCGTGCACCAGTAGCGGAACGATGTCTGTGGCAATTCCGAGAGATATCCAATACTGCAACGGCGGCGTATCGCCGAAAGCGCTTTGGCACACGCTGCAGCGATCAGGGGCTCCGGGATAACTCTGCGGTAGCTTCGGAAATGGCGCTCGATAATTGTAATTGCCGTAAAGCGCTCTGGTGCTGATCGTGCTGCGCTTCAGGAGTCTGCAGCGTGTGATCTCGTAGGGCAGCCAATGGAGTCGATAAGAAGTATATGGCGTAAACTGCTCGAGCATTGTCAACTCTCCTATTTCGGGAGGAATTCGAACCAGACTGCTCCCGTACAGATTCAAATGTTTCACGTGCTTGAGCTTGCTGATGCACTTCGGAAGCACCGTGATCTGCGCCCACTCGGTCGGAGTCATCTCGCGGCCGGGAGAAAACTCTTCTCTACCGTCGCTCGCCGCAAGTTCGATGAGCTCATTGAGACGTTGCCATCCGGCGCACTCGGTATCTTGCTCCTCCGTGTGAATCTGAAGTTCGGTCCAAGCAGACTCCTCATACTGCGAGTCGAGGCAGCGGCAGGATGGTTTCGGGACGGTGTTGGCCTGTGCTTCGCGTGCCCATCGATTCGGGAACAGCCTCATACGGTTTTTGGTATATCGCCTGCAAGCTTAGGGACCGCTGGGGTTGAAGCAAGTGGGAATTTTGGCGGCAGACGATTGTCGGCAACGAAAAGCCCGACGCTTCGAGCATTATAGGTGAGTGTCGAAGAGGCGTGGCCCGACTTGCCTTTGTTAGTCGAGGTGAGATAGGGTTGCGATACCCTGATGAAAAATGTTTTTGTACTGCTTCTCGTTGCGTCACTCGCGGCTCCCGTTGTTTCTACCATCGTGTCGATTCGGTACGGCGCTCATAATCACTGGGACGTGCGATGGGCGCGTATTCATGCGCCGACGTCCGCATCGGCTATGAGCCTTGGGAGTACGTGGAGTCCCATTTTTGGTTTGACCAAAGACGAGCTTGAAAGTTTGGATCCGAAGGTCAGGGAGGTGTATACGGCGACGGTGAATGAGGAGTATCGACTTGGCCGGTTGAGCGACGATATGTGGTTTGGGTTTCTGATTTTGGATTTCCTGCTTTTTGTCGCTTCTGTGCTGGGGATTCGCGCGTGCCGGAAAGAAGTTCGGGAAGCGAAATAGACGGCGAGAAATGGATGTCGTTCTATCCTTTCGGGAAAATCGAAGTCCCTCCCGCCGGGAAAACTTATCCGCTCACGTCTGAGATCGCCTCAAGTTGTTGTAAGCCGCTAATATCGTGGCAGGGCGAGCTGAAAAAGCCAAAAGGCGCAGCCGGCGAAGCCGAGGCAACAGAGTCGGCGACTCCAGCGAGCGATGACGAGGGACATGACCGCGAGATAGAAGCTGGCGTAGGCGCTCAGCGTTTCCGTCACGCGAACTTCAACCCTCACGTAGAGCCTGGGGGCAAAAAGCCCGGCGCCCACATACTCAACGGTCAGACCGTAAGCCGTGAAACCGGTGGACAGCGCGAAAAAGGTCCAGAAAATGGTGCGTATCAATCTTTCGGCGCTCGGGATTGCGCAGAATGCGGAGACGTTCATGATAGAGTATCTGCGGAGCGTGTTTTCCGCCCCGCCACTTCTCCGGCCCACCGCGCGAGGTAGGAATGCCTTGCCTACTTTGCGCCTCGTTTCCTCGCGGTTGAGCGGCTATGATGGCGCGTAGATGGAATTGTATGGCCCGACGCGCCTGCGATTGGAGAAGGACGCCTATGCCAGATCGATCGGGCCTTCGGCGCAGAAATCGGCTTTGCCGAAACTCGGGATGTTATGGCCCAGGGCATGCGCCACGGTGAGCCAGAGGCGGTTGTGGGCGACTTTGTCGAACTTCAGGCTGCGGCCCATTTTGAAGCCGGCGCCGCCGCCGAGCAGCACGAGCGGAATGTTATTCAGGGTATGGGTGTTGCCTTTCCCGAGTTCATTCGTCCAGACGATGAGGGTGTGGTCCAGCATGTTGCCTTCGCCCGCGGGCTCGGGGGTTTCGGAGAGGCGCTTGGCGAGGAAGGCGATTTCGCCGGCAAACCAGATGTTGATCTTTCGCAGTTTTTCTTGCGCCGCTGTGTTGGAATCAGGTTCGTGAGAGAGGGCGTGATGGCCTTCTTCCACGCCCAACCAGCGCATCTGCGCGCTGCCGACGGAGCGCATGTACTGCAGCGTGGCCACGCGGGCCATGTCGTTGGAGAGGGCATTGACCAGCAGCTCGATTTGCAGGCGGCTGATCTGAGGCGTGTTGTCGTTGACCAATTCGATGCTGGGATCGATGTCCGGCGCCGGATGTTGCAGCGCGGTGTCATTCGCCGGATCGCGGAGGTCTTTTTCCAGGTGCTGGACGAGGGTGAGATGCTGGTCGAGCAGGACCTTGTCCCGGGCGCTGAGTTTTGAGGAGATCTTGCGGATGTCTTCCTGCACGTCGTCGAGGACGCTCACGAGACTCTCCTTGTCCTTCATGCGGCCGTAAAGTTTGTTAAAGAGCTGCCGGGGGTCGTCGACGGGGGCCACCGGTTGATTGGATCCGGCGTAGCTCATGCGTGTCCAGGGATCGGCGCGGTTTGGAACTGCGACGCCGACTTCCAGCGAGCCAAAGCGCGTGCGGGTTTCTTGCTGGCTCTGGAGGAAATTTCTTAGTTCCTGGTCGATGGAGATGCTGCTTGCCCAGCCAGATGGGCTGCCGCTGCCGCCGAGAATGTTGCCCGGGAGCAATTCGGCGCCCGTGAGCAGGCAACTCATACCGCGCATGTGGCTATCGCCATCGCCTTGCACTTTGTTGTAGATGCCATTGAGCACGAGCAGCTGGTTCTTATATGGCTCCAGCGGCTGCATGATGGGCTTCAGATCGAAGGTCTCGCCTTCCTGGTCGGGCCAGAAATCGTGCGGCAGGGTGCCATTCGGCGAAAAGACGATGATCACTCGCTGCCGGCGCTGCGGCAGCTCGGCTCCGACGAGATCGGGCAGGCCGGCGAGAAATGGGAGCGCGGCGGCGGAAACACCGAGTTGACGAAGGAAACGGCGGCGATCGATGGCGTTCATGGCGTTGATTTGGCGAGAGCAGGGCTGGCGGAAAGAGCGGGTGAAGATTGGGCGGTTTTGTTATCCGAGGGCAGGCCTTTCGCGGCGGCGACAGTGGCCATTTCCACGAGCAGCTTCTGGATGTTATAGCCGGAATTTACGAAGGTGTGGCGCAGTTCCTCCATTTCGTCCGGACCGTAAGCCCCGACGGCTTGTTTCACCGTATGGTGAAACAGATTGTGGATGAAAGCGCGCTGACCATTCGGATTGTCGATGGCAAATTTGGCGACGTCCCGGGCGCAGGTGAGGCGCAGGGTCTCGCCATCGTCGGTCGAGAGTTCGCTCACCGGGTCTACGGGTTTCTGGTTGTCGACCGTGCGCCAGCGGCCGATGGCGTCGTAGTTTTCCAGCGTGAAGCCGAGCGGATTGATCGTGGAGTGGCAGCCCATGCAGTTTTTGTTTTTGGTCAGCTCGGTGACCTTTTCCCGCATGGTGAGCGTGGGATCGAACTTGGCGTCCTCGAAGGTTTGCGCCATGGGTGGCGGCTTAAGGCGCATGCCCACGATATTGCGCGTGAGAAACACGCCGCGATGAATCGGCGAGGTGGTCTTGCTGTAGGAAAATGCCGCGAGCAGGAAAGGATGGGTGATGACGCCGCAGCGCTCGCTCTGATCGAAGTCGACGCGCTCGAAGGTGTCGCCGAGACCTTCCTTGCCGTAAAGCTTACCGAGGCGGCCGTTCAGGAGCAGGTAGTTGGCCTCGAGCAGGTCCCGGTAATCCGAGCGCTCGCTCCACACGACCTGATCAATGAAGAGTTCCAGCGAGGTGCGGAGATCGGCAAGGGTTGCGGCGTCGAATTCCGGGAAGACCTGCGAATCCTTGGCTGCATTGTCCGCGCGGTCGAAATCCAGCCAATGGCGGACGAAGCCGGCGAATTTTGTCCGGGCCCGCGCGTCGCCGAGCATGCGAACGGCTTGCGCGGAGATTTCCTGACGCGTCTTCAGCTTGCCCGCGGCGGCGGCTTCGAGCAGGCGCTGATCGGGAATGGAATCCCAGAGCGCAATCGCCAGGCGGGCGGCCACGGTGTAATCATCCGGCGCGGCGCTGTCGTCGAGTTCCGGGTACAGGAAACGCGGGGATTTCAGGGCAAAGAGAATCACGCGCTGGACGGCGAGATCCGGCGTTTTCGCGGTGGCAAACTGCTTATCGACGATCTTCTGGCTCTCCTCGGAAAGCGGGCGGCGGAAGGCGGCTTCCATGAAGCGCCGGGAAAAATCCGCGAGTTTTTTGGCGCGATCCTGTGCGTCGAGTTTTACGCCGGAAAGCTCGACGAGATTGGCCTCCACGTATTCGGCGACAGAAATCGCGGCTTCGGTCGTGGCTTCGTCCCATTCCTTTGAAACGGCGACCCCGCGTTCGTACCCGACGCTCCGGTCATCCGCCGGGAAAGTTGCGCTCACGACCATCGATTCGCGGCCGTGGTGGGGTGAAAGGCAGCGTTCCGGAATGAGTTCCTCGGCGCCGTGCGGGGGCTTCCACTTCAGGGCGATGGAGGCGGTCTTTTCCTTGTACTTGGAGTACTCGATGGTGATGGGGTAGGCGCGGCCGCCAACGAGGTAGACCGTGCGCTTTTCCTCACGCATTTCGCCGGCCGCGATGCCGTCGTCGATGAGCAGATTTTTGCCATCGTTCAGGTGAAGCCGCATGCCATTCTCGGTCTTCGTGATGAATTCGTAGGGGCCGGTTTCTTCGGCGATAACCGAGCCGTCCCAGCGAATGTTGAACTCCTGGTTGACCATCTGTTTGTCCGGAGCCGGGCTATCCTCACCGAAGGAGAAAGAGACCTGGCGGTCGGTGCGGTCGAAATTGACCCGCGGGCGGTCTTTCTTTTTTTCCTTATCCTTGTCTTTGTCTTCGGCTTTCTTTTGCGGCGTGGCGGGAGTGGCGCCGGCATCGGCGGCTTCGGGCTTCGGCTCGGGTTCCGGCGGGACGATGAGCAGGCCGGAGTAACGGGCCTTGAGCCCGCGTTCGCTGCCGAGCGCCTGGTCGCCCGGGCGAAAGCGGCCCACGACATCCATCACCGAGGTGCGGTACTGCTCCACGGTGAGCCGCGCGAGGTCGATCTCCTGTGGGCGAATGCGCTCCTGGGCGGCGGGGGAATAGAAGGCGTTGAAAATGTATTCCGCGACCTGCCGGGCATCCTCGCCCACGCAGGAGCCGGGGTCGTCGTCCGGCATGGTGCGGGCGATGCGGCGGGTGAGGGATTCGATGGAGCGATTGCCCTGGAGCGGCTCGTCGTATTTGTCCGGCACGCCTTCGCCTTTCTTGCCGTGGCAGTCCGCGCACAGATTCTGGTAGATCTTCGCGCCGGGCAGGCCATCGGGCGCGATTGCCGCGTCCGCGGCAGAGCAGTCGACGGAGGCTGCGATGCCGGCGATGAGCAGCGAAGGAAAAAATGATAAGCGGAAAGGGATGGGGCGAGGCATCGGTCTCAGAAGGGTAATCCTCCAGAGGCAGTTTCCTTTAGCCGCAAGCATGCCATTCTGGACTCGCTCGGCCGGCGGCAACTGCTAATCTCACGCGCGACTTGGCGTTTTTTGCTTATGAAAGAGATCTTTGCGAATCCGGACTTCACTTTGGTCGGCTACTTCAAATCGATCCTCGACGAGGCAGAAATTCCGAACTTCGTCAGAAATGGCACGGCTGCGTCCACGAGCGGAATGACTTCGCCGCCCTTCCATCCAACGCTCTGCATCACGCAAGACAGCGACTACGACCGAGCCATCGAGTTGCTCGAGCCACTTCATCGGAACCCCGAGGCATCGGAGTCGCATCCTTGGAAATGCGCGACCTGCGCAGAGGAGAATCCGGCGAATTTCGGGGCGTGCTGGAATTGCGGAAGCGATCGGATCGGTGACGGGGGAGAGTAATTGGGGCTGGCGACGGGCCCCCTTTCGGAAAAAGCTGATGAGAGGAATGGGAAGCATGGGAGCAATCGCTTTTTTGATTGTCGCACGGTGCGAACCGAGCCGAGCTTCGCGCGATGGATAGCCCCGCAACCTCGCCTCATCCTCTGCGCCGCCTGGCGCGCATCGTCTTTTTCGTCTTTCTGCTCACCTTCATGGCTTCCCGCGTCCTGGTGATCCTCATCATGACGCGGCGGATTCCGGATTTCTTTCTGCATGCCGGCGGGACGCATGTGCATCACCTGAATTACGGCATCTTCCTGCTCACCACAGTAGGCGCCCTTCTGCTTTTCACCTCGCCTTCAGATCGGCAGAAGCAATGGCTGGCCGGACTGTACGGACTGGGCGCGGCGCTGACCTTCGACGAATTTGGCATGTGGCTGCACCTGGGCGGCGGCTACTGGCAGCGGGCGAGCTACGACGCCGTCATCGTGGGTACGGCGATCCTGGGGCTTCTGTCCTTTGCGCCCCGGTGGGAACGATTTGGCCCCAAACACTTCGTGGCCTTGGGGGCGACGGTCGCGGCGCTGACGGTCTTTTGCTTCCTGTCCTTCAAGTCCCTGAATTTCGTCGAAAAAAAGATGGGCTCGCGCTTCCGCGCCATGGAGGAAAACGGGCCGCAGTGAGTCGCCCGGCGCCAATTTGACGACGGCACTCGCGTTCTTTGCAAATCTCCGCTCGGAATCCGAGCGTCCCTTCGCTTAGGCTCGTTGTTCTCTTTATCTATGAGCATTTGGAATTCGTCCCCGATCACCGAAAAGACGCTGGCCATCATCATGGGAGGCGGCGCGGGATCGCGCCTGTTCCCGCTCACGAAGGAGCGCTCCAAGCCGGCGGTGCCCCTGGCCGGCAAATATCGCCTCGTCGATATCCCGATCTCGAATTGCATCAATTCCGGCCTGCGACGCATCTACGTGCTCACGCAGTTCAATTCCGCCTCGCTCCATCGGCACATCAATTCGTCCTACAATTTCGACGTCTTCTCGCGCTCCTTCGTCGAGATCCTCGCGGCGCAGCAGACGCCGACGGATACCAGCTGGTACCAGGGCACGGCCGATGCCGTGCGGCAAAATCTGCGCGATTTCCTCCAGCAACCCTTCGAGTACTACGTCATCCTCTCGGGCGACCAGCTCTACCGGATGGATTTCCGCGACGTGCTGAAGCAGCACATCGAGGGCGGGGCCGAACTCACCATCGCCACGTTGCCGGTCTCCCGCGGCGATTGCCATGCCTTTGGCATCATGCAGACGGACGCCGAGCGAAAGATTGTGCGCTTCGAGGAGAAGCCGAAGGATCCGGCGATCCTCGACGAGCTGCGCATTCCTGCGGGTCTCATGAAGGAATTGGGACAGCCGGAGAATGCGGAAATGTACCAGGCCTCCATGGGCATCTATGTCTTCAACCGACAGACGCTCATCGACGCGCTGGACAATACGCACGTCGACTTTGGCAAGCATGTGATCCCGGAGATGCTGAAAAAGGCGCGGGTCCAGGCCTACATTTTCCAGGGGTATTGGGAAGACATCGGCACGATCCGCTCCTTCTTCGATGCGAACCTCAATCTCACGAGCCTGCTGCCGCCTTTCAATTTCTTCGACACCACAGCGCCCATCTACACCCATGCGCGCTTCCTCCCGGCGAGCAAGATGAATGGCGCGACGGTCAAGCAGGCGATCATCTCAGACGGTTGCGTGGTTTCGGATGCCCAGATCGAGCGTTCGGTCATCGGCATCCGCTCCTACATCGACAGCGGCTCGACGATTCGCAATTCCATCATCATGGGCGCGGACTTTTACGGCGCCGCGCTGGCCCATAACTGCGAGGGCCCGGGGCTTGGCATCGGGAAAAACTGCGTCGTCGAAAACGCGATCATCGATAAAAACGCACGCATCGGCAACGGCGTGGTCATCACGCCGGAGGGGAAGCCGAATCATTTCGACGGTGAGAATTACTACATTCGCGACGGCATCGTCATCGTGCCGAAGAATGCCGTGATCCCCGACGGCGGCTGGATCTAGCGCAGTCTCGGAATTCATATTCATCCTCACTGAATCACGCGCCATGATTTCCTCCTTTGCCTTTCCGACCCAGATCCTGCACGGCGTGGGCTCGCTCGACGAGTTGCCCGCGCGATTGGAACAGCTCTCGATCCTGCGTCCGCTCGTGGTGACGGACAAGGGCCTGCTCGAAACGGACGCTCTGGCGCTGCTCTGTGCGGTGCTGCCGGCGACGACGGAGATCTTTTCGGGCGTCCACCCGAACCCGATCGAGGCGGATGTGGAAGCCGGGGCCGAAGCCTGGCACACGGGAAAATGCGACGGGGTGATCGGCTTTGGCGGTGGCAGCGCGCTGGACGTGGCGAAAATCCTGCGGGCCGCCGTGGCCCCGATGGGCAAGCCCTGGCGAGAGCTGGTCTGGAGCGATCACCCGGGGAAGTTGCCGCCCTTCGTGGCGATCCCGACGACGGCGGGGACGGGGAGTGAAGTGGGGCGGAGTTCGGTGATTACTTCCGGCAAAACGAAGCGGGTCATTTTCCACCCGGCGCTGCTGGCTCAGCTCGTGATCCTCGATCCGCGGCTTACTACGGGATTGCCGGCCAAGCTTACCGCAGCAACGGGGATCGATGCCCTGACGCATTGCATCGAGTCTTTCACCTCGCCGACTTTTCATCCCTTGTGTGATGCGATCGCCCTGGAAGGCGCGCGGATCGCTTTTCAAAATCTGGCGCAGGCCGTGGAGCACGGCGATGATCTTACGGCTCGAGGGATGATGCAGATCGCCGCGGCCATGGGCGGCATCGCTTTTCAGAAGGACCTGGGCGCGGCGCATTCGCTGTCGCATCCGCTTTCGGCCCATTTCGGACTGAATCACGGCTTGGCCAATGGCCTGTGCCTGCCGGCCGTCATGCACTTCAACGCGAAGCGCAAGCCGGGCCTCTACGACCGAATCGGTGTGGCGGCGGGCATAGGCAACAACGATGCCGCAGTAATCGGCGCCACTGAGCGCCTGCTTTCACGGATTGGCATCTCCGGTGGTCTGCGCGGGCAGGGGGTCACGGAGACCGCCCTGGAGTCGCTCTCCGAGGCGGCCTTCGCCGATGGCTGTCATGCGACGAATCCGGTGCCGGTCACGAAGGCGGATTTACTGGAGTTGTACCGCCGGGCGCTGTAAGAAGAGCGTCGTGCCAGAGACCGCTCTATTGGATCGTGAAAAATCTTTCCATGGGCTCATGGACCTCCGCCTTCAAATATGAAAGCAGACCCTTTGCCCGCGCGCTTGGTCCAACTGTTGGTGGAACACCGACGGGAGCCGGAGCGCATATTGGCGCTCTTTCGGGAAGCGGGCTATGACTCGGCCGCGCTGGCGAAAATCAATGGAATGGCGGATCCGAGCTATCCGTATTCGCGTGCGGTCTTGTCGGCTTCACCCGAGTGCGAAGTGATGCTCGCGCGCTGGTCTGGCGGGCGCACCTGCGCCCCGCATGATCATGGCGCATCCTCCGGATGGGTTTTCTATTTGGAGGAGGATTTCGAGGAGCAGGGGTATGAATGGCGGGCTGGCGAACTCGCGCCGGCGTGGACTGCGGTGCACCTGGCTGGAAGCTATACAGAGGTGCGGGAGCAGGAGATTCATTCCTGTGTCTGCCGCGGCTCGGGATTGAGCCTCCATATCTATTTTCCGCGGATTGCGAACATGCGCGTCTTTGACTTTGACGAGCGGCGAACGATCACGGTGGCGGACGATTGCGGCGCCTGGATTCCGGATCGGGCGGAACAACGCAAACAAGAAGAGACCTGGCAGTGATGGGCCAAAGCATCGTCATCCTTTATACGACATTGTACCGTGAGGGAGGCGCTGATTTTGCGCAGGCGGCGAGCGATTTGGAGCAAGCGAAGCGGCGGGAATTTCCAGGCTTGGAGGTCGTGCGCTGCGCAGTGGAAAGCAAAAAGGAATTCCGGTCGGCGCTCGCTGCAGAAGAGACCGCTGGGCGGCAAATCACGGAGCTGCACTTCATCGGCCACAGCGGAATGTACGGCATCATGTTTGGCACGGTGTCTTGGCCGGAACAGTTCAGCCCGTACGAATGGAAGAATCTCACGATCCCTTTTGCGCCGGAGGCGAAAGCTTACTTCCACGCCTGCCGGAGCGGGCGTTGGTTTGCGCCATTTTTCGCCCGCGTATTTCATGTCAGCACTTACGGTTATTTTTGGTATACGACGATTTCGGGGCGACCTGATCGGTATCAGCCAAGAGCGGCGGGCGAGCCGGCGTACATCATTTCGGCGCCGGGTCGGAAGTCGCACGGTTTGTTTGGTTCCATAAAGAAGCGCCTGTTGCGCGCGCCGGCTTTTCCAATGTTGGAATTTGCGCCTTCGCACGAGCAGGTCGATACGACTTACGACAGCGTGGCGGCGCTGTACGACGAGACTTTCGAAGACATCTCGGTGCGCGCGGATGAGTTGCGCTGGCTGCGGCGGCAGCTGGCCCAGACGCCGCGGCTCCGACTATTGGATTTAGGCTGCGGCACCGGTTCCTTCCTGCGCGCCATCGAAGACCTCGTCGAGGAGGCGCAGGGAGCGGACCTTTCTGCCGGGATGATTGCCCAAGCCAGAAAGCGCTCGCCCGACGGCGGGAAGCTCCATTTTACGAAGATCGACGGCCCGCAACTGCCGTTTGCCGATAAGTCATTTAACGTGGTGATATCGATTCTATCGTTTCGTTATTTGGATTGGGATCCGGTCATTTCGGAAGTGCTCCGGGTGCTCGAGCCGGGTGGAAAGCTATTTATCGTCGACATGGTCGCGGCTCCGGCGGGCTGGCGCCATTGGCCCCGGCTGCTGATCGACAAGGCGCGCCAGGCTTTTACCCACCGGAAAAACGCCAAGTACTCCGAGGCGCTGCGGAAAATGGTGAGTGATCCACGGTGGAAAAAGATGCTCGAGTACAACCCCATGCGCGCCGAGCACGAGATGAAATGGTATCTGCAAAGCCGGTTCCCAGGCGGGCGCATCGAGGTGCTCAACTATGGGTGGAATTCGCGAATCCTCGCTTTTGCTTCTCCGCCAGTCGAGCAGCGGCAGGTGGCGGCGCTTTCCTATCCCTGAACTAGAGAGCAAACCATGATCGGAATCCTGGATTGGGGCATCGGTGGATTGAGTGTGTACAAGGCATTGCGCGCTCGGGGCTCGACCGCAGATGTTTTGTATTTCTCGGATTCGGGTTTCACGCCCTATGGGAAACTATCCCGCGAAGCATTGCGCGCGCGGCTCGGCGAAATTGCTAACTGGTTTCGGGAACGAGCGGTCACGCGTGTGCTCGTGGGCTGCCATGCGGCGAGCTCGGCGCTATCGCCGGAAGCGGAGACAGGGGCTGAGGCTTTCTCCGGCGTTGCGTTTTACAGCATCGCCCCGGCGGCGCGTCGGGTCGTCGAGCGCTGTGTGAAGCAGAGGGTGGGGGTGATCGGAGGCGTTTTGACGATTCAATCTGGGGTTTATGAGCGCGCGTTGGCCGGGCTCGGGAAGGAGCTGCAATTCCATCCGGCGCAGCCGCTCAGCGCAATTGTTGAAGCCGGCGCTCTTGATTTGCCCGAGACTGAAAGCGAAGTTGCTCGGCTGCTGGGAGAATTTAATTCCATCGAAGCGCTGCTTCTGGCCTGCACGCATTATCCGGCGCTTACACCAGTTTTTCAGCGCCTCGCGCCGGGAGTCGAGCTCCTGGACCCCGGGGCGGAAATGGCGGGCGACGTGGAGGAAGAAGGCGCGAGCGGTTTTGAATTTCATACCACTGGCGACCGGGCTAGTTCCGCTCGAGCTGCGCTGAGCGCTTTTGGAGTGTTGCTTAGTTAGTTAGACGCGGTCCCAGGACCATACGCCCCCGTCAAGTTGCCGCGAGGTTTTGGAGTGCGGTGGTTCTGCACCGCTTTCGGAGTGGGCAAGGTGAGATTGATGCAATTCAACCGCATCCTTCACAATAAGCGTTGGTTTCGCCGTCTCGCAAGTATGGCTCCTCTCTATTCCGGTGTGCGACGAGTCAACCAGCATCGGGCAAAGGTGACCCAACGCCCTTTTGAACGCTCTGCGATTGATGACCAGCCGGGTCTGCGAAGACCAAGTTCCAATGCAGAGAGTTCGGTTGATTTGAACGCACCTCAACTTGTCCACTCCGAAAGCGGTGCAGAACCACCGCACTCCAAAACCTCGCGGCATTGCACGCGGACTTGCCAGCTTTGGCATCGGGCGTTTGTCGCGTAGATCCAGACTACAAAAAGCCGACCCGATCCCGCTCGGTCGAGCAGGATCGGGCCAGTCGTAAACAAACCTCTATTTCCTGTCCTTAGTTAGGAATCAAGGTGATGTAGTCGATGCAGATCTGGTAGGACGTGCTGCTGGCGTTCTTGCCCGTGACGGTGAAGCGAAACAGCTTGTCGCTGGTCGTGCCGGGATTGAACGTGCCGAGATCGATTTCGGTGTAGACGTAGTCCGAGGCGTATTGATCCGTCACCGGGCCGTGATTCGTGTAACTTGTCGTTCCGGCGGCGGCTACGGACATCTGCCATTTTGCGCGGCTCGGGCTGTTCTTTACGCCGACGCGCACGTCGTAAACACCGGCGGCGATATTGGGGACGGTGTAGGTGATCGTGTTCCCCACAGCAACCGCGTCAAGAATGCTCCCGGAGCCTGCGCTGAAGGATGCATCGTCGAGGATCCGCGAGGCCGTGCCCGCGGCGACGGCGACGGGCAAGTTTTCCGTCTCGTACTTGGTGTAGTTGGTGGCAGCGATTCCCGAGCCACTGACATTGATGTCTCGGATCACCACATTCGTGGCGTTCGATTTCGAAACCCCGCCGCTCGAGGTCCCTTTCAAATAGCTCAGGGTCACGTTATTCACCGGCCGGAGCGAATCACCGATGATCGAAGCCAGAGATCCGCTCGAGGTCACCGAGGCATTGGTAATGATGACGTTGCTGATCGTGGTGACACCGGGCAGACCCGAGATCGGATTCGACCCGGGATTGTAATTATAGTTTGCCGTAATGGTCAAAGGCATGGTCGCGAAGGTATTCGTATCGGCGGTGATGTCGTTGCAGAAGCCGCCGCGGCCTTGACGGGTCTTGATGTAAACGGGCTTCGAGGTCGAGCCGAAGGTGTTATTCGTAATGAGCACCCGCTGGAGGCCGCCGGAGAGCTCGCTGCCGAGAGCGACGTTGCCATTGATATTCGTGGCTTTGTTGAACGCGCAATTGCTGATCGTGACATCGGAAGTCGGGATTCCGACAGTCACGCCCTCCTGGTTGACCCCCGATTTGAGGGAAATATTGTCGTCTCCCGTCGAGAAGGTGCAGCTGTCGATCAGGACTCTCGTGCAGGAATCGGGGTCGCATCCGTCGCTGTTCAAGCCATCGGTGGCGAAATTGATATTCTGCACAGTGAGGTCCTGGCAGAAGGTGGGATGCACTGTCCAGCAGCCGTGATTGGAGACGGTCAAGGGGGAGCCATTCACCCCGGCGAGGTAGACGCCCTGGCAATTGCGGGGCTCGAAGAGGGTTGGGCCACGGGGCGAGCGAAGGGTGCTCACCGTTGACCCGCCATTGACCTTTCCGCCGCCATAGACGGCAATGTTCGTAGCGTGATCCGCTGTGATCAATGCGCGATAGCACGTGACATCGTTTCCTTCCCAGCGTTCGGTGGTCAGCGGATAGTCGGCCGTCGAATTGCTGCCCTGGAGGATGGCTCCCGCATGAATGTGCAGCCAGACATTCGAAGGAATGACGATGCTTCCCGTGATGTAGGTTCCGGGACCCCACATGTCCACGGCAGCGCCGCCAGCGTGCCCGCCAGCCGCATTCAGGGCGTTTTGAATGGCGGTGGTATTCAGGGTTTTATTGTCGGCCACGGCGCCATAAGTCGCGACGTCGTAAGTAAACGTCGGCTCCGCAGGAGGCGGAGTAGGGAGAGTCGGCGTCGGGTCATCGGCGCCGAATGCCGCGAAGGGCAAAAGGAGGGCGAGCCATGATCGGGATAAGAATTTGGAAACGAATGGGGAGTTCAGGTTCATAACTGGAGATGCGAGGGGAGAGTTCGGGCCGGATGGCCGATACGGTCGGCGGTTCAATGCCCGGAGACAGAGTCGGATACTACGCATTCCGGAGGATTGAGGACATAGACCATTCGGTCTGAAGGACCGGGTGGATTTCACGTCCCGATCGCGCGTGGAAATCCCGTTGATTTTGGCTCGCTGGCGATCCCCCTCCCGGTCCGGCTAAGGAACGAAGCGCAAATCGATAGACACGCCCACATGCAACCCTCACCCTTGCCTGCCATGCCTGAGCATTCATCGACTTCGACTTGCGGCCTTCGAGACACGGCAGCAACGATCCGTTGGCTCAGAATGACCTGCGCCAGCATGGCTCTTGGGCTGGCGCTTTTTTGGGCGCAATCCTGGTCGACTGCCGCGCCGGGAGATCAGGCTGCGGGACCGGCCGCCACGAGCCCTGCGGAGACCGGCGCCAAGGCGCGCAAAGCGGCGAAGGCCGACGCGAGAACGGACGACGAGGCCAGCCGCGCCAAGGCCGAAAAGAAAGCGGCCAGGGCGCAATTGGCTGAGGATCGGGCGTTGCAGGACGAGTTCTTTGAAAAGCAGGACGTCGTTCCCCATTTCAAATTCGATTTCCTTCCGGAAGAGTGGAAATACATCCACGACGATCCACGGCGATATGCCGAGTGCATGATGATGGAGGGAGACGGGCCGCAACTCTGGAATGGGGTCGCCGTGAAGCTCAAGGGCGCTGCAAGTTTTCAGGGGCCGGACAACAAGCCGGGTTTGACGATCAGCATGGCCAAGTATCAGAATGCCGAGCGGTGGCGCGGCTTTCTCAAATGGCATTTGAACAACGGCACGCAGGACCGTTCGTTTCTCAATGAACAAATCTCCTGTGAGATCGCGCGACGGGCGGGTGTCCCGGCCTCGCGTTGCGCGCATGCGCTGGTCCGGTGGCAGGGCCACGAGCTTGGGCTTTATGTGTTCAAGGAATCTTTCGACCGCGACTTCATCGCGAAATTCTACACGAATACCAACGGCGATATCTATGACGGAGGGCTTTCTCCCAATGACCTGCGGGAAGACATGGACAAGGAGCAGGGAGATCGTCTCCGGAGGGACAACATCAAAGCGCTCATCGCCGCCTGTAGGGAAGGTGACCAAACGAAACGCTGGGCGCGCCTGGAGAAAGTCCTGGATATCGACGAATACATTTCGTTCACGGCGGTCGAAGCAATCGTTTGTCATTGGGACGGCTACAATTTCAAGGCCAACAATTATCGCGTCTACTTTGATGAGGATACCGGCAAGGCGTCGTTTTGGCTCCATGGGACCGACCAGACTTTTGGCACGTCCGATCAGGATAACCAGGCGGCGGAAATGCCGGTCACCAAAGAACCGGAATCTTTGGTGGGCCGGGCGGTGATGAGCAATCCGGTCTGGAAGCAGGCCTATCACGACCGGGTCCGCAAGATCTATACCGACATTCTCGCGCCTTTTGACTGGCCGGCGCACGTGGTGGAAATCGGCGAGAAAGCGAAAGCTGCGCTGGCGCTCCGCGACCCGAAGCGCGCCGCGGAGTACGAGAACAATATCAAAGATGCACGCGACCGCATTGCGCGCCGAATTGCCGGGATCGCCCGGCAATTGGGCGAGGGTGCTCAGGTTGATAAGGGCAAGGTTGCTCCGTGATGCTTTCACTCGACCGACCTGCGCCCTGGGCGCTCACACTTCGAAGCAGCGCTCTGAGATTGGCCGATTCTGGCGCGCGAGGCGCCCCTCCTGGGAGCGCGGACGTCTCGTCCGCCCGGCGCGGAAGCGTCCGAAATGACGTGGGCTGCTCTAGGAGTGTCATCTGACGCCAGCCGCCACTTTAGGAATGGTCGCGCTGCGTGAAACTTGCGCCGTTTCGAACGAGCTGCTGCTTAACGCAGTTCGCTTGATAAGAAACCCCCGACTTTTGGACGCTTCCGCGCCGTGCGGACGAGACGTCCGCGCTCCCAGGAGGGGCGCCTCTCGCGCACCAAATTGGCCAATCTCCAGCGCCCAGCTGCAGACGGCTTCTACGAGGCCGCGGCCACGTTGCGGCATGGAGGGGAGCCTAGCTAGCTAATTTATATTCGAGATTGTCGAGCCTCCCGGTTTCGACTCAAATCGCCCTCCTCTCTCCCCAACCATGTATACGCCAAGATTTTTTGCCCCAGCATTCGTGCTCTCGCTTGTTTGCGCCTTTTGCCAGATCCTAAACGCCGCGGAAACGCCTGGCAAATATGGCATCAACGTCCGCGACTATGGCGCGACGGGCGACGGGAAGACCCTGGATAGCCCGGCCATCAATCGGGCTATCGACGCGGCCGCGAAAGCCGGGGGCGGCACGGTGCTGCTGCCGGCCGGAACCTATTTGAGCGGCTCGATCCATCTCAAGAGCAACATCCATCTGTTCATCGATGCCGGAGCGATCCTCCTGGGCGCTCCGCAGGAAATGAATGCCTATGACGAAACGGAGCCGTACACCTTTGGCGGATACCAGGATGGCGGCCACTGCTATTTCCACAATAGCCTCATCTGGGGCGAGAATCTGACGAATGTGTCGATCACCGGCAACGGGATGATCCAGGGCGGCGGCCTGGTGCGGGACGACGACATCCTGAACCGCATGTGCGGGCACGATCACTGGGATTCGCCCGAGAAGGCGAGCAACGAGGTCTTCAAACCCGTCCGCCTGGGCAACAAGGCCATCGCCCTCGAGCTTTGCCGAAACGTGCTCATCCGCGATGTGACCATGGCCCACGGCGGACACTTTGCCATTCTCACCACAGGCTGCGATAACCTGACGCTGGATAACCTGACAATCGATACCAACCGCGACGGCATCGACATCGATTGCTGCCGGAATGTATCGGTCTCTAATTGCCGGGTCAATGCCCCCGGCGACGACGCGATTTGCCCGAAAAGCACTTACGCGCTGGGCCGGCTCGTTCCCACGGAGAATCTGACCATCACGAACTGCCAGGTCTCTGGATTCAAGGAAGGCTCCTTCCTCGATGGCAAAATGATCCCGGTGAAAAACGGCAATGGGCGCATCAAGTTCGGCACCGAATCGAGCGGGGGCTTTCGCAACTGCACGGTCTCAAACTGCACGTTTCGCAATTGCCGCGGCCTCGCGCTGGAGGAAGTGGACGGCGGCATTCTCGACTGCATCACCATCGACAACATTACGCTGGTGGATCCGCAAACGTACGCCATTTACATCGCGACCGGGAAACGCAACCGCACGCCCGGTCTGACGACCGTGAGTCAGATCAAAAATGTCCTGATTTCAAATGTCGTCGCCACGGGCGTCGACCGCGTGAGCGGCATCCAGATCGTGGGGCTGCCTGAGCAGCCGATCGAAGGACTTCGCCTCGAAAACATCCGCCTCGTCTGCAACGGCGAAGGGACCAAAGAGAATGCGGGCAATACTCCCAAGGAGTTGGGCAACGGCTATCCAGAGCCCCGGCAAAACAACATCATGCCGGCCTACGGTTTGTTCGCGCGGCACGTCAAGGGGCTGGAGTTGGCAAATATCCATTTCAGCTTTCTGAAGGAGGATTTTCGGCAGGCCATCCAGTGCGTGGACGTGAAAGGGCTGGAGATTGATAATCTCAAGGCGCAACTGGCCGAAGGCGTGGCCGCCTCGAAATTCGAGGACGCGCCTGACGCTGTCATTCGCAATTCGCCCGGGCTCGCAAAGTAATCTCTTTCAAGCCTTCCTTTCGGATGCTTCCGCGCTGTGCGGGCAAGATGCCTGCGCTCCCAGGAACGCCGGTCTCCCACACCCGAGTGACGAATACGGGAATTCGTCGCCAGCGATGTGTGGACAAAGCAAATGGTCCGAATCGCCCGATTCGCGTGGGGGCGCGAAGGGGTTTCGGGCCGTCCTTCACACGGTCATCGCTCGTGAGTCGCCGAGCTCGGAAATGAATCGAGCATGGCTGCCGGAAGAGCGGTGACGATGGAAGTCGCCGTGGGAAGCTTATCGCCGGGAAGGCGGATCGCTTTCAGTATTAAAATGTCAAAGAACAATACCTGGATGAACCAGGGCCCATGGGGTCGGGCGAAGTGTATGTATGTATATG